>Ga0074044_10001728_pt1 | contig 19494 bp, 15 predicted proteins | sample BogForMeECP23OM1_FD_94443 | JGI IMG/M metagenome (GOLD analysis project Ga0074044, IMG submission 94443) | Bog forest soil microbial communities from Calvert Island, British Columbia, Canada - Bog Forest MetaG ECP23OM1 | ecosystem: Environmental > Terrestrial > Soil > Wetlands ...
CCGGCATCCCGATTTCCTGGCGCGCCTGGTCGATGGCGGAGACCGCGTCGCCCAGCGAGTAGCCCGGCGCCAGATCGAACGAGATCGTGACTACCGGAAACTGGCCCTGATGGTTGACGGCGAGCGGGGCCGAACCCGGTTCGAAGTGGGTGAAGGCGCTCAGCGGGACCTCGCCGCCCGCGGTCGAGCGAATATAGATGTCGTCAAGCGCGTGCGGATTGCGCTGAAACTCCGGCGCCACTTCGAGCACCACGTGATACTGGTTGAGCTGCGTGAAAATCGTTGACACCTGCCGCTGTCCGAAGGCGTCGTACAGGGTTTGGTCGATCAGATTTGGGGTGATGCCCAGGCGCGAAGCCGTCAGCCGATCGATGACGACATGCTCCTGCTGGCCGCCGTTCTGCTGGTCGGTGGCGACGTTGCGGAGCGCCGGCAGCGTCTTGAGCTTATCCACGAGTTTCCCGGTCCAGAGGACCAATTCGTCGGCGCTTGGATCTTCGAGGGTGTACTGGTACTGCGTGCGGCTCACGCGGTCTTCGACCGTGAGGTCCTGCACCGGCTGCAAAAAGAGCGTCATCCCCTCGACGGCCGCCAACTTCGGCTGCAAGCGGTTGATAACCGTGGTGATGTCCACCCCGCGCTGCTCGAGTGGTTTCAGATTGATCAGTATTCGTCCGCTGTTGACGGTGGTGTTGGTGCCATCGATGCCGACAAACGACGACAGACTCGCCACCGCCGGGTCGAGCAAAATGACCCGCGCCAAAGCCTGCTGGCCGCGCACCATCGCGGCGAACGATACGTTCTGCGGCGCTTCGGAGACGCCCTGGATAACGCCGGTGTCCTGCACCGGAAAGAAGCCCTTGGGGACGACGATGTAGAGCACGATGGTCAGGACCAGGGTGCCGATCGCGACCATCAGCGTTTCGCTTTCGTGTGCCAGAACCCACTCGAGCGTTCGGCCGTAGAACGCGATGGTGTCTTTGAATACCTTTTCCGACCGGCGATAGAACCAGGTCTGCTCACCTTCGGGCGTGTGCCGCAGCAGCTTCGCGCACATCATCGGCGTCAGCGTCAGGGAGACGATCGCGGACATCAGGATCGTCACCGCCAGCGTGACCGCGAACTCACGGAACAAGCGGCCGACGATATCGCCCATGAACAGCAGCGGAATCAGCACCGCGATCAGGGAGACGGTCAGCGACAGAATCGTGAAGCCGATCTGCTCGGCGCCCTTCAGCGCGGCCTGCAGCGGCGGGTCGCCTTCCTCGATGAAGCGCGAGATGTTTTCGATCATCACGATCGCGTCGTCAACGACGAAGCCGGTCGAAATCGTCAGCGCCATCAGCGACAGGTTGTCGAGGCTGTAGCCGAGCATGTACATCACGCCGAACGTTCCGATTATTGAGAGCGGAACCGCGATGCTGGGAATGATCGTCGCCGACAGGCTGCGCAGGAACAGGAAGATGACCATCACGACCAGCGCCACCGTCAGCATCAGCTCGAACTGCACGTCGGCCACCGACGCGCGAATGGTGGTGGTGCGATCCGTCAGGATCTCGACCTTCACCGACGAGGGCAGCGAGGCCTGCAAGCGCGGCATCAGGGCCTTGATGCGGTCGACGACGGCGATGATGTTGGCGCCGGGCTGGCGCTGAACGTTGACGATCACGGCCGGCGTGATGTTCATCCAGGCCGCGGCCTTGACGTTCTCGGCGTCGTCGATGGCGCCGGCGACATCGGAAAGCTTAACCGGCGCGCCGTTATGATAGGCGACGACCAGCGGCAGGTAGTCTTTGGCCGTCAGGAGCTGGTCGTTGGCGCCGATGGTGTACGCCTGCTGCTTGCCGTCGAAGTTGCCCTTGGCCTCGTTGACGTTGGCGCTCGCAATCGCGATGCGCAGGTCCTCGAGCGTCATTCCATACGACGCGAGCGAGGTCGGATTGGCCTGTATGCGGACCGAAGGTTTCTGGCCGCCACCGATGCTCACCAAACCGACACCGGGCAGCTGGGAGATCTTCTCGGCCAGACGCGTGTCGGCCAGGTCTTCGACTTGCGGGAGCGGCAGTTCCTTGGAGGTCAGCGCCAAGGTGAGAATAGGCGCGTCGGCCGGATTGGTCTTGCTGTAAACGGGCGGGTTGGGCAGATCGGCGGGCAGGTAGGTCGCGGCCGCGTTGATCGCCGCCTGGACCTCCTGTTCGGCAACGTCGATGTTCAAGCTGAGGTCGAACTGCAGCGTGATGACCGAGCTGCCGAACGAGCTGTTCGAGGTCATCTGGGTAAGCCCGGGCACCTCTCCGAATTGGCGCTCGAGCGGCGCCGTTACCGAAGACGCCATCACGTCCGGACTCGCGCCCGGATAAAACGTCATAATCTGGATGGTCGGATAGTCCACCTGCGGCAGCGCCGACACGGGCAGCTGCCCGTAGGCGACGAGTCCGGCCAGCATCAGTCCGACCATCAGCAGCGAAGTTGCAACGGGCCGGAGTATGAACGGGCGCGAAAGACTCACGGAGTACTCGCAGGCGGCACAGCCGCCGTCTGCACACTGACGTGCGATCCCTGTTGCAGCTTGTCCACCCCGTCGGTGACGACCAGGTCGCCGGCCGCGAGACCGTTGGCGATGGCGATCACGTCGCCCTGGGTTGCGCCCACGGTCACGCTGCGCATCGCGACGGTCTGGTCCGGCTTGACGACATATACAAACGAACCTTGCTGGCTGCGCTGGAGACCGGCCGCCGGGATCAGAATCGCATTGCGCAGGGTATTGACGAGCAGCCTGGCGTTGACGAATTGATTTGGAAACAGCGCGCTGTCGTCGTTGGGAAAGGAGGCCTTGAGCTTGATCGTGCCGGTGGACTGATCGATCTGGTTGTCGGTCGTGAGCAGCGTTCCAGTCGCGAGTTTGTGCTTGAGGTCGCGATCATAGGCATCGACCGGCAACTGGCTGTTGGCCTTCATCGCGTTCTCGAGGCTTGGCAGATCGTCCTCCGGAATACCGAAATCAACCGCGATCGGCTGCAGCTGGGTGATCACCGCCAGACCGGTCGCGTCGGTCGCATGAATGATGTTGCCCGCGTCCACCAACCTCAGCCCGACCCGGCCGGTGATCGGCGAAGTGATGCGGCTGTAAACCAGCTGAAGCTTGGCGTTGTCCACGGCGCCCTTATCGCTCTCGATCGAACCGGCGAACTGTCCGACCGCCGCTTCCTGGTTGTCGAGGTCCTGACGGGCGAGGACCTTTTGGTCGTAGAGTTCCTTGTCACGTGCGAGTTGAATCTTCGCGTTTTCGAGCGACGCCAGATCTTTGGCGAGCGTACCCTCGGCCTGGGTGAGTTGCACCTGGTACGGGCGCGGATCGATCTCGGCCAGCAGGTCGCCGGCCTTTACTATCTGTCCCTCGGTAAAATTTACCTTATCGAGCTGGCCATCGACCCGGCTTTTGACCGTGACCGTGTTGTAGGCCGTCACCGTTCCGATCGCGGACAGGTACTGGTTCATATCGCCGAGCTTCGCCGGCACCGCTGCGACCGGAACGCTCGTGTGCAACCCGGCCGGAGAAGCCTGGGTGGAAGAATCCGGGCGGCTGCGGGCGACAAGAAAGTAAAGGCCGACAACCGCGACGGCCAAAACGACCAGCCACAGACGCCATCGTTGAACAGTTTTGTCGAGCCAACCGCGCACTTCGGCATCCTGCATAAATCGCGAGGCGTTAGCTTTTCCGGTCGCGGGGCCGTCTGAATCCATCATGTTCTCCGTCGCGCTCGTGTCCAAGCAGCCAAATACTAATATAGCATCTATTGTTGCAATTTTGGACCCGCCAGTCCATATTTCAGATGAGACCCCTGGAGACGGCTACGAATCTACGAATCCCATGATTGCAGGTTTCCAATCGTGAGCGTCAAGCGCCAGCCGGTTTCGCCGCCGATTCGCCGCAGAGACGGCCGTGGCAGGCCGTCAACGCCGTTCATCCGCGAGAGAATCCTGCTCAGCGCTGCGGAACTTTTTGCCGAAAGGGAATTCGAGCTGGTGCTGATCGACGAGGTCGCCGCTCGCGCCGGAGTCGGCAAGGGCAGCGTTTACCGCCAATTCAAATCGAAGGAGGAGCTCTACGCGGCCGCGGTAATCAACGGATTCACGGAACTGCAGGGCGAAATTCGCTCGGCGCTGGCGGGATGCACGTCGATGCGCGCGCAAATCGCGACGATCGTGCGTCATGCTCTCAGATTTTTCTGGGGCCGCCGCCAGTTTTTCGCGCTGCTGCGCGACCCCAAGGCGTTGCGGCCCTCACAGGAGCGCCAGTATCAAGCTCAGCGCAATGAATTGTCGCGATTGATAAGCGGCGTGCTCGACGACGGCGTCAAGCGCGGTGCGATGAGGCCGGGGATAGACACTCGAATCGCGGCCGAATCGCTGCTGGGGATGATGCGCGGGATCAACCGCTACGGGCGCGAGTACACGATACCCGAGCGCGCGGTCGATATCGTCACGTCGATCTTCCTCGACGGCTGCGGCGCGCGATAAGATTGCGCCGATTCGAAATTCGAAGAGGCCAAGATGCAGGATCTTCTGCCGATTGCGGAAAAAATCGCCACGATGCTGAAAGACCGGCGCGAGAACGTCGCGGTCGCCGAATCGTCAACCGGAGGCCTGATCTCGGCCGCGCTGCTGAGCGTCCCGGGCGCGTCGGCGTACTTCGTCGGCGGCGCCGTCGTTTATACACTTAAAGCGCGGCGCGCGATGCTCGATGTTCCCGATTCCGCGTTTGCCGGGATGAAATCGGTCACTGAAGAAGGTGCGATGATCCTGGCGCGCGCGGCGCGCGCACGCTTCGCGGTCAATTGGAGCATCGCGGAGATTGGGGCGAGCGGGCCCACCGGCAATCGCTACGGCGACGCGGCCGGCCACAGTTGTATCGCGGTCGCGGGAGCGGATGAGCGCTCGATGACGGTCGAGACCGGGAAGGCAGATCGTCTCTCCAACATGCGCACGTTCGGAGCCGCGGCATTGAATTTGTTGATTCAAAGCATGTCGTCCGCGGCCGGCCGTCCAAACTGACTCGCAGCGCAATTTCACCTTTCAATCCGTCACAACCGACCGCCGATCCGCTTCGCGCATTTTGCCAATCGCCACTCATCTCGCGTAGGCTTTGGCCATGGACAAGGCAGCGATCCGAACTCACGTCGAGCGGCTTTGGGATGAATCCATAGTCGGCGAACTGGTCGAGTACATTCGTATCCCGAACAAGTCGGTCGCGTTCGATCGCGACTGGAAAGCGCACGGTCACATGGACCGCGCCGTCGCGCGCCTGGAGGATTGGGCGCGCCGCCAACCGATCCGCGGCGCGAGGCTGGAAGTCGTGCGGCTCGAGGGCCGGACCCCGCTGCTGTTCATCGAAATCCCCGGCGACTCCAAGGATTGCGTGCTGCTCTATGGGCACATGGACAAGCAGCCCGAGATGTCGGGATGGCGCGAAGGGCTGGGTCCATGGCAGCCGGTGCGCGACGGCGAGCGTTTGTATGGGCGCGGCAGCGCCGATGACGGGTACGCGATGTTCGCATGTATCGGCGCGATCGGCGCACTGCAGGCGAACTCGATTCGACACGCGCGATGCGTGGTGATCATCGAGGCTTGCGAAGAAAGCGGCAGCTTCGATCTCCCGCACTACATCGAGCATCTGGCGCCGCGGATCGGACAGCCGAGCCTGTGCATCGCGCTGGACTCGGGCTGCGGCAACTACGAGCAACTTTGGCTGACCACATCGCTGCGCGGCCTGGTCGGCGGGAAACTCCAGGTTGACGTGCTCACGGAGGGCGTGCATTCGGGCGACGCCGGCGGAGTCGTGCCCGACAGCTTCCGCATCGTGCGCCAGTTGTTAAGCCGGGTCGAGGATGAGGCGACGGGGAAGGTGCTCGGGGGGGAATTTTACGCGTCGATCCCGGCTGCGCGGCTCAAGCAGGCGGCCGCCACGGCGGCGGTGCTCAGCGACGGGCTGCGCGCGAAGTTTCCATTCATCGCGAGCGCGCGTCCTGTCAGCAACGATACGACGGAGTTGATTCTCAACCGCGCGTGGCGGCCCGCGCTCTCGATCATCGGCGCGGACGGGCTGCCGCCGAGCGGCAACGCCGGCAACGTGCTGCGCGCGGGCACCGCGGTGAGTTTGTCGCTCAGACTGCCGCCGACGGTGGATGCAAAGGTCGCGTCGCAAAAGCTGAAAAGCATTTTAGAGAAAGACCCGCCGTATGGATGCAAAGTGAGTTTCCAGGCGAACTGGGGTGCCAGCGGATGGGATGCGCCGGAACTTTCGCCGTGGCTGGAGCACAGCCTGGAGGCGGCCTCGAATGACTACTTCGGCAAGCCGGTTGCGTACATGGGCGAAGGCGGCACCATTCCATTCATGGGGATGTTGGGCGAGCGGTTCCCGCAGGCGCAATTCATGATCACCGGGGTGCTGGGACCTCACGCCAATGCCCACGGGCCCAACGAGTTTCTCCACATCCCAACCGCGAAGAAGGTGACTTGCTGCGTGGCGAAAGTGATCGCCGATCACTTCGCCCGGATTACTACTTGATTAGCCAGTTGAGACGAGGACGCGCGCGAGACGAGCAGCATCCTGGGAGCGAGGAGGCCGGATGAAAACAGCCATGACGACAACGTCCCTGCCGGACTCGGCGCTTTCGCTGTGGCTCGACACTTACGGGCCGTACACGCCCGAGCCGGCGCTCAAGGGTGAAATCGATGCCGACGTGGCGATCATCGGCGGTGGTTTCACCGGCCTTGCCACCGCGCGCGAACTCAGGCGCGCCGAGCCGTCGCTCAAGGTCGCGGTGCTCGAAGCCAAGACGGTAGGCTACGGCGCGAGCGGCCGCAACGGCTCGTTCGCGATGACGGTGGTCGGGCTTGGGCTGGGCGTGAGCGCGATGCTGCACGGCAAGCAATTCCTGAGGGACGCGCATGCCTACATGGAGCAGGCGGTTGACACCCTGGACCGGCTAATCCTGGATGAAAAGCTCGAATGCAGCCGTATTCGCCCCGGCTTCCTGCGCGTCGCTACGGCACCGGGCTACGTTGGCCGTCTCCAGCACGACATCGAGCTCATCCGGTCGCTGGGCTTCAGCGGGATCGAATGGATCGGGCGCGACGAAGTGCGCAGCCGGGTCAACTCGCAACGCTACCTGGGCGCGCTGTGGGAACCGCGCCTAGTGCTGGTGAATCCGGCGCAACTGGTACGCGAGGACAAGCGGCTCGCGCTCGAAGCGGGTGCGTCGATTTACGAAGAGACCCCGGTGCTCGAGATCAGCTCGCGGCCCAATTTCAGGCTGATAACTCCGGGCGGAGCAGTCAACGCCGCCAGGCTGGTGTTTGCGACCAACGCCTACTCGCACCTCTTTCCCGCACTCAGGCGCAAGCAAGTGCCCGCCTTCACCTACATGATCGCAACTGAGCCGCTGAGCGCCGAGCGGCTCGAGCCGATCGGATGGCGCGGGTTGGAGGGAATCGAGGACGCGCGCAATCTCATCCACTATTATCGGCTGACGCCCGACCACCGGCTGGTGATGGGCGGCGGTCCGGTTGGACTGACCTGGGCGAACGGCCTCGACGGCGATCGCTCCGAGTCCGCGTGGCGCCATCTCGAGGAGCACATCGCCTTCCTCTTCCCGTCGCTGCGCGGGGTTCGGATCACTCATCGATGGGGCGGACCGTTTTCGGTGACGCTCAATCTTACCCCGGCAATCGGCTATCTGGGCGACCAGCGCGCGGTTTACGCGCTCGGCTGTATCGGCCACGGGGTTTCGATGAGTCACCTGAACGCGCACGTGCTGCGCGACCTAGTGCTGGAGCGCAAGAGCGAACTGGATTGCCCGTTCGTTAATCGAAGAGTGATTCCGTGGCCGCCCGAACCGATCCGGATCGCGATCGGCGCAGCGCTGAGGGCCTACCTGAGAACCGAGGACTGGGCTTACGAGCGGCGCATCGGCGGCGCCTGACTAACACTCGCTGGCCCGGCATCGACGCCAGCCGAAGCGCCCCAGCTCATCTAGGAGGGCGCCTTGGCCGCGGCGCCTCAGCTTGCGATCGCGTCCTTGTACAGCGGCGACGACGCTTTCATGAAGCGCAGCAGCATCCTCATCTCGGCGATGCGCTTGCCGGCCGCTTCATTGAGCGCGGTCTCGAACCACATGAATTCGGTCTTGGGGCTCTGGCCCAGCGCCACGATACTCCCGCTGGCACGGTATGGACGTTCGACCAGAACCGGTCCGCTGATGTTGCGCAGTTCGATCGCACCGAACAGTCCCACGGCCTGGCCGAGTTTGCCGCGCAGAGTCGCGATCGATTTCGCGTAGAGCAGCTGCACCATCGTCGCCGGAGTGGCGATTGCACCGCCCCATGGCGAGGGCTTGGTGTACCATTCCAGCGGTTCGGTGATGACTTTCATCCGTTCGGTCATCGTATCTTTCGTCAGAAATACGTCGCATTCCTCGAAGCGATCGCCGACTTTAAGCGGGCCCAGGATCCGCAGCTGACCGGCATCGAATCGATCGAGCGGACGGCGCAGCAATGCGGTTGGCTCGTCGGGGCGTCCGACCGACGCGGTGCCTTCGGCGACGCGCATGCCGTCATCGCGCTCGACCCAGACATCGACCTGCGCGTCGGTCGCATCGTGGGGCGGCTGTTTGAGGAACGCGCGGACCGCTTCACGGTCGGTCGTCGCGTTGAGGAAATACATCGAGATAGTGCCGCGTTCAAACCATCGCTGGCCGAACGCTTTCAGCAGGAGCGGCGGAAACAGTTCCATGTGGATCGAGCCGGCGACGGTGCCGCCGCGAAAACCGAGCTTGGTCGCCATCGCGTCGTCATGGATGCTCCCCGCGACATTGCGAGCGTTATTCACGGATCGGCGCAACGGGCCGACGAACACATGGTCGCGCAACTCGATTTCTGGATTCATGGTGCCGTCCTCGAGGCGGATTCAAGCAGGTTCCACAACGATCGGCAAACTCCTCAAACCCGGGGTGATTGAGCGTTTCTCGATCCATTTGTTCGAGTGCTAGCTTCGGCGCGTGGCTGCTTCGCAGATGACTTCTTCAGCAATGGAGCCGGTCAGGTGGACGAGCGATCTTCTTGCTCCGCTCGGACGCGCGGACAATTCGAATCAACACGCGCTACAGATCAGCGGACGTGATCCGGTAATCGCAACTCGATTTCGCGCCGGTGAGGCAGCCGCCGCGGTTATCGCCGCGAATGCGACCGCCGCCGCCGACCTGTGGTGCATGCGCGGCGGCCGTCCGCAGCGCATCGAGGTGGACGTGCGCGCCGCGGCCGCGTCGCTCGTGTCGTTCGCATACTCGAGGCATCAAGGCGCCGCGTTTGAGCGGCGCGCGCAGCCCACGACCGCGCTCTATCGGGCGCGTGACGGGCAATGGATTCATCTGCACGGCGGATTCAGATCGCGCGAAGGCACGCTTGCGCTTTTGAGATGCGATGATGCTCCCGCCGCGCTCGCAAAGGCAGTCGCATCCTGGGATGCCCAAGCGCTTGAAGACGCGCTCGCCGAGCGTGGGGTATGCGGAGCGAAGCTCCGCAGCGCCGACGAGTGGCGCGTTCATCCGCAGGGGATCGCGCTTGCGCGAGTGCCCGTGGTCGAGATGCTGCGGCTCGGCGACGCGGCGCGTGAGCCGCTTCCCGGACCTCGGGCCGCCGAGGATGGCGCTCGGCCGCTTTCGGGCGTGCGCGTTCTCGATCTGACACGCGTGCTGGCGGGACCGACCTGCGCACGGACGCTGGCGGAGCATGGCGCGGAGGTGCTGCATGTGCGAGGTCCCAAGCTGCCGTCAATCGAGCCGTTCGTGATCGATACCAATCCGGGCAAGCGTTCGTGCTATCTGGAACTCGATCGCAAGCAAGACGCGGAGCAATTGCGCGCGCTGGTCCGCGAGGCGCACGTGTTCTCGCAAGGATACCGTCCGGGGGCTCTCGCGCGGCGCGGCTTCGCGCCGGAAGCACTGGCGCAGATACGGCCCGGCATCATAGTGGTGTCGATCGACTGCTATGGACATGAAGGTCCGTTCGCGGGGCGCCCGGGATGGGAACAACTCGCGCAGACGGTTACCGGCATGGCGCACGAGCACGCCGGCGACGAGCATCCCGCGCTGGTGCCGGCCGCGGTCACCGACTACACGACCGGTTATCTTGGCGCGCTGGGCGTGATGTGCGCGCTCGCGCGCCGCGCAAACGAAGGCGGCAGCTGGCACGTTCGGGTGTCGCTGGCGCGCACTGCGATGTGGATCATGTCGTTGCCGCGCACCGCGCCGGACGCCATACCTGCGGGACTCGATGCGGCGGCGATTGCTCCCTGGATCATCGAGATGAACAGCGCCTGGGGGCCTCTATCGCGGCTGGGGCCGATCGCGCGCATGTCGGAAACGCCGCCGCGATGGGATATCCCGCCCGCGCCGCTCGGCAGCGATCCCCCGGCCTGGCGCTAGCCGAGTTCGCGCGAAACGGCAATGTTTCAGGGCGCCGGCCAATTGCATCTACGAGAAACAAAACGGTGAATGGGTGAACCGGGCTGAAGCCGCGACACTGCGGTCAGAAATCATGGGATTCATTTTTGCGGATATTGATGCGTGGCTAGTAGCGTCGATGGTCGGCTGCGCGATGGCCGCCAGCTGGCTGGCAGGACGCTGGCGAGGACGCCGTCTCCGCGTGAAGTTGGAGTCGCGGGGCCAAACGCCGGTGTCCAAATTCGAGGACGCGAGTCTCGCCGTCCTTGGGTTGCTGCTTGCATTTACCTTTTCAACGGCTCTCGGCAAGCACGACCAGCGACGCATGATGGTTGTAACTGACGGCAACGCCATCAGCGACTTTTACACTTGTGCCAGCCTGCTCAAAGAACCGGTACGAACCAAACTGCGGAGCGTCATCCATGCTTACGCGGCTCTGCGGATAGATCTTTCTCAACATCGCTATGACGAAACTGCTTTCGAAAACGCCCTTCGCCAATTCCAGCTGATGCACAACCAGATGGTTGAGTTGGTCTCTGAAGCGCTGGAGAATGGCACACCGATCGCGGTCTCGCTGACCACCACGCTCAACGCCGTAACCAGCAGCCATGCCGCGCGCCTGGCAGCGGTCAGGGACCGGCTGCCGACGAGCATCGTGCTGTTGCTGTTCCTGTCCGCTGTCGTCGCTGCGATGCTGGTTGGGAGGGAACAAGGGGCGGCGGACGAGAGCGATATCGCCGGCACCGTGTGCTTCATCGTACTCGTCAGCTTCGCCGTCTATGTTACTTTAGACCTGAATCAGCCGGACCGCGGCCTTATAACAGTCAGCCAGGAGCCGATTCAGCGTCTGCTATCGACGATGTCTGAATGAGTTGACTATCTTCGCATCGTGCCGTGAGCAACGATTCCCGGTCGCTGCAGACGCGCGGCGGGCCACTACAGGCAGATCTCTCAAGGCACACGACTTCGAGCAGATGCTGGCGTCGAGCAAAAGAGCGATCGTTAACTGGACCGTCGCATTTGCATTCATCGTTCTATTTGCCAGCGGTTGCGCCACACCGGTCGGAGTCACGCGCCTTGACGAGCAAGCGGCCCATCGCGAGCTCAGCGCCAACGTCCTGTCGGCGGGAAGACCGAGCGCTTATTCGACGCAGATTCTGGAGCGAACGGCGCTTAGCGAGCGCTTCAAGAATGATCCGGAACCAGTGCTTGCCGAGTTGAATTCGGGACTTGGCAAGACCGACGAGCACGACCGGCTATTCGCGCTATCCGAGCTCTCGTTTGTGCATGCCGAGGAAGCGCGCAATCGAACCTACTACCTGGCATCCGCGGCCTATGCGTATGCCTTCCTGTTTCCGCAAAACTCGGCTGACGCACCGGGCGAATACGATTCGCGCCTGCGGCTCGCGGTTGACCTCTACAATCGCGGCATCGCTTTGGGACTTGCGACCAACGATGGAAGGGAGGTCGACCTCAGCGCGCGGCAACTAAATTTGCCTTTTGGGTCGCTCAGCCTGGAGGACAACCCGGAAGGATTCAACTACGGCGGAAATCATCTGACCAGGTTCGTATCGCTCGCGGATCTGGAGGTGCGCGGACTGCGCAACACCTATCGTAAAGCCGGCATCGGCGCTGCGCTCTCGGCTCGCGTCGAACCGTCGCCGAATAGCCCGGCAAGCCGATGGATACCGCCAAACGCGAAGGTGCCGATCACTGCGTTCGTGCGCTTCGACGATCCGCGCCGCGCGATGAGCGACGGACACCTTCACGGCACGGTGGAACTCTACGACGAGGACAGGACCACCACCGTACAGGTTGGTTCTTATTCCGTGCCGCTCGAGTCGGATCCCAGCGCTGCGCTTGCCTACCGGCTGGAAGGAGCGCCGGTTTGGGATTTCGAGATCGCGGGTTTTCGCCGGGGAGACTTTTCGCTTTTTGGCAATGGCAACAACGGTGGCAGCAGCGGTCTCTACATGCTGCATCCGTACCACCCGGGCCTGATCCCGGTGGTATTTGTTCACGGAACAGCGTCGAGTCCCGCCCGTTGGGCGGAGATGGCCAACGAGCTCCTCGGCGATCCTGCGATAGCCTCGCACTATCAGCTCTGGTTCTTCATCTACAACAGCGGCAATCCCATCGCGCTGTCAGCGATGCGTTTGCGGGAATCGCTCCAGGCTGTGCGCAAAGACGTCGATCCCCAAGGAAAAGACCCGGCGCTCAACCAAATGGTAGTGATCGGCCACAGCCAGGGAGGTCTCCTGACGAAGATGATGGTCGTCGACAGCGGCAATCGCTTCTGGAGCAATGTCACATCGGTCCCGTTTGACCAGGTGGAACTGGACCCCGAGACGCGCGACCTAGCCTCTCGCACGATGTTCTTCAAACCGCAGCCGTTCGTGACGCGGGTGATCTTCATTGCAACACCGCATCGTGGCAGTTTCTTGGCGAGCAATCCCATAGTTAAGTTCGGAAACAAATTTCTGAACCTGCCTGGCGGGCTCGCCAAGACCGTGGTTGCGCTCGGAAAGCTTCGCGAGACCAGCATGATGGGAACTCCGTTTACGATCCCGACCGCGCTGGACAACATGGATGCCTCCAATCGGTTTATCAAGGCGCTATCCGCGACGCCGATCGCTCCTGGGGTGAAAGTCAATTCGATCATTCCGGTGAACGGCACGGGACCGGTCGAGAACGGCAATGACGGAGTCGTCGAATACAAGAGCGCGCATATAGACGGCGTCGAATCCGAGCTGGTCGTGCGCTCCGGTCACTCGACCCAGGCCACGCCCGAGACGATCGAAGAGGTCCGCCGCATTCTCTATGAGCACGCCGGAATCCGTTGATGGTCCGGCGCGCAGTTCGGTTGATCGCGACGCTGATGTTATCGCTAATCGTCGTCGCCGCAGTCGCCTGGGGTGCGCTGGCGCTGTGGTTCGACGGACCCCATTCGCGCGTGCTCGCAGGGACCATGGCCGGAGGACTTGCCCTGGTCAGCATCCTCCTGGCCGCCCTCGTTCGACCGTTCTTGAGAGGACTCGCGGTTGCGCTGTTGCCGGTCGCTGCTGTCGTTCTCTGGTGGACGTCGATTCCGCCGAGCAACACTCGCGACTGGACTCCCGAGGCAGCTCGCACCGCGCGCGCAACTTTTGACGGCAGCCGCGTGACCATCGAGAACCTGCGAAATTTCAAGTACCGATCCGAATCCGACTACGACCAGCACTGGGAGACGCGGACCTACAATCTCGACCAGCTCCGTGGCGTTGACTTGTTCCTGTCGTTCTGGGGACCGACCCAAATCGCGCATACGATTGCGAGTTGGGAGTTCGATGATGGCCAACACCTTGCGATTTCGATCGAGACGCGCAAAGAGAAGGGCGAATCATACTCGGCGCTGCGTGGCTTCTTCCGACAGTACGAGCTGTATTACGTAGTCGCGGATGAACGCGACCTCGTCGGGTCGCGAACCAACTACCGGGGCGAGCAAGTCTTTCTGTATCGCATCCGCGTTCCTGCATCGCAGGCGCGTGCGCTGCTGGTTGACTACCTCGATGAAATCAATCGGCTTGCCGACCATCCGCGATGGTACAACGCGTTGACGCAGAACTGCACGACGACGATCCGCAGCCATGCGCAAAACGCCGGGGCCGGCGGTCGCCTGGACTGGCGCTTGCTCGCCAACGGCCACCTCGACGAACTCCTCTACGAACGCGGTCAGATCGACACCGACCTGCCGCTCGCGGATCTCCGAGCCCGCAGCAACATCACCGAAGGAGCGAAAGCCGCTGACGACTCTCCTGATTTTTCCGCGCGCATCCGCCGAGGATTGCCGCAATCGCGCGTATCAGGAAAGCGGAGTAACCGCTTGCCGATGATCCGCGCCGAAGGCGCGTCCAAGTGATGCGATCGGATACACGATATTGGGTCTCTTCGTCACCTGAAGTTCGACGCCGAGTCGGCGCGAGGCGCCAATCAACCATTTCAAAGCTTAGTTTTTGCGTGGCACGGAAGCCGCTACACATCCGACCCGGTTAGCAGGAGGTCCAGCTTATGCCGGTCAGCGTAGTCAAAACTCCAGAAGACGAGATCGCGTGGGAACGCGCGAAGGCCCGCGCTCGAGAGGAATATCCGAACGCGCGCGGCAGGCAGTTCTACAGTATAGTGATGGCCATCTACAAAAAGATGACCCATTACACGCCTTCGCGACGCCGTACAGAGATCCCCAGGTAATGGGCGAAGGCCGCATCCCGCGCGGCGGTGCCGATTTCCCAACGAGGGGTCCGGAACCTGTGTGCGGTTTGGGAAAATCCGTTTCTGGAGGCGGGCCGGGGCAAACGGAAAGGAGCAATCATTGCGATGAAGTGGCCGGCAGGATTCGAACCTGACAACTCATCCGTGCACGCGCGCAATGAAATTGCGGTCGCGGCGCCGCCGGAGCGCGTATGGCGATGGCTCATTCGCGCTGCCAAGTGGCCCGAATGGTACAGCAACAGCGCCAACGTGAATTTCCTTCGCGGCAATCCACCCGACCTCGCGCCCGCCACCGAATTCCGATGGAAGACGTTTGGCGCCACCGTCTTAAGCCGCGTGATCGTCTTCGAACCGCCGGGCGAACTCGGATGGGACGCGCATGGAGTGCTGAGCGCCTATCACGGCTGGCTGATTGAAGCGGATGGCGGTGGCGGATGCCGCGTGATCACCGAGGAATGCCAGAACGGCCTCGTGCCGAAACTCGCGTGGTGGTATCTGCGCCCGATGCTCGAGCGCGGGCATCAGAACTGGGTCGAGAGCCTCAAGCGCGTTGCCGAAGGCGGAGAGCCGTCGTAGCGATCGCCAAGCGTCGCTCTAGTCGTCGGCCAGGATCACTTCGAAGGCGGCGCTGTTGTCGCGGATGATTCCCATCGAGGCGAGGAATCGCGCCAGCCGGAGCATCGGAATCACGAACCAGTACTTGCGCTCGACCAGTGCGCTCACCTTGTCGCGTTCGGGCGTATCCGTAATCGCGCGCACGTTGCCGTTGAAGACTTCGTCGCCGACCCGAAGTGAGATTGCGGGCCGCGCCTTCACGTTGCGCACCCAGTTGCGCCCGGCATTTGCCGAGACCAGGTACAGCCGGTCATCATCGACCAGGTACCAGATGGTCACTTCGTAGGGGCGGCCGGATTTGCGTCCATAGTGAGTCAGACGCAGCGTCTGCCTGTCTCCGACCCGGCGCAGCCGTTCGAAGGATTTCGATGCCATAGTCATGCTCCCGAGTTCGACGCGCAGCCTGGCCGGTTCAGCCGGCTACTGAGTAACGGTTTCCATCACGCGTCCGCTCGCGCCGTCGACGAAATTGACTTCGACCGGCGATGAAATGTTGTTGTCTTTCTTGGCCTTGTGGATTTTCAACTTCAGCTCGGCCAGGAACATTTCTTTCGCATTCGGAGGCATCTGGTCCATCGGAAAGCTGTCCATCAGGACCATAGCCTTGAGCTTGTCGGGCCACTGGACGGAGCCGACCTTCGGTCCCGCGATTGGCAGGCCTCTCACCATCTGCTCGACCGCGCCGTGAAAATCCGTTGCTCCAGCCGTTGGCGCAGACGCGGGCGCTCCGGATGCTTGCGCCGCCGTCGCTTGCGACGCGGACTCCGTCGCGGCAGATGCGGCCTGCATCGACACGCTTGCGGCCGGCGCACCGCTGAGCTTTGCGAGCACATCCTTCACCTGGGTGCGTGCAGTGTCGTCCGGCGCGAGCGCCAGCGCCTGCTTGAACGCGGCGGTCGCGTCCTCAGGTTTATTCTCCTGCGCGTACGCGATTCCCATGTTGTAGTACGCCTGGAAAAATCCGGGCTTGCCGGCGAGCGCTTTCTTGTACTGCACGACCGCCTGATCGGCGTTGCCCGTGTAGAGATACATCGTGCCGAGGTCGGTGCGGACTTCGGGATCGTCCGGCTTCTTCTTCAGGTAATGCTCGTATGCGGCGATCGCTTCGTCGTAGTGCTGCTTGTCGTAGTCGATATCACCGACCCCGCGCAGCGCGTCGAGGTTGTCGGGTTCCAACTTCAGCACGTGGCCGTACGCTTCCTCGGCCTTGCCGTAGTAGGTTTGATCGAACATCGCCGCGCGCATCGAGACCGCGCCGAATTTGTTCCATGCCGCGACGTCGCCGGGTTTCGCGCGCGCGTCTTTCTCGACCTTGTCAACAAAGGTGCGAGCCTCCGTCGGCAGCTCGATCTTTGGGTGTCCGGGCGGCAAACTGCCGCTCTGACCGCCACCCGCAGCCGGATTCACCGCGACATTCTGCCCCGGTGCAGCCGCATTGGGCGCGGCCGCGCCCGGACTCAAGGCGGGAACGCCAGCGCCTCCTGGGGCGTTGGCGGCAGGCGGCGCGACGGCGACCTGTTCGCGCACCGCTTCGGGCGTCCGCATCATTATCCACGCGGCCGCCGCCAGACCCACTACGGTGATCGCGACGAAGACAAACACAAACGCAGTCGTAATCGGTATATTGCGCCGACGATCCGCGCTGCCCCTGAGGTTGCCCGATTCTCCCGCGCCCGATGCGGTGCCCACGAGCGCGCTGCCGCACTCCACACAGAACTTCGCCCCAGCCGTCAGCGGCGCGCCGCATTGCGGACAAAATCGCATCAGCAAATTCCTACATGAGCGCTTCCCCCCAGCGCAACCCGCCCCGGATTTGCGCTCCCGCTTTCGAGCCGCCTATTGTATAGTCGCGTCGGAGTTTATTTTCGCAAGCCAGCCCAGGAACGCGCGAGGCCCGCCAGTGACACGCGCCGAGTCCGCATATGCCCGGAAATTTCGAACAAGTAACCGCGCAGCTGACGGCCCTGGCGCGCGCGAAAACCGGTGACGCCGGCGCGCGAGCGCATTCGCTCGAATCGCTGCCGGGTCACGCTGGCTTCAGCTACAGCTTCATCCTCGAACGCGGTGCGCCCGCGGCGACGCCGGCGGGGAAATTCGTCGTGCGCATCGCGCCTCCCGGCGTCAAAATCTCGGGACCGGCCGACATCGTGCGGCAGGCGCGGGTGATGGCGTCGCTGGCCGACACGTCGGTCGCGGTGCCGCCGATCATCTGGTACGGCGACGAGCCCGAGTTCTTCGATCGGCCGTACTTCGTCGGCGGCTTCGTCGATGGATTCAAACTGGGCGAATCCGCGCTGCCGGCTGTGCACTTGAAACGCCTGGCGCGCAAGGGTATCGCGACCATGGCCGCGCTGCACAACGTCGCCTGGCAGCCGCGCCGCGCCGCATGGGGCGAGCCGTTCGCGCTCAGCGAAGAGCTCAAACGCCTGGACTACCTGCTCGACCGCCCGACGCTCGATCCCGCGGTCGTCGCGCGCGCACCCGAACTTCGCGAGCGCCTGCGCTCGAGCCTGCCCGCAAACGCGCGCATCGGATGCGTCCACGGCGACTTCCAATGGAGCAACGTGCTGTTCAACGAAGAACGCGTGGTCGCGCTGATCGATTGGGAAATCTCGCTCGTCGGCGCAACGCTGATCGACCTCGGCTGGATTTGCTTCTTTTCCGATCCTGCGAGCTGGGCCGGCGCCGCCGGCCGGGGCGCGCTTCTCGCCGCAGGCGAAATCGTCGATGCGTACGCCGAAGTCGCGGGCTTTCCGGTCTCGGCGGCGGAAGTGCGATGGTTCCGCGCATTCGCGGGCTACCGGTTTGGCGTGATTACCTGTTTCAACCTGATGCTGCATCGGCGCGGCAAGCGCCACGATCCGCAGTGGGAAAACACCGCGCTGTCTGCGCCCAGAATGTTCGAACGCGGCCTCGAATTGCTCGGCTGACCCGCGCGTGGAGCGCATCTTCGGTTTGGTCTCCGAGTGGCTTTGTGCTGGAATCGCGTCCTGCCCCTCGTGACCGGGACTCTTCGTGATCGGAAATTGGAGGTGGCGAAATGGACAGTGCGGCCAAACGGCAGCCTGAAATACAGATCGCCGAGGAAACCCATCCCGCGGTAAACGCGATCCTCGGCGCCAATCCGTTCGTCGGCCTCGACGCCACGCAGCTGGTCGGAGCGTTGACGGCCTTGCTGGCGCGTCTCGCGTCCGAGTCCGCCACCGTCGCCGCGCGCGCGCTCCAACTGTGGCTCGAGCTGGGGCAGATCGCGGCGGGCGTTTCTTCCGTCGCGCCCGAAGCCGGCGACAAGCGCTTCGTCGATCCCGCCTGGTCGCAGCATCCGCTCTACCATCGCATCATGCAGTCCTACCTCGCGTGGCGCACCGCGATGCACGATCTCGTCAACCGGGATGATGGCGCCGAGTGGCAGCAGGTCGAGCAGCAAAAGTTCGCGGTCACGCTGATGACTGAGGCACTCGCGCCCACCAACGTGTTCTGGCTGAATCCCGCCGCGATCAAACGCGCCTACGACACCGCGGGGATGAGTCTGGTGTGGGGACTGCGCAACTTCATCGGCGACCTGTGGAGCAACGGCGGGATGCCGTCGCAAGTGGACAAGCGGCCGTTCGAAGTCGGCAAAAATCTCGCCGTCTCGCCCGGCGCTGTCGTGTTCCGAAGCCCGGTCTGCGAGGTGATCCAGTATGCGCCCGCGACCGACAAGGTTTACGAGCGCCCGCTGGTTTTCATTCCGCCGCAGATCAACAAGTTCTACATCATGGATCTGGCGCCGGGACGCAGCTTCGTCGAGTACGCGGTAAAGCACGGAATTCCGATGTTCACGATCAGCTGGCGCAACCCGACTCCGCGCAATCGCAACTGGGGGCTGGACGAATACGTGACCGCGTGCAAGGACGCCATCACGGCCGCCTGCGAGATCGCCGGCAGTCCCGATTGCAACGTGCTCGGCGTATGCGCCGGCGGCATCACGACGGCGCTCATGCTCGGGCATCTCGCGGCTTGCGCTGACAAGCGCGTCAACGCGGCGACGCTGCTGGTGACGATGCTCGATACGAGCCTGCCCTCGATGACCGGGATGTTCGCGACCGAGGATGCGATCAAGGCGGCGCGCGATCGCTCGGCTGAAAAG
>Ga0074044_10001729_pt1 | contig 19483 bp, 23 predicted proteins | sample BogForMeECP23OM1_FD_94443 | JGI IMG/M metagenome (GOLD analysis project Ga0074044, IMG submission 94443) | Bog forest soil microbial communities from Calvert Island, British Columbia, Canada - Bog Forest MetaG ECP23OM1 | ecosystem: Environmental > Terrestrial > Soil > Wetlands ...
GATCTCGCTCGAAGATTTGACGTCGTCCGAGGCTCGTACCGCGAGTGGATTGATGTTGGTTCTTCACGTGTTGGCGCTTCTTCTTACCCACGGGCTCGACGTATTCCTCGCCGTCGATAAAGCCCGAGTCAACGCGGTGTTGGTTTCGGCCTGCATTACAACCTGCGCTTCACGGCGTTGGCCCGCGATCCGGCCCAGGGAAACAATCAACTAGGGTCAACCCCGGGGGATACCCGTCTCGCACCCACACCCATTCAGGGGCGCTGATTGCCCTGGGACGAGAGAGCGAAGGGAGCGAGCAGCGGCGAAAGCTTGCCGGTAGTCACGGTCTCGGCGACCAGCTCCCCCATGGCGCTCGCGAACTTGAACCCGTGACCGGAGCAGGCACTCACGAGCAGGACGTTGCGACTCTCGGGATGGAAATCAACGATGAAGTTCTTGTCCGGCGTATTCGTGTAGAGACAGCGTGCCTGCCGACGGGGTTTTCCCGATAGCCCGGGCAGCCGCTCAGCCGCAAATCGACGAACGGCACGAAATTCGCGTGTCGAGCTCGGCGGGCGCTGGGTAAGGTTTCGGACGGGTTGGCCCTCGCATCCGCCGATCTTGACGCCGTCGCCCACGTCCGGTGTGCCGTAGTAGTAGCCTCCTCGGGCATTGTACCAAACGAACGCGGGCATCGACCGGTACGGGGCGCGCGGTCCTTCACGCGGCCGGAACCAGTACACCGTCTGCTGTTCTACGTTGAGCGGGAGCTGCAGATCGGGAACGAGGCCAGAGAGCCAAGCTCCCGCCGACAAAATCAGATTCTGGGTGATGTATTCCCGGGCGGCGGTACTCACAACGATCTTTCCGTCGGAACGTGATCTCCAACGAATGACGGGGGAGCTCCATCGGAACGAGACGCCGCTCTCATGGGCGAGCCGGCGGTAAGCGCGAATCGCTCGCTCGGGAAAGAGGACTCCTCCACCCGGGTCCCAGAGCACTCCATCCCCTCTGCCGAATTGGAAAGCTGAGAATCGTTTCTGGGCACGCTCGACATCGAACGTCTCATGGGGCAGGGCGAAGCGTCGGGCGCTCGCTCTCGCGCTGGCAAGTTGATTAGATTTCGAAGGGCCCGCGAGCAGAACGCCCGTGGGTCGAAAGATCTCGTTCCCCGCCTCCTGGCCCAGACGCTTCCACAGACGACGGGCTCGAAGAACAAGGGGGACGTAAGCCGAGCCTTCGGCGTAGGCCGTGCGGAGAATTCGGGTGCCGCCGTGGGACGAGCCGAACGCATGATTCTCGTGAAATCGTTCGAGGACGAGGGTGCGGCCGGGGGTTCCTGAGAGGTGGTAGGCGGTGGAAGTGCCTACCGCTCCGGCACCTACAACGATGTGATCAAGATCGTTCTGGCGGAATCCCACAGTCGGTTTGCCCTCGACCCAACTTCGGTCTTTGTCGGTCCTCTACTCGGCCATCGATTCGGACATAGTTCAGATCAGAGGATGATCTTCTCTTCCTGAACAACCCGGTGGGTCAGCGAAAGCCGATCGAGTCGATAGGTGTCTCCACTGAAGAGTCGGGCTTCGGATTTGCCCTCGCACGCGGCGGCGACGAGCCGGCCCAAGGAATCGGCTTTCATGATCCCGCTCCCCGAATCACCGCCGACGAAAATCACCCCGTACGGCTCCTCCACGAGCACCGGTAATCCGTCGGGGCTAAAGTTGTAGTATCCGCCCCACGAATTCTCGAGGCGAACTCCCGAAGACTCGAACTTGGGGAAGTAGGGGGTGACCCCCGGAAGCAGGTCGGTCCCGAAGGCCTCCCGGTCGCCCATCTCCGCCATGTTGTAGTCGAGTCGCCCGTCTCTTCCGGGATCCTCCCGGGTACCGATGGGGTGCGCGACGGTGTCCACACACCCGAGCCACATCTGGCGCTGCCGAAAGATCGGCTTGAGGGTCGCTCCCGTGGGCAGGATGAGGAACGGGAATCGTGCCTTGCCGTGGTTCGTGTCGATCGGAGCAACGGGAGGTTCCCAGCCCAGGAGCTCCTCCACCGCGGCACCCGAGACCGAGCAGAGAACCTGGCTTCGGGGACTGCAACCGGTGGCGACTCCCAAGGGATGGAGGAGTTTTTCGGACCATGCCCCCCCCGCGACGATGACTTGATCGGCCTGAACCGACCGGCCGTCACCGAAACTGACGTGTGAAATGCGAAGGCGTCCCTTCATGTGCGCTTGGAAGGAAAACGGCCTTTTCGATGGCTCGTGAAGAAGGATTTCCTCCCTCCCTTCGAAGGAGAGGCGCTGAACCACCGAATCGAACGCGAACTCAACTCCGAGGCTCTTGGCTTGTTCGTAGTAGAAGTTGGCCAGCATCTCCGGGGCTAGAGCGCCGCAATCCCGACCGAACAAACCTCCGCTGATCGGCTCCGGAGGGTCGGCCTGGTCCCCGTCGTACCATTTCGTGGGGGTGGTCACGAGACCCGGGCACGATCCCAACTGGTCAAGGCTCAGGCGCTGCGCCTCGATCGACCCTTCGCTTCGAGATACAATGGAGCTGTACTCCTTCATCTCGGTCTCGGGCAGCAGCCAAAGGTAGCCATAGAGGTCCAGAAGCGGGGTAGGCGTCCGGAGCTCCTCGTGTTCTTCCATGAGCCGCCGGTAGAACGAGATCGAGCTCCGGGCCAGCAGGTGGTTATCGCTCGAGCTGAACACATCACGCACCATCGCGGCGCTCGCGCCCATCGACCCTTCGCCCGGCCGGGACCGCGCCTCGGCCACCAGGACGGAAAGTTCCGGGCGGCGGTGGATCAGATGGTACGCCGACGCGAGGCCCATCGCCCCGGCACCGACAATCACGACGTCATAGCGGTCCTTCGTGGGCATATCGTTCGAACTACGCTCGGCCGAAATCTGAAAAGCTTATCGCTTGCGAGATTCCCTCGGGAGTCCGTCCATGAAGAACCCCCTCAAGAGTCGCCTCGCAACTTCCCGGAAGCCCTGCTTCGGGACGTGGATCTCCTCGTCGTCCCTCGTTTCTCTCGATGCGCTGAAAGGGATGGGATTCGAGTGGTTCATGATCGATACCGAACACGCTCCGGTGAATCCCGAAACCCTCGCCGCGATGGTGGCACTGTTGGGAGACGGAGGCCCAGCGCCTTTGGTTCGCGTGGGGAACGTGGACCAGTATCTCATCAAGCAGGCATTGGACGCAGGTTCTCAAGGGGTGCTCGTCCCACTCGTGGGCACGGAAGCTCAGGCGAGGGCAGCGGTCTCGTTCGCCAAGTACCCGCCCATCGGAGTGCGAGGGGCCGCCGCGGCAGCGGCCTCCCGCTACGGCGCGGAACTGTCCTCCTATCTGAGAAGCGCCAACGAGGAGACGCTGGTCGGGGTCCAAATCGAGACTCAGGAAGCGTTGGACAATCTCGAGGCGATCGCGGGCGTGAACGGCGTCGACATCCTCTTCGTGGGACCGCAGGACCTGACCCTGAGCTTGGGCCTCGTGGACGACCGTAAGAACCCGAAGGTGCGGGCCGCCATGCGGTCGGTGGTCGAAGCGTGCGAACGGCACGGTAAGGTTCCCGGGACGCTGGTCATCGACGCCGAAGAAAAACGGGTGGCGGTCGACCTCGGGTTCCGGTTCATCTCCCTCGCTTCGGACATTCGATTCCTCTTGAACGGGGCGAAATCCCTCCGAGATGGCTGAGCCGAGCCGTGCGCGAGTCGCATTGTCGGGTGGGAAGCGGCTCCCGACCCCGCCGGTAAGTTGAGTCCAACTGACGGAGGGGATATGGCCGCCCGGGCGCAGTCGGTGGCGGTGACCGAGATGGCAGACACGGCGACCGGTTCCGCGACCATGACCTCCCCTCCCAGAGAGAGCGATTTTCCCTCCCGAGCACGCGTCGTGGCGTCGATCCTCGGGCCCGTGGCGTGGCTCAGTTTCACCTTACTCTATGTGGGGTTCTGGGCGCAGGGATTCTCACTCTTCCAGAGTGTGATCGTGATCCTGGTCTCGGCGATCATCCTGGCGGGTGTGATGGGAGCCATCTGGGCCTCCTGGGGAACGCGCCACCGTTCCTGGTCTTGGGACCGGTAGGCCCGGCGAGTAACCGAGGGCGCGCCGCTTGTTGCAACCTCGAATCGCACTTCCGTGGATGGGTGAACTCCACAACCTTTTCTTCGGGTGCGATTCCCCGGAACGTGCCCGTCCGAGAACATGACGGCTTTGTTCGGGTGACAGGGTTTCGGCTCTACCTTCGGACAATCGAACCCGATTCGTACTCGAGCACGATCCTAGCCCTCCACGGAGGACCCGGCGCGCACCACGAGTACCTGCTCCCCCTCGCCGACCTGGCGGAGCGCGGGTATCGAGTCGTCTTCCTAGACCAACTCGGATGCGGCCGGTCGGACCGATCGTCCGATCCGTCCGTGTACAACGTGGAACACAACATTGAGGAGGTCGAGGCGGTGCGGAACGAGCTCGGACTTGGGCGGATCCATCTCGTCGGGTCGAGCTACGGTGGGCTGCTGGCCCTCGCCTACGCGATCCAGCATCAAGACCATCTGAAAACCCTCACGACGATTGGCGGCTTGGCCGACGTCCCGTATGCGGTGGCCGAGATGCGACGACTCATCGAGGCCCTTCCCAAGGAGTCCCACGCTGCGATCAAGAAGTACGGCGATCTCGGATACTTCAGTGACCCAAGGTATCTCAAAGCGGTGGACGAATTCTACCATCGCCATCTGTGTCGTTTGCCAACATGGCCGCCGGAGGTTTCCCGCGTGCTCACCGAGACCAATTTTGACGTCTACGGACGAATGAACGGGCCGAACGAGTTCACCATCACCGGGACGATTAAGGACATCAACCTCACTCCTCGCCTCTCCACCATCCGAGTCCCTACGCTGGTTACCGGGGGACGGTACGATGAGGTAACGCCCAACGTCGCCCGACAGATCCGCGACCACATTCCCGGAGCCCGCCAGGTAACCTTTGAGCAGAGTTCTCACGTACCCTTCTGGGAGGAACGGCCGGCCTTCATGGACGAGGTTGCCGGATTCCTCCGGTCCCACGATTGAGCCTACGAACCTCCCTGCCGACCGTGCCCAATTGATTTAGCCCATGAATTTGTCTATAGCTCGGGAGACCCGGCGAAGATCGACGGTACGGAACTATGAATACGGAGATTCAACCGGCCACTGAGCGCGTTCCGGTCCGCGGAAAGGGGCGCGCTTGGTGGGCGTACTCGGAGTACGTCGTATTCTCGCTGGGAATCATCCTAATCCTGCTGACCGCCTACCTGATCGTCAAGGCACCGGGAGTATTCTCGGTCGACCTGCCCGGAGCGTTGCTGGGAATCGCCGCGTTTCTGATCGGGCTGGCGATCCTCGACCGATTGCCCCGCGATGTCGAGGTCGGTGCGGACGGCGTCGAATTTCGGTATTTCCTCAGCCGGATCGTCCTGAAATGGAATCAGCTCGCGGCTCCGACTCTCGTGGGAACGGAGTTCGTGGCCTTCCGGGCGGTGGCGGGAACTCGAGGCGTTTGGGGTCCACTTACAGTCACTAGCCAGCAGGCCCGCGACATCCTCTCCCATCCCGGCTCGCCTCCCTTCGACCTGCCCGAAGACCTCGTGAACGCACTGAGCAGGTGAGGAGCCTCCCCCAACGAGGCGACCTCGGGGCAGGAGTGGGTGCGACGGCTCTTGCACCCGTACCGAGCCGAGCTATCCCTTGGTCAATGAGTTGCCGATCACCCAATAGTGGCGTACCCCGGTGATGGATTCCGGCTCGGCATCTCCGCCCACCAGTCCCTCATTCAACCACTTCTCCAGTCGGCGGCCAATCTCCGCGATGGCAGCTCCGTCGTCCGGGTCATTTTGGGTGGTGGCTCGCCCGTCCGTGGGTGTCAGACCCCGCGAGCGCAAGCTCTTCCAAACCTGCTTGGCGGTCACGGAGTTCCCTTTGTGACGCGCGAGGTACGCCAGAATGAACTCGTCCGCGGCGCCGTCAGTGTCCACGGAACCCGAAAACTGTACCCTCATGAGTGGACCTACCCAAGACCATCCGATCAAGATATTTCAGCGGGTCGGTGCGGGCTTCACGCGCCTCGGTTCGTCTTTGCTTGCGCCCCATGCCTTATTTCGTAGCCTCCTCATTCTCATCAAGCGAGGGGACGAGATCATGGTCTTCTACGTCGTCATCCGCGGTCCTTTGGGAGTCGGCAAATCCACCGTCGCCGAAAGTTTGGCCAAACGGATCGCCGCGGAACACATCTCCATCGACCGGATCCTGGATGAACATGGTCTGGAGGAGTGGGATGGTGGTTACATCTCGCAGAAGAGTTTCCTGCGGGCCAACGCGCGGGCGATCGAGCAGGCCCGAGTCTTCTTAGAACAAGGGACACCGGTGATCTTCGATGGGAACTTCTACTGGAAGTCCCAGATCGAGGACCTACTCATCCAGCTGGACTATCGCCACTTCGTCTTCACCTTGAAAGCTCCGCTCGGCGTTTGCATCGAGCGGGACAGCGGACGCAAGCCTCCGCACGGGATGGAGGCGGCGCGGGACGTCTACGCGAAGGTGGCGGAGTTCGATTACGGCACCTTGCTGGACGCAACTCGACCGGTGGGGTCGATGGTTCGCGAGATCATCTCACAACTTCCTCGGGAACACATTCCTTGATCTCGAACACGTTGCCCTCGGGATCACGGAAGTAACACCAGCGGCCGCCCGCCGCAGCATCTCCTTCGATTCGCGTCACGGGCTCCACGCCGCGGGCGATCAGCTCGGCTCGGGCAGATAGGATGTCTTCGACCGCGTACCCGACTTGGTATCGCGCCCGATCGTACTGTGGGTCGTTGTTCCGTTGAATCAGCTCGAGCAGGTTCCCGTTGCCTAGGTCGAAATGCACCCAGTCGGCGCCCGCTTTGACTTCGGTGAACCCCAAGACCTCGCGATAGAAGCGACGTTGTTCTGCCAGATCTTCGACGACGACCCCGATCCAGCACGGCCAGGTCAACTTCAGGGCCATGGTGCTTTACCGGGCCGGACTCCCGACGGCAACAAGGTTCGTCATGGCCCCCTCCTTTCGAATCCGGATCAAGGGGGCGTATTCGTCGGAAGCATACCAACCTCGCAAGGATTCCATCGACGGGAATTCGAGAAGCACCACTCGCGGAGGTTTCCAACTCCCTTCCAGCACCTCCGCTTCGCCCGCATAGAGTACTCGGCCTCCGTGCTTCTCGAGAATTGGAGCGAGCTTCTCGCGGTATTCCTTCTGCTTGACGGCGTCGTGCCACTTGATTTCCACGATCAGGTACGCAGGCATCGGTTCCGGGCAAGTGAGCACCGAATAGAAGTCTCTTTTCAGGTTCGCGTTCGTCTCGAGCGCCCTCCGCCCGGGGGCGGGCGCAACGGACGTTACAACCAGCTCTGCGCAACTCCTCGGGTCAGGCGAACTCTCCTTGCGGTCGAAGGAATTTCACCACGTACCCGTCCGGGTCGTTGATCGTGAACGCCGTGCCGTAGGGCCACTTCCGAAGACGAGACTCGATCTCCGCCTTGGCTTTCTTGGCGCGGTGGTAGACCCCTTCCACATTCCGAAGCTCGACGTTGACGATGACCCCGCCGCCAAGGTTGGAGCTCACCCACTTTGTGTAATCGCGGTATTCTCCGCCCCCTCTGCCGCGGGTGATTCTTCCGAGAGCGATGACCGCATCACCGAGTCCGACTCCCGCATAGAGGAGCCGTCCCTCGTCGTCTTTCCACTTCCAGCGGGCCGTGAAGCCCAGCGACCGGTAGAAGGCGACCGATCGGTCCACATCCTTGACGTTGAACATGACGCTGATCAAAGCCTTCATCCAATTCCTGTGCCCGCCGAGGAGTCGAACGCTTAAGTTGACTACGATGACTCGGATTTCATGACCAGGTCGAGATCTTCACCGGGCCGTCGCCTGAATGTTTATGGCTCCTCCCGGATTCCTGCCGACGTGGACCCGAGAGAGCGTGAGTTGCTCACCGGAATGGGGAATTGTTTCGAGGCCTGTGGCGCAGACTTCGAAGGGACCGTGGGGATGGTGGCCGATTCTCGACACCGCACCCGCGAGGACGTGAAGCAGACACTCGCGTCGATGGCGAGCCGCTACGCATCCGACCCGGATTATCAGAAGCTGCGAGGTCGCCTCCCTCTTTCGTTCCCTTTCTAAGGAGGCCGAGTGGGACTTGTGACGAAATGTCCGGCGTGTCGGGTCGGATTCGCCCGAGGAGACTATCCCGCGCTCGCCGAACACCTGGTCGATCGGGCTGAAGAGAGCGATTCGGACCATGTCCGGTGGCTCAACCAGAATCTCACTCGTACGAAGACCGACGCGAAATCCATGATCCCAGCTCTGGAGGCCTTCTTCGACCTGGGTTCCGCTTCCCTGAACAGCTGGGTGAAGGCGCGGTTCATCACGAAGTTCTTCGGAAAGGCTCCGCACCCGTTCGTGGTGGCGTTGCAGCACCCATCACGAGCCACCCTGCTCGGCTATGTGGTCGAGCACCAACACTTCCTGCGCCAATGGGTGCGCTCGTGTGCGTTCATCATGGCCCGCACCGACCGGCCCGAGGTCGTCCAGTACGAACTCGACAACCTTACCACCGAGTACGGCGGCTTTGGGCCCGACCGACCGTCTCACTACGAACTCTTGCTCCGCATGGGAGAGAGTCTAGGGGTCGACCGCTCCACGGTCCTTTCCACTCCTCCCTTGGCCGCGACCCGCCGGGCGATCGAAGAATGGAACGAGATGGCCACCCGGGAGCATTGGGTCGCGGTGCTGACCGCCATGCACGGCCTGGAACTGATCGCGAATCGCAACCTCGTGGACGACGGCGCGTCGGTGCACTACTTTGATCCGTCGATCCTGGGCGGCCACGAGATCACGCCGGAGTCTCAGGGGTTCCTGCGGGAAGGGTACGAGGCGGATGTGGGACATTCGGACGAGGCGCTCGCCCTCGCGAACCAGTTCGCGGGCGAGCTCGATCTGGTCGAAGAGGTCCAGTCCGTGTTCCTTCGCTCGATCGACCTGTTCGACGATTACCTCATCGCGCGGCTCGAACGGGCGGGGGAATTTGAAGCGTAACTACGAAGGCTGTGCCATCTGCAACTCGACCTGGGGTAACGTCTGGGCGGAGGTCGAGGGCGAGAAGCTGTTCTTCTGCTGCGATATCTGTGTCGTCCAGTACCGAGGACTCATCGAGAAGGTCAAGCAAGCCACCGGATGGAGCCAGATCGACTCGATCGATATCTCGGGAGATCGCCGCGGTCGTACTTGTGACGTCGCCGCGGGTACGGCCCGCGCGCGGTTCCTCTTCGCGTTCAATTCCGAAGGAAAGATCCTTCGCTTCCAACCGGCTCCCGCTCAGACGCCTGGTTGACAGCGTACGCCGTGTGCGGAAATCGTCGGGTCGACCCTTCCGTGACCGTCAAAGGATCGTTCGCTCCCCAGTGGTACCCACTCCGGGTGAGCTACGTTCTTATGACCGAATCGAGGTCTTCTGCACATGTCCGCAAATCCGTCTTCCGCGACAACCTCGGTCCGTTCACGTGATTTCGACTTCTTCCGAAGCATACGGCTTCGGGTGTTGACCTCGATCGCCGCGAGCGTCGGCTGGCTCAGTCTGACCCTGCTCTACCTTGCCTTCTGGACCCATGGCTTCAGTCTGGTTCAGAGCATTGTCATCGTTGTCGTTTCGCTCCTGGTCCTCGCGGCGGTCCTCCTGGGGAGCTGGATCTCCTTCGGATTGGGATTCGTGGGTCGCTGGACCGACTGAGCTCGGCCGTCGCCGGCCCGAACGTTCTTCAGCGCCGGGCCCGGTTTCCGCCGAGGGGGACCTGACGGCGGCGGGCAGCGATCCTCTTCTGACGAGCCAGATGATGACGCTTCTTTCCGGCCGCCGAGGGGCGTTTTCTTGGTTTCACGGTCATCGGAGGGTCCTTTCGGGGCAGCAGGTCGTGCCACTCCGTACGACATCATAACGCCGAGGGGTGAAGGACGGGGGCCGGATTGGCTCGGGGAGCGACCGCTCAACTCGTCGGTGAAGTGAGAAGGTTGATGAGTTCGCGGACCTCCTGGGCCCGCCAATGACCCTTTCTAAGGCTCAACGAGAATTTCATCGAAAGACGGGGGCTCGCTGCTTCAACGAAGCGTGGGAGTACCTCGAGAAGAAGCGTCGGAGCAACGACGATGACCGGCGCATGCTCACCCTCGTCCACGCGTCCCGTTTCCATTGGGGCCTCGTGGGGCAAGCTCGGGAGCGTGCCGTGGCGGATTGGCAGGTTTCGCGAGCGTATGCGGCGGTCCACCAGCCTCAACTGTCCCTGTTGTTCGCGCGCTCCTCCCTCGAATTGTGCGAAACGAACCACCTGTCGGAGTTCCTGTGCACGGCGTACGAAGCCATGGCGAGGGCGTTTGCGGTGGCCCATGATCCGCGATCGGCCAGGAAATACCTCCGGAAGGCCCGCGCCCAACTGGACGCGTCCTCGGTGGACGATGAGGGTCGGAAGATCTTCCTGAGCCAGATTCGAGCGACGGAGAAGTTGATCCATCGGACGTGAGGTCCCGCCGTCGCTTCTCCCCGAGCCGAGGGTGCTTTCGAGACCACTCTTCTTATCCCGGGAGAATGAGTCGTCTCGAACGAGAGCCGTGAACGACCCGGGACCCTACTATCGACCCCCGGGGGTAGGCGGTCCCCCGGCGCGAAGCCGCATCCGCTGGTTTCCGATCATCATCGGGCTCGTCTTTGCCGGGGCGGCGCTCGTGATCCTTCTGTTGTTGCTCTACCCCACTACCTTCGGGATCGCTTCGCCCTCGTACCGATACAGCCCGTTCGGGGGCGTGTTCTTCCTGTTCTTCATCCTCATCGTGGTCTTCTTCATCGTACGAGTTGCGTTCTGGAGCACGCGTGTGAGCCGCACCGGTCGACGCTCCGGAGGGAACTACCCGGACGGAGGGTACGGACCGAATCGACCCGTGATGGTCGCTCGGATGCGCTACGCGCGCGGAGAGATCACGCGAGAGCAATACGACCAGATCATCCAGGACCTGGGCCGTAAACCCGGCTCTCCTTAACCCGAATCGGGTCCGGGAGTCGTTCCGGAGAACGTGCCCGGCTAGGAGAACCCGGCGACTCTCGCCTGGCGGACCGCGTCCGCCGCCCCCTGGGTCCACGGGTCCCCGTGCCCCGGAAGGACGACGTCCGCGCCCAGGTTCTCGACCTTTGTCAGAGAGTCCAAGGCCTGCTGACTATCGCGGTTGAGTCCGCGAGGCATGATCTGAGGGCCTCCCCGACCGGTGAGCGGATTCCGGGTCACGAGCGCGTCTCCCGTGAAGAGGAGGCGGCGTTGGGGCAGGAAGACTGCCGCCATGCCCGGGGTGTGGCCCGGCAGGTGCACCGCTTGGGGACGCCCCGGCACCTCGAGCGTCTGGCCGTCCGAGAACGTGGATACCTCGAGAATGGGAACGATGTTCACGCCTCCGTGTCCCAGCAGCCCGAAGAGCGTCCGCCATGCCTCGGCGTAGCGAAGGTACGGCCGGAGGCGCGCCTCGTTCTTCCCTTGCTTCGCTCCCTTCGCGACGAGGGAATCGGCCTCGTGGACCCAGACCGCGGCGCTCTCGTGCGAGCGCGCTCGCTCCGCGAAACCCGTGTGGTCCGAATGCGCGTGCGTGAGCAGGATCGCCTTTAGGTCACGGGGAGTTCGGCCCAGGGCGGCCACACCCCGGGTGAACAATTTCCAGTCGCCGGCGACTCCCGCATCGACGAGGATGAATTTGCCGGCCTCCTCGACGAGATAGAAGTTCGAAATCCCGTGTGAGAACCGATGAACGCCGGGGGCGACCTGCATGTACACACTCCAACTCGGTGGACTCGAATCTTTACGACATGTTGGCGGTACATACGGTTTCGTGGAATTCGAGGTTCCCGAGCCCTCCTCCCGTGGAGGTTCGGGTTCGAAAGGGGGATATCATGGGTCCGGATTCGCCCCGCCTGTGGCGGCGATCTCTCTCCCTTACGGATCGTCGGGATGTCGCAGACCCCCCAGGAAGCTCCCGTGACTGAACCGGCTCCACCGGGAGTGGAACCCGAGCGAACCACCGTAACGAGCCTGCTTTGGAGATTCGAGGTCAATCGCAAGGGTTTCGACGATCCTCGCTTGGAATATCGCAGGCTGTTCGCCGAGGTCTTCGGAACGTTCTTCCTCGTGACGGTCGCCGCGGGCGCCGCGGTGGTATCGGCGACGAGCCACGGGGCGGTGGGCCGGGTCGAAGCGGTCGTGGCCCCGGGCCTCATGGTGATGGCGATCATCCTGTTCATGGGCGCGGTATCGGGAGCTCACCTCAATCCGGCGGTGAGCATCGCCTTCGCGGCTCGGGGGGACTTTCCCTGGAAGCGGGTTCCCGGATACATCGCGGCCCAGCTCCTCGGCGCCACGATCGCCTGCGTGTTCCTATGGGCGATGTTCGGCAATGTGGGGATGCTGGGGGCGACCGAGCCGGGGCCGGGAATCTCGGACCTCCAAGCGTTGGTCATGGAGCTCGTGCTCACGCTCGGTCTCGTCAGCGTGATCCTCGGGACCGCATCGAAGGCCCAGAACGTGGGCCCGATCGCCGCGTTGGCCGTCGGGGGTTACATCGCGCTTGCGGGGTTGTGGGCAAGCCCGATCAGCGGCGCCTCAATGAACCCGGCCCGGTCGTTCGGACCCGACCTCATGATCGGCAACTTCGCCCACTACTGGGTCTTCCTCGTGGGCCCCCTCGCTGGAGCGCTGCTTGCGGTCGGCGTGGCCTACGTGCTTCGGGGTCCTGGCGGTGACCTCCCCGCGATCCAGGCCGCCCAGGGTCGGCTCGAGGAGTTCCTTCACCTTTCGCCGAAGGCCGGACCCCCTACGGGTCCGACCGACGCGGACTCCGAGGAAGGTACTCCGTCGCCGCGAGGTCCCTAGCCGACCGGCTCGGTTTCCGAGGGGACCGGATCGGACGGCCGAGGGATGGGTCGAGACGCCCTGTCCCGAAGGGAATCGCGCGAGACCGGGCCGCCGGACCCCAGCGGTCGGACTACCCGGTGGAACAGTCGCGCCGAGAGCGCTTGCGCCGCTCTCACGGCCACATAGATGCAGAACGCGATCGTGACGATGAAGAAACTGACGGGATACGGTTCGTACCACGCGATGAAGAGCCCGGCCCAGGAAGCGAATAGGGCGACCCCGACCGAGACCACCACGGCGGTCAGCGGGCGCTTGGTCAATCGAACGGCGATCGCGGCGGGGGTTACCATCATCGCGAAGATCAGGAGCACTCCGATGACTTGGACCGCGATCGAGATGGCGACCGCGAGCAGAAGCATGAAGGTCAGGCTCAGGAAGCGCATCGGCAAGCCTTTGGCGTCCGCCACGTCCTCGTCGAGCGAGGCGAACAGCAGAGGTCGGTACACCAGCACCAACACCGCGAGCACGACGAGGCTCGCTTCGAGGGTGAAGAGCACCGAACTATCGCTGATGCCCAGCACTTCTCCGAACAGGATCGAATAGGCCTCGGTGGCGTAGCCCGTATACAGACTGAGGAACAGCAAACCCACCCCCAACGAGAAGGCCAGCACGGTCCCGATTTCCACATCTCGATTGGTGGCTCGGGTCCCGAGCAACGACATTCCGGTGCCGGCAGACATCGTGAACAAGAGCAGGCCGTAGACCGGATTGACGCCGAACAACACAGCTCCGGCAGCGCCAGAGAATCCGACATGACCGAGCGCGTGGGTGGCGAACGCGGAGCGACGGAGGACGACAAAGTAGCCAATGATCCCGGCGACGATTGCGATGATCGTCGCGGCCTCGAAGGCGTTGCGCATGAAGTTGTACTGCCACATGTCGCGGAGGTCGGTGACGAGGTTCCAGCTGAACGGAGGGATGCCCGCGCTCATTCGTGCTCATCTCCGTGGCCTTCCTCGCCGCCCACGATCACGATATTGTTCCGCGAATCTCGCAGTACTTCCACGGGGACACCGTAGAGCGCCGAGAGACTCTCCGAGGTCAGGACGGCGGAGGGAGCCCCGGTGGCAACCTTCCCGTTGGCGATGTAGATTACCTTGTCCAGACACTGGATGAGGGGGTTGATGTCGTGCGCCACGAGGAGCGTGGTCACGTTGCGCGCTCGGACCAACCCATTGATCGTCTGGACCAGTTCTCGGCTTCTTCGGATGTCGAGGTTGGCGAGGGGCTCGTCCAATAACAGAAGCTCCGGGTTTCCCACGAGCGCCTCGGCGAGGAACACTCGTTGCAATTCCCCCCCCGACATCGCGCCGACACATTTCCTTCCCAGATCGGCGGCTCCCGCCGCGGCGAGCGCGTCGGCCGCCGCTTCTTTCTCAGCCCGCAGCGAGAAACCGGGCCCCCAACGGGTTCCCGAGAAACCCAAGCGCACGAGCTTGTCGCTCTCCACGTGCGTCTCGTGGTCGATCGTGTGGCGCTGCGGAACGTAACCGATCTTGCGATTCCCCCGGGCGGGTGGGGTACCAAAGACTCGAATGTCCCCACGGAAAGGGCGGTGCAATCCGAGAAGCATGCGGAACAGCGTGGTCTTCCCGGCTCCGTTCGGGCCGATGACGGCCACGAACTCCCCACGACGAACGGCGAAGTCGGCGTCCTGCCAGACGATCTTATCGCGGTATCCTACCTCAAGGTGCTGGGCCCGGATGACTTCCGAGTCGACCGAGGGCTGTATCTGAGGAATCGTCGTCCCACTCCCGTTAGCTCACTGCCCGAGGGTCTTGGCGTTGAGCGCGTTGTAAAGGTCGAGGTACTCGGACTCCATCCAAAGCTGGAATGACACATTGGGCGGCTGGATGGTCTCCGTCACCGCGATCACGGTCACGTTGTTGCTCTGGGCGATCGCCTTCATCGAGGAGGTGAGCGGCGACACCGTCTGCGCGTTGTACACCAGCACACTCACATTTCCGCTCTCGAGCTGTTGCTGGAATACGACCACGCTCTGGGCGGGAGGGTCATTCCCTTCGGCGACGGCGTCCATGAACGCCGGGGGCGAAACCAGGTCGAGATTCGTGAAGTTCGCGAGATAGACGAAGATGCTCTCGGTGGAAGCCACCTCGGTGCCCGCGAAATGGGCCTTGATCGCGGCCGCTTCCCCGTAGAGCTGTCCGAGAGACGCGTTCAGGGTCGCATACTGTTGCTGGAAGTACTGGGTATTGCCCGGTGAGATGGAGACGAGGTCAGAATACATCTGGTGTACCGTGATGTTGACGTAGTTCGGATTGTACCAGAAGTGAGGGTTGCCCCCCGACGCAACGCCCAAGGTGTTCTGCACGTTCAGAACGACCTGGCCCGGCGTGTCGCTGGAGCCGACGAGCTGCGAGCACCAGCTGTCGTACCCTTCTCCGTTTTCGATGACCAACTGGGCATCGGCAATCGCTCGGGCATCGGAGGCGTTGGCCTCGTACTCGTGCGGGTCAGCATTGGGGTCGGTGACGATGCTGGTCACGCTGACGTGCGTCCCCCCCATCTGGGCGATCAGGCTTCCCCAGAAGTTCTCCGCCGCGACCACCTGGATTACCGAAGAGTTGGGCTTCGACGGGGGGCCGCTGGTGTACACCGCGAGGCCCACGACCGCTGCCACCGCCAGCACGGCCACGACAATTGTGACAATCTTCGCCCGTTTCTCCATGTTCGACTCCCTATCTGGTCCCGTTGGATTCTCAAGATCTCACTTCGAAGAGTGGCAGGGGGCGATGGGTTCCCCATGGGGACAGAGGGGCGGGTGCCCCTCGGCCGCGCAGATCGTTTCGACCGTACGGTGGCTCAACGCGAGGTCCACCTCCCGGGCCGCCCGGCAGGTGGCCTCGGGCGAGAGGCCGGCCCGAGAGAAGAGGCTCTCGGCGATCCGGTGATGTCGTCGATATTCCTCAAGGCAAGCAAAACCTCGGTTCGTGAGCCGACTCTTGCCACGGAACCGGGAGATCAATTCCAGCTCTTCGAGAGGGCCCAGATGCGCCAAAGCAGATGGGGGCCGAACCCTCAGTCCGGCCGCGATGTCCTTCAGGCTCGCCCCACGGGTTTCCTGCTGCCGAGCCGCGATGACGCGAAGCGCCTGCACCTGACGATGGGTGAGCTGCTGAAGAGCCTCCACGAACAATCTTACGAATCGACAGTATATATCGGTATCACTAATTATTAGGTATTACCAAATACAAGACCGAAACCGAACCGAAAACGACCAACGAAATGCTCTTAGCCCTCCGATACCCACGGCCCCAGCAATCCCCTCCTGGGATGGGCCGCCGCTCCATGACTTGGCACCTCGAGAGACGTGCGATCATTGTGCTAGCCACGGTCATCACGCTGACCGGACTGCTCCTCCCGTCGACCCCAGGGGCCCCTCAATCCGGTGCTTCTCCCGCCGAACCGACTTCGATAGCAGCTGCCCCCGCGATTCCCACGGTTTCCGACGGAGCCGCATCCGAGGCGGGCTCAGGGGCTCTCGCCGTAGCGGGTTCGGACGCGAACAATGCCACGCTCGGCTGCGACGGAATGTATTGGAGTACGCAAGTCTGGGCCACCTACGACCCAAGTTGGTGTTACGGACACGACGAACCGACGACCAGTTACATCTCAACGGCCGCTGGGTCGGGCGGTGACGCGAACTTCCGGGTCACTTTGCCGGCGGACGGCGCGACGTACACCCAAGGGGACTTCTACGCGACAATTTGGTTCGGCGGCACGGTCTATGACGTGGATAGCCTGGATCAGCAGGCGTTCCTAGAGTTCCAAATCTACCCCGCTCCGCCCGCGAGCACGGGGTCCGGGAGTGGAGCAACCGACTGCGGCTCCGACGGCTCGTTCGACTACGTGTACACGGCCGGCTCCAACGAGTGGTTCGCCTGCGCCATCGTCTGGCAAATCGCCGGAGGAGTCGAGGACGCGGCCTTCGCCGGACCTTTGGACAGCGGAAGCTCAACGGCAATCCTGGAGATGCACAGCGGAGACGTGCTCTGGGTCAACTATTCGGGCGTGGCGAAGAGCTCGAGCCAGGGTTGGCATATCTCGGTTAACGACACCACCGCGGGGACCGGCGGGTCCGTCACCCTCGTCAATGGGGGATTGATCCTCTCCCCGTACTACTCCACCGCAGCCACCGGGAACGGTCTCCTCTGGGGGGCAAGCGATCCGGGAGCCATCGCATTCGCCTACGAGATCGGGCACTCCCTCAATCCCGCCATTCCCGAGGGCGGCTCATACGGAGCCTGCTATCCGGGTGACGGCGCTTGCGACAGCTACTGGCCGGGTGAGTGGGCCCAAGCGGGCCAGATCGACCTTGAACTACCGGTGGTGGGGCAGGCAGGTTCTCAAACGTATCCCTCCCAGCTCAAGTTCAGCTCCTCTCAGGGCGGGGAGTATTGGATCAACTCGTCAACCGACTCCGAATCCTTCTGCGCCGGCCCCAGCAGTTCGACTTCGACCAACTGCCTCTACTCATGGTACCAATATCGGAGCGCCTCCTATGGGTTCACGTTCGACACTTCCAACGTCACCAACGCGACGTACAACTACGGGTCCTGGTACCAGTTCCCGTCGACGCAGAACGGGCAGGGTCAGTGGAACGGGAGAGTGGTGACCGCCCCGTGGGGAACCCTCAAGACCACGGTATCGCCGCTCTCCGCGACGGTCGACTTCAATCGTCTGGGTCAGACGCTTCGACTCACGGTGGCTCCGAACGGCACCACCGGAGGGCAGTTCGAAGAGGGGCCCTACTGGCTGAACGTATCAGCGCCCGGGTGCACCGGCCTTTCCACGTTCGTCTACATGCGCACGAGCGCATTCGACAACCTCTCATCCCAGCTCAGTTGCAACGGGAATGGCCCCCTCACCGCCACCGCGAATGGCGCCCCGATCTCGGGAGATGCCCCCCTTACTGTGGACTTCACCGGGTCCGGGAGCGGGGGAACGCCGACGTACACCTACAACTGGAGGTTCGGTGACGGCACGAGCAGCACGTCGCAGAATCCCTCTCACCTCTACGCCTCCACCGGCCAGTACACCGTCGTGTTCAACGTGACCGATTCGAAGGGCGACACCGCCGCTTCCAGCCTTCGGATCACCGTGGCCGGTTCGGTCAGCGCGGGCGCTTCCGCGAACGTTACCTCGGGACCGGTCAATCTCTCGGTGCAGTTCACGGGTTCGGCTTCCGGAGGAACCCCGGCGTACTCCTGGGCCTGGAAGTTCGGGGACGGCCAGACCAGCAGCAGCCAGAACCCCACCCACGTCTACCGAACCGTCAGCACATTCACCGCACAACTCAACGTCACCGATTCGAAGGGAGCTTACGCCCTGAGCTCGGTCACGATCCACACCTCGCTCCAGAGTCACTACACGGTTTGGTTCAACGAGAGTCGCTTGCCGACCGGGACCAACTGGACGGTCTTTGTCAACAGTACTCTAGCGTGGACAACCGGGGCGAGCCTACCGATCTCCCTTCTGAACGGGTCCTATCCGTATGTCGTCGGGGTTACGAATACGAGTTTCCACCCCGTGTCGGCGAATGGCCATCTGTCCGTTATGGGGGCGAATGTGGCCGTCGCCGTTCCGTTCGTGCTCACGAACTACACGTTGACGTTCCGCCAGACCACCTTGCCCAGCGGGCTCTCCTGGTCGGTCGACCTTGGAGGTACGGCGAGCTCCACCTCCGCGGGCAGCCTCAGTTACCAGAGGAGCAACGGCACGTATCCCTACGGGGTCACCGCCCCGTCGGGCTACGGGGCCACCCCGAGCTCGGGCCGGGCCTCAGTCTCCGGCGCGAATCTGACGATAACCGTGAACTTCGCTCTACTGACCTTCCGAGTCGCATTCGAACAGCAAGGTCTGCCTTCGGGGAGCAACTGGACAGTCACGTTCGCTGGCAATCCCCAGACGAGCACCGCGCGATGGAACAATTTCTCCGCCGCCGACGGGATCTACTCGTTCTCCGCGACACCGCCGACAGAGTACACGGTTACCCCGCGGAGCGGTTCGGTAACGGTCGACCTGGCCAACCAGACCGTTCCGCTCACTTTCGCACCGATACTCTACACGGTCACCTTCGACGAGAGGGGACTTCCGAACGGGTCCGCCTGGAGCCTGCATGTCGGAGGGCTCTACTTCAACGGTTCGAGCTCGTCGGTCCAGGTCGACCTGTTCAACGGGACGTACAACTATTCGACCTCCGTGCCGACGGGATACTCCTCGCTCCACGGCACGGGGTCGATTCGGGTGGCCGGGGAGCCGCTCACCGTCTCGATGACCTTCGCGAAAGCGTCCTCGTCTCCGAACTTCTTCACCAGTTCGACGTTCTACCTCGCGGTCGCGGCGGTCGCCGCGCTGACCGCGGGAACGGTCATCTACCTCGTCGGAGCCCGACGACGCCGGACGCCGCCCGGGCCGACCTAGACCCCTTACCTCGAAAGAGCATGGGCGCGGCCAGA
>Ga0074044_10001730_pt1 | contig 19471 bp, 16 predicted proteins | sample BogForMeECP23OM1_FD_94443 | JGI IMG/M metagenome (GOLD analysis project Ga0074044, IMG submission 94443) | Bog forest soil microbial communities from Calvert Island, British Columbia, Canada - Bog Forest MetaG ECP23OM1 | ecosystem: Environmental > Terrestrial > Soil > Wetlands ...
CAGGCACTTGGACATTTGGCACGACGCAGCCGCAGCCGGGCCAATACGAGATCTTCCTGAACGGAAAAGACGTGGGCGGCTTTGCGGCGGAGATTGAGGTGAACGACGGCAGCCAATTGTATGGGTACAACGTGGGCGGTTGGTGGATTTGGAATAACGGTTGGTCCCCGTCCGCCGCGCCCTAGGGCATTAGGCTGGGCGATGTCGGCGGCCGGACAGATCCGCGGTGTTCCCGCTGAGCGGCCGCGATGCGGATCCTGTTCACCGGCGCCAGCTCGTTCACCGGGTATTGCTTTGTCCGCCAGCTGGTCGCCACCGGGCACGGGGTTCTCGCCGCCTGTCGCGGCGACGGCCGGTACGAGGGCTTGCGCGCCGAGCGCGTGCGGATGGTGCGCGAGTTGTGCGAGACGCGGTTCGGCTGCGCCTTCGGCAATGACAATTTCCTGGGGTTGACGAAGACCTCGTTCGATGTGCTGTGCCATCACGGTGCGGAGGTCGGCGACTACCGCAGCCCCGATTTCGACCCCTATCGGGCTGCGGCCGCCAATCTCTACCGCCTGCCCGAGGGTCTTGCGGGTGTTGCAGGACCACGGCTGCGGGCGCCTGATGCTGACCGGCAGCGTCTTCGAGGCGAACGAGGGGGCGGGCTCGGCGCCGCTGCGCGCCTTCAGCCCCTACGGGCTCTCCAAGAGCCTGACCGCGGCGGCCGCCCAATTCTATGCCGAGCGCGCGGGTTTCACCGTCGAGAAGTTTGTGATCCCGAACCCGTTCGGTCCCTACGAGGTGCCGCGTTTTACCGGCTACCTGATGACGACGTGGCTCAACGGCGAAACCGCCCGCGTGCAGACCCCGCGCTATGTCCGCGACAACATCCCGGTGAGCCTGCTTGCCAAGGCCTATGCCGCTTTTGTCGGCGCTAGCCCGCCGCCGGGTACGGTCAGGCGCCTCAACCCGAGCTGCTATCCGGAGAGCCAGGGGGCCCTTGCCGAGCGGGTGCGCCGCGAAGCGGCCCTTCGTATCGGCCGACCCTGCGGTCTGGAGCTCGGCGCGCAGACCGATTTCCCCGAGCCGCCGGTGCGCATCAACGCCGACCTCCTCGACGCGTCAGCGCTGGGGTGGAGCGAGACGCAGGCATGGGACGAGTTCGTGGCCTATTACACCGCTTAACGGCCCGCTGCTCAGGCAACATAGATCGAGGTGATAGAGGGGGCTCTCCCTGCCGAGCGGCCGGTCTTGTTGACTGCCGGTTCCTAGGGTAGCGTAGGATGCTGCCGGTGGTGGGAAAGGGGGATACCAAAAATGGCTGACATGATCGTCGCCGTCGCTGCCGACCACAACGGCGTCGGCGCCAAGGCAAAGATAAAGTCGTTCCTCAAGGCGGAAGGGTACCGGTGTCTCGATCTCGGACCCTTCGCGTCGAGCCCACCCGTGGATTACGTCGACTATGCGCAGCTGGTAGGCCGGCTCGTGCAGGCCGGTGATTGCGACCGCGGCATCCTGATTTGCGGGACCGGAATCGGGATGAGCATGGTCGCCAACAAACTTCCGGGGATCCGGGCAGCGGTTGTTCACAACCTCGAAAGTGCCGCCAAGTCGCGCGAGCACAACGACGCCAACGTGCTGTGCCTGGGCGCCTGGGTCTGCTCCGATGACGACAACCTCGAGATGACAAGATTATGGCTCGATGAAAAATTCGGGGAGTATCGTCATGTCCGGCGCGTTGCGAGAATCAGCTCGGAGCCAGCGGGCAAGCTCGTCTTTGCCAATGGCGTGTTCGATATACTACACCAAGGTCACATCGATTTATTGAAATGGGCGCGCAGCTTGGGAGACCACCTCGTGGTCGGGATCAACTCCGACGCCTCGACGCGTGCGCTCAAGGGCCCGACCCGTCCGATCAACTCTCAGGAAAATCGCAAGGCGGTGTTGGAGGCGCTGCGTTTTGTCGACGAGGTTCTCGTGTTCGACGAAATCAAACCCCTCAACCTAATCCTCTCGCTGCGCCCCAAGATCGTCGTCAAAGGGGGTGAATGGCTGGCGGATGAGGTCCGCGAGCGAGACGAAATCCCACCGGAAATCGACGTGAAGATATTCCCGTTGGTAGCGGGCTATTCCTCCACCAACGTCATCAGGACCATCCGGGGTTATTGATGCTGGAAGCATTGCGGCGGGAGGTTGCCGAGCTCCACGCCGAATTGCCGAAGAACGGGCTCGTTGCCTGGACCAGCGGCAACATCAGCGGCCGCGACCCCGACAGCGGGCTCGTCGTGATCAAGCCGAGCGGCGTGAAATATCGCGACCTCACCCCGGCCAACATGGTGATCGTTGGTCTCGACGGGCGCGTCGTGGAGGGCCCGCTAAAACCATCGACCGACTGCGAAAGTCACCTGTTCATTTATCACGAACGTCCCGATATCGGCGGTGTCGTTCATACGCATTCGCCCTATGCGACCGCATTTGCGGCCGTCGGGCAAGACATCCCGATCGTGTTGACGGCGATGGCTGACGAATTTGGTGGACCCGTACCGTGCAGCGAGTATGCCCGCATCGGCGGACGCGCGATTGGGGAGGAGGTGGTGCGCATGCTCGGCAAGCACCACTGCTCGGCCGTGTTATTAAAGCAGCATGGCGTCTTTACCGTCGGCGGCTCGGCCGAAGCCGCGGTCAAATCGGCGGTGATGGTCGAAGATGTGGCCCGCACAGTTTTCTATGCCCGGCAGCTCGGCGATCTCGAGGAATTGCCCGCCGAGGAAATCGAGATTGCCCACCACCGTTACATGTATGACTATGGCCAGCGGTGAAGCTCACATGCCTTCGGGCCAGCCGGCCGGGTGCCGCTGAAGGTTATAATGACCATCGATTGGCACGAGCTGCTCGATGGTTTCGCGCGAAAGCGGGTGTTGCTGATCGGCGATACGATCCTCGACATCTACACCTACGGAACCGCGCTCGGTCTCTCCGCCGAGACACCGACAATCGTTGCCCGGAAGGGAGAGGTGCGCTACTCGCTGGGCGGCGCTGCGCTGGTCTGCCGCAACCTGTTGGAGCTCGGGGCGGCTGTTTCCTTCATCACCCTTGTCGGCGAGGATGAAGAGGCTACACAAGTCGCCCAACTCGCGGCGCCGAAGCTCGAATTGATCACGGTTGCCGAGCCTGGGCGGCAAACCACGGTCAAGCACCGCTTCTGGGTCGACGGATACAAGCTCTTTCAGCTCGATACGCGCAACGACGCGCCGATTGGCCGGGGCGTGTTCGACGAGGTGATGACGAATGTCGCCCGACGTCTACCGGAGACGGACGCGGCGATCATCTCCGATTATCGCCACGGCCTGCTGACCCCCGAGCTAATCGATGGGCTCATGGGCGCGCTGCGACGGTCGGGCACCGAAGTATATGTCGACTCTCAGGTGGCTCAGAACACCGGCAATCATCGGCTCTATCGCGGCGGTGCCGTGATTTGCCTCAACCTGAAGGAAGCATACTCCATCGATCCCGAGTTCGAACCGCAGCCGAGGGTGGGGGCCTTTGTGCGGCTGCGACGAGAGCTGGAGACTGAGCGCATCGTGGTCAAGCTCGGCGAAGCGGGAGCGATGATGCTCGATGGCAACACGGTCGTGCAGTCGCCGGCTACGCCGATAGAGCCGGTGGACACGACCGGCGCGGGCGATGCTTTTCTGGCCGCCCTCTGTTTGTGCGGAGGGGCCGTGCCCGAGGCGGCATTGCGGGTGGCGAACGCCTGGGCTGGACTGTCTATCCGCATTCATGGTACGGCGCCCCCGAGCAAAAGCGACCTGCCGAAGGCCCTGGGGCTCACATAGCAAAGATCGTTCCGCGGAGGCGAGGAATGGCATATGGGCTGACTCTCGAGCAGGTTCGCCACATCAATCGCCCGCGGCCGACCGAGCTGCCATGGGGCACGACCACCTGCTGCACCGAGATGGAAGAGTATTCGCTCGCAAGGCTGGAACTGAAGCCGGGCGCGGCCGAGCCATTGCACTTTCACCCGGTCGGTGGCCGGCACGCCTTTGTCGAGCACGGGGAGGTCCTAGTGCGCCGGCTCGACAAGACCGGCCGCGCCAGCGCAGCGGTCGTGCGACCGGGTACGACGCTACCGCTGGCGCCGTTCGAGGTGCATGGATTCTCCAGCCGAACCGGTGCCGAAATTTATTTGTTCGGCCCGCCGGGAAGCGGCCCTGAGGCCGTGCTCGTCGAAACGGCGGAAGACGCGCAGCATGCGGTTGCGCTGGCAGCCAATAACCCGCTGCCGGAGGTCGGACAAGCGACCACGGACCGGCTCGAAAAATACTGGGGCGCCATCGAAACTATCTTCAGCGGCGATGTTGCCGGAAAGCGAATTTTCGTCAGTAAGGGCGGGCAGAGTAGCCTCGAATTTCACGTCGAAAAGCGCGAGACCTATTGGATCCACGCGGGACTGCTGAAGGTCGGGCTGCGCATTGGCCGGGCGGAGAACCACAGCATCGTCCTGCGGCCGGGCGAAAGCTATGACATCCGTCCCGGGGTGATGCACATGCGCATTGCGCTCGAGGACACGGTGATTATCGAGGCATCGACCCGCGATTCGGATGCGGACTCCCATCTGGTCGAAGACGGCCAGACCTACCGGCACATTGAAGCGTCAGCGCCTTAGGAAATCAAAGGCAGGAGCGACAAATGAAACTGTTTCTTGATTCCGCCAATCTGCAGGATGTCGAAGAGAGCTTGGCGCGAGGCTTCATCTCCGGTGTCACCACCAACCCGTCGCTACTGTCAAAGGAGCCAAAGGCCAATTTCTTTGGCCATGTCGACCGGATCGTGGAGCTGCTCGAGGCAAGCGGGCGCCCGGTTTCGCTCAGCGTCGAGGTCTTTGCCAGCAAGCCCGACGAAATGATTGCGCAGGCTCTGGAGATCCGCGAGCGCATCCCCTACCAGCATCTGGCGATCAAGATCCCGATCGGCTGGGGCGAATTGCGCGCGGTGGACGCGCTGGCGCGGCGCGGTATCGCCGTCAACTGCACCTGCATGTTCACCGAGGAGCAGGCGATCCTCGCGGCCAATGCCGGGGCCCGCTATGTGTCAATCTTCATGTGCAGGCTAAAGGACATCGGCGGCGACCCGGCAAAGGTGATCGCCAACACCCGGCAAATTCTTGACCGCGGGAGGCATTCGGCGGAGATCATCGTCGGCAGCATCCGCAGCCAGTCGGATATCCTGGAGGCCCACCTCGCCGGCGGCCATATCGTCACGGCCGGCTACAAGATCCTCGAGGGCACGGCAGTCCACCCGCAGACGGACAAATCGGTGCAGGGATTCCTCAAGGACTTCGAGGCCTGGATCAGCTGATGGTCATCTGTTTCGACATCGACGGGGTTCTATGCGAACAGGTCGAAGGCAACTACGCCGCGGCCCAGCCGAACCGGGAGATGATCGAATTGGTGAACCGGTTTTACGAGCGGGGCTGCCGGATCGTGCTGCACACGAGCCGCTTCATGGGGCGAACCGGCGGCAACCCGATCGAGAGCCATCGCCTTGGCTTTGACTTCACACGGTGCCAGCTGGCGCAGTGGGGCGTCCGTTATCACGAACTGCACATGGGCAAGCCGCGCTACGACGTCCTCATCGACGACCGCTCACTGTTTTACGAACCGGACTGCGAGAGAATCGAAGGCTTGCTCGAAGATCGTTTGGGTCAAGGGCCGTAGGCGCTCCTGCAGGGTCGGATCGAGCGCGATGTCCGTCAGCGCTGTCTTTGCAAAAGCAAGTCGCGATACTGCCTGTCGTGGGAAGCGGCGCGACCTAAACTAAGGACCGCAGGCGCACTCACGCCGGGACCGGCCGGCCCGACAGCAGCCTGTCGAGCCGGTCGAGAATGTCGTCCGGCACCGCATCGCGTAGCTCTTCCTCCGGTAGCTGCGCGTAATGCCGGTAGCCCAACTCGACCATTTGCGCCAGCGATAACGGACGTTCCTGCCCCGGTTCGAGGCCCTGCATCGGTCGGATGAAGATCGTCGATCCCGGCACGCCGATCCTTCTGGCCAAGTCCGGGTAGATCGGCCATTGCACGCTGTCGGCAAGGTGATCGCGTAGACCGGACGGCGGCTGTACCTCGGTCTCGATCAGGCCCGCCCGCTCGGCGGCCATCTTCCCGAGCTGTGCCAGCACTGAAATTTTCGGATGGTTCGGGAGGTACATAAACGCGCCCTCCTCGTGGAGCCATCGGTCGAAGTGCGACGAGAGATCGAACCCCGCGAGCGAAAACCGTTCGAGCAGACTGGCCTTGGCCACGGCATAGGAGTCGAAATACCCGAGCGCGGAGAAAACCAGGCTATTGAACAGGCTCAGTACTCGGGGCGCGGCCACGCCCAGTACATAAGAAGCCGAGATGATGGCCGAATGCCAGTCTCCCGCATACCCTTTGATCAGGCCGCCAGATCGCCGCCCGAACAAGTATACGCAATCGGGATGGAAGCCACGGAAGACCACGACAGGAACGAAAATGACCCCAGGGAGCATCTGGGTCAGGTTCGAGTGTTCCAAGACCCCGCCGCCTTCTCGGTCCGGCACCTGTGAAATGACAATGTCATACTCCGGCAGCTGGGCCAGGATCTCGTCCGGACTGTCCGGCGGATACATGCCGACATGCCATACCTTGCACTTCGCCGCGGGCGCTAAGCGCCTAATCGCTTCGACGAGCCCGGCAACCTGGCAGGAGCCTACTATCGCTACTCGCGGCACCCTACCGGCGCCCTTGTTCGACGGCCCAATCTCCACGAATACGCGTCTCCGCTTTTTAAGGTGTAGGCACCGGCGCCTGAACCCGGACCCGCCGCCGTTCGGTTTCTGCCGGGTGAACTGCGCCTGATTAGATGTCGCGTGCGCTTTTCATAGGTGCGCCAAGCATTCCAACCGCCGCAGCCGAGATCCATCCTTGCACCACACCTCCATGGTGAGCACTCGCCTCAGCCAGTTGGACATTGATTCATCATCCGGCGGAATGTCGAACTCCAAGACTTTACCACCTACCGCCGGCACAATATCACGAACAACCTCCCACGGCTCGCGCGGAACCAGATAGTGCATCTTGACCTGCCAAGCGTGTATCTCGGAACCGACCCTGAAAGCCACCGCCGCATCGGGCGTTAGGCTCCTGACCGCGGCCTCCGAGCTCAAATCGATGTAGGTGCGATCCACCACGTAGCGCCCAGGGGCATGGAGAGATCGGTTTGCCGCCGCTTGTTCTTTGAGGAAATGCTCAAATACGGGCGCGAACGTCTCTTCATCGGGCGGCGCAAGCAGGGATGGCGTCAGTATCCGATGTTCCAAGTGGTCGAAACCCACGACAATTGGATGTCCTCTTAAAATATCCAACATGATTTCCGGCGTCACTCGCTCGAACAAAGGACCTAGATCGTCAAGAGGACGACCAGAAAGCTCGGGGAGCCATGGCACTCCATTGCGCCTCACCCAGTTAAATACATAAAATGCTGCTCTTCCAACCGCTGTCGTTGGAGTACGCCAATGCGAAAGGTGGGCATTGTACGCTACCGGCTCGCCAAAAACCGGACTGCGGTTCGCATTGTCCGGCGGCAGCTGATCGGTCGTTAGCACGAGCCATAAATAAAGTAAGTGTTGTTCAGCGCTTATCTTCTCAGAATCGAACAGAAATCCTTGTCGTCCTGGACGCTCTCTTCCACGCTCCGAGACAATCCATCCAGGAGCGACGTAAACCGGCATCTCCATTTCAGCTGCGGCCCCGCCGGTCCTCAAAAAATCCGCGAGAGGCTCCGAATTGAAAAAGTATATTTCGTCAGCGTCGACGCGGAATCGATAGCGATGCCGGCAGGCGAGATAGCCCGCCTTTCGCTTTTCTATTTCAGTGGGCCAGAGTTCCGAAATGACGCGAAACGGAACACCGGACCCTTCGAGCGCCTGGTAGACGCGTTGATCCGATTTGAGAGGGTCATTGCCGATCGCTCGTGCGTAGGGTGCCATCCATCGATACGCCCCATCCACGACGACGAGTTCGTCGATGTACGGCGCAATGGAGCGCAAGGTCCAAGGGAGTATGTCCCAGTCGTTGTATATGCTGAGATACGCGCTGAACTTTGTGTCCATTTTGCCGACTTCGCGAGGAGGCTTCGCTATTCAGCCGCGGCGGTGATAACAAGACTCGGCAACCACGCCTCTATAGCCCGAGACCACTCAGCGAAACGTGATTCATGACTGAGCATCTGGGTTCGCTCGCCATTATTCGGAGGGGTCGAGCACTCGCTCATCGCATATAACGCTGTCCGTTTCAGCAATGCGTTGCAGCTCGGCTGCCGAGGCTGTTTTCGTGTTTCGTAGGTTGTTGGGCGTCGACGCCGTCTTCTCGGGATCCAGGAAGTGCCTGGCAAAGATACCCATGACGTGCCCTACCGCCTGCGGGCGGACCTCGCGTAAATCCTCCGCGAAAAGCGTGCCTCCTGCGTGGGGGCCGGTAATGATCTCGTATGAAGGGAAATAAGCAACTTGTGGTCGTTCACGTGCAACCAACTCGGCCGAGACCCGCAAAACTGATTTGCTGTACGTCGTCGAAACCAGAACGTGACGGTCCTCGTAGGTCGCAACCAGCGCCACCGGAGATACCGTCAGGATCACTCGGACTCCGGGATTAGCGATACGCAGCAGATCGATAAATGACAACAGGTCCGCTTCGACCTCGGCGACTGTGAAGTTGTGAAACGTGTAGTTGCCGGGGTCGAAGTCCTCCCCGATCACCCCGGGGGGCAGCGGAAATACCGCCCCGTCGACCGCTGATGTCCACGCCTCGGTTAGCCCGAGCGTAAAAACGAAAACCGCACAGTCCTCGAACATGCGGCGCACAGCGGCAAAATGCTCCAGCCGATCCGCCAGCATGTCGTCAACCGTGGCAAACCCGTCGGCCGAAATCCGCGGCCGGAAGGGGTCGACAAACCGATCATCGGCGCGCCGCCAAGCGAGATCCGTCGGTTCGAACAGGCCGTACGCCCTCTGTTGGAGCTGGAGTAGCTGCCGGGCGGTGTAGATGTTACCAAACCGCGCCGGGAAGAGGCCGTAATCCGCATCGCCCGGGCTCCCTTCGGTAACTAAGTAATCGAAGCCGGCTTCGATCAATGTGCGGGACATGTGCTGCGCGAAGCAGCTTCCCGCCGTGGCAACCTTCTCGTCCCGACCGATGACGAACGGGACCGAGGTCACCGGGTCGACCTCTCCCGGGGCTCGGCCGGACATAGCTCGCCGCCAAAACGCATAATCGGGTCGCGTAGCATAGGGGCTTCGCATCTAACCTTCTTAGCAGCTTCCACCGCGAAGCCGCAACAGTCGCGGCGCCGGGACGCGTTCCGGAAGCGGGGTGATTCACGGCGCTGCACGGCGGCGTGTAACGACCGGCCGGCGGTTGCGGCGAGACCGGAAACGGACAATCATGGCCGCCCTTCCACAACGCAGGAGCCGTTGAGGCCGCCGCTGGTGGCGATGACCCGCAGCGCCGTGACCGGGTTGGCGTCGCCGTAATGGACGGCGGCGCCGCTCAAGGAGCCCCACGGACCGCCGGTCGAGGTCCTATAGGCACTGGTTATCCGCAACTGCTTCTGCCGGCCAGTGGAAAGGTCGCCCATCTGCAAGGTGAAATTGGCCGGCGCGGCGCCGGTTGCGTCGAGCGTCGTGTGGTCGATCGGCAGCCCGCTCTCGGTGTCGGCGACGGTAATCGCTTTGCCGCCCTCGACGCCGTATTCCGAGACCGCGTAGTCCCTGGTAATCCAGGTCGGGCCTGTTCCTTCGCCGATCTGGACATAGACCTTTACCGCCGATGCCGGAACGATCTCGCGGCAGGTGAGCTGCCATTCGTGATAAGAGCCGGTATCTAGCCTGGTCCACGCGAAAGAGGCGACGGCGCTGCCGGCGACCGCGGTCTGCTTGCTGCGGTAGATCCAGCCGCCGTTCACGGCGTTCTCGACGGTGCCCGGCAATCCCTGCTGCAAGATCGCCTGGGTGACGCCAGTGAAATTGTTGCTAGGATCGACCGTGACCGGCAAGGTCAAGGAGCAGCAGAAACCAATCCCGTAGAGCTGGATCCCGGCGCCATCGTCAAAGGCAATATTGCCGATAAGGGTGATCCCAACGCCAACGAATGGCGTATTCGGGTAAATCCAAAAACCGGAGGTGTTAAAGACACCGAGATTGGTCGAGGGGCCGGCCTTGCCGTTGTCCCAGGCCTTGTTGCCCGTGAAGAGGACATAGTCGGCGCTGTCGAAAAATCCCGCGCCGCCATTGCGGTAGGCCTGGTTGTTCGCGACGATCGTATGCGGGCAGTGTATCTCGAAGCCGACCAGGTGGTCAGTGCTGGCGGCATCATGCACCGAATTGCTCATGATCAGCCAGCTATCGCAAGTCGGCGGGACGGTTTCGCCGGTGTAGAGGCCGGCGCCGCCTTGGCCGGAAATGTCGTTGCCAAGCAGGAGCCCGCCTTGACCAACGATCTGCACGACGGTGCCGATGACCGTGTTGCCCTCGATAACCGCATGCGGGATCGAGCCGTCGGTGCCGATCGACATCTCAATCGCCGAACTGTTGTTCGACTGGTCGCCTGCGACCGGAGTGGCGAATTGCAGGTAGTTATGGCGGATGACGAGGCCGTTCAGCGCGTGGCCCACGGCGTAGGGCGAGATCAGGTACAGGCCGGGGTTGGCGTTGATGATCGCTATGCGCTCGACGGCAAACCCGGTGGCGCTGCCGGAGACCGCCCTGACGTCGATTACACTGTAGACGGTGCTGTTCGTAATAGTAACCGGGTTATTCAAATCAAGCGTCAAATCGGCGATCGTCACGCCCGACTTCCCGTTCCATTCGAAAATGTCGGCCGAAAAGGCGCAGCCGGAGGGGAAGCGGATCGTCGTCGTGCCGCGGCCGGCGCCGACTAGGCTGATCGCCGAGGCGGCGGTCCAGGTCGCGCTCGGGCACGAGGTCAGCATATAGGTGCCGGGCGGGAAATAGACCCGCTGCGAGCCCGTCAGCGCAAAAAGGCGCCCAACCGCGGCGGTGTTATCGGTCGCGCCGTCGCCGACAAAGCCGAGCGCGGTCGCGCTCATGAATTCGCCCTGGTATCGGGCGAGGCTCTCCCAAGCGGTGCCGGCGGTGGCGACTGCTCCGGCCTGCTCCCTGCTGAGTGGTTGAGGCCGCGCGGGGAGCGCGACGCACAGCAGGGAAAGAAGGAACCAAGCGGCTGCCCCCCTCGAACGAATAGCGGCTGCACGCATCATGGGATCGCTTTCGAGATTTTGTGGAGGGAGCTCCGGAGCTGCCGTGAAGAGCCGTGTAGATCGTATTACCGGGCTCGGGCTGGGCCGTGGCCGAGCTCAGAGGCAGACAGATTAACCCTAAGTCCAGTTATGTAGCGGCAGCCCTGGGGCGTTTCGCAATTCCGCGCAGCGTCAATATTTGCACGATTGACGGGCCCTCTGCGGTCGTCAAATCGGAGCCACTGCAGAGCAGTGCCGTCGTGGCTGGGCCTCGTCAGGGAACGCACTCAAGGATAGGCGCGCGCAGTATCGATACCGAGAGCATACATCACGCTGCCCATGACCGGATCATGAAGCATCGCCTTGTTTTCGGGGCACGGCCGCCATATCCGGTGCATAATGTCCTCGTTCTTGTCCGGGTTCGACTGATATTCAACAGCGAAGGCCCAGGATTTCCCGCGAATTGGTCTCACCGTAAAACCACGAGGTTCGAAGATCATTTCAAGCGATCTGAGGCTGTAGGACATGATGTGGCCGCGCCGATAAGGGTCGAGGTATCCTCGATCCTCGTTCTTCACGAAGTCGACAAGCCCCGTGTTGAAAATATAAAACGATCCCGCAACCGAGGTGCGAGCCATATCGGAAGCAAGCGCCCGGAGCATTGTTGGCGTCAGATGTTCGGCGACCTCGATGCAGACCCCGGCCTCGAATAAATGACCGGCGTCGGCAAGACCGCCGTGAATGTAGTGCTCATGGCTCGATCGCTTGGCCGGGGGGAAAGCCTCAACGCCAAAAAACTTCGTCCGTGATGATGGAAGATAGGTTGACAGGGCATCGAGGAGGAACCCTGGGCCGGTTGCAATATCCACAAACCTGTTTATCGCTATTCTCGTGTAAAGGATCGTCTCGGCAACTCGTGCCAGCGCCGGCCCATAAGAACGCTGCCACGCTTCCGCCATTTCGGCCTGCCAGTATGCCTCATCGTAAATTCGAGTCGGCTTTCCGGCATCCGTCAGATCGATCATATCCCGCTGGAGAAAGATGCAGTCGCAATTTGGACACTCGTGAAAATATAGACCATCTACTTGCGAGAATACGGCCGATGACATTCTATCGCAAACGGGACATTGGGAGGTCATTACGAGGTCCTTACTGGGTGGCCCGGCTTCAGGTCATCGGGTGAGAAGGCCTAGACCATTGCGCACCCTCGCTAGTTCCGGAATGTCCGCCGCCAGCCGCGCCGAAACGGCGCTGTAACCGAATTCTCTCTCGACATAGTCAAGCCCCTTGCGCACACGCTTCCTCGCCGCTCGCGGATCGCGAAGGACTCTGATGACACTGTTTGCAAAGTCTTCCGGCGTGTCGGCAATCTCCAGGAAATCCTTGGCCGCAGCAAAGCCCTCGGCACCGCAGGTCGTGGTAACGACCGGCGCCCCAAATCGCGTTGCCTCGATGATCTTCCCCTTCATTCCGCCGCCAAATCGCAGAGGGGCAATGACTAAATTCGTGGTCAGATAGAACCACTCGAGTACTGGGTCGGAGATGGACCCAGTCACCAAGATGTCCTCGGATGCCAGACCGGTAACCTCGGGCGGGGGGTAGGAACCGGCGATGATAGTAACGATTTCCGGTATACTGCTCCGCACCAATGGGAGAATTTCCCGAACAAACCACAATACGGCATCGCCGTTTGGCCGGTGCGCGAATCCGCCAACGTACAATACCGTCGGGCGGTTGGTCAGGTCACGGCCCAACCGCTCTCGCGCGGCCCTGATGCCATTATCGGGGTATACCTGGATTGGAAAAGTGCGCACCACTTTACTGGGTGCCTGCCGTGCCACCCAATCCACCTCTCCCGGGGCCGGGTAATAGATCACGTCCGATTTTTTCCACATGTTGGTTTCTGCGGTGCGCCAGTGCTCGATTTCTTCCAAAAGTTCGGCTCGTCCGGTAAGAGCGTATTCCCTTTCCAGGCGCGGGAAGGTAAGATCGTGGCCATAATATAAGATCTTCGCAGTCGTGTGGTCTGCAATGTCATCGATGTAATGCGTACAGGTGTGGGCTCGGCTGAGAAAAGCGTAATCTAAATACCCTCCATATTCCCGGATCCAATCCGAAAATCGACCAACCCACTCCCCACCATACAAAACCTCTATCCCAAAATCCTGCAGCGCCCGGACATATTGGCGATCATAGTATAAATTATCTGGCCAGAATGTCACTTGAAACCCGGCATCGACAAACATTTTCAGATAATCATACATCATTCGCGAGCCACCGTCACGATCGAATTGCGGCACGTAATGATCGATTGCGAGCAGATGCTTGCGCTGGCGACTCCTATCGCGAGCCATAAAAACATGCTCTCCATTCGAGTAGTGCTCGGCACTAAGCACCGTCTCCCATTTTGCCGCGAATTTTGCTTGGTTTTTGATTTGGTAAGCCTTTACACCGATGGTAACATCGGTGCCGCAGGAAACGCCTTCGTGATGTATCGCCTGGGAGCGCGGTGAATACAGCGTGCGGAGACCTTTCGCCCTGATCTGGAACGCCAGATCAGTGTCCTCGCAATAAGCCGGCAAATAACGTTCGTCAAAGCCGCCGATATCGTCCCACACCGATTTGGGAACAGCGATCGACGCTCCCGAAACATAGTCGACGTCCTTAATGTAATTGAATTGGTACATGGTCGGATCCTGCCCTCGGCCGAAGTTCCAGCCGCTTGCATCGCGCCAGATGATTCCACCAGCTTCCTGCAACGACCCGTCGCCCATCAGCAGCTTTGAGCCGACGAGCCCCACGTCATTAAAGCGCGCAAAGGGGGCGAGGATCTCATCGAGCCAGTGGTCCAATATCAAGGTGTCGTTGTTGAGCAATACAACGTACTTGCCATTTGCGTGTTTCGTAGAAAGATTGCAATTCTTGAGAAAGCCCTGATTCACGTCGTGTGTAATGCAACGAACGATGCCGCCGACGGCCTCGAACACCTCCTTTGTTTCGTCGGAAGAGCCATCGTCACCAATGATAAGCTCGTATCGAAGATTGCATTTGTGCTCGAGCAGCGAAATCGCACAGGCGATGCTATACTCGACATGTTCGAAAACGGGAACGATAACCGAGGCCTCGACCGGTCGATTGTCGATAGCCGCGCGCGAAAGCAGCCGCATCCGCTCGACGAGCGAGGCAATGATATCTCGTCTCGAAGGTCCGCTGCCGTTCTGCTTCACCCCGAGCGCCTCGATGATCGGGAAATTACGGAGGATCCGGCGGGCGGCGGCTTCGCCATACTCGTCCCTGAGCAGATCCGCGAGTCGTTGACGGTCCGGCGCATTGGGCATCTCGGGAAGCTTCACTGGGGGCGGAGGCGGTTCCGGTTCGGTGAGCCGTTGCAGCTCCGCTAGCTGGCCCGCTGGCCAGCCTAGCGCACCCAGTTCCTCCAGCGGATAAGGCATTGACGGGTCAAGGGTGAAGGCGCTCAGGTACGCTGCCTGGGCCTCCTCGGTCTTGCCCTGCAGCTTCTGGGCGTGACCGAGCTGCAGATAGGTGTCGGCTGCGCCCGAATCGAGCGACAGCGCCCTGCGGTAAGCGAGCTCTGCCTGGGCCAGCTTGTCGGGGTCCCGCAACTCGCCGGATTCCTTCAATGCGTGACCGTACTGAACCCAAATGGGCGGCTTGTGGGGATCTCGGTCGAGAGCCTGCCGGTAGAGCTGGGCGGCGAACTCCCATTGCCCCGCGTCTCGCGCCTGATCGGCTAAATCGACAAAGCTCTGCTTCCGGCGGAAGCGCAGCAGGTCAACGATGCGGTCCAATGCCATTTCGCCCTAACGAGGTCCACTTTCCCAATTTAGAAACTCAGGCCGGCCCAGAAGAATTTGCTAACAATCCGCCGCCATCCATCTGGCTTTGTCGGTGCGGCGGTGTCGATACGGAACGCAGCGATCGCGGCCCTTCCGACCTGCCGAGCCGCGATCAGCGTACTCTGCAGCATCACGACTTCGCCTGCAACGAGAGCTACGCGCGCTCCGGTGCCTCGCTAGGGCTGGCGGCCCTCTCCTGCACCCCGCTCGGGAAAGCGCCTGATCGCATCGACGTCCGGCGATAGATCCTCGTCGAAGCGCCCGTTCGCCCTCGTGGCGCCGTGGCATCGGACACTCGATCATAGCTGATTCCCCGGAGCTCCTTGGTTAATGGCCGGCCGGTGCGGCGGCAGTTTCTACCGCGATTGACCGCGGCGAGCAACTCCTGGGTAGCGTCTCAGTTTGAATTGTAACAGAAGGGCTGAACGAGTGTAGGGCGGGCGTCATGGTAAACAGGTTCGTTCGCGCCGGAACCCGACTCCGAGGAGGGCGTTTTGGGTTTCCGGTAAATCTGTGCTAGGGTGTAGACGCAATTCGCGCGGTGGGTCACCATGCCGATGGACGATCTTGATACCGATTTCTTCCTAATGGCGAATTTGCGCCCCAAGACAACCGGCTTGCCGATGGTGGTATGGGTCAGCGAGCGCGGTAATGCGCGACACGATGTTCGAGTTAAGGTCGCATTGCAGCATGGCGATCGAATTGATCCGTCGCACACTGCAGTATTTGGGGTTCGGCCGACTCCTGGTTTGATCACCGGGTATCTATCGGCGGCGGACCAACGTGCAGTATCGGACTGGATCAAGCTGAATGAGGCTGCAATCGTTGAGTATTGGGATGGCGTCATTGATACTGGCGAGCTATTAGGGCGTCTAAAGCGCGTCTAAGTTTCCCACTATCGCGGCGCATCGTCGCGCTGAATTTAATTATCCGACCAAGAGTGCGCCCGACCGAAGATCCTCGCGCGCTTCGATCAATTGAACCACGTCCTCCATCGTGTCGGATGGAAGGTCGCGCGTTCGCCCGTTCCATTTGCGTCCGCGGCGCGTTAGATTGGCATCGCGCGGATGCAGGTACCGGCCATCGGCCCGCCTCGGTCTGGACAAAATCGGCCGGTCAGCTTGGTCCCTCGTTCGTTGGAATTTTCCGCATGTCAGAAACCTCCCAGATCGATCGCATCCTGCTCGCCTACGGCATCGCCTGGCTGATGGTGATGAGCGCCCGCGCACACGCGGCGGGCCAGCCGTCGCACTGGAGCGAGCGGAACTGATGTCGACCTTCTGGCGCGGGCTTGTTATCCAGTGGCGGGTCGTCGGCGCCATGCTGATCCGCGAGATCTATTCGCGCTTCGGCCGCGAAGGCCTCGGTTTCGTCTGGGTCATAGGTGAACCGCTGACATTTGCGTTACCGGTCCTCTTTCTCTGGCGGGCCGTGAGAGGTTCGCAGGAACATGGCCTCGCGCTCGTACCGTTCCTGTGGAGCGGTTATATTCCACTGCAGCTTTTCCGTCATCTCGGCGGCCGCATGTTATTGTTCGTACGGGCGAATGTCGGATTGCTCTACCATCAACGGGTTAAAATCTTCGACATCTTCCTCGCACGCGTGCTGCTGGAGATCGGCTCGAACCTCACCGCTCTGATTGCAACCTTCGCGGTGTTCTACGCCATCGGGTCGCTCGCAGTGCCGCGGGATTTGCCGATGTTCTATCTGGGATATTTCTACACCATCTGGTGGTGCGTCGCAGTCGCCCTGATCATCGGCGCCCTCTCCGAGCGCACGGAATGGGTAGCACAGATTTGGACACCCTTCTCTTACCTCTACATGTTCTTCTCAGGTTTCTTCTTTCTGGCGGATTGGCTGCCGCCAACTCTGCGCAAGATAGCGCTTTATCAGCCCAGTGTACAGGCGTACGAGATGATCCGTGCCGGGGTTTTTGGTGCTACGATCAAGACTTATGGGGACCCGGCCTATACGACATTCGTCCTCTCAATCATGACCTTGATCGGCCTATGGCTGATGCGCGAAGCCCGCAAATTTATCAGGCTCGAATGACCCGGGCGGTCGATGTCACGAGGACCATCGAACTTAACGCCGCACAGGAGCACGTTGAAGCTGCGCGATCGTCAGGTCCGCCAGCTCGGTCAAGTCCAGCAGCGACATGCAATTGTCCTGCTTCCGGCAGTCTCCATAGCAGACCAGGCAGTCAAGCTGTCGCGTCCAGGTCTTGGCGATCAGGCCATCGAAGGGGAAAATCTCGGCGGCGTTGGTCGGCCCGAACACCGCCACGGTCGGCAGGCCGATCCCCGCGGCGACATGGAGCGCCAGCGTATCGCCGCAGAGCAGCGCGTCGACTTCCATCAAGGTCGCCACGAATTCGGGAACCGAGGTCTCGGTCAGCGCTGTTGCGATACGATCGCCGGGCTGGCGCATCGCCGTGATCGTGGCCGCCTTCTCGAGCTCGGCGCTGCCGCCGACGAGCAGCACGTCGACATCCACCCGTTCGCGCAGCCGCCGCGCATAGTGATAGATCTGGTCGGCATAAAGCATTTTCTTGGGCCAGCGGCCGCCCGAGCCGATGTTGACGGCGACCCGGCGGCGCGTACCGCCGCCGCATAATTCGGCGAGGCGCGCCGCCGCCGCTGCCCGCAGGCCATCGTCGACCCGGATCGCCGGCGGCGGCACCGGCGTCCCCTCGGGGGCGCCGAGAATGGCCAGCATGCGGTGCTGGTAGGACTGCGTGTTCTCCCGCTTCAACCGGTCGAATGCCGCCATTTCGAGCCAGGTCGCCGCCGCCTCGTTGCTCGGCGTGAGAACCCCGTCGCGCATGTAGAAGCCGATGGGATCGCCCCTGGTCGCGGCGGCCGAGGCAATCGACGCACTCGTCAGGTCGTTCGACGGCGAATAGACGTGGTCCCACGCCCCGCTGACGACGCGGGCAAAGCCATCCTGCGACAGCTCGACGACCTCGTCGACATCGCGCATCATGCCGACCAGCTCGACCGATTCCTTTCGGGTCAGCCAGGCGATGAACGGCGCCTGGTGACGGGCGATGATCGCCGGCAGCAGGCTCGCCGAGCGCAGCACGTCGCCGATCGCGTCGAGCTTGATGAAGAGGACGCGCTCCGCGTATTGCGACACGTGCCGGCACGAGGGGCATTCGGAGCCGTCCTGCTTGTTGAACACGCAGGGCTTCGAGCCCCTGAAATATCGACAAGCGAAGTTGATCATTTGGCTCCTCGCGGCTGCCATCCCCCGCGCCCCGGTTGGGACGCGCGCGTCACCTCTGCTTCAGACACGCCTCCGGGCGCCGAAGAACCGCGCGATGGCCCGCCGCCAGTCGCGAGGTGCAGGTGCATCAGGCTTTGGCGGTGCTGCGGTGTCGACGCGGAACGCCGCGAGCGCGGCCCTGCCGACGTGCCGTGCCGCCGTCAGCGTGCCCTGCAGTGTGTCGATTTCGGCCCGCAACGCGGCGGCCGCCGCCGCGCGCTCGGTTGCCTCGGCCTCGGCCCGGACCATCCGCTCGCGCAATTCGGCGACCTCGGCCTCGATCGCCGCCCCGGCACGTGCTCGCTCCTGCGCCTCGCGGTCGGCCTGCGCCAGCGCCTCGCGCAGTGCGGCGACTTCGGCCGCCGCCGCGTCGATGGCGAACGTGCGCTCCTGTGCTTCCTCGTCGGCTTGCGCCAGCCGCTCGCGCAGCGCCCCGACCTCGGCCTTCAACGTCCCCGCTGCCGCGCTATGCTCCTGCGCCAAGCCCTCGACCTGTGCCAGCGCACCGCGCAACTCCGCAATCTCGTTCTGCATTGCATCGGCCGCCGCCGCACGCTGCCGGCTTGCGAGCTCCGCCTGTGCCAGCGCCTCCCGCAGCACTTTGACCTCGGCGAACGACGTCTGGGCGCGATCCGCACGCTCCTGCGCTTCTCGATCGGCCAGCGCCAGCGCGCCGCGCAGCGCAGCGAGCTCTCTCTGCGTCGCCTTCCCAGCGACCGCGGACTGCTCTGCCTCTCGCTCGTCCCGCGCCAGAGTGTCCCATAGCAGGGCGACCTCGGCCTGCATCGCCTCCCCTGCGACCGCGCGCTCCTGACCCGCCTCCTCCGCCTGTGCCAGCGCCTCCCGCAGCGTCTCGACCTCGGCCTCCACCGCCGCCGTCGTGGCCGCGCGCTGCTGCCCCGTCCGCTCCGCCTGCGCCAGCGCCTCGTGCAACGCCCCGACCTCGGCCTCCATCGCCTCCGACGCGGCCGCCCGCTCGTGCGCCTCGCGCTCGGCCCCCGCCAGCGTCTCCCGCAACGCCACGGTTTCGACCCGCATCGCTTCCGCCGCAGCCGCGCGCTCCTGACCCGCCCGCTCGGCCTGAGCCAGCGC
>Ga0074044_10001731_pt1 | contig 19461 bp, 13 predicted proteins | sample BogForMeECP23OM1_FD_94443 | JGI IMG/M metagenome (GOLD analysis project Ga0074044, IMG submission 94443) | Bog forest soil microbial communities from Calvert Island, British Columbia, Canada - Bog Forest MetaG ECP23OM1 | ecosystem: Environmental > Terrestrial > Soil > Wetlands ...
AAGCGGTTTTCCCTCTACCGCGCCATGTTCAACAGCGACGTGCAAATCGAACAGACGACAATCCCTGGTGCGTCCGCGCCGGCCCCGGCGAAATAGTCCATGCGCTACTGCGAATCACCGTATATTTATCAGCGGCGCAAAACGCGCGAAGTCGTCATCGGCGATCCGGCGCACGGCGGGGTCATCATCGGCGGCGACCATCCGGTCGTGATGCAATCCATGCTCACCTGTGACACGATGGACACCGCCGAGTGCGTGAAGCAAACGCTCGAGCTGGTCGCCGTCGGTTGCCAGCTCGTGCGCATCACCGCGCCCACAGTCAAGGACGCGGCGAATCTGCAAAACATTGTCCGCGAATTGCGCGCGCAAAAATGCCTCGTGCCGATTGTCGCCGACATTCATTTCAAACCCGAAGCGGCGATGGAAGCGGTGAAATGGGCCGAGGTCGTGCGGGTGAATCCGGGCAATTACGCCGATTCCAAGAAATTTGCGACCAAGGAATACACCGATGAGCAATACGCCGCCGAATTGAAGCGCATCGAGGAAAAATTCACGCCCTTGGTGCTCGAAGCCAGGCGGTTGAAACGCTGCTTGCGAATCGGGACGAACCACGGCTCGCTTTCCGACCGTATCATGAACCGTTACGGCGACACACCGCTGGGCATGGTCGAGAGCGCGCTGGAATTCGCCCGCATCTGCCGCCAGCACGATTTCCATAACTTCAAGTTCTCGATGAAATCGTCCAACCCGAAGGTGATGATCGAGTGCTACCGCCTGCTGGTCGCGCGGCTGGAACAAGAAGGGCCGGATTGGAATTATCCAATCCACCTCGGCGTGACCGAGGCGGGCGAGGGCGAGGACGGCCGCATCAAATCAGCGATCGGCATCGGTTCGCTGCTCTGCGACGGCTTGGGCGATACGATTCGTGTTTCGCTCACGGAAGATTCGCCGCGAGAGATTGAAGTCTGCCGCGATTTGCTGACGCAGATCCCCGTCCTTTCAAATTCCGAATTCCGAATTCTGAATTCCGAATTTCCCTTCGACCCATTCCTCTTTGAGCGCCGCGAAACACCGGAGATTGAGCTGGCCGATGGTGTCAAATGCGGTGGCGAGCAACTCATCCGCGTGGTCGTCACCAAGGCGACGTGGGACAAAGTTGCGCCGAAGATTCGAGCCAGGGACGACGTGAAACCGGAAGCAATTTATGAAGATTTGAACGTGGCCGAGATTGATCCAACACAGGATTTTGAAATCAACTGTGAGACCCAACTTGTCACTGTAAAGGACGGCGTGAAGCTTCCGGCCATTACCGCGTTCCGGTTGCTCGCGGCGGGATTGAAACGGCTTGGGCGCAATAATCCGATTTTGCTGAAAGATTGTCTTTTCAACGGGAGCGCGGGCGTCCCGCCTGCATCGGTTGGCGTCGCGCCAACCGAACGAGTCGAAGGCGCGACGCCTTCGACAGCACGCGAGACGCGTGCGCTCCTGGAACCCAAGATTGCCTTGCTCCGCGCGTCAGTCGTCATTGGTTCATTGCTCGCGGACGGCATTGGCGACGCGATTTTGATTCGAGGCGAGGCTGGCGGCGGTCAATCGTTGCGGCTGGCTTACAACATCTTGCAGGCGGCGGGTTGCCGGTCGTTTAAGACCGATTACGTCGCGTGCCCGTCATGCGGGCGGACCCTGTTTAATCTTCAGACGGTGACGGCGCGCATCAAGGCGCGCACGGAGCATCTGAAAGGCGTGAAGATTGCCATCATGGGATGCATCGTGAATGGCCCCGGCGAAATGGCGGATGCGGACTTCGGCTACGTGGGCGGCGCGCCCGGCAAGATCAATCTTTACGTCGGCAAGCAGGCCATCAAATTCAACATCCCCGAAGCCGAAGCCGTGGAACGCCTCGTGGACCTCATCAAGGAACACAACAAGTGGGTCGAGCCGGAGAAATTGGAAACGGTTGCACATTGAACATTGGCAAAATGTATCTTTTGCCTTATAAGCGGTCTTGTCATGCGAAAGGGCGTAGTTAACCAACGCTGGATTTCAGTTGCGATACTAGCTGCATCCATTCCGATTTATGCCTGCCTCTGCTGGCCTGCAATCACGAGGCGCGGATTTCCCGAGATAGACCCTTTCTGGCTTGCCATGCCATTCCTTTGGATTGTGCCGATTATTCTTTCGGGGCTATTCGATCCGACTTCCCAATGGCGCAAATGGAGAGTCGTCATTTTCACACTTCTTTGCGCCTTCTTTTTTTCCGGGACCGTTGTCATGGTCGTTCCGCATCATGTGACATTCGGCGGAATGCTTTCTAGTCTATTGCTATGGGGACCGGTAAACCTTGTAATCGCTTTCATTGTGGAGAAGATGAGCCAATGGTTGTTCCGTCTGCTTGGAATCTTAGGGAACAGTGGCCCCGATGCCGTGACAACATTCAATTCGCCTTGGAGGGCTTTTGTTTTGGTGGTCATCCTGTGCCTGGCGGTAGCCTTTCCGTTCGCTGGTCGGGCGATAGTATTTCAGAAGGCACGCGCTAATGGTCGGGAGAATGCAGAACGGGACTGGGCGCACGGCGAAGCACTTTGGTATATGAGACGATCTGAGCCTGCGACGTTCGGCGCTTCGGGTGACGGATGCTACAGTGTGGCAAATGGACTTAAGACCGAAACGATAAGACCTGGAGTAACTACAACCGTCTATTGTGAGGCATACCGCGCGACGATAGAGCAGAAGCTTGCACAGTCCGGACCGACAGACAAAGTGAAAGATTTGTCAACAGAAGCAGAACTCCAAGCATGGATCAAGGAAAGCCGATTCAGACGAGTCGAGTCCTTCCCCCTGAAACGAGGGACGACCGAGATTTCTCCCAACGGATACAAAATCAGCACCGGACAAGCGTGCTTCAGAGGAGAACCAAGCAAATTTCTTTTTTATGCGATTATCCCGGAGAAGAAAAATGCGATGGCGGTAATCACAGATGACAGCATTTGGATATTCGCCGAAAGTGGACAACTTCTTCAATCGATTGATTACGAGACGTATCGTCAGATGGGCATCACCGAAGATATCCTGCTTTCACACCATTGATACCCAGCCAGCTAGTTTGATAGCCTCACGCCACCGGTTGCGGCTCATCTTCAGTTCCGTCAGGAGCGGAATCATTGTAGCAGGAGGGTTCCATTAAAATCCCAAGCCCTGGAAGGGCGCCATCTTTCGTTTTGTTGGAGTTCACGCTCTCGCCTCGGCGAAGCCTCCGGCGCAGCCCGGGTCAGTGTGCCTGTCGCGAGCACAAGCTAAAGCTTGAACTCCAACTTCCCGATGATGCCGCTCCTGAACGGAGCTGGGATTTTTTTTCATCGCAAACCTACAAATATGCCGCGCCTACGGCGCTCGGCCTCGGCGCGATGGTGGTTAAAGTTTAACTCTTGCCGTTCAGCACCTCATGCAGCGTGTGAAGCATGGTTTCGGCGGTATAGGGTTTGGGAATGAAATGCCGGACGCCCGCTTTCATTGCCTCGATTTCATAACCGTCGGGGGCCAGACCGCTGGAACCGACAATTTTGATTTCCGGATTAACGGCTTTGAGCGCCGCAATCGTCGCCGGGCCATCCATGACCGGCATGACCATGTCGGTGATGACCACGTCTATTTCGCTTCGGCGGGGCTGGTAGAGGGCGACCGCTTCGGCGCCGTTGGCGGCGAGCAGGGCGCGATAGCCAAATCGTTCCAGCACTTTCTGCGCAAGCTCGCGGATGGGTTCCTCGTCGTCCACCACCAGCACCAGTTCGTTGTGGCCGCGCGGCAGCCTGGCTTCTCCCGCCACCACTTTTTCCATCTCGGCCACCGTGGTGTTGGCCGGGATATAAACCTTGAATGTGCTGCCTTTGCCCGGCTCGCTGTAACAATTGATAAAACCTCCGTGACTCTTGACAATGCCCAGAGTCGTGGACAAACCGAGGCCGGTGCCCTTGCCAGGCTCTTTGGTGGTAAAGAAAGGATCAAATATCTTGTCCTGAATTTCCTCGGGAATTCCCGTGCCGGTGTCCGTCACCTCGATAAGCACATACGGACCCGGCCTGGCTTCCGGATTCATGCCCGCGTAAGCTTCGTCGAGAACCGTGTTTCCCATGTGAATGGACAGTTTGCCGCCGTCAGGCATGGCGTCACGCGCGTTGACACAGAGATTCAACAGGACCTGCTGGAGTTGCGTCGGGTCGCCGATGATGGTCCAGAGGTCATTGTCGGAATGAAGTTCAAACACGATTGATTTGGGGAAGGTTTCGCGAACGATTTGCTTGATTTCGCGGGCGATGTGTTTGGGATTGACCGAGGCGCGTTCGCCGGCGACACCGCGTCCAAAAGCCAGCACCTGTTTGACGAGACTTGCGCCGCGTTGAACGTTGGTTTCCAACGCCTCCAGCAGCCTTTGCCGATCGGCGTCATTGATTTTTTGCTTCAACACCTGGACGGAGACAAGGAGTGGCGTCAGCACGTTGTTGAGGTCGTGCGCGATGCCGCCGGCCAGGGTGCCAAGGCTTTCCATGCGTTGCGCGCGCAGAAACTGGGCTTCGAGTTTTTTCTTTTCGGTGATGTCAGTGTTGATGATAAGCTTGGCTTTGGGACGCCCCTCCTCGTCGAGGATGACATTACATCGTCCCTGAACCGTGATGGTTTTACCGTCCCTGGTGATTTCCTGCAATTCGCCGATCCATTCGCCGCGTTCCTTGACGGCCTTGATGACCTCCGCATGTCGCGGTGAAATGGCCCCACCCAGGAATAGGTCCACAGGTTTTTTCCCGATGGCTTCGGCCGCGCTCCAGCCATAAATCCGGTGGGCGCTTTTGTTCCAAAAGACGATGCGGTCATCCAAATCCAGGACCAGAATGGCGTCCTGCGCCTTGTCCAGCAACGCGGCCTGTTCACGAACATGTTCCTCGGCCTGCTTGCGCCCGGTGATGTTCTCAAACCCCGTTACAAAATAATTCTTTGCGGGAGCGTACACCGAAACCGCCAGCCACACTTTCAAGGGCTCCAGAAAAATTTCAAACTGTTCCGGCCGGCCCGTCGAGGCCACCCGGCCATAAATCTCGAACAATTCCGGATGGGATTCCTTGATGCCAGGAATGACCTCGGTGACCCTTTTTCCCTCGACACCTTTCAATCCGGTGATTTTTTCGAAAGCGCTGTTGACCGTGAGATAGACAAAATCCTGTGGCCGGTCGCCTTCATAAAGCATCCGGCAATAGGCAAACCCCTCCAGCATGTTCTCAAACAGGGAGCGGTAACGCGCTTCGCTCTTCCGCAATTCGTCTTCTGCCAGCTTGCGCTCGGTGATATCTTCCTTGACGGCCAAAAAATGAGTAATGCGACCAGCCGGGTCGCAGACGGGTGAAATGGAGGCCCATTCCCAATAAAGTTCGCCGTTCTTTTTTCGGTTGTGAAATTCCCCGCACCATTCCCGGCCGGCCGTGATCGTTTCCCACAGCCGCTGGTAATCCCCGGCCGTGGTTTCGCCCGACTTCAAAATGCGCGGATTTTTTCCGATGACTTCCCCGGGCGAATAGCCGGTCACCGCCACGAACTTCGGGTTGACATATTCGATGTCGCCGGCCCGGTCGGTAATAATGATGGAGGCCGGACTCTGTTCGACCGCGCGCGACAACTTGCGCACCACTTCATCGGCCTGCTTGCGTTGAGAAATCAGAAAAGCCATCAGCCACTGCACGGAGACACCCATGAGACGGCTTATGATTCCCAAATGCAGAGCAATGCCCGGCGGCGAAAGAAAGGCCCCGCCCAGCGTCAGCAGGGAGAAAATAGCGGCGAGCACATAGGGGAAAAGCCGGCCGCCGACATAGACGGATAAAAGCAGCGGAATAAAATACCAAACCCAATCGGCGACACCCAACGGCGTAAAAAAATCCAAAATGACCCCCCCGGCGGCGAGAAAAGGAATCACCGCAAAAACAACCGTCTTATGCTGTTTGGAGGTCATTACTGCACCACGACGCCTCTGTATTGGGCGGTAAAAATACAGCAGGTAAGATGCCTAAAGACGCAAACATTCATTGTCTTAACCCGTTCAAATGCAATAAATTATAACCGCAGGCAAGGCTTGCAAACACTCCCCTTTTCATTGCGTCGGCAGGCTGCCATTGGCTCATGCGCTCGAATGGTTAGAATGAAATTTGGCGCGAGTCACACCTGACCACCTCCCAACGAAATTGCTCAATCAGTCCGCAATATCGAACAAGTCAGCGCAGCCATTTTCAACGCAATCGGCGCGTCCAAAATTTTGTTTGCCATGCCTCGGCGCGTTTTTTCTTGAAGTCACTTAAAAGCGGAACGCCGAATGAAACGACCGATAACACTTGCCAATTCCGTTAATTCGCCTAAAGTGCCCGACCACTTTTCAATTATGCATTTGAATGGTTTGAACGCGTTTTTGGCGCAGGCACCCGCTCCGGCGCCGGCGCAGCCGTCGTCACCGACCGGTTTGCAGTCACTCCTGGCCAGCCCCATCATGCTGCTGGTTTTGATGGGGATAATGATGTATTTTCTCCTGTTCCGCCCGCAGCAGCAGCGCGCCAAGCAGCAGGCCCGCTTGCTCGCAAACCTGAAGTCCGGTGACAAGGTTGTCACGTCCAGCGGCATCGTCGGCGTCGTCATCACGGTGAAGGACAAGACCGTATCGCTCCGTTCCGCCGACGCCAAAATGGAAGTCACCAAGGCTTCCGTGACGGACATCCTCGAAAGCAGCGACACCTCCGCATCCTGAACCGGCCATGAGAAGAAACAATCTTGGGAGATTCATCCTCGTCATCTGCATCATCCTCTGGGCGCTTTTCGAAGTTTATCCGCCCACGTCGCGCGATCTGGTGCAGGAGTTTTCGCGGCGCGCAGAAAGCCGGGATGCGGCCTTCACGAACATCCTGGCGCGTGTCGAACTGCTGCAAAAAGCCGGGACGAACACCGAGTTTGCGTGCTTGCAGGCAGCCACCGCCACGAACGATCTCCAGCCGTATTTCCCGTTTATCAGCGCGAAGGACCAGCTTTACCCGAACACGTTCATCTTGAACCAGCTTCAACGCGACGCTTCGGGGCGGATCAAACTCGGCCTCGATTTGCAGGGCGGCACGTCGTTTCTCGTTGAAATGGATACGAACGTGCTTTACGCCGACACCAACAACGTGCAGGCGCGGGCGGATTTAACGAGCGCGGCGTTGTCGCAGGCGGTGGAAGTGCTGCGCAAACGCATTGACCGTTTTGGCGTGGCCGAGCCGGTCATCCAATCCGCGGGAGGCAACAAGATTCTCATTCAGTTGCCGGGTCTGTCACCTTCCGACAAGGAAAGCGCCAAAGCGCAGATTCAAAGGAAAGCGTATCTCGAATTCCGGATGGTGAGGGATGACAGCGATGAAATCATTGCAAACCATCAACCGGTTCCGCCCGGATACGTCTTGCTCAAACACATTCAGCCGCAACCCGGCGGAGCCCCGCCGAAAATTGAGCAGGCCATCGTGAGCAAAAAGCCGGTGAACGGCCTGGCGGGTGACATCGTTAAAAGCTCGATGGTCGTGCGCGGCAACCTGGGTGAACCGCAGATTGATTTCACGCTTACCGACGATGGCGCATCGAAATTTGCCAAGACCACGCGGGATTACGTTGGTCACCGGATGGCGATTATTTTGGACGGCGATTTGTATTCCGCGCCGAACATTCAGACCCCGATTGAAGGCGGCAGCGGCCAAATCACGGGGAGTTTCACCATCGAAGAGGCGCAGGGACTGGCGAATGTCCTGCAAAACCCGCTCAAAGCGCCGTTGCACATTATTTATTCCAGCGACGTTGACCCGACGCTCGGCAAAGATTCCATCCGTAGCGGCATCAACGCCTCGATTCGCGGTGTCGTTTTTGTTTCCGCGTTCATGCTGGTCTATTACTTCATCGCCGGTCTGGCGGCGAATGTTGCGCTCATCACAAATATCATCATTTTGCTGGGCGTCATGTGTTCGGTTGGCGCGACGTTCACCTTGCCGGGCATCGCGGGCGCCGTGCTTACCGTCGGCATGGCGGTGGACGCCAACGTGCTGATTTACGAGCGTATCCGCGAGGAACTCGCCAAGGGTAAATCGCTGCGCGGCGCGATTGACGCCGGTTACGCCCGTGCATTTGGCACGATTCTCGATTCACACGTTACGACGCTCATCTCTTCCATCATTTTGATTTTTATGGGTACCGGTGAAATCAAGGGGTTCGGCGTGACGCTGACCATCGGTGTGGCCGCAAGCCTGTTCACCGCGCTGGTGGTGACCCGATTGATATTCAACTGGCTGCTCGACCATAATTGGATCAAATCGCTGCCGATGCTTCACTTCATCCGGAGCACCAAAATCAATTTTATGAAGGCGGCCACGCCGCTCTTCATCGCCACGTGGGCGTTCGTCTTTTTGTCGCTTGGTTATGGTTTTATTGCGCGTGGCGATAAACTGTTCGGCGTGGACTTTTTGGGCGGCGACAGCACGATGTTCAGCTTCACGCAAAAGCTTGGCGTGGATCAAATCCGCTCCGCCATGACTGCCATCGGCGAGAAGGACGCGCAAATCCAATACCAGAAGGACGTCAGCGGCGGCACGGAAACGTTGCGCGTGACGACCTCCAGCGGTTCGGAGCAGAAGGTTGAACAGGCGCTCACACAGAACTTTCCGCAGGCGCAATTCAAGGCTGTCGAGCGCCAGCAGGTCGGCGCGATTGTGGGCAAGGAAATCCAGCGCTCGGCCATCGTCGCCTGCCTGCTGGCCATGTTCGGCATTTTGATCTATGTCGCGTTCCGCTACGAATTTTCCTTCGCCGTCGGCGCGATCGTCGGGGTGGTTCACGACGTGTTTCTGAGCATTGGCTGTTACTGCATTGCCAATGCCGTTTCGGGGCGCGAATTCAATGCCACGGTCGTTGCCGCTGTGCTGACCATCATCGGCTTCTCGCTCAACGACAAAGTCGTCATCTTCGATCGTATCCGGGAGAATTTGAAACTTGGCGTCCGCGGCACATTCCGCGAGGTCATCAACCAGGCGTTGAACCAGACGTTGAGCCGCACCATCATCACCAGCGGCACGGTCTTGATTGCCACGCTCTGCCTGTTCATCTGGGGCGGCGGCGTCATCAACGACTTCGCCTTCACGTTTCTCATCGGCATCATCTCCGGCACATATTCGAGCGTCTTCATTTCCAGCGCGTTCGTGTTGTGGTGGCACAAGGGCGAGCGCCCGAACATCGGCGCGTCGCAGGTGACGATGCAAAACGTCGCGACGGCGAAGGCCTGAGAAATTTATGATTTATGATTTGGGATTTATGATTGATGATTGCCCGGTGACGAACCGAAGTGCCGGCAAATCATCAATCATCAATCATAAATGAGCCCGATTACAATCACGCCCTGGCATTGGATCGGTTTCATCGTCTGCGTGCTTTTCTTTCTGGCGCTGGACCTGGGCCTGTTTCACCGGCGCGCGCGCGCGGTTAAATTCAAGGAAGCGCTGGCGTGGAGCACGGTTTGGATTGCGCTGTCGTTGCTGTTTGCCGTGGCGCTGGTGCGCTGGCGCGGGCGGGAGGAAGCCGTTGAATTCGTCACCGGGTACGTCATCGAATTTTCATTGTCGCTGGACAACATTTTCGTCATGGCGCTGCTCTTTGCCTATTTCCGCGTGCCGGAGGAAGGCCGGCACCGCCTGCTTTTTTGGGGCATTCTCGGCGCGCTCGTCATGCGCGGCGCGATGATTGCGCTCGGCGTGACGCTCATCCAGAGTTTTAACTGGGTTCTTTACGTCCTCGGTGCTTTTCTCGTTTTCACCGGCGGCAGGATGCTTTGGGCAGGTAATGAAAAGGTGCAGCCGGAAAAAAGCTTCGCCATCAGGCTCGCGCGCCGGGTTTTTCCCGCGGCAACCAATGCCGATGGTCAACATCACGCGGCTTCGCAAAGCGGGATTGACCGGTTCGCACCCGCTCCGCTGCTGCTGGTGCTGGCGCTGGTGGAAATCACCGATCTGGTTTTCGCGCTGGATTCCATCCCGGCGGTCTTCGCCGTGACGACCAAGCCGTTCATTGTCTTTACGTCCAACGTCTTTGCCATTCTGGGCCTGCGCTCGCTGTATTTCGTGCTCGTCGGCGCCATCAATTATTTCCGTCATTTGAAAACCGGTCTCTCCGTCGTGCTGATGTTCGTCGGCGCGAAAATGCTGCTCGATCCGCACGGGCACGAGCCGAAATGGTTTCAAATCGAAATTCCCACGGGCGTTTCGCTGCTGGTCGTGGCCGGAATATTTTTGATTTCCATCGCGCTGTCCGTCCCCGCCGCCCAACGTGAGAAAAAAATAAACACGAATGAACATGAACACAAATAAACACGAATTCAAACGAAACATCAGAGAATTTCTGCATTCCAATTTTTCGTGTTCATTCGTGTTCATTCGTGGTTCGATTAAAAAATGAAATTTCGCTGGTCGCTCGCGCCGCCGCAACCATTGCTGGCCGGCCAGTTGGCGTCGCAACTTAAAATTTCGCCGCTGCTTGCCCAGTGCCTGCTCAATCGCGGTTTCAGCGAACCATCCGCGATCGCGAATTTTCTCCAGCCGCGGCTGAAAAATCTCGCCGACCCGTTTCTGTTGCCGGAGATGGCCGCCGCCGTTGACCGGCTCCTGCTCGCGCGCGAACGGAGCGAGCCGCTCGTCATTTTTGGCGATTACGACGTGGACGGCGTGACGTCCACCGCGTTACTGCTTGAAGTTATGCGTCCGCTGGGCTGGCGGGTGGATTTTTACCTGCCGCATCGCATGGACGAAGGCTACGGCCTCAGCCGGGACGCCGTTGAAAACTGCCTCAAGAAATTTCCACCTTCGCCAGGCGCCGGCGCGAAAGATTCGGCGGGACTTCTGCTGGCCGTGGATTGCGGCTCGACGGCCGTTGAAACCGTCCGCTGGCTGCGTGAACGCGGCGTGGACGTCATTGTGCTCGACCACCATCAGGTTTCACACCCGGCGCCCGAGGCGGTTGCGCTGGTCAATCCGCAGGTCCAACTCCGAACTCCGAACTCCGAACTCCGAACTGCATCCACCGAGTTGTGTTCCGCCGGCCTTGCTTTCAAACTGGCGCACGCCTTGATCAAGCGCGGGCGCCAAACCGGTCTGCCCGGCGCCTTGGAATTCGATTTGAAGCCGCTGCTCGATCTGGTCGCGCTGGGCACAATCGCCGATCTCGTGCCACTCACCGGTGAAAATCGAATTCTCGTTTCGGCCGGCCTGGAACGATTGAACAAAACACAACGGCCCGGCCTCGTCGCATTGAAGAAAGTCGCCGAATCACCCGCGCCCGTCGGCACGTATGAAGTCGGCTACCAACTCGCTCCGCGCCTGAACGCCGCCGGCCGGCTCGAGACCGCCGAAGAATCCCTGCGTCTTTTATTGGCCGCCGATTTGGTTGAAGCCATGCCACTGGCGCAAAGTCTCGACGCGCGCAACCGCGAACGGCAGAAAATCGAGCGCGGCATCGTCGAGGAAGTGCTCGGCGCGGTCCGGGCGAAATTCGATCCGCAAACGGATTTCGTCATCGTCGAAGGCCAGTTGCTCTGGCACATCGGCGTGGTTGGCATCGTCGCGTCGCGCGTGTTGCAGGCATTTTATCGTCCAACTGTCATTCTCGGCGGCCCCGCCGAGCGGGATGTTGAATGGCGCGGTTCAGGCCGCAGCATCGCCGGTTTCGATCTGGCCGCCGCGTTGCGGGATTGCGATGATTTGCTCGTTCGCCACGGCGGGCACGCTATGGCGGCGGGCTTGAGCATTCAGCCGGACAAGATTGATTTGCTGCGCAAGCGCCTGAACGAACTCGCGCGCCGCGCATTGAAACCGGAGGATTTGCAACCGCCGTTGCGCCTCGACGCAGAGGTCGGGCTGGACGAAATCACCCTGGAATCACTCGAGAAACTGGCGCGCTTGAAACCGACGGGGCAGGGGAACCCGCCGGTGCAATTTTGTGCGCGCAACCTGGCCCACCAGCGTCCCCTCCAACGCATCGGCGCAGACAGGCAGCACGTGAAAATGTGGGTGACGGACACGCCTCCGCCGCATGGCGGCTACGGCGCTGCAGGCGGCGCGGTGTTGGAAGCGGTTTGGTGGAACGGCGGCAACGAATCGTTGCCCGTCGGGAAATTTGACCTGTCGTTTGCGCCGCAAATGAATGAATTCAATCGCAACCGCATCGTGCAGTTGAAAGTTTTGGATTGGCAACCGGCCAAATCACCGTGATTTTATTTCAAATGAACGCCGCAATTCTGGTGGCCGCCGGCAAAGGCTCCCGCATGGGACCAAAGACGAACAAATTGTTCCTCGAAGTGGCCGGGCGTCCCGTCGTCGCGCACACGTGGCGGCGATTCGACGACGCGAGGTGCATCGCCGAAATCATCCTGGTCGTGCGCAAAGGAATGCGGCGGGCGTTCGAGGATTTGGCGGCAAAATTCAAATTTAAAAAGCCGTTCCGCATTGTCGTCGGCGGCGCGGAACGGCAGGACTCGGTCTGGAATGGATTGGAGGCGTTGTCGGCGACGGCGGAAATCGTGGCGATTCACGACGCGGCGCGGCCTTGCACCAGCGAAGAATTGATTGAGGCGACCATCAAGCGGGCCGCCGAAACCGGCGCAGCCGTCGCGGCCCGGCCGGTGACGGACACGATCAAGCAATCCGCCGACGGCAAATTTGTCCAGCGCACACTCGACCGCTCGCATCTGTGGTCTGTGCAAACGCCGCAGACGTTTCGGGTTGAAGTCATCCGCCGCGCGTTGGCGGAGGCGCGGCGGTGCAAACTACGGTTCACCGACGACACGGCGGCGTGCGAATTGATCGGCCAGTCGGTCCGGCTCGTCTCAATGCTCGCGCCCAATCCAAAGGTCACCGTGCCCGGCGATCTGCCGTTCATCGAGTCGCTGTTGCGGAAAGGCGTAACTTGACACTGCCGCCGACGCGCTTGCCGCCAGCGGAGCGCGGATTGTCCTCAATCCGCAGCGGTTGGCTTTTCGGAAGCGCTGCGAGTTGGGACAACTCGCGCTCCGGCGGCAATCTCAAGCTACGCGCGTTACGGAGTCAGGTTTGAGTTTTTCTTCGAGTTTAGGTGTTTTTGTGATAACGTGACGAAGTTTATGAAACGTCGTTTGATTTATGGTTTGGTGATCTCGGTGCTGGCGGTGAATTTCATCGTCGGCGCGTGGATTTATCTGGGTTCCGCCCACGCCGCGCAGAAGAACGATGCTATTGATCCGAACATGGAGCTGTTTTCGGATGTGCTCCAAAGAGTGCGCACGGAATACGTGGATGGCCAGAAGCTGACGTATCGCGACCTGACTTACGCAGCGGTGAAAGGCATGGTCAACGAGCTCGACCCGCACAGCGAGTTCCTGGACCCCGCCGCCTATCACGATTTGCAGGATGACACGGAAGGGCAGTTCGGCGGACTTGGCCTCGTCGTCACGGTCCGGAGCAATTATGTGACTGTCGTCACGCCGATGGAAGACACGCCGGGGTTCCGTGCCGGCATCCTGGCCGGCGACCGTATCATCAAAATCAACGGCGAAGACGCGGTAAAAATGCCATTGGAGGACGCGGTGAAAAGGTTGCGCGGCAAGCCAGGCACACGGGTGACCATGACCATTCAACGCCCCTCATCCGGCGTGGTGAAGAATTTCACACTCACCCGCGAGGTCATCCAGATGCAAATGGTCGAAGACATCAATGGCAAAGAGGAATACCCGCTCAACGATGACAAAATCGGTTACGTCTGCATTACGCAATTCGGCGACAACACTGGCGACGAACTGGAAGCCGCGTTGCGAAAGCTCCAGGCGCAAGGGATGAAGGCGTTGATTCTTGATTTGCGCTGGAATCCCGGCGGATTGCTGGACGAGGCGGTGAACGTTTGCCAGAAATTTCTTCCGCGCGGCCAGTTGATTGTTTCCACCGAAGGCCGCGACCCCGCGCAAAATTCCGTCCGGCGCGCGGCAGGGCGCGGCGATGAATTGCACGGCATGCCGGTCGTCGTGCTCGTCAACTTGAGCAGCGCCAGCGCGTCGGAAATCGTCACCGGCTGTTTGCAGGATTTGCACCGCGCCATCGTTCTCGGTGAAAAGACGTTCGGCAAAGGCTCGGTGCAGAGCATCTTTCCCTTTGACGACGGCTCGGCGCTCAAACTCACGACGGCGAAGTATTACACGCCCAGCCACCGGGTCATCCACGAACACGGCATCATGCCGGACATCGTCGTGCCAATGAGCGACGATGAGGAAGCCCTGTTGCAGTTCAAACGCGCGCCCGGCGGAGTTGAATCGCTCAGTGAAACCAACCGCGTGCAGCTCTCAAAAATCCAGGACCCGCAACTCGTTCGCGCCGAGGATTTGCTCAAAGGCATCCTGCTTTACGACTCGTTGAACGGGGCGCAAACGCCGGACGAAACGGTGGCCAAATGAAATGTTGGAGTTCAAGCTTTAGCTTGCCACAAGACAATTTTGAATGTTGGAATGCAAGCTGAAGCTTGAACTCCAACGCTTATGACCATTCTCGCCATAGAAACTTCCTGCGACGAAACCAGCGCCGCGGTCGTGCGCGATGGCCGGATTTTGTCCAGCATCGTGTCCTCGCAAGTCAAACTGCACGCCGAATATGGCGGTGTCGTGCCCGAACTCGCTGCGCGCGAACACTTAAAAAATCTCCTGCCCGTCGCGCGAACCGCGTTGCGTGAAGCCGGGGTGCAACCCGAACAGCTTGACGCCGTCGCCGCCACGCAGGGACCGGGTTTGCCGACGGCGTTGCTGGTCGGATTCAAGGCCGCGCAAGCCGTCGCCTTCTCCTTACGCAAACCGTTCGTCGGCATTCACCACCACGAGGCGCATTTATATTCGCCGTGGATTACTGCAACGGTGTCGCCCCTCACCCAACCTCCGGCCACCCTCTCCCCGCCTGGCGGGGAGAGGGGCGGGGCGAGGGGAGATGAAACCGCAAAACAATATGCCGCCGACTTCACCGCTTTTCAGCCCAATGTTTCCCTCATCGTCAGCGGCGGGCACACGTTGCTCGTGCTGGTGGAATCGGAACTGCAACATCGCGTGCTCGGTTCAACGATGGATGACGCCGCCGGCGAATGTTTTGACAAAACGGGCAAGCTGATGGGTCTCACCTATCCCGCTGGTCCGGAGATTGACCGGTTGGCGGAGCAGGGGAATCCCAAGGCGTTCGATTTCCCGCGTCCGCTCCTCCATGACGCCAGTGACGACTTCAGTTTCAGCGGTCTGAAAACTTCCGTGCGCTATTTTCTGCGCGACCACCCGAAGTTGCTGGATGACGCGCAACGCGTGCGCGATTTGTGCGCCAGCATCCAGGAGGCGATTGTTGAAGTGCTTGTTACCAAGACCATTCGCGCGGCAAAGCGAAACGGCATGCGCTGTGTGACAGCGTCTGGTGGCGTGACGTGCAACCGTGCCTTGCGCCGCGAACTAGAAACCGCGTGCAAGCGCGAAGGTTTTACGCTGCGACTCGCCGAAAAAGAGTTGTGCACCGACAACGCCGCGATGATCGGCATCCTGGCCGAACGAAAACTGCTTCACAATGTGCCGGCCACGGATTTGGATTCTGAAATTCAACCCGGCTGGGTCCTGGCTTGAGCCACTCCGGTAAGCCGATGCTTCGGTGGGCTTCCGTGTCACAAGTGCTGAAGGTTTCGAAGCGATAAGAATGTGAAACCCGGGCTCTGCGAGTCTGGTGCGCGATACGCCATGTCGGATTGGAGGATATAGCAACTCAAAGTTGTCATATCCCAAGCTGCTTCCAGCGGGGCTTTCCAAACCGGATCGATGAGCTCAATCAACTGATTCAACCGTCCGAACTCGAGCACCTCTTGCACCTCTTTTTTCATCGACTCAAGGACGCTCTCGTTGGCCCAAGCCCACATCCATGTGCCAGCCTTTTCTGACCATGAACCAACGAATTGGATATCGGCTACGACCGGCGGTTGGTTAGGCCCAGTGAAGGTTATCCGTCCTTGCTCCTGATTCCAATCAAAACGCGGCAACTTTTCCAGCGACCACTTCGCCCAAGCATCGCAGTTCACACGCCGCATATACGATGCGGCTTTTCGCATGAGTTCTTGATATTCCGGACCAGTCATGCTCGGCCGAACAGAGTAGTACCAGACCCAAAAGCATGCGCAACGCAAAGGCAGGATGCAACCGTCCTTTTCTCTCCGCGTACAACCGGCTACGCTGCGCGCATTCATGTCCGACCGTTTGCCCATTTACGAAATTGAGCACGATATCGTCGCCGCGCTCAAGGCGACGAAGCGGCTCATCCTGCAAGCGCCGACCGGTTCCGGCAAATCCACCCAAGTCCCGCAAGTGTTGTTCAAGCACGGGTTGCTCGGCAAAGGGCAGGTCGTGATTCTTCAACCGCGCCGTCTCGCCGCGCGTTTGCTGGCGTCGCGCGTTGCGAAGGAGCTGGGCGTGGAGCTTGGCCGCGAGGTCGGTTATCAGGTTCGGTTCGAGAACGTGACGAGCGACGCCACGCGTATCAAGTTTGAGACCGAAGGCATTCTGCTGCGGCAATTGATTCAAGACCCGACATTGCGCGGCGTGCAGGCGGTCATTTTTGATGAATTTCATGAACGCCATCTTTACGGCGACATCACTCTCGCCCGCGCGCTGGACATTCAGGAAACGCTCCGCCCCGACCTGCTCATCGCCGTCATGTCCGCTACGCTGGATGCCGGCGCGCTGGAAGAATATTTATGTAGGACAGGCGTCGCGCCTGTCTCAAATCAAATTCCCGCTCAAGCGGAACAGAAAGTCGGAGACAGGCTGGAAGCCTGTCCTACGTTTTCCTGTTCCGTTCTCACCTCCGAAGGCCGAGTGTTTCCGGTCGAAATTGAGTATCTCCCACGGCGGCTCGGACCGAATTCACCACCGATTTGGGAACTGGCGGCGGATGCTTTCGCCGACCATGTCGGCTCCGGTGAACGCGGCGATGCGCTGGTGTTCATGCCGGGCAGTTTTGAAATCAATCAAACACTCGAGGCGATTCGCCACACGCCGGAATCGAAAGGTTACATCCTCCTGCCGCTGCACGGTGAATTGCAGCCGCGTGACCAGGAAGCCGCCGTGGCGCGCTACGATCAGCACAAGGTTGTTGTTGCCACCAACGTCGCCGAGACTTCCATCACCATTGACGGCGTGCGGCTGGTGATTGACAGCGGCCTGGCGCGCATTCCGCGTTACGATGCCAATCGCGGCATCAACACGCTGTTGATTGAGAAGATCAGCCAGGCCAGCGCGGACCAACGGGCCGGTCGCGCGGGCCGGACTGCGCCGGGTCGGTGCATCCGGCTTTGGTCGCGGCAAGAACACGATGAACGCGCACCGCAACAGTTGCCGGAAATCAAACGCCTCGATCTGGCTGAAGTTGTTCTGACACTCAAAGCTGCCGGTGTCGAAGATTTGAGACAATTCCGTTGGTTGGAAAAGCCGGATGAGATTTCGCTCACGCACGCCGAGGAATTGCTGCTGGATTTGGGGGCGCTCCAGCGTAGGACAGGCATCTTGCCTGTCTCTGATCAAAAGCAAAACACCTCCCAAGCGGGCCAGGAATATGGAGACAGGCTGGAAGTCTGTCCCACGGTTATCACTTCCGTCGGGCGCAAGATGCTCGCGTTTCCGGTGCATCCGCGGTACTCGCGAATGCTGCTCGCGGCGCAGGAATACGGCTGCGTCCATCAAGCGTGCCTCGTCGCCGCGCTCACACAGGGACGCGATTTGCTTTTGCGCAATGTGGACCGTGAAACGAACTCGCGGCGCGAGGATTTGTTTGGCGAAAAGGCGTCGTCGGATTTCTGGATTCTGATGCGGGCGTGGAGCTACGCCGCAAATAATCAGTTTCGCCTTGATGCCTGCCGCAAGCTCGGCATTCACGCCGTCACCGCGCGGCAGGTCGGTCCGTTGCTCGAACAATTTCTCCGCATCGCCAAAGACGAGGGACTCGATACGCGGCCTCGCGAAATCAAGGACGAGGCGTTGCAGAAATGTATTCTCATCGGGTTCAGCGACCGCGTGGCGCGACGGTTAGACCAAGGAACGCTCCGTTGCGAATTGGTCCATAATCGCCGCGGCGTGCTGGCGCGGGAGAGTGTTGTGCAACACAGCCCGCTTTTCGTGGCCGCCGAAGTCCGCGAAATCGAAGGCCGGGAGGTGAACACCATCCTTTCGCTGGCGACGGCGATTGAACTTGAATGGTTGCGCGAATTCTTCCCTGACGACCTGAAATCCGAGTTGCACGTCCAGTTCGATGCCACGGCCAAGCGCGTGCAAGCCGCCGAATTGGTGCGTTTTCGCGGGCTTGCGCTATCCGCCAAACGCGTCGAACCGCCTCCCGCAGACGCCGCGGCACGTTTGCTGGCTGATGAAATCATCGCGGGCAGATTGCCGTTGCCGAACTGGGACCATGCCGTCGAGCAATGGCTGGCGCGGCTGAATCTGCTTTGCCAACATTGCCCCGAACTCCAGCTTCCACCGTTTGCCGAGGACGACCGCAAACACATCATCGAACAGCTTTGCCACGGCGCGGTGAGCTACAAGGAAATCAAGGAACGCGAAGTGAAACCGTTGGTGATGTCGTGGCTGTCCGACGCGCAACGGCAGTTGCTCGACAAACACGCGCCGGAACGGCTCTCGTTGCCGAATGGCCGCACGCCGAAGGTGGTTTATGAGAACAATCAGCCACCGCACATCGCGTTGCGGATTCAGGAACTCTACGGTATGACGCAGACGCCGAAGACCGCGATGGGCCGCGTGCCGGTGGTCGTTCATATTTTGACACCGGGCATGAAACCGATTCAAATCACACAGGACCTTGCCAGCTTCTGGAGTGAGCACTATCCGCGCATCAAATCCGAGTTGCAGCGGAAATATCCGAAACACGAATGGCGATAGTATCGCCGACAATATTTGGAATTTGGAAAAATCGCCGCATTTATTATTGAGAATAAAAGTGCGCGGCTGGCATGGCGGTTCCAGCGTGGCTCAGTTCTTGCTCGTCTGGGGCATTATGGGATTGTTTTTGCTCATTTTTGATTTGTTGGCGGTGAATGCCCTGGTTTCATTAGTGCTCGCTGGATTTGTGCGCACCAAATTGCTGTCCATCAGTGCGAGCTTCATAATCACTGAGTTGTTGTTTTTGCTCTGGGGATTTTTTGCGGTGGCAGATTCAAAAGATGCAAATGACATCCTGGGTTTGCCCTTGGTCATGGCAGCGTTTGCGGCTCCGATTCTCCTTCTTGCCTCAGTCGGATTCGTAATGTTGGCTACGCGCATGTATCAAGAACGCGCGTAACGTTTCCATTTATATTTCCCACTGAACAGCTGCCAAAATCGGCGCTCCGGCTTGC
>Ga0074044_10001732_pt1 | contig 19455 bp, 19 predicted proteins | sample BogForMeECP23OM1_FD_94443 | JGI IMG/M metagenome (GOLD analysis project Ga0074044, IMG submission 94443) | Bog forest soil microbial communities from Calvert Island, British Columbia, Canada - Bog Forest MetaG ECP23OM1 | ecosystem: Environmental > Terrestrial > Soil > Wetlands ...
AGTCGATAGATGCCGGGCGGAAGGTTCGTCACCACGTAGATGCCTTCACCGTTTGTTTTGCCGACGTATTGCACGGCTGTCGCATCGTTCACGATTCGGATTTCGGCACCGGCAATTACGCCGCCCGTGGGATCGAGCACCAGGCCGTTGATCGTTCCGTTCGGCGATTGTGCGGCAAGGCAACTGGACGTGACGAGGATAACGAATCCAAGAAAACCGATCCTGCGCAACCACATGGGGCTTCTCCTCAGCTGCACGAATTGCGTCGTGTTCCTTTGGTCTACGGAAGAGAGAACGGAAATGTACCAGCGCGCCGTCATTGCAGCACGAACCGACCATACCAAAGAAGCAAGTAACTAGGGGTGATTTGGTCCGATCTTTAGGTAGGTAAAAAGTAGAGGGTTGCCGCTCGGCTTGTGGCTTCCGCCGGTGGGTTCAACGGTCACGAAAACCGCATCAATCTGCGCGAGCGTTTTTGCATCATCGAACTTCAGTACCCAGCGTTTCTTGGCCGCGTTGTCTTCGTAGAAGATCCCAAGGTTCAAGGCTTGCCGTCGATCCGGGCCGTGCTGCCCCCAGGCCTGAAACGTGCTCGCGTCGCGGACGCCGGGCTCTTGATCCAGATCATAGGCGTAGAAGATCAGCGACTTTCCTTTCGTATAGAAAACCCGCCCGTAGGGTTTTTGCGTCCCGTCGCCGGCCACGTTATAAATCTCCGCAATATAGAGATCGCGCGCCCCCATCAATTCCCGGACGTCCCGGTCATGAGCTAGCAAGTCCTCCTGCTTGTTCATGCTCTGTTCTCGGTCGCGAAGCTGCGCGTGGAGATCGTTGACCTGGGCTGCCAAGCTGTCGGCGCGCGACTCCTCCTGTGCCCGCTGCCTTTGCAAGGTGTCGAACTCGGTTTGAGTTTTCTGGAGTGAAGCCTGCGCGTTGTCGAGTTTTTGCGCGAGCGTGGTTCGGTCCTGGGTGCTCTGCTGCTTCTCGCTCTCATCCTCCTGGATGGATTTTTCGAAATTCGCCTGAGCACTCTTCATTGCAGCGAGAGATGCCGACTGCATTTGAATCTCGCGCCGGAGATCAGAAATGACGCGGTCGCGTTGCGCGAGCTGCGTCCGCAAATCGTTGCCTTCGTGTCCAGCATCGCTCATCTGCTGCTCTAGAGCCTCGATTTGCATATCGGGCGCAGGCGAGTTCTTTTGAGTTACTTCGATGCTGCGGCTTCTACCCATTCGGTACGAGTAGACTCCCAGGGCGACGGTCAGCAGAATGCATGCCGCGAATGGCAGCCACACGTAATTCCAGTTGACCTTCGTATGCCCGTGTCCGTTTCTTTCAGCGAAGGCAAAGCCTCTTTCGCCGACATTAGGCCCAATTCCTACTGGGTCTGCAGCGGTCTGCAAGGGCAGGGCGGGCCTGAGCGAAGCAGTTTGTCCTGACTTCGCTGGGTGCGATGAGAGTGATTCGGAAGGATCCGGTGACAATGCGGGGGACAACTTCGAAGCAAGGAGCGGCATGCCCACATCGACCGCCGCCTCGAACTCTCGCAAGGCTTGGCGGCATTCCGCACACCCGGCAAGGTGCGCTTCGAGCTTCCGCCGCTCTTGTTCGCTCAGCTCGCCCGAAGTCGATACGGCACAAAGCTCGATGAATTCATCATGGGGTTCCATCTTGAATCACTTCCCAATCTCTGAATCCCACTCTCTATTTAGCACACCCTTCGGCGGGTTGCCGATCATTTGCGAACATTTCCTTGCGCAGTTTGTCGAGCGCTCGATAGTAGTGGTGCCGCACGTTTCCGAGCGGCTGCCCCAGTTTCTCGCTGACCTCGAGGAGCGTATAACCCTCAAAGAAATGCAGGCGCAGGGTTTCTCGCTGATCAGCCGACAAGGCATTCACGATTTTATCTAGACCGTTACGCCCAAAAACAGCTTCCGCGGAATAATCGCTGTCCTTGGTCGGTTTTCCGACCACTTGCACGCCGTCTGCTACGAAGTACGGTTGCGCGTAAAACTCTCGGGACTTCAGGTAGCGTCGCCGATCGAGAGCGCGGTGGTAAGCCATCTGGACTATCCAGGATCGGGCCGTGCTTTTCGAGCCGTCAAAGATTCCGCACTTCCGTTGGATATAGAGAAACAAGTCTTGGACGAGGTCTTCTGCCTCGGCAGTATCACGCAAAATGCGTGATGCGACGGTTTGCGTCAGACGTGCATACCGCCTAAAAAGAATCCCCAGCGCGTCCCCGTCGCCTAAGCAAACCCGAGCGATGAGGGATTCGTCAGAAGCGTCGGTTGAAGACACTCCTTGCACTCTCGAGACGGGTACAACAGGGGTTCTCTCTCCAGCGAACTCGAGCGATAAGGACCGGGTTCTTGTGAGACTGTCCATCTCTGCCTCTCAGGCACTATAAAGCTTGCGTTGGGCCCCATTGAAAGTGATGGGTTTTCCCCGTTGGTTTATATCCATCACCTTCGTCACACTAAATTCCTCATGCCGCACGATCGGCAAATTCAGCCCAGATCAGGACCTGAAAAGGCTTTCGGAAGTGTGCTGCGTGAAATTCGAGAGCGGGCAGGGCTTTCCCAACTCGATGCTTTTGTCAAGTTCGGCATAGACAGAACTCAATTGAGCGCGATCGAACGTGGTGTACAAAGCCCAACCCTCAGGACGATTGCTCGCTTTTCAAGGGCGTACCGCGTGAGTCTCACCGAGCTGATGCGGCGTACGGAGAAATCCCGCTTCTATCATCGTTAGCAATTAGCGATGAGCTCGTTGACGAGCACATGCTCAGCACGTCCATACAAGGCTATTCCCGATACTATATCTTTTACTAAGAGTTGTACATGAGAATTCCGTTGAAAACACGGAATCGCCAAAAGCCTTTCTGGCTAATGTGTAGACGAGATGACTCCTGATCTGAAGCGCCTATTCGGAAAGCGTCTCGCGACGTTGCGGGAATCAAAGAACCAGAAGCAGCATCAATTGGGCAGGCGGATCGGCAAGACAGATAAATACATCAGTGACATCGAGACAGGACGAATCTATCCGCGTCCCAAAATTATGGTGGCACTGGCGGAGGCGCTTGAATTGCCGATCAGCGCCTTCTACTTCTTCGAAGGTGTTGACGACGATCCTAAATCCCTACGGAAGAGCATCGAAAGTCTGGTGACCGTCAGCAGCGCAAGTCGGCTCCGCAAGTTCTTGCGCCACATGCTCGTGTCACTAGAGGAGTAAAACAGCGCAAACCCACTACAATCGGGTCGTGGACTCTGGTAGCGTGTGACAAAGGACGTCAGCATCGACGGTCGGTGCGACTGATACGAACTTCCTCACTCGTAAGGTATCGCAGCTCCTATGAAAGACGGTGCACTAATACTGGTCGATTGTCTAGGATTTCGCGTCTTACGTGTAATCCCGAGCCGCATACTGACTCACGTGATTTAATTCGACAAAGTCGTAATCAATTTGCACATCACCTTGATAGGAAGCAGTTCAGTTAACTCGACGACGAGAAATAGTTTCAGAACTTAGCTGCACAACTTACTGGATTCAATCCTGCTAAACGTGAGGATAATCGGCATGCCGCGATATGCAAAGACCTCGTCGGGGACGTTCTCATCGCTTTGCGCGTTTATATCCAACACATTCGGCGATTGCGAGAATACCTCGATACAGAGACCTTCGCTGAGAACTTCAAAAAGTGGGCGGAAATAAAGTAAGCGCCAACGAGGCGGTTGGATTATGTGGCGGGACTTTGTCCGAGTGATGCACCGTGGCAACACGGAGCCAAGCGTTCCAATTAAGGTATTGGTCTAGGGGGTGGCACAATTCCAAAAGTTCCGATGCAAACAGCAGGGCCGCTATCCGTTCTCTTGAAAGTACGAAAGCCACGTCAGTAAGCGAGAATCATCTTATCAAATTCGCCTTTCTTTCGCCTGAGTCGATGGCTCGCGATGGAACAGCGCGTGACGCTGTTTGTGCCTGAACCCTGCTTTCCGCCCCGATTCCTATCCTTAATAGACGTCTGACTCCGAGGCCCACGGGAATCGAGCGAACCGCCTGATTCTTCGGGCAATCGCGCACCCCATTCTTGATGTAGATGACTGATACGGTCATTTTCTGGTTGCGTTTATAGCGTTCACTGTTGACAATCCCCTGCCAATGCCCGATAATGTGACAGTTGCGTTTGTAGCGATTATGGTCTCTGCTGAACGCGACCGGAGGACCTATGGTAGCTTCAGCTGAAGCCATTCAACTCGCACCAGGTGAACAAGAAATCGAGCAGGCCCACAGGTTATATCGATCGCTGGTACAAGAAGGGATTGCAGCACTCATCGGTCCAGATGGGACAAGAGTCGACTTGCCTCCATCAGTACACCTGATCTTGATGCGTGTTGTAGAAAAAATGCAGGAAGGCAAAGCAATCGCTGTCTTGCCACTCACGGAGGAACTAAGCACACAAGCGGCCGCCGACCTTCTGGGCGTTTCGCGGCAATTCTTCGTGCGGGAGTGTGAAGCCCACAAGCTTCCGTTTTACTATACCGGGACGCACCGGCGTGTCCTGTTGGGGGACTTGCTCGACTACAAGAAGCGGCGGGAACAGTCGCGTCGTGACTCAATTGTCCGGATCGCTCACCAATCTGAAGAACTCGGTGATTATGACAAGTTCATCCCACCCGAGGAATAAATGATTTCTGACTTCCCCGTAATGGTGGATGCGTGCGTCCTAGTTCAAGCCGCCGTTCGTGACACCCTCTTAAGACTCTTCGAGCGGCGGCTTTTCTTGGCGAGGTGGACGGACGAAATCATTGAAGAAACAGTCCGTACGCTTCGTGACAAGCTAGGCCGCACAGCAGAACAAACTGCCCACCTCGTAAACGAATTGCGCAATCATTTTCCGGACGCCTGGGTTGAGCAGGGTTATCGAGAGTTGATTCCGGTGATGACGAACCACGATAAGGACCGTCATGTCCTCGCTGCGGCTGTGAAAACACCTTGCGAGGTGATCGTGACATACAACCTGAAGCATTTTCCCGAGGAATCTCTCAACCCATTCGAAATTACGGCGAAACATCCCGACGAATTCTTGATCGACCTCTACCACCTCGATGGCGAGATGGTAATCCACGAACTTCATCAGCAGGGAACGGCCTTGCGAACCCCTCGCACGATCAGTGAAGTATTGATCTCTCTCGAAACGTGCAAATGTGGGCAATTTGCGCAACTGATTCGCGAAAGACTAGGCTTGTGAAATCCTCGGCTGCCCATCAAGGAGCAATGGCGACAGGGCTATCTTGTGATGGAACGGCCCGCTTGCACGGCCATAACGGAAGAAGGACCATCTAACATCTTCGTGCAAATGGTAAAGCAAGAAAGCGGCAGTAACGAATGTGGCGCGTGCACAGTGGCCATGCTTACCGATCGCTCACGAGACGAAATCCTCGCAGATGTTCCAGATCCGCAGATGCCCGACTATTTCTGGCTCAACTACATGTCCCGCCTGGGTTTTACCGTAAAGGACGTGCGAGATGATGTGGGATTTGACAAGACGAAAACGTGCGACGGGCTGATCTTTAAGGGCTACTTTCAGCTCGCGCGTGGGCATCGCTACTATTGCAGTCTCGTCACGGCGAAAGGTGTGCACGCCGTCGCGATCGACGAAGCGGGCATGGTCTTTGATCCGAGCACCACCGCTCCGGCAATCGGGACGTGCACATTAGAATAGTACGTACGAATCAATCACCATCCTCCCCACAACAGCACCGTCAGATGTTTTCGTGTCAAGAGCAACAAGGCTCATTAGCGCGTTCGTTTGGCGCGCGTATTGACTATCGGTGAAGGGCCGGCGTAGCATCTTCCCTGAACGGTAACGACATTAAGCCGTAACTGGACCGTACCGTCCAGGCCCTGACGATTGCCGAGGGCAGCACCACGATGACCAAATCTTCCTCTGTTGGCAGACAGGCGCTCGACGGGCGCTGGGCGCGAGCCGGCTCGGTTATCATCGCGCTCGTCATCGTGGCTCTCTGTGCGGCTGCGTTCCTGCCACGAGTCTACAACGGCCGCGCCGCTTCGGTGTTGCTGACGCTGGTCCTACTCACCCTCTGCACGGCGATCGCGCTTCACGTGCGCTTCTTGCTCCGGGCTCGTCTGGCGCACGGTGAAACCGTGCGCGTTCTGGACGCGGCGGAACGCGAGTTCGAATCCATCTTCGATAGCGTCCCCGATGCCATTGTGATTCTGGGCGACCAGGGGATTTGCCTGGAAGCGAACCCTGCAGCCCTCGCGCTGTTCGCAACCGCGCGCGAAGACCTGGTGGGTCACGCGATTCAGAAGTTCTATTTGCCTGAGCCCAGCTCTGAGAATGCCCAGGACCCGTTCCTTGGCCGGGACTCGGGCCGCGGCGAAATCGAGATTGCCCGGCGCACCGGGCAAATCCTCGTCGTCGACTACACCGTGAAAGCGAACTACCTGCCGGGCCGTCACGTGGCCATTTTGCGCGACATCTCTCTCCGGCGCGAGGCGGAGGCGGCGCTGCGCGAGAGCGACGAACGTTTCCGGCAAATGGCCGACAATATTCAGGAAGTCTATTGGATGGTCGACGCAGAGACCAAGCACGTCGTCTCCATCAATCCAGCATATGAGACGATCACGGGCCGTTCCCTGGAAACGCTTCGCGCAAATCCCATTTCCTACCAGGAGCTGTTCCATCCCGAGGACCGCGTTCGCGTCCTGACGCGTCTGGAAGCAGCGGGCGAGACCGGCCACCTCGACGAAGAGTTCCGGATTATCCGGCCGGATCGGACGGTCCGCTGGGTCTCGGTTCACGGCTTTCCGGTGCGGGATGCAGCCGGCGTCGTGCGCCGCCTGGTGGGGACCGCGCAGGATGTTACCGCCCGGAAATCGGCCGAGGAACAAATGGCAAGAAATCTCGCCCTGGCGGAATCGGCGTCGGCCGAAGCCGATGCCTTCCGCCAGACGACCCTGGCGCTCACGCAAAACCTCAGCATGGACTATGTACTGGACACCTTGCTGCACTCGCTTCTGAAACTCGTTCCCTGTGAGTCGGCCCGGGTTCTGCTGGTCGAAACCGATACGCATCTGTGCCTCGCGCGGGAAATGCGACCCCCGGAATCCAACCGGCGCCTTGCAAAATGTCCGCCAACCTTCGACGCCAGTGACAACCGGTTTCTGATGCAGGTTCTCGCCACCCGAGCCGCCGTGCTCGTCCCGGACACCAGCAGCGAGTCCGAGTGGCAGGCTTTCAAGGGTTATGCGCAGATGCGATCTTGGCTTTGCGTACCGCTCATCGCTTCGCAGCGTGTGCTCGGACTGCTTTCGCTCGGCGATACGCGCCCGCAGGCATTCTCACCAGATCATTTGCGGTTGGCAAAGTCGCTTGCGATTCCCGCCGCCGTGGCTATTCAAAATGCGCGCCTGTATGAACGCGCGGAAATCTACGGCGCGGAACTTGAGCAACGCCTCGCGGATCTCGAGCAAACGCAGAACGCCTTGCGGCAAGCGGAGCACGGTCGCCAGCTCTCTGAGGAGAAATTCAGTCGTGTCTTCCGATCGAGCCCCATCGCTTTTTCCATTACGACCGTCAACGACGGTCGCTTTCTTGACGTGAACGAGGCGTTCGAGCGGCGATATGGGTACGCGCGGACGGAACTCCTCGGCCGCACGGTATTTGATATCGGAATCTGGGATGACCCGAGCGAACGGACGCGCATGTTGGAAGAGATCCGCGAGCGCGGCCGCGTGAGGAATCGCATCACTCGCTTCCGCAAACTCTCGGGCGAAGCCATCGATACATTCTATTCCGCAGACATCGTGGCGATCGAAGGCTGCGATTGCGTCTTGGCTGTTTCCGAAGATCTGCCTGAGCGTGCCGAATTCGAATCACCGGAGGCGCGCAGCTCATTCGCGCATCGTTCTCCCGCGAGTCGACGTCACACTGTTTAGCGATCGGCTGCCTTGTTTCAGCGCAGCTGCGGCGCGAGCTTTCCGGACGGATCGCGGAGTGCGAAGAATAGGACGCTGTCGATTCTCCGGTCGCGACAATCTTCGCTCGGCTCCCGCGTTTGTTTTGGCACCACCGACGTGGCGAGAGAAGAACAAATCGCGACGCAGAGAAACGCCCCGAAGTGCCCATCCACAAAACCCGGGGATAGAGCGTGCCGGGCCAGAGCGTTGCCCTGGCCCGGCCGCTGTTTTGGCCGCTCTAACTGCCTGAAACAACGCAGAAGCCGACCGATGCCGAGTTGCCATTCCATGCTCCCGGCTCACTATCGACAATGGTGTTGTCCCAAACATCGAGCAGCACTACATAGCCGCATGGCTGCATTCCAGCAAGAGAGAGCGACCATGCCGCGCCCGGTGCCGGGCCTGTATCCGAAATTCCGCTCGACGGCGACGGAGCGTTGCCACCGGGCAGTGTTCCCAGGTCGTAGTGTCCGATCTGGCCAACGGTGCCCAGGCCCGACTCCGACGCGACGAAGTGCCCGTTGATCGCCGAGTCTTTGTCGAACGTCTTGCAATCACCGCCACTATCGATGTGGATCGAGGCGGTAGGCGCAGTGTTCACCAGCTGGATAAGATAGTTCGGTGTTCGGTTCAGAACGTGATCGGAAAGGTCGGCGATCTCCAGCCACAAGTTGTAGAGATCGTTGCCCGCCGAAATCCAGTACGCCAGGTTGTCGTCGATATTTTCCGTGTTGTCCAGGTAGGTGAAGAAACCCTGGGCATCCGGAGTACGCGTCGTGGGATTGCCGAACTGGTCCGTCGTCACGATGGCATGCGTCAGGGGAATCGGCAGCGGAGAACTCACATCCTGCACCCACACGCGATACTTGTAGCCGACCGAGGGAATGCCTTGCACCACGATCTCCCCTCCGAACGGGCATTGCCGCGAGTTGTCGAAGAGGTCCGCAGCAGTCCCCTGCAGGGCAAACAGCGCTCCGCTCGGAAGCGACGCGGATGCCGGAAGGGTAGCGCCCGGCAGCGGTGTCGCACCTATTGTGTCAATCTGCGCGACGCCGATACCGCCAATGATGGCAACGTTCGGCGTCCCGACCTGGAAAGCCTGCCCCGAGGGAATCTGAACGAGCGCATTGGCCTGGTTGCCCCACACGGGAACGTAATTAGGATCGGTCGAAGGCGGTGCCGTTTGCCAGGAAAGAATGGCCCTGACTTTCGCCGTTTGTGGCCCGTTCGAGCAGGGCTGCATGTGGCTGGCAACGTCTACCGGCAGCACCACGGCGTATTCCAATCCGCCTGCGGGAATGCCCGAGATGTCGTGTGTGTTGATGGTGGCTGTGCCGGCATATTGGTACCCGCCGCCCCAATCCACCCAAAAGGCGACGTATTCAGTGCTTCCTGCTGTGCAAAGCCCGCCATTGAACCCGTAGGAAAGCTTGAGGTTCACGACGCCGACCAGCGTGCTGCGGTTGGTGTCCAGTCCCACGCAATCCAGCTCCTCGTAATCAGTGTTTCCGCTCGTTGCAATTATCGCGCCGATGAGGTCGCCGAGGTTTACGTCAATCCCTTCGAACTCTGATTTTGCAGCACTCTTTTTAGTGGCCGCAGTAGCTGCCTCGGAGAGCGCCTGGTTTCCAGCGAGCTTGATAACTTCGTGATACAGAAAACGCGCGGGAGGCACCGGTTTGCCTTTGTACACGGCCGAGAGTTCGGCCCCGCTCAAGGCTTTCTTGGGCGCTGCCGCCATGTTCTGGTTCAAGTCCACGGCCTGCTTCACGTTTTCGGGCAGCTTCACCTTCGCCAGTGCCAGCAGCTTATCGAAAACGATGAACTTCCACGCGGGGCTTTGGATCGTCACGGTGACCACCTTTCCCCAGATCGGTGAATAATTCGGAGTGTTCGCCGGCGGGATGTAGTTCCAGGACAAAATGGCGCGGACCTGTGGCAGGTTCTCGATGAAGCAGATGTCCTCCGGCAAAGTGACGGCAAGCGCCACGCTGTATTCCAGAGGTTTCGGACCGGGAATGTCATAGGCCGTGAAACTGGCCACGCCCTGGTCCTGCCAACTCGTGCCGCCATCGAACGACACATAGAACCGCACGCATTCCTGCGACCCGCCCGTGCAGACGCCTCCGTCATACCCGGAGGTTTGCTTGATGGACACGACCGCTTCCAGCCGGCCGAGCGAGAGCGAGTACCCGACGCAGCCCAGCTCCTCGTAGGCCGTGTCTGCTGCAATGTTTAGCACTGGTTTGAAACCGCTCTGTTCCAGGTTCCCGAAATAGTTGGGGTTCGCGAGCAGCAGCATCCGCATTTTCCCGCGCGCTTGCTCGGGTGGCAACTGACCGATGGAAATGGTACCGGCCTTTTTCGCGCTTCCGGGCCCGATTTTTGGATTACGTTTCGAAGCCATGGTTCCTTCCTCCTTTTTTGCGCACATCCTCGCCCGCACAAACGTCGTGCGAAGTGGGTCAGGTTTTCTGTCACTGGGTCTTAGGCTGCGGAGCGAACTCCAGGTGTGACGACGCCCGGCGTCCCCAGAGGGGCTCCGGGCACTCGGCATCTTGAGGCGAACACAGCTTTTCGTTCCACGCTCCCTGCTGGTCTTTGCAACCGGTGCGGCTGCCAAACCCGGCGCCGTCGGATTTCTCCCAAGCGATCAGACTCTGGATGGTAGTGACTCTCGCGTGATAAACGTTTCAGTTAACTGCGCGATGGAAATCCGGAGTTTGTGCCTGGTGGGGCACCGAGGGAGACGACCTTTGCATGCGGTCTAGCAGGAAAGACTGCGAGGCGACTCGCGGAAGTAGTTGATCGCAGGGAACTAGTAGGGAGTCGAGTTCTCGCTGGCGCCGACTCTAGCCAACGAGTGGCGGCGGGAGCCTTTCCGAAATGCATACAAAGTTTATTAGAAACCATGTAACGCTCCGCGGCTCACAGTCACTAATCAAGTAACAGGAGGTCCCTATGACACGTAAACCAAAAGCTATTTCCATTCGTCAGTTACAGGCCGCCGTGAAAACGGCGCTCGAAACGGCCAAGAAAGAACACCCCCAATTCTCAATCGAGCCGCCCGATCCATCAGGCAATATTCCGGTAATCTGCCGCCCCTGGTGGATCCTCGGCATCCCGGTGCCCTGGCCTCTGAGGCCCACCGAGGTTGCACAAGCGGTCCAATTCAGCAGCGCATTCTCGCGCACCCTTGCCGCTAACACCCAAATTGCGGGACTAGGGATCGAAGGCAAGATTGAGCCAGCACTCTACGTCGCCGGCGCAGAGGCAACTATCGGTGTCGTAACCGGCGATATCACCGTGACGGAGTAACGACCAGGAGCGAACTAGACATGCGCAATCCGATGCCATCCAGTACGCGGGACGACCTGCTATGTCCGAGTTCACAACCCGGAATAGCTGGCGCCCGCGTGCTCGGCATCGTCGAGCATACGGACAACGGCCCCGACGTCCTCTATCTCAAAGAACCCCTCCTCGCAACCGAGGAGGTCCTCGCCATGGCCGCCCCGCTACAACCGACGGAAGTGTTTCGTATCGCGGCGAAATGCCAAACCATGAACTGCCCCCATTTCGACGGTGCCGACTGCGGCTTGGCCGCTCGCATCGTTCAAATACTGCCCGCAGCTGTTGCCGAATTGCCGCGCTGCCAGATTCGTAATCAGTGCCGCTGGTTTCAGCAAGAAGGCGCGGCCGCTTGTCAGCGCTGTCCCCAAATCGCCACCATCAACTATCACGCATCGGAAACAATCCAGCGCGTCATCGCACTCCCGCCCATCCTCCCAACCTGAGATGCACCCCAACGCTGTTTCTTGTCCCGCCCGGCATTCCGTCTGTAAGAATGCAGGCGTCCAAGCTGTCCTGTAGCACAAAGTTTCCGACTTCCATCAGGCTGCAGCTGCAAATTCACGCACAAAGAGAGACGGAAACCTCTGGTGCAGCGTCTCCTCACAAGAAGGATAGCCCCCGGATTGATCCACAATGTCACAGCTTCTCGATATTCTTAATTGCGTTGTCATTTACTACATTTCTTGATATGGTCCCGCCAGTACTAGATGATGAAATCATCCTTTCGTTAAATAGCGCTCCGCGGCTGATCGAGATGCGATGGTTCTTTCAGAATCTACGTTGGCTCAGGTTCATCCTGGTGCTGTTGGTGTTTGCCGGGCCGCTTTGCTGGGGCTATAGCCGAACGGAGGCGATCCGCGAAAGCTACCAGAACGCTCCCGCGGTCTCCTCCGCTGCGTCTCCACCGGGAGTAACTCAAGCGGCAGCAACACCTGAACCCCAAACCATTCCGGAACCCCTTAACCAACAGAACAAGCAAATGATCGACTGGGGCGTTCTTCTGCTGGGTGGGTGTATCGCTCTGCTGACAACAGCGAAAGTGCATCGCATCAAGTATCACGAATGGTGGTATTGCTTGTTCGTTGCACCCGCAGCAGGTTTTCTGCTCTCTTCCCTATGGTGCGGCGTTGTCTTCCAGCGGCGTGTCGCCTACTTGTCCTTGCAAACCGTTCCCCGTGACCTTGACGCACTACTCGCTTTCCTACAGTTACAGAGCCGCCTTCTTGCTTATGCTGTTTTCTGTCTTGGTCTATTTGCCCTGGTCTTCCTAATCGGAATCATTCTCGGGTCCGTCGATCCGCTGGAGAAACCCTAGGAGGTCGCCCATGTCTGTTTCGCTTCTCTTGCTCCTGTGTCTGTTACCCGGTGCACAACTGGGGCGCGAGCGGGTCACTTATGAAAAGGTGATCGGTCGCCAGAACGTGAAGAAAATCGTCATCGAAACCCTGGAGCAGAAGGTAAAAAAGTACAGTGCGGGTGGATACAAGCTCGAATACACGGATGAATTTGCGAGCGCCGCGACAGACGGCATACTCGAGTCCGAAGTACCACCCGACGCCACGCCTAGCCAGGTGGTGAGCCGGCTTCGTGACGGTTTCGGGCGGTTTGTCGATAATATCGTGGAGTTCGCAAGAGAAAAGAAAAACAGTCTCGATCGCGTCATCCGCTTTTCTACGGATCTATATGATCAATACATGCACCGACCGCTGGAACTTCAGAAGTGTGGCGAAGTCCCTTGCAACCGCCCGCCGTGCTGCCGCTATTGCGACCCGCCTCCTTGTAAGCCAGGTGAAAAATCTCCTGCCCAGCACCTACAGCCTGCCGTTTGAAATGAACTTCGCCATCAAACTGCGGGAATGCGAGAATGAAAACCAGGCTTATGGATTTGCAACCTTCTCAAGTTTAGATGACGGGTTCGATCTCTGGCACCACTATCAGTCAACTAATTGACATTGAAAAACTTCCACTCGGATATGGCTATATCTGGACACGAAATCCGAGCGACTTTCTCCCCTTCATTGCGCTGTTTCGAGCGAAAACTCCTGCAGGTCTCTCACTGAAAGCTACATTTGGGCGCGGCATATCTCAGAATCGATTGAATCGGTGAACCGATCGCGATAGATTGACGTCCTCCCTTAGGAGCGCGCGAATACGACGAAGCCGTTCGCGGGAATGACGATGTTCGCTGAGCATGCAAAACCATGCAAGGGAGTGTTGGATGCAGAGATGCCCCCGCCATTACCGGCCACGATCGGGTTCACCCAATTATCGTAAACGTCGCTGTTGAAGACTTCGCGCCACGGTCCGGCAAACGGGAAGCCGATAGCATAGTCATACCAGGTATTTTCGGCGAGGGTTGCGACGACAATTACGTCCTCGCCCGCACCCTCGAGCCACCGGTGGAAGGCAATGACGCGGTTCTGATCGTGAACGTGAAACGGATGGACGTTCTCCCCACGCAGGGCGGGATAGTTCCACCGCAGGCGGATCAGGTCTTGTGTGAAGCGCAGGTGGTTTACCATCGCCGGATCGCTTCCGGCATCGAGGCCCGCCCACCAAATCAGATTCGGCGCGGTCGGGTCGCAACTCCATTGCTTGTCCTCAAGAAACTCCTGCCCCATGAAGAGTTGCGGAATTCCCGGGGCGGTCAGCAGGAGGCCGGTCGCGAAGCGCGAACGGCTGCGCGCATACCAGGAACGGTGGTCGGAGCCGTCGGCAAGAGCCGGAATGCGCAGGTCCGTACCCACCTTCACGATGTCGTGATTCTCGACGCACGAAACTGCTTGCCAGCCATGGGCAAGTCCCTGAGGATAAAGATTGCCCGCGATCGCATCGAAATTGACGGCGGAGCCCTGGCCATAGGACGCAGCCGCGACGGCACCGCGGACCGCGCTGCGCAGGCCGTCGTGCTGGACGACGTCGAATCCCGCGCCGCCATCGTTCGTCGCCGTTACGATCGAAGCAGTCGATTTCGGATAGTTAGCGACCTCTCCCGGCCAGAACTCCGCGTTTTGCAAGAGCCGCGGCTTCACGTAGCGAAGCGTGCCGGTGAGATTCGAGCAGAAGCTCCAGCCCGAATCACAATTCATCGAAACCAAGTCGCTGATCTCGTCGTAGCGGAATCCGTCGACGTGGAATTCGTCGATATAGTACAGGGCATTGTTGATGAGGAACTGACAGACGTCATTTTTCCAAAGAGCAAACGAAAGCCCGCCGGTTCCACGGTCCTGGTCGGTGAAATAGAGGCTGTCGTTGTTGTTACCGACGTTCTTTGCGCGATCCCAGTAGTAAATGCATTCATCGTCGGGCTCAACGCCGCTCACCGTGAACCCACCGGCATGGTTGTAAACCACGTCGAAGTTCACCGCCACGCCGTAGACGTGGCACAGATCGACCAGCGCCTTCACCTGAGCGGGGCCGGAAGTAATGTCTTTGAGGTCCAGCGGCGGAAAATTCTTGGCCGTCAGCAATTGATTGATCGTGGCCAAATGCGCGGCGAGCGCTGCGGAGTCGGTCACCACATAAGGAAAGTCGGGAGAGAAATAATCGGCTCCGTCATAACCGAGCGACGGATCGGTTTCGACTTCGACGACAGGCAGCGGCTGAAGCACATTCGCTCCGAGTGCCACAAGATACGGTATCTTCGCAATCACATCGAGAAAGGTGGACGCAACTCCCGGCGCAACAGGGTCATACGTTCCGATGTGCAGTTGGTAGATAATCATGTCGCTGAAGTCCGGCGTAAGGAATGCTGCGTCGTGCCAAGGGTAGGCGGTGGCAGAACGTATCAGGCAGCTGCAATTCGGAAACGGCGCGTCCGTCGCGAGCTCACGCGCGTAAGGATCGCGTTTATATCCGCTCGAGCCCGGCCCCACGACCCAGAAACGGTACAGGTCGCCCTCGCCTGCGGCCTCTACAAAACCTGACCAGTACCCGGTCGCATCCTTCGCCAGCAGCAGGTCATCGGTCTGTCCCGTTCTCGGAGTGCCGCCGAAAGTGCCGTTGACATAGACGGCCATCGCCAGTGGCGCCCATGCGCGAAAGGTGGCTCCGCCTCCATCGATCAAATTGGCGCCCATGGAAGTATTCGGCGAGATGTTGGCTTGAGAGATCATGAGCGGCTCCCTCCTCGAAGTGGCTTTTCGGGCGAAGTGACTGGAGAAACGAACGTGACAACATCCTAGCTTGAAAGCGTCCGAACATTCCATACGCAGCAATCACAAGCTACTGAGAATGCCTTCATTCGCCCGCGGATAGAATTTCTGCGGAGCATGCCGTATTGGCGATTTCAAGTCTGCTATCTTGACAGTCCGCCCGCCGTCCAGACGCCGCGTCGGTCATCCCATCGAATTCCCCTTCCGGCCCTTCTCCGTTTTAAGTTGTCTGCCTTGCTCCGGCGCTCGAGCGATTGTCACTGATTCGCCGCATCGCCTTTTTCTGCCGCTCCTTTTCCTGGGCACTGCTTCGGGCTAATTCCTGCGCCCGGCAGCTTCGCGGCTTCTGCTTTCCCGGTTCCTCCCTCGACCCTTTTGGGTCCCTCCCGGAATGCAGCCGCTCGCTTTGGGAGCAGCAGCCCTCGCTTTGGGGTGCCCCAGGAAAATGGGGCAAAAAAAGGAGAAACACCATGTATTTGAACTCAGCGACAATCGTAGGATTTGTTGGAGCGGACCCGGAGCAACGTCAAGCGAAGAGCAGCGGTGCGAAATTCACCGTGCTTTCCGTCGCCACGCAGCGATCCTGGAAGAACGCGCAGGACGAGTGGTCCTCGAAGACCGAGTGGCATCGTATCTGCATTTTCCGGCCACGACTTGCCGAGTACGTCCTGCAGTCAATCAAGAAAGGCTCGCACGTCCTCGTCGAAGGCAGCCTGATCAGTTCGACCTACGAAAAGCCGGACGGCAAGGGCAAGAAAGCGACGACCGCGAAGATCATGTCGTGGTCGATTCGCGCCGATGTCGTGCGAAGACTCGACCGCGGCGAACCCGAGCCGGAAGCGACCACATCCAACACCCATGCTTCGGATGAAGCGCCGGAAACGGCGGAGCATGCTTCCTTCTAGAGCCGCAATGCACCGGGCCCCGGCGATTGCCGGGGCCTTTTTTTTGCTGGCCGCGACTCCGACCGATCCGCAGAAATCTTCCACAAAACCGCCGCAAGAAAGCAGCATTCGTTCACGGCACGCGGTCCGCTTTTCCGACCGCGCGTGCCGGGGATTGGAACCTGCTCTTTGAACTAGGGCCGATTCCCAAAACGCCAGGCGTCGTCCCCCAGCCGGCGTGAAACCAGAACCATGTCCGAAAACTGAGAACGGGGCGATTCCCTATTTCTACCGCAGGCAGGGAACGACCCGAGACGCCGGAGCATCTCCATGATGACCGCGTCCTACTGCGACTGTCTCATCTGTCGGTTGGAAGCCAGCTTCATCGCCGAACTCAGCGATGGTCGAAGCAACGAAGAATTTCGGTTATTCGCTGTTTCGAGCCCGATACTGTCGGGGTTCGGGAACGCGTTCGAACTCGTGCGGAGACTTCAAGACCCGGACAATCATGAGCAGAACCCCTCGTCCGATGATGTCCTTCTCGATCTTCTGGGCCGCGGGCGTGACACGCCATTCCAACCAATGTGCCAGCGGCTCCTGCTGCTGATCTTCATTCCGACCCTTCATCGCACCACCAGCCAGATCATCGGCACGTTCCCTTCGCTGACCCGCGATGACACGGCCCAACACCTCTTTGCCGTCCTTCTGGAATTCCTGCATTCCAACGAGCTGCGTTCCCGCCACACGCACCTTGGCTTTACCGTCGCACGAAAGGTGCGTCGCAGCGCATTCCGGTGGGCGAATCGCGAGGCCCACAGATCCTTGTGGGATGAAACCAACGGAACTTCGGCCAACGTTCTTGAGATGGAAGCAAGCGACGATGATTCCCACGCAAGTATTTTGCTCGGGCAGTTTCTCGACAACTGCCAGCGAAGGGGGTGGCTTTCTACGGAGGAGCGGGAATTATTGATTGAGTTCAAGCTCGAAGGCATCTCTTGCCTGGAACTCGCGCGTCGCAACGGCCATTCCGTGGTCGCGATCCGGCATCGCATTCAGCGCTTGCTGGATCGACTTCGCCGCATTGCCCGAGCATCGGACAACGAAACAGCACAGCAGCTCAATCTCTTCCAGCCATGAGTGGTATTGCTTCGGTAGTAGGTTATTCAGTCTGTCGGCTGCATTCGAGTACCACCGACAAAATATTTCGCTAGTACCCGGTCTGTTTTGGTTTTCGTTGGCTGATAAGTATAGAGAGGGGAGTTCTCGCCGGTAACTCCCGCGGACAGGGCCGCACTGATTCCTTCGGTGTTGCGCTCTGTATCGCGTACGGCCTGCTAGAAGGGACGGACGCGGTTGTGGGACAACGCTGTACTCGGAGCGAAACGCTCCAAGTGTGCCTGGACAGGGGGAAGTCCAGGACCCGGCGCATACAGCCGTCCCGTCAATCGCCATCTGACTCCTTCCTGTAGCCGTAGCCGGGGACTCCCTCTCAACGGCCTATTTCCAAGACTCGGACCAGACAGGGAGAGCCTGAACATGAAACGATTTCTTTGTAAATATCTGCGCAGCTCTTGGCTGCGCTCGCCTCTGATTACCCTCGGTTTCACACTACTTCTCGCGGCGCCAGCGTTCGCGCAAGGCGCTTCCCCTTGGGAAAACGCCGTCAACGTTTTGATGACGGCCTTTACCAGCACCATCGCTCGCGGCCTCTCACTCGTTGCCATCGTCGTGGCCGGCCTCACCTTTGCCTTCGGCGAAGGCGGCTCAAAGCGCGTGCTTGCGGGCGTTCTCTTCGGCGTCGGCATGGCTATCGCGGCAGTGAATTTTCTGGCGTGGCTTTTCCCAGGCAACTGAATCCCGCAACTTTCAGGAGAGAAGCGCATGGTGGAATCCAGGCGAATCAACAGAGTGCATCGGTCGCTCTCCCGGCCACTCACGATCCTCGGAGCTGAGCGAAAGCTCTTTTTCTTTGCGATGTGCCTGGGCGCGGCCACCTTCAACTTGCTCAACAGCTTGTTCGGAGGCTTGCTGATGTTTTTGTTGCTCTATTTCCTGGCCCGCTGGGCCACCCTGACCGATCCGCAGATTCTGCGATTTCTTCTGACTGCGGCAACACTGCGTGCGGAATACGACCCGATGAAGTTCAGCCCGATCACGATCCGAAGGGATGGCCATGCTCAGGCTTAGCCGAATCTTCAAGAACTACAACGAGACTGGCTCTCTCAGCGAGCAGATCAATCTCTACGGCTTTATCGGTCCGCACACGTTTCTCACCAAGACGGGTGAGGTGGGCGTCATCCTGGAAGTTCGCGGCGTCGATTACGAATGTCTCGATGGCGCGTCGATTGACGGTTTCACCAAGCGTCTGGAATCAGCCTTGAAGCTGTTCGATGAAAACTATCGCCTCTACCAGTACCTCTTTAAGCGCAACAACGAAACCATTCCCTACAAACTTTATGACAATCCGATCGTTGACGCCGCGATCAAAAATCGCATCGCCTATCTCGGCAGTAAAGCTGACACGCTCTTTTCATTGTCGGTGTATTACGTGGTGCTCTACCAGGGATTTCAGACCTCCGACAAGCTCGGAACCGCGATAGCCGAGCTGCCCAAGAATCCGAAAAAAGCCTTTTCGGATCTGCAAGCGCATTTTTCCGGTCAAAAGCGCACCGTCGTTCTTGGGCAACATGTCAGCAATGCTCAGGCAGCGCTGCTGCAAAAAGCCCGCAGCTTCATCCTACAGGTCAACGACTTCCTCTCGGTGCGGATGCTCGACAAGCTGGAAGCCTTCCGCGTTCTGAAGAAAATGCTTAACTTTCATCCCGACAAACTTGAATTTGCCAAGCTGAAATACGACACCTTCCTTGACTATTACCTCCCCGAATCTCCCATCGAATGTCACCGCGGATATCTGCGCGTGGACGACTACTACGTCAAGGTCCTGACGCTTAAGGAACCCTCCGCACGGAGCTTTCCCCTCATCTTCAAACGGCTGCTGGAAGTGGAGGCGAACTACTACGTGGTGACCGAGTGGAAAAAGGAAGACTCCGGCAAGATGCGCCGGATCCTCCAGACCAAGC
>Ga0074044_10001733_pt1 | contig 19454 bp, 11 predicted proteins | sample BogForMeECP23OM1_FD_94443 | JGI IMG/M metagenome (GOLD analysis project Ga0074044, IMG submission 94443) | Bog forest soil microbial communities from Calvert Island, British Columbia, Canada - Bog Forest MetaG ECP23OM1 | ecosystem: Environmental > Terrestrial > Soil > Wetlands ...
ACCGATGGCCCGCTCGACATGCGCATGAATCCGCAGCGTGGTTTTCCCGCGTCGGCGTTGCTGGAAAAAACGCCGCCCGCTGCGCTGGCGAGGCTGCTTCAGGAAAATGCCGACGAGCCACAAGCCGGCAAACTGGCAGACGCACTGGCCGGGAAAAAATTTACCACCACCCAATCACTCGCCGCCGCCATCTGCGCCGCGTTGCCGCGCTTGAAAAAAGACGACGCCGACCTCACCGTGCGTCGTGTGTTTCAAGCGTTGCGCATCGCGGTGAACGACGAATTCTCCGCGCTCGACATGTTGCTACGCCATTTGCCCGCGTGTCTGAATCCGGGCGGGCGCGTTGCGATTCTCACGTTTCATTCCGGCGAGGATCGGCGCGTGAAAAAGGCGTTTGAGGCGGGCTTCCGCGATGGACATTACGCGGACATCGCACGGGACATCATTCGTCCGACACCCGGGGAACGCCACGACAACCCGCGTTCCTCGCCCGCCAAGCTTCGCTGGGCGCGCAAGGCGGATTTGCCGGCAACCCCAATCCACGCAGCGAATCCTTGAGTTTCCCGCGTTACCTCGTAGATTCTGTCCCTTCATGTTGACTCTTTCCGGCATCAGCAAGGCGTACGGCGGGCAGGTTTTGTTTGCCGAGGCCGCGCTACAGGTGAATCGCCAGGACCGCATCGGGTTGGTGGGTCCGAACGGTGCGGGGAAGACCACGCTCTTTTCCATCATCCTCGGCACGGAATCGCCGGATGAGGGCAAGATGAGCCGTGAGCGCGGCGTCACGCTCGGTTACCTGCCGCAGGAAACCGCGGTGGCCGGCGACGAAACCGTGATTGAACTCGCCACGTCCATCACGCCGGATTTCGTGAAGCTGCGCCGCATCATCAAGGCGTGGGAAGCGGATCACCCGGTCGAGGCGTTGCATTCGGAGGAAATTCACGACAATGTGCATGACCGCTTCAACCAACTGGGCGGCTACCGGCTCGAGGCGAAGGCCAAGCAAATCCTCGCCGGCCTGAGTTTCCGCGAGAGCGACTTCGAGCGGCCCGCGTGCGAAATGAGCGGCGGCTGGGTGATGCGCGCGCACCTCGCGCGGTTGCTGGTGCAGGAGCTGGACCTGTTGATGCTCGACGAACCGACGAATCATCTCGACCTCGAGGCGCTGCTCTGGCTCCAGGATTATTTGCAGAATTATCCCGGCGCGATTGTCGTCATCTCGCACGACCGCGAATTTCTCAACCGCCTTGTCGGCAGCATCGTGGAAATCCGCCAGAGCAAGCTCATCCGTTACCGCGGCAACTACGACGACTACCTCGAACAGCGCGAAGCCCACGAAGAACAACTCCTCGCCGCGTTCAAGAATCAGGAACGCGAAATCGGGCGGCTGATGGAGTTCGTGAACCGTTTCCGCGCCAAGAACACCAAGGCGACCCAGGCCCAGTCCAAGCTGAAGCAGATTGACCGGATGGAGAAGGTGGAAGCGCCGGTGAATGACGAGCGGAAGATTGATTTCAAATTTCCCCAGCCGCACCGCGGCGGCCAGAAAGCCGTCACGCTCGAAAACATTCATCAGGCTTACGGCGACAACGTGGTTTATCGCGGCATGGATTTCAAGGCCGAGCGCGGACAGCGCATCGTGCTCGTCGGGCCGAACGGCGCGGGCAAATCCACACTCCTGAAAATTCTGGCCGGGGTCGTCGTCCCGCAAAGCGGCACGCGCACGCTGGGTCACAACGTAAAGGCCGGTTACTATTCGCAGAACCGCGTCGAGATGTTGAACCCCGCGCACACGGTGTTCGAGGAGGCGCTCAACACGCCGCAACGCGTCACCGAGCAGTTCATCCGCACGCTGCTCGGCTGTTTTCTTTTCCAGGGCGATGACGTGTTCAAGAAGGTCAGCGTGTTGAGCGGCGGTGAAAAGAGCCGCCTGGCGCTCGTGAAGCTGCTGCTCGACCCGCCGAACCTGCTCCTGATGGACGAGCCGACCACACACCTCGACCTGGCGAGCATTGACGCGCTCGCCTATGCGCTCGACCAGTTCCAGGGCACGCTCATCTTCATCAGTCACGACGTGTATTTCATTCGTGCGCTGGCGAACCACGTCGTGCATGTGAACGCCGGCCGGCTCACGCATTACCCCGGCGGCTACCAGTATTATCTCGATAAAACGAAGGCGCTGTCCGCGCGTGCCGCGCTGACGAGTTCCGGTTCCAATTTCGGAGGGGCGAGTTCCACGAGTCCCCATAATTCAGGGCGTCGTGGAACTCCACCTTCCGAAGGCGCGCAAACTTCGCTGAACCGGAAGGACCAAAAGCGTCTGGAAGCCGAGCGCCGCCAGGCCCGCTCCCGCGGACGCAAAGCGCAGCAGGAAATTGTGAGCCGGCTCGAAGCTGAAATCTTCAAACTGGAAACGCGCCTGGGCGAACTCACCACGGAGCTGGAGAACCCCGCAACCTACGAAAAGCCGGGCCGTGCCGCGCAAGTGAACCGCGAGCTGTTGCACGCGCAGGAAAGACTGGCGCAATTGAATCCTGAGTGGGAAGCCGAGGCCGGCAAATTGTCAGCGATGAATTGACCGCCGGAACGGCTGGAGCTATTTGAAAACGCCGAAATAAATCTTGTCATCGTCATGGCGAGGGCTTAAAACCGCATCGTCACACAGGAAGTTCCAAAACGAATGTAGAAAAACAAAACCCAAAACTAAGTTTGCGTGGCTTTGGCTACGGTCTGACTCGAAACCGCGAATTTTCACCCAGAACCGACCAAGCACGCGCCCATCGGGCGCGGCTTGGCGTGCTTCTGGGGAAGGCGCTTCGCGGTGCCTGAGTCAGGGCGCGTTAGGTTCGCGCCCCTTCAGTTCCGTAACGGAGTTCCGCGGGAGAAAGGGAATATGAAATTGATCAGTAGCAGTATCAGCAGCTTGGCAATCATCGGCGGGCTTATCACATCATTGCACTTCGTCCACGCCCAAACGACCGCCAAGGCAGTTCAATCCGTTTCGGCAGATGATATGAACGTGATGTTGCAGGCGGTGGAGGAGACGACGCCACAGGCGGCGGAATCGGTTCCAAAGTCTGGAACTTTTTACTCCGCTCAGTTTCCGAATTGGCCGCCTCTCCCTTGCAACATAAATAATGTGCCCGTGTGGAATCTTGGCGATGGCGTATTTTTATTGAGCGATTTGGACGTAAATTATTCGCAGCGACCAATGGCCTCATCCATGATGGCAGGGAACATGATGGCAATGAGCGCGCCGATGCCCGGTGATGTCGGGGATAGTGGCACGAACACATTCACATTCAATGAGTCGGGCTTCACGGTTGATTACGGAACAAACCTGTGGATTGCGCAGGTGGGCATTTCGTCCGGGAGCTTGGTGGGGATCGTGTCGAATTCATTGGCTGATATTTCGTATGAGATACAATCCCTAACCGACCTTGCGCAAGCTGGCGCAGGCTGGAATTCCGAGGGCTTCATTCTCGGTTCGGAATTGACGAACTGGACCCCGATGAGCGTGGCGCAGAATGGCCGGACAAATTTATTTTTGAGAATCCGCTCTTGGGCGGATGACGGGTCAGGTCTGCCTATTTGGTGGCAGATGCAGTATTTTGGAACGACTGGCGTTGACCCGAATGCCCAAGACCCCGCGGGTGACGGCTGGACGATCTGGCAGGATTTTGAGGCGGGATACGACCCGACGGTGTTCCATACACCTCCTGCGCCGCAAAACCTCACATTACAAATGAATAACACCGGTCTAAATGCGAATCTTTCATGGCAAAGCGGTGGCGGCAATGTGAGCCAATATCGTGTTGAAGAAGTCTATCCTTACGGTGGGAGCACCGTCTTGGGCACAGTTTCGGCCTCTCAGACCAATTTTAGCACCGCTCTCGATCAAGTTTACTATGGAACAGAATACAATGCCCCGGCTTTTCGTATAACGGCACTGTTCACCAATGGTGCTTCCAGTGCCAGCGCGATGGTTTATCTTGAATCGGTGGGAACGCCACTGCTCCAAATTGTTCGCAATTCCCAAGGACAGTTTAAATTGGTCACAGGACATCTGCCACTCGATGCCGTCACGATCCGCCTTTTCTGGGTGGAGGACATTTTTGACGAGGCCAACAATCCTCACTATGATGTGCCGGTCAGTAATATTGTCAATGGAGTTTATACACTGCCGGGCGACGTGCTGGAAACCTATGCGGCGAATTATACAACATGGATGGAAATCCTCCATACCTCCGGCCAGTATGATTGGGAGTATGATACCTATCCTGAGCTGGCCAGTGTTAATGTAACTGATTGGCCAGCCTGGCTTAACACCTCCGCGCAGGTCCTTAAGGACAACCTGCATTTTCTGTTGCGGAGCGCGACGGTGAACCATTCGTTCTCGTACGGCTCCTATTTTCCAGAGCCGTATGAGAATGATTATCCCGGACAAACTTTGAGTCGTCCGGAGACGGGCGCCGCTTATGAATATTCTGGATACTACGATTACGATGCTTACCAAGGCAAATTGGTGAACGAGCCGATTCGCCCGATGGATGAGAACTATCTGTGGCGCAACTTCGCCTACGTGGATGGCGATCTGAACACAGGAGCAAGTTACAGTGGCGGACGATATATTGGTAGCCAGCCGGAATACGAGATTCAATCCGCCAATCTGCCACCCAACGCTATTCCCTCACCGTTGCTCACTGACAGCACCACGTCGTTTTATTTCTATAGTTTGGCTGGTTACGCTCCTTATACCGAAATCGGGCTGGGCGTGGATGTCAACAACAACGTTTATCTGCCCGACGGTGTACAGAATCTGTATGGCCTGCGAATTCTGGCCGTCAAAGGCTATTCGGGCGCGGAAGTGGACGCGGGCGCGCCAGCGACGTTCACCTTGGACACACTCGGTCCTGCATGGTATGTCGAAAGCGCGCTGCCATCACTGACCAACGTAGATTATTACTTTGCCAGCCAGACCCCACATGATAATTTTGGCTCTCCGCTGATGCCTGCGCCGAGCGTTCCGGGTTTCTCGCCGACCAACACTTCACCCTTGCTGATTACGGGAGTCGGTCAAAGCATTGGGGTCATGGGCTGGGCGAAGCAAGCTATCCAGAATGGATATGCCAATAAATTTGCCTATTTGGAGCAATTCTTTGATCAAGCCTATCAAATCAACACGAATGGAATCGCGACCACCAACACGACCGGCGTTCTGTCATCTTACGGCCAGTTTTTTGCGACGCAGCCCGGCCCGGCGGCGTTGGTGACAATGCCGGATGTGGACACGGGCGCGCGTGGCACATGTACGGTAAATTGTTTCTCCATGCCGGTTGACAAAAATTCGGACGGCAACATGGATTTGAGTTTCAGCGGGCCGGATGCCACGTCACAGGCCAGCCCCTACAAAGTTTGGGTCAACAACAGCCATACCATACCGGGCACTGGCAGCAATTTGGATCACGACGTGGAAACCCCCAGAAACACTTCGCCGAATTACTCCGCCGGACAAATCACCTGCCAGCGGGATTTGGAAAACTTCTTCCGCCTTTGGATTTGTGGCGTGCCTTCGTTGTGGTTATCCTGGAATTACACCTTTACGATGAGCATGTCGCCATCCAGTGGCAATCCGGCCATCAATCTTTATGAGAGTTGTGAAACGAATGGCGGCACGGGATATTTGACCGATACCAACATAGCGGCACAACAGATTGCGAACGGTTATGGAGTAAGCATGGGAACAGTTTCAAATAATTGTCCATGCACCATTCCCAGCATTCTTTTCGCTTTCGGCGGCACGCAGCACTTTTTGTTTGAAGGCGCAGGCATCGGCTCAGGTGAACTGGTGCTGACGATTTCTCAAAATGGCAACACCATTGCCCAAACCGGCGTGTGGCTGGATTTGCACGACATCAAAGACCTGTATGAGCAGGCGAACGCTGAAAATGTAACCAACGGACTTCCGCCCAGCAGCTTGGTCAGCCAATGTCAGATTGATCATGTCACAGTTGCCGCACCGGATGAAACCAAGCAAGTGATTGTGTTTGTGCATGGCATCAATAACACCTTATTTGATTACTACGACTCAACGGAAACTTTGTTCAAACGGCTGTATTGGTCTGGTTATCATGGCAAGGTAGTTGGTTTCCGCTGGCCGTGCGCCTACCTGCCGTTTGATAATACGTTGAATCCATTCGACTTCGACCTCGGCGAATTTTATGCTTGGAAATCAGCCTCGGCCTTTAAGGACTATCTGAATTATTTGAAAAACCGTCCTGATCTCGCTGGTTATCAAATTGATATTATCGCTCACAGTCAGGGAAATGTCGTGGTCAGCGAAGCTGTCAAGCAAGGTGCGCCATTTGACAATTACATCCTGACACAAGGAGCGATTCCGGCACACTGTTACGATACCAGCGTGCAATTCCTACAAAAGCTGCTTGATGCGGATGCTGACAGCCCGACACCGTTTTACCCGACCAATGGCGGTTATCATGGTTATTTTGCCAGCCTGACAGGGAATCTGATCAATTTTTACAATACGAACGACTATGCTTTGGCAAAGGGGACTTGGAATGGACTTCAAGCCAATTGGGAAGCCGATCAAGAAAACGAAAAGCCGGAGAATTTTGCCTATCGGTTGGGACAAGATTACAATTACGATCCGTTGCATTTTATCAGCACTGCTTCCTATACTTTCAGCGGATACACTGTGACCGACCCATACGAAATCATGTCGATGGTGGCACGTTCAAGAACTCGCGCGATAGGAGCCGAGGACAGTGCCGCCGGAGTGATAAATACAAATGCTTCTGTTGATTTAAGAATTTCTTTCGGATTTGGGAACACTCGTGATGAGCATAGCGCTCAATTTACACGGCCAATCCAGACGGTCTGGGGATACTACGATCAAGTACTTTCTAGCTTTAGAATTCAGCATATTGCACGATGAAAACAAAACTTTTCACATTCACATTTTGTCTATTCTTAATTGTCTTGCTGGCGTGGTTGTTACACAACAAGCATGAAACCCCACCAGAATTACCCACGCCAAAGACAAATACAGAGCAAACCCCAGAGCAAAAAGTTCCAAGTCAAACCCCATCTGTTGTAGCGAGCACTAATAGTGGCGTTCCGACTTCGGCGGAATTTGCTGTTGGAAAAGAAGACAGGGAAAAACGCAGGCAGGCCCGAGCAGAGAATTCACTAAATGAATGGCGTACACCAATTGAGTTCTACGGAATGGTCGTGGATGAGAGCAATAACGCGGTGTCTGGTGTTCAAATTGATTTTAGTTGCAATGATTTGTCTCCTACCGGCACGTCAGACTATCACACAACGAGCGATGGGAACGGTTTCTTCGCTCTCAAAAATGTGACTGGTAAACTTCTGGTGCTTAATATCTCTAAAAATGGTTACTACACCTCAAAAAAGGATAATAATAGTTTTGAATATGGAGGAAGTCATTCTGTTTCAAGCCCAAGCAACCCAATTATTTTTCATCTGCGAAAGAAAAGCGAAGGAGCGGCCTTAATTCACTACGACAAAAGTTTTCGATTACCCAGAGACGGCACGCCAATTCTAATTGATTTGGCAACAGGCAACGCGACTTCATCCGGTGAAAACGCCTTGAAAGTTGAAGGGTGGACCTATGACAGCCAGAAAAAAGAAGGCTGGAAATACGATTGGAAATACCGTGTCTCTGTTCCCGGCGGCGAGCTGCAATTTTATGCCGACGAATTTCCATTTCTTGCACCGGAGTCCAATTATATTTCAGAAGATGTAATTGATATGCCAGTAACCAATAGCGTTCCTTGGTCTTACATCGTTCATCGCAACTATTATATTCACACGGCTGATGGGAAGTTTGGACGAATGATTTTCACGATGGTTGCAGGCGGAGACAATTTTTGCGAGCTTAATTGTTATTTCAATCCTTCCGGCTCTCGAAATTTAGAGCCGCAATAAAATCTGTAATCCGGGTCTTAAAGCCGGAGGCGGTAAAAGATAAAAGAAACTGTTGCCACTGAGTTGGCCCGCTGCTACACACGAATTGTGATTAAGCAGACCAGGAGTCCGATTGCACGATTCTCCGCCGCGGGGTTTTCGCTGCTGGAATTGTTTCTCGTGGCCGTGATCATTTTCATCCTGTTCACGCTTTTCCTCAGTTCCGGCTCAAAAAGTTACCAGGAGAAAAAACTGACGGAATGCCAGGGCCATTTGCAAAGCATCTACGCGGCGCTGAGGACTTTTTCGCAGGACAATAACGGGGCGCTCCCGGCCGTTCCCGGCGCGCAAACCTCGGAGGCGCCGCTGAGCCTGCTCGTGCCGAAATCCACGACCGGGTCGGAATTTTTCATTTGTCCGGGCGGCAAGGACAAGCCGTTGCCGGATGCCCAGCCCTTTGCGGACAGAAAAATCAGTTATGCCTATTACATGGGGCGGACGCTTCAGGATGGTTCGGATGCGCCGCTCGTTTCCGATGCGCAGGTGGACACCGCGCCCAAAATGCCGGGGCAGATTGTTTTTTCCCCCGACGGCAAAAAGCCGGGCAACAATCACAACAAGTTCGGCGGCAATTTTCTTTTTTGCGACGGCAACGTCCAGATCACTCCGGCCCGGCTGGCATTTGCCTTGTCGCCGGCGACCAATGCCATTCTGCTGAACCCGAAACCCTAGTCATGGAAGTCAAAGTCCAGTGTCCGTGCGGAACGCGCTATGCGTTTGACGTCGAGCCGGTGAACGGCCGGATGCTGGGGAGGGTCAATTGTCCCGGTTGCGGCGCGGACGGGACCGACTTTGCCAACGAGGTGATTCGCCAGAAACTTGCCGCGACCGCGGCCGCGGTGCCGACGGTTGCCGCCGCAGCCGCGCCCTTTTGTCCCCGGCACCTGAAGAATCCGGCAACGGAAACCTGCCGTGTTTGCGGCAAACCCATTTGCGGCGAGTGCATGGAACAGTTTGGTTATGTCTGTTCGACCTATTGCCGGAAGCGTGCCGAACAGACCGGGATGGATGTGCCGGTTTATGAAAAGCAACTGGCGGTCGTCGCGGCCAGGGTTGCCTGGATGGGCGCGTTGATCTGGCGGACCGCCGTTTTCCTGGTGGTCGTTCTTGCGGGTGCATGGATCTGGTACACATTTTTCGGCTCGCAGCCGCGCGTCATTTATTCGGAGAAACTTCCGCGCGGCGACCGGGCGCGGTTCTATCAATTGCTGGTTCCCAACCAGGTGCTTTCCATCAAGGCAAACCAAATGATCTTGTCCGATTTGGCGCAGCAAAAACAGCTTTGGTCCGTGCCCTTGAATGTGGGATTTTCAGCGCCGGTCCCGTTGGATTCCGCCCGGGGCGAAATCGAGGAACCCGCCCGGCTTTATCCCGAGCCGCATGTCATCGCCACAACGAACGATCTTTGGGTTTTATTTCCGGGCCACCTCGCGCAGTACGACCGGCACACCGGCAACCGCAAACAGGAAATACCGTTGAACCCGCCATTCTTCGGCATGGCGCAAAGCGACAGTGGCATGACGGCGATTTCCTCCGATGAATCCGGGCGCCAAACCATCACCCGCATCGCGTTTTCCAATGGCACGGTTCAAACCGTACCGATTGAATCCGGTGCCGCCGTGGCATCGCCATCCCAGAGCCAGCCGCAACCACCCACCACCGCGTTATCCACCAACAGCGCGGGCTACGCGACGTTGGCGAAGCTGGCGAACGCCGCCCAGGGCATGGAAAGGACAAGCTGGGGCGATCAGTTTGTGCCTGACGGAGCCAATGTCGTGCAGATGAAAGTGGATTTAATCGAGCGCAAGACGATTGCTCATCAGGCAATGAAGGCCCAGAAAAAATCCACGGTCGATGACAATCTCACCGCCGGTCAAAGCATGGAAGCTTCCGAGCAGATGATCAACGACCTGCGCCGGGAACAGACCGGCGGTGTGGAAGAGGAAGATGTCAGCCGATACCAGGCCACCTTGCGCCGGTGGCCGGCCAGCACCGCCCCGGATTGGACGGGCGAAGTCATCGGCGCTCCCTCGTTTTTCGCGCTCAAAACCCGGGATGTATTGGTGGCAGGAAATTCCATTCATGTTTTCGACAAGAACAACAAGAAACTTTGGACGGCCAGCCTCACGTACTCCGTCCCGCCTCATTATTCGGAGGATTTCGCCACGGAAGCTGACCCGCCGTGCGTTGAATCGGGCAACACCCTGTATGTTTTTGACCGGGGAATGCTGACCAGTTTCGATGCGGCGACCGGCCAGGTGCATTGGCGGCTCACCAGCGTCGGCATTTCCCGGGTGCAACCGGACGGCAAGGGGCACCTTTACGTGACCAGCACGACGGCCAGCCCGGATTCCATTCAATTTTCCCAGCAGTTTAATTTATCCTCAAAGGTAAACCCCGTGATTCTGAAAGTGGATGCCACAACCGGCAGGGTGCTGTGGCGCAACGAGGGCATCGGGGACAAATGCTTCCTTTCCGGGAAATTTATTTACGCCGCGCGCGCCGCGAAGAACCCCTTCATCACTCCGGGCGAAGATCCGGTTTTGTATTTTGATTTGTGCCGGCTGAGTCCGTCCGATGGGCACACGATGTGGGATTACTCGCAATCCCGTCATCCGGTGCAAATTGAAGTGCAAGGGAATCAAATCCTGCTCCACTTCCGGGGCGAATTGCAGGTCTTGAAGTTTTTCAGTCTCTAAGCCGGCGGCAAATCCCAAAAATTTATTTCATCGCCGCATAGACGCGATGCACGTCGTCGTGGTCGTCCAGCGCGTTCAGGAAATCCGTGACGTCCTTGCGCGCCGCCTCGCTGACTTCGACAAAATTCTTGGCGAGATAACGGATTTCCGAGGCGATGACGTTCCAGCCGGCGGCTTTCAACGCCTTGGAAACGTGATCGAGATCCTTGATTTCCGTCAGAAACCGCGCGCCCTTCTGTCCGGCGGGGACTTCGTCGGCTTCAAGCGGTTCGATTTCCTGCGCGCCGGCTTCGATGGCGTCGGCTTCCGCATCGCGATTGGCATCGGGATGGGTGGCTTCGACCACGCCGAGGTGATTGAAGAAAAAGGCCACGCTGCCGGGCTGGCCGAGTGAACCGGCCTTGAACAAATTGCGGATTTCCGGCGCCGTGCGGTTGCGGCTGTCGGTGAGACATTCAACGATGACCGGCACCTTGTGCGGCGCGAAACCTTCATAGACGATGGTTTCGTAATTGATCTTTTCCGTGTCGAGTCCGGCGCCCTTTCTGATGGCGCGTTCGATGGTGTCCCGGTAAACGGAAGCTTTCCTGGCTTTTTCGACGGCAGCGAAGAGGCGCGGATTGAGGTCGGGGTCAGGACCGCCGAGTTTGGCCGCGACCATGATTTCGCGGACCAGTTTGGCGGTCATCTGGCCTTTTTTCTGCGCGTTGATTTCGCGACCGGCCTGTTTCCATTGTGCGCCCATAGCCTGGCCAGTGTGGAAAGATCGTTGCGTGGGTTCAATGCAAATTGCGCGGCCCGGAATACACTTGAATACTTGTGTTCACGAACGGATTTGGCTTAAACTGGCACTCCGCATGTTGACTCCATTTGACGGCACCAAGGCACAGGGCGGGTGCATGCTCTTTGCCGCCGGTTTTTGGCTGGCGATGGTTTCCCAAAGTTTGGCGACCGTGACCATTGGCGGTTTGCGTTGTGATTATGCCGTAAACCCGCTGGGCGTGGACTCGCCAAATCCACGGTTGTTTTGGAAATTGGAAAGCCGGGAACGCGCCCAGAAGCAAATGGCGTATCAAATCCTCGCCGCATCGTCCGGGAAAAATCTGGCGAAGGACGTCGGCGATTTGTGGGACAGCGGAAAAGTGGATTCCGGCGAAACGGCTCAAATTTCCTACAGCGGCAAGGAACTGAGATCCACGCAGCAGGTTTTTTGGAAGGTCCGCGCCTGGGACGCCGGCGGAAAGGTTTCCGCGTGGAGCCAGCCGGCGACATGGACGGTGGGTGTTCTTGCCGATTCGGATTGGCGGGCAAAATGGATTTCCGCACCGGTCACAAATTTTGAAACGCTGCTGCTGCGCCGCGAATTCACCGTGAAGCCCGGGCTCAAACGCGCGCTCGTGAACATCTGCGGCCTCGGCCAATACGAATTGTCGCTGAACGGAAAAAAAGCCGGCGACGATCTGCTTGCGCCCGGCTGGTCGAAATACGATCGGACCTGCCTCTACGACACCCGCGACGTCGCCAGGTTCCTGCACCAGGGGAAAAATGCCGCCGGAATTTTTCTGGGTTGCGGGATGTATGACGTGCATGACACCACTCCCAAGCGCTTCGTTCCTGCTCCCTACGCCTTTGGCCCGCTCCAGGCCATAGCTCAATTGCGGCTCGAATACGCCGACGGCTCGGTCGAAATCATCGGCACGGACGAAAGCTGGCGCGTTGCGCCGGGTCCCATCACGTTTTCCTCGATTTATGGCGGCGAAGATTTTGACGCGCGGCTCGTGGAAGACGGGTGGGACCAGGCCAATTTCAACGACTCAAAATGGCAATCCGCGCAAACTACCGGCGGACCGGGCGGGAAATTGCGCGGCCTTTCCTGCGCCGCGCCTCCCATCCATGCCGTTGAGGTGTTGAAACCGATTTCCACCCGCCAGCTCACGAACGGCGCGAGAATTTATGACCTCGGCCAGAACGCCGCGTTGATGCCGCGCATCGCCGTGAAAGGCCCGGCGGGCGCGGTCGTGCGGATCGTCCCGTCCGAATTGCTGAAGCCCGACGGCTGTCTGGACGACACAACGTGCGGCGGCAAAAGCTACTGGACTTACACGTTAAAGGGCACGGGCACGGAAACCTGGTTCCCCCAGTTCTTCTACCGCGGCGCGCGTTATTTGCTGGTGGATTGTTTTCCGCCCAAGGGCAAAACGAATTTGCCCGTCGTCAAATCCATTGCCGGCGTCGTCGTCCAGTCCGCGTCCGAACCGGTGGGTGAATTCCAGTGTTCCAACAATTTGTTCAATCGCATTCACGCGCTCGTCCGCTGGGCGCAACGCGGCAACATGATGAGCCTGATGACCGACTGTCCGCAGCGCGAAAAACGCGGCTGGCTGGAGCAGGACCACCTCAACGGCCCGGCGCTGCGCTACGAATTCGACCTCGCGCAGCTTTTTACGAAGCAGATGAACGACATGGCCGATTCGCAGTTGACCAACGGCCTCGTGCCCACAACCGCGCCGGAGTACACCGTCTTCCGGGACCGGGGCCAGACCAACCAGGATGAGCGCGGCCGGTTCGGCGATTCGCCCGAATGGGGCAGCGCGGTCATTCTCGTGCCGTGGCAGCAATACGAATTCGACGGCGACCTGGAATTGTTCCGCCGTCATTACGACGCAATGAAAAACTACATCGCCTTCCTCGATGGCCGCGCGACAAATCACATCGTCAACTACGGCCTCGGCGACTGGTACGACATCGGGCCGAAGGCACCGGGCGTTGCCCAGCTCACCCCGATCGCATTCACCGCGACCGCCTTTTATTTCCAGGACGTGCAAATCATGGCGCAGGCGGCGGCATGGCTCGGCAAAACGAATGACGCCAACGCGTTTTCCGAACGCGCCGGCGAAATCCGCGCCGCGTTCAACGACACATTTTATGACCCGGCCAACCGCATCTATGCCACCGGTTCACAGTGCGCCAATTCCATTCCGCTCGTGATGGGCCTTTGCGACCCGACCAACCGCACCGCCGTTTTGGACGCCGTGGTCCGCGATGTTCGCGCGCGCGGCAACGCCCTCACGGCCGGTGATGTGGGCTATCGCTATCTGCTCCGCGCGCTCGCCGATGGCGGACGCTCGGACGTGATTTTTGACTTGAACAACCAGTCGGAAAAACCCGGCTACGGTTTTCAGTTGAAAAAGGGCGCGACGAGTCTGACTGAGGCGTGGGACGCCGGGCGCAGCTCGTCGCAGAACCATTTCATGCTTGGCCAGATCATGGAATGGTTTTACCACGACCTTGCCGGAATTCGGAACGATCCCGCCGGCGTGGGCTTCAAAAAAATCCTCATCCAGCCGCAGCCCGTCGGCGACATCACGTGGACCCAGGCGCGGTTCAATTCCATCCGGGGGGAAATCGGCAGCGACTGGACGCGCCGCGGTGACACATTCACCCTGAAGGTTTCAATCCCGGCCAACACGGTGGCGACGGTATTTGTTCCGGCCAACTCATCCGCCCTCGTGACGGAAGGCGGCAAGCCTGCGTCACAGAGCCGGGGTGTGAAATTTCTCCGCGAGGAAAATGGCCGCGCAGTCTTTGAAATCGGTTCGGGTGATTACCGCTTCGAGTCAAGACTTTGAAACCGTTGCCGCCTTTTCGATTGGGCGTCCCCGTCAATTTTCCCGTCGTTGACGGGGCTTGAGCTTTTTCCCGTTTTCGCCTATTCGTCGCACATGCTTGTGGTTCATGTTCATGTTCGCGTCAAGCCGGAGTGCGTTGAGGCTTTCAAACAGGCGACGCTCGCCAACGCGCGGGAAAGCCTGAAAGAGCCGGGCGTCGTGCGCTTTGACGTCGTCCAGCAGCAGGATGACCCGGCGCGCTTTGTGTTGGTGGAAGTTTATCGGGATGCGAATGCCGCCGCCGCGCACAAGGAAACAAGGCATTACCCGGTCTGGCGGGATGCGGTCGCGCCAATGATGGCCGAGCCGCGCTTCAGCGTGAAGTTCTCCAACCTTTTTCCTGATGACAAAAATTGGTAGCCGCGCTTGTGAAAGCGCGGAGCACCGCATTCTCACGAACGCGGCCACAAGCGAACATGAAATTTGAATTTGCAACCGCCACGCGCATCGTCTTCGGTGCGGGCGCGGTCAATAATGCCGGCGCCATCGCCGGGGATTTTGGCCGCCGCGCGCTCGTCGTGACCGGACGTGATTCCAGTCGCGCGGAACAAGTGCTGGCCGGCTTGCGATCCGCAGGCGTGAGCGCGGTGACTTTTTCCGTCACCGGCGAGCCGGAATTAAAAACGGTGGAGCAGGGAGCGAAGCTGGCGAAGGCCGGGCGTTGCGAACTGGTGATTGGTTTTGGCGGCGGCAGCGCATTGGACGCGGCCAAGGCCATTGCCGCGATGCTGACAAACGACGGCGAATTGCTGGATTACATCGAAGTCATCGGGCGCGGCCAGCCGCTGGCCAAACCGTCCGCGCCGTTCATCGCGATTCCGACAACGGCGGGCACGGGCGCGGAAGTAACGCGCAACGCGGTGTTGGCGTCGCCGGAACACAAATTGAAAGTAAGCCTGCGCAGTCCGTTGATGCTCGCAAAAGTGGCTCTGGTTGACCCCGAACTGACTTGTGATTTGCCGCCGGCGCTCACCGCCAGCACCGGTCTCGACGCGTTGACACAACTCATTGAGCCGTTCGTCTGCAATCGCGCCAACCCGATGACCGACGGTTTGTGTATCGAGGGCCTGCGCCGTGCGGCGCGGTCGTTGCGCGTGGCGTTCAGCAAAGGGCAGGACAAACCGGCGCGCGAAGACATGGCGGTGGCGAGTTTGTTCGGCGGACTGGCTCTGGCCAACGCCGGGCTGGGCGCGGTGCATGGTTTCGCCGGGCCGATTGGCGGCAGTTTTTCCGCGCCGCACGGCGCGATTTGTGCCGCATTGCTGCCGCACGTGATGGCGATGAATCTCCGCGCGCTGCGCCAGCGCGATCCAAACGGCCCGGCGCTGGCCCGTTACGAAGAGGCGGCGTGGTGGCTCACCGGCGATTCGAAGGCCAAAGCCGACGATGGCGTGAAATGGGTTCGCGCACTCGTCACCGATTTGAAAGTTCCGCGCCTCGGCAGTTTTGGAATTCAACAAACGCACATCGCTGATTTGGCCGTCAAAGCTGCAAAAGCAGGCAGCATGAAGGCGAATCCGATTGTGCTTGCGCCGGAGGAATTGACCGAAACGCTGGAACAAGCGTTATGAGCGGCCAAAATGAATTCGATTTGGGAAACGGATTTTGTGATGGCGCGCACAGCGTGTCTGTCGCGCAGTTTGAAGCATTGGACCGGACGCGAACTGGTGCCCGGGATTTCCGATCCGGTTGATCTGGCGCAAAAAGTTTTTGAAGCGCCGTGCGTCGTCGTCGCGCACGGCACGGAGGCTGACCCGGTCTTGAACTACGGCAATCGTGCCGCGCTGGCCTTGTGGGAAATGTCATGGGTGGAACTGACGCGCACGCCGTCGCGGCTCACCGCCGAAGCGCCCAATCGCGAGGAGCGGGCGCGACTGCTGGAAGCCGTCACACGACGCGGGTTCATTGATGATTACTCCGGCGTGCGCATTTCGAAAAGTGGCCGGCGCTTTCGCATTTCCCGCGCAACGGTGTGGAATTTGTTGACGGAAGATGGCAAACCTTGCGGGCAGGCGGCGAGGTTTGGCCGTTGGGAATATCTTTGAGGCGCAGGCTTGTGATTTGCCGCGCGTGCTTTAATTTGACCGCGCAATACAAAACGGTGTGAACGCCACAGATTCCAATCCGCCCGCCACATTTTCTGAATCGCAAGAGCGCAGAATCGTCTGGCTGTTGTGCCTGCTTGCCGCGGTTCATGTGTTTGTTTTTTCGGCGGCCGTTCCATTCTTCAGCAACGTGGACGAGCAAATCCATTTTGACCTGGCTGTGAAGTATTCGCAGGGTCACATCCCGCGCGCCTTGGAATCGGTTTCGCCCGAAGCCACCCCTTACATTGTTATCTATGGCACGCGCGAATTCCTCTGGCCCTCAAATAATTTTCCCGCCGAAAAATTTCCACCACCGTGGACCCAGCCGATGGACAAGATCGCCCCGATGTTGGGGTCCAGGGAGGTGGCCTGGAGCCGGGTGGTGAATTATGAAGCTTCGCAGCCGCCATTGTATTACACCCTTGCGGGTCTGTGGTGGCGTCTTTGGAAGGCGTGCGGTTTTCACGACGGAGTTTTGCTCTACTGGATCCGGTTCCTGAACGTGTTTCTCGTCGCTGTGCTCGTCTGGCTGGGATACGTTGCCGCCCGGCTGGTTTTTCCGGAAAATCTTTTTTTACGGCTGGGTGTTCCGGCGCTGCTGGCGTTTCTTCCGCAAAGCGCCTTTTACTCCATTCAAAACGACGTTCTGTCGCCGCTGGCTTTTGGCGCGGCGTTCATTTTGCTGGTGCGATGGTTGCGCGCGGAAATTCCGGGTGTCCGGCTTGGAACACTCACCGGTCTGGCGCTCGCGGCGACGTTCCTGACCAAAATCAGCAACCTGCCCCTCCTGGCCGTGTCCGGTTTGGTGGTGCTGTTCAAAATTGGATGTCTGGCCAGGTCGGGAAAATTGCGCGCCGCCGGACCGGCGCTGGCGTCGCTGGCGTGGTGCGCGGGCCTGCCGATGATTGCCTGGCTGGCGTGGTGCAAGCACACCTTCGGCGATTTCACCGGCACGGCGGCCAAAATCCAGTTTTTCAACTGGACGCCCAAACCGTTCGGCGAATGGTGGCATCATCCGATTTTCACGCCGCAAGGTTTGTGGACCTTTGTGTCGGGCCTCATGGCAACGTTCTGGCAGGGAGAATTTCTCTGGCATCGCCAGCCGCTGGCGTCGCCGGTCGTGGACACGATTTACGCAATCTCATCCGTCGGTTTCGTCAGTGTGGCAGTCATCGCCCTGCTTGCCCGTTCCACGGATGCGATCGCCTCGCAGCGGCAGGCGCTTTGGTTCGGCTTCGGGAGTTTCATTGCGACCGTGGTGTTTCTGGGATTTCTGTCCATCTTCTACGATTTCCGCGACTGCTTTTATCCGTCGGGCGCACATCCGTATTTCACGTCCGGCCGGTTGATGCTGGGCGCGCTGATTCCGTTTTTGCTGCTCTACCTTTATGGACTCGACCGTGTATTGAGCCGCGTGAAAAATAATTGGATCCGCCCGCTGGTGTTGGCGGGCATGATCTCGTTTATGCTGATTTCGGAAATACTCATTGACTGGCGGCTGTTTCCGAATGCCTACAACTGGTTTCACATGTGAAACAGCCGGGGTAATTCGGTTTGGTGTCCCGCCTTTAAACGGTCCGCGGCAGCGTAGCGCATCCTGTCAATTGCCGTTCCGCCGAGCGGGACGGGACACCGAACACTTCAGGTGAACGGGGTGACACCTTTTTCGTGCGCTCGGACGGATTTTGTGATTCACTGGGTACACTCTGAACCGACTGCCGTATGGATGACACGAATTCACTCATCGAACAGCGCAAGGCCAAGCTCGCCGCGTTGCGGGCCAAGGGCATTGACCCGTTCAAAAACAAGTTCACGCCCACGGAAACCTGCCAGCACGCGCGCGAACATTACGCCGAGGGCCGCGAAGTCGCGCTCGCCGGGCGCATCACCGCGCACCGCGACATGGGCAAATCCATGTTCATGGACCTCCGCGACCAGAGCGGGCGCATCCAGATTTACGCGCAGAAAAACGTCCTCGGCGATGAGCAATGGGGCCTCTTCACGCACCTGGACCTCGCGGATTTCATCGGGGTGCGCGGCACGATGTTCACCACCAGGACCAACGAGATTTCCGTCAAAATCACCGGGTTCGTCATCCTGGCCAAGGCGTTGCGTCCGCCGCCGGCCAAGTGGCACGGACTGGAAGACACAGAAATCCGCTACCGCCAGCGCTATCTCGATTTGATGGCGAACCCGGAGGTGAAGGAGCTTTTCCTGATGCGGAGTGAAATCATCCGTGAAATCCGGAATTTTCTGCACAAACGCGGCTACGTGGAAGTCGAGACGCCGATGATGCAGGCGATTCCCGGCGGCGCGGCGGCGCAACCGTTCGTCACCAAACACAACGCGCTGGGCTGCAATTTTTATCTGCGCATCGCGCTGGAACTGCCGCTGAAACGGATGCTGGTTGGCGGCGTGGACAAGGTGTTTGAAATCGGCCGCGTCTTCCGCAACGAAGGACTCTCACGCAAACACAATCCTGAATTCACCATGCTCGAGGCGTATGAAGCCTACGGCGATTACGAGAGCATGATGGAACTGGTGCAGGGCCTGGTCTGTCACGCGGCGGAAAACGTGGTGGACACACTGTTCATCGAACACAAGGACGCCGAAGGCAAGGTCGTCAAAACCATCAACCTCACTCCGCCGTGGCGTTGTGTGAAATACAAGGACTTGGTGCGCGAAAAAGCCGGTGCGGACTGGTTCGACATTCCGGCGAAGGAACGCCGACAGCGCGCGCATGACCTCGGCGCGGAAATCGGCAAGGAATACGAGGAATTTGAAGTCACCGGCGCGGTGTTTGAAAAATTGATCGAACCGACGCTCATCCAGCCGGTGTTCGTCACGCATCTGCCGAAGGAGCTTGTGCCGCTCGCCAAGCTGTCGCCGGACGATCCGACGACGGTGGAAGTCTTCGAGTGCTGCATCAACGGCCAGGAAATCGCGCCCGCCTACACCGAGCAGAACGATCCCATCGAGCAGCGCGAACG
>Ga0074044_10001734_pt1 | contig 19447 bp, 17 predicted proteins | sample BogForMeECP23OM1_FD_94443 | JGI IMG/M metagenome (GOLD analysis project Ga0074044, IMG submission 94443) | Bog forest soil microbial communities from Calvert Island, British Columbia, Canada - Bog Forest MetaG ECP23OM1 | ecosystem: Environmental > Terrestrial > Soil > Wetlands ...
GGCAGAAATCCGAGAACGATTGCTGCCTCGGCTACGAACTCTTGCAGAGGTTCTCACAGCTCATGGTTGAACGCCTTCAGGCAGCCCGGTTCCAACTCATCAACATATACGATATGTAGACTGAGACGATACACGCGTGATCGGCCGGAATCGCGCCAATGTCCAAAAGCTGAAGGCCTCAATGCAAGATAAACGTGATCCGAAAATGGAGGTTCGTACTCCACTTACGCGCGACGCTCGGTTAGAACAAGGTAAGTGTGACTCGTCTCTGTACCAATACTATCGCGTGCCTTTGGATACTCAAAAACCGGAGATTTCTTAGAATTTGAATTTACGAAGGCGCTAACCCACAGATTCTAAGGGAATGGCGGAGAGGGTGGGATTCGAACCCACGGTAGGGGTTAACCTACACACGCTTTCCAAGCGTGCGCCTTAAACCGCTCGGCCACCTCTCCACTCCTCAGCTCAACCTTTCTACTTTAGCAGAAACAGCGGCGAGGGCAAAAAGCCGTGCCGGCGTTCTGCCTGCCCTTGCCCCAATTCGGTGCAACCCGCGATTTGTCCCCGCTGCACAAAAATCTTTTGTCACCCCGCAGGCTTTTTCCTTCGCGGCGTCTCAAGTACACTAGTAAAGATGCGCTCCTGTTCCGGGGTCGTCTAATTGGCAGGACACCAGCCTTTGGAGCTGGTTATCCTGGTTCGAGTCCAGGCCCCGGAGCCATTTTCCCCTCTCGTACAGTCCTGACTGTGATCTTGGGTTTCTCTTTGGAGCGCGGCGGCCCGCCGCCGCTTTTACGGCTGCATGCCCAGCCAACAATCCATATTCCCACTGCCTGCCGAGCCCACGAGCTTACTTGTATGTCGCCACCAGTTCGCCGTTTTCGATGTGCAGGTCCGAAATGTCCGGCGGCAGGCGCAACTTTTCGCGGTTCTCGGGAGAATCCATCAGCCGCTGCACTGCCGATTCCAGCGTGGATTGCGGAATGGGCAGCGAGCCGATCTGCCCGCTCACCGGCACAAATTGCAAGTAGCCATTCGTCGCACCCAGCTTGCCCTCAAGCTCCAGCGTCATGTCCTTGCCATGAACATCGAACACCACGTAGGCCTTCACGCGATCATCCGCCATTGTCACTTTGACGTCGCGTACCGACGAACGCATCGTCTCGACATCCTCCTGTGATGGTGAGCCCGGCCTTCCGGGCGTCGGCGTGACGCTTGCTGCCGCTTGACCCGCCTTCAAATCAAGATGCGAGGCCAGGTACGAATTCAGTTCCGTTTCATCCAGGCGCACGGTGGCCTGCTGGCCTTGCGCCACGCTCTGCTCCACTTGTGCGAATTTCTCTTCCGCGCGTGCCGCAGCCTGCGGCGTAGCCTCCACCAGTGGCGGCGGCGATTTGTGCAGCAGCAGAATCAGTGTAATTAAGGCCGCTAGATAAGTGGTCCACCGAAAAATCCGAAATGCCCAGCGCAACACGCTGGTCTTGGGCTTGGCATTTCCCGCGGGACTGGGTAGGTTCGCGGTGCTCATGGCTTTTGCCTCACTTCCAACGGCCACACTTCTTCCACCGGCCTCTTTCTCTTAACCCTAGCGCCATGCTGAAGTTGCAGCAATCCGCCGACTCCAGGATGCGGCCAATGCGGCACCTGTCCTTACGGCCCGCCTATGGGATACTTCCCAAATTCCGCTGCGGAAGTTCCCATGATCTCGGACGCGCCCATCGCCCCCAGCATCCCGAAGACGAAGCCAACCTGTGGCATCGCCCCCGCCTCCCGGCTATTTCCTCGCCGTCAGTGCACGCTTGCAAGTGCAGCTGCGACCTGGTCTCCATCCAAGTTGAGCGGGCTCTGCAACACCATATCGATTTGCGAGCCCGCATCTAGCATGGTGTACCCACCCCGATGGTGGCCAAGCGCAAACACTGTAACGAGTACCCCCGCGAGAGCGGCCGTTCCCACGCCCGCCACAACAGCCGGATTTGGCCCAAGCCTCGGCAGCGGCGCCGGCGTCGGTGCCTGTTGTGCGGCAAAGCCATTGCTCATCCCGCTCACGCTGCCGGGCAGAGAATCACTCGGCTCACTCTCGCCGCGCGCAGCCGCTGCGGAAAGATCCGCACTCGGCTTCGCGGCGCTTGCTTCTGTCGTGGCGCTCTCCAGCGATACGGTGTAGCCATTCGCGAACAGCATACGCGTGAAATGGATTTGCAGCGCCGGGTGATTCGCGGAAGCCCGCCTCCACACCTTGTCAACCACCCCTTCCACATACGTCCCCGCTGGAATTGCTACCGTCGTACCCACAGTCACGGGAAATGCGGTCACCGCATGGACGGCATCTCCCGCGTGCGCCGTTTTGCTCCACACACTGTAAGTCAACGCCACCGGCACGCGAGTTCCCGCTGGCACGGTGATGGTCTGTTTTTGTGCCGCCGGTGCTTGCGCCTGCCCCCCGGAAGATGACTGCGGCTGTGCCGGTTCTTGCGCCAGGCAACCCGCCGCTACCAACAATCCGAACATCGCCATCCATCGCATCTCTTGGCCTCTCTATCCTCTTCGAGCTATAGGCACACCCCTGTTTGCTGTGGTTGATTCAATAACTCCACGTCCTCACTTCCTAATCAAAGATCAACTGAAACATTTGATTCCGGAACTTCACGGAGGCCAGCGTGTCCGAGCCATCCGGATTGCTGCGTGTCGCATGCTCGTCTTGCGCCGCTTTCTGGTCCAAAACCACCACTTGCGCCTTCACGCTCGCAATCGTTTTCCCGCTGCGATTGATTTGCACCTGGGCAGTCGGACCCTGCCCCGCCCACTGCAATTGATATGTTCCCGTCTCCAGCTTCTGTCCTCCCACTTCCGTCGGCCCCGAGAGTGTCATATAGCCCGCGTGATTCTCCGCTGGAGATGCCTTCGGCCCACCAGGTGCTGCCTGTGGCCCAGACGTCACGATGGGCGGTCCAGGACACACAATTCCCGGCGTGCCCGGTGAACCCGGTAGGACCGTGTCAGGCGTGCCCGGCGTCGCGGGAATCCCCGGTATTACCGTGTCCGGCATTCCCGGACCTCCTGGAATCACGGTATCGGGTGTCCCCGGTGTGCCCGGCGTCCCCGGTATCACTGTGTCCGAGGTTCCCGGCGTGCCTGGCGTAGGCCGGCATCTCGTCGCCGATTGGTACGGCCCGAGTGGCGGAGCCTTGGATCGCCGCACCGCGACCGCCACGTTCGCGGCGTCCAGGGTGAGCGGGCTTTGCAGCGTCATTTCAAATTGCGAACCGTTGTCCAGCAGAATGTCGCTCTGATAATTCACTTGCACATGGATCGTGGCCGTCGCGGCCGGGCTGTCCGCAGGAAGTTCCACCGTGTACCCATTGGCGAAGATCAATTTTGTAAAATGGACCTGAAAGTCCGCGTTGTTGGTCTTCCGCGTGGGCTTCGTCACACTGTCAATCGTCCCTTGCGCATAGGTGCCCGGCGGAATCGCCATCTGGTTGTCAATGGTCACAGGGAAGTTGGTCGTACAGTACAAGCTGTCGCCGGACTTGACCGTTTTGCTCCAAACCGGAGTCGTCATCGCCAGCATAACTTTGGTGCCTGCCGGAAGTGTGATGCTCGGTTTTTCAGCGGCAGCTTTTTGCTCAACTTGGCCTGGATTCCCGGTCTGTGCCGGTGCCACCTCTTGCCCTAGAAAGACCAGCGAAGTCCCAAGACTTACCGCTAGTAGCAGCCGCATGGCTTGCCACCTCCATCATCATCTTCCATCTTCTATTTTCTCAGACGAATATCATCTCTTTTAGGTTTCACTTTTATACAACAGTTTTCCCGGCTTGAATTGCGTCACCCAGCCTCACGCACGCGCTCATCTTTGATTCCCCCTCGCACTGTTCACGGCCACTGCCCAATTAGTCCCTTGCCACTCCTCCGAAGCTGCGACACACTAGGTGCGCTTTCGGACTCGCCGCCGCCTAAGCCCACGATGGGGTACTCTCATGCGAAACTTTTCTGTTGCACTATTTCTCTCTTCGCTATTCCTCTGCGCTGTCTGCTTCGCGCAGGAGAATCCCCCCGCGGCGCAGCCGCCCACGCAGACTGCGCCAGCCGCGCAGCCCGCTTCCAAAACGCGCCCGCACATCGGTGTTGCTCTCGAAGGAGGCGGCGCGCTCGGGTTCGCCCACATCGGCGTCCTGAAATGGTTTGAGGAGCAACACATCCCCGTGGATTACATCGCGGGCACCAGCATGGGCGGCTTGGTGGGCGGCCTCTACGCCACCGGCAAATCTGCCGACGAACTGAAGAAGGATGTCCAGGCGGCCAATTGGCCCCTGCTCCTCGGCGGCGGCACGCCCTACCAGGACCTGACTTTCCGCCGGAAGGAAGACGCGCGCGCTGTTCCCAACACCATCCAAATAGGGCTGAAAAATGGCCCCACTCTTCCGGCTGGCCTCAACACCGGCCACCAGCTCAATCTTCTGATTGACCGTTATACCCTCGCCTATTCCGAGCTGTCTTCTTTCAACGATCTGCCCATCCCCTTTCGCTGTGTTTCCACTGAACTCGTTTCCGGCAAGCCCTACATTTTCCAGGATGGTTCGCTCTCCGACGCTCTGCGCGCCACCGTTTCCATTCCCGGAGTCTTCGCCCCCGTGCGCCACGGCGATCAGGTCTTCGTTGATGGCGGCTTGGTCGACAATCTTCCCACTGATGTTGCCCGCAGTATGGGTGCGGACGTGGTCATTGCCATTCACCTCCAGATTTCCAAGACCGCCGCAAAGGAAATTCAGTCGGCCTTCAGCGTGCTCGAGCGTTCCGTGTCGCTCGTCATAGCAGAAACGGAAATCCGCGGCATGGCCGGGGCGGATCTGATCGTGCGCGTCAATCTCGAAGACTACACCACCACGGATTATGAAAAGGCGGACGCGCTCGTACAGCGCGGCTATGATGCCGCCGCCGCAAAAGCGCTGATTCTCAAAACCTACGCGCTGAGCGATCCAGACTGGGCCGAATACCAGCGGCAGATACAATCGCGCCGCCGCACCACCATCGGCACACCTCAATTTGTGCGCGTCGAGGGCACTAGCCCCGAAAACGACAAGCACATCCAGAATTTTCTCCGCTTGTTCCTCGGCAAACCCATCAGCACGCCGTTGCTCGATGAGTATCTCACGCGCTTGACGGGGCTGGGGCGCTTTGACAGCGTCACTTACGGCATGGTTCGCGAAAATGGCCAGGATGGGCTGCTGGTTCGCGTGCACGAAAAAACCTACGCGCCGCCGCTGCTTCAGCCTTCCTTTTCACTCGATGGTTCCGAGCCCGATGACGTCACCTTCACCCTGGGCTCTCGCTTCACCTTCATGGATGTTGCCGGAGAGCGCTCCGAATGGCGCACTGATCTGCAGTTTGGCGCCACCTATGGCATCGCAACGGAGCTTTACCGGCCGTTCCTGCCGCCCAGCCACTGGTTTTTCGCCCCAAACTTTAGCGCCAGCCAGAACACGTTCCTGGTCTATCGGAAGCACGATCCTCTGGCTGATTACCGGCAGGATCGGGTCGCCTCAGGAATCGATTTAGGCTTCAGCTTTAATCGCTTCAGCGAACTCCGCGTCGGCTACAGCGTCGGCTACTCCGACTCCTATCTGCGTCTCGGTGCGCCGGAATTTGCTCCGATCAGTGGTGGCGTCGCGGCTTTGAAAGTGCGCTTTATCCTCGATCACACCAATGATCCGGTCATTCCCACCAAGGGCTATTACATACAGTCCCTCTTCCATTTTTATAATGATTATCCTGGCGCTACGGAAAATTTCCCCACCCTGCAAGTTACCCTGAATGGCTTCCAGCCGGTATCTTCCCAGGGTTCACTCTTTCTCACTGCAAGCGGGGGCACGACTTTTGGCTTTCGCCAAATCGGTTCACCTCCACCCTTCTTTCTCGGCGGACCCAACCAATTGAGCGCCTATGGCCTGAACGAGTTGTTTGGCAACCAGTATTTCTTCGCGCGTGGCGGCTATCTCCACAAGGTCTTCACGCTCCCGACGTTCGTCGGCAGACAGGTCTATCTCGCGGGCGCGGGTGAATTTGGCAAGATTTATGGCGATCCCAACCCCGTGCCCAGGTTCTCCGCCGACATCGTTGGCGGATTCATCGGCGAAACAGCCTTCGGCCCTGTCTTCGTTGGCGGCAGCATTGGCGATTCCGGCCACTACAAATGGTTCTTCCAACTCGGCCGCGTCTTCTAGCCAGTCGCCAGTCGCTGAACAGTAATAACAATGATTCCCCGTCATCCCGACCGAAGGCCCGCGCCTCCTGCGGGCCGCAGTGGAGGGATCGCGGCACAATCTCGTGAGATTCGATGTTCCCCCCGTATTCGTTCATCCTCCATTAACAATTCCTGCGTATAAACGTGTGCCTGTTCTCGCGCTCTCTTGCGCACATTCTCCTCTCGAGGAAGGACACACATGGCCGCAGCGTCCGCATCCACCGTAATACAAGCAAAACTCAGCCGTGGGCCCAGCCGCATTGGCACATTGGTCTTCGGCCTGGTGTTTCTTGCCGGCTTGATCTTCATCGGGTATAGCATCGCTCGCGACCTCGGAAACATCGAACTGGGTTCTGCCTGGCCTTACGTTCTCCTGGGTACTGCGCTCCTGGTGGCTCTCGGCTTTGAATTTGTGAACGGCTTCCATGACACTGCCAACGCCGTCGCCACGGTCATTTACACGCATTCGCTCGATCCCAATATCGCGGTGGTGTGGTCCGGCTTTTGGAATTTCTTTGGCGTTGTCACTTCTTCCGGTGCCGTGGCCTTTGCCATCGTCTCTCTTTTGCCGGTCGAGTTGATTCTGCAGGTCGGCAGCAGCGCCGGCTTCGCCATGGTCTTTGCACTCCTTGTCGCCGCCATCCTCTGGAACCTCGGCACTTGGTCGTTCGGCCTCCCGGCTTCCAGTTCGCACACGCTGATCGGCTCAATCATCGGCGTGGGCATCGCCAATCAACTCATGCAGGCCAAGTCCGGCACCAGCGGCGTGGACTGGGCGCAGGCCGCCAATATCGCCAAGTCCCTCATCCTCTCCCCCATCTTTGGCTTTATCTTGGCCTCCCTTCTCTTCCTTTTTATGAAAGCCGTCATCAAGGATAGGCGGCTGTACGAAGCGCCCAAGGGCACCGAACCGCCCCCATTCTGGATTCGCGGCATGCTCATTCTCACCTGCACCGGCGTCAGCTTCTTCCACGGCTCCAACGACGGCCAGAAGGGCATGGGCTTGATCATGCTCATCCTGATCGGCACCGTGCCCACCACTTACGCGCTGAACCATGCGGTTACCTCGCGGCAATCCGCAGACTTTGTGGCCGTCTCCCGTCAAGCCGCCGATACCCTGGACAAATATGTGACCCCCGCGGCCGTGGTTGGCGATCCCCGCGACGACGTCACGGATTACATCCGCACCAAGGAATTCAAGCCCGGCACCATGCTGGCGCTCCGCGTTCTCGTCAACGACATCGGCACGGAAATGGCTCAGTTCAAGGAACTCGCACGCGTCCCCCGCGAGCACGTCCGCAACTTCCGCAATGACATGTATCTGGTCAGCGAGGCTCTGCGCCTGATGCAGAAATCCGGCAAGCCGCAATTCGCCGCGGCCGATGTGGCCGTCTTGAAAGACTACAAAGGGCACATTGACAAGGCCACGCGCTTCATTCCCCTTTGGGTGAAGGTCGCCGTGGCCCTGGCTCTCGGTCTCGGCACCATGGTCGGCTGGAAGCGCATCGTCGTCACCGTCGGCGAAAAAATCGGCAAGGACCATCTCACCTACGCGCAAGGCGCCGCCGCCGAGATCACCGCCATGGCCACCATCGGCGCCGCCGACGGCCTCGGCTTGCCTGTCAGCACAACCCACGTCTTATCTTCCGGTGTGGCCGGCACCATGCTGGCCAACCACTCCGGCCTGCAATTCGGCACCGTGCGCAACCTGCTCCTCGCCTGGGTCCTCACGCTCCCCGCCGCGATGACCCTCTCCGGCTTCCTCTTCTACGCTTTCCGCCAACTCTTCCGCGGTTAATCCCCGCCCGCCTTTGGTAGGGGTCGAGCACCGCTCGACCCCTTCTCGGCAAGGTGTATCGCTTTTCGCTTTTCGCCCTGCGCTTTTCACTCTTCGCATCCCGCCTGCCGCGATTTTCGAGGAGAATCTGTTGAGTCTGTAATTTTGAGCGCCGTGGCCCGACTTTTTCTCTAGCACCGAAGGCGCGACAGAAGTTGGCCCAGCCCGTAAGGACTGTCGTGCACATGTTCCAAATCCGAACGCCCGATGTCCCAATTTGTAATATTGCTGTTACCAATCATTCATATAATTATCCCATTGACAACCATCTCTTTCCTGTCCCATTCTCCCTCTGAAGCGGGCGGCGCGGCGCCCGGCCTCGAGCTCGACGACTGGCTGCAAGCCGAACGCGAACTCAAAGCCGCCGCCGCCAAACTGCACGATTCGCCAAGGCCCTCTGCCCCATCCACGGCGCCGCGCGCGAATCCTCGCTCCCCCAGGTAATGTTTAACGCCTGGCTCAATCGTCCTCGTGGTGCGGTATTCCGCTTTTCACCCCGCCCCGTCGCTCGGTATACTTCTTTCGCGCTTCCCGCGCGTCGCTCCCTTTAAGGAACACCATGAAACCCATCGCCACGTTTAAGGTTCGTCCCTCTCTGCCAGAACCCTTGAAGCCCCTCCTGCAAATCGCCTACAACCTCAGTTGGAGCTGGAACCACGCCGCCATCGACCTCTTTCGCCGGTTCGATCGCGACCTCTGGGAAACTAGCGGGCACAATCCTGTCCGCGTGCTGGGCAGCATTGATCAATCCCTCCTCGAAGCCGCCGCCAAGGACGATTCCCTCCTCGCCCACCTTCACGGAGTCTCCAAAGGCCTGGACACTTATCTTACCGGCCAGGGTTCCTGGTATCAGCGCGAACACGCCGAAAACAAGGATCTCCTCGTCGCCTATTTCTCTCTCGAATTCGGCGTCACCGAATGCCTTTCCATTTTTGCCGGGGGACTCGGCGTTCTTGCCGGCGATCATCTCAAGGCCTCAAGTGATCTCGGCCTCCCTCTCGTCGGTGTCGGCCTTCTCTATCAGGAAGGCTATTTTCGCCAGTATCTCAATGCTGCTGGCTGGCAGCAGGAAGCCTTTGAAGAAAACGACTTCCACGCCCTCCCCATCGAACTCGTGCCTAACGTGCAGGTGCACGTCACACTTCCCGACGGCGCAGTCACTGCCCGCGTTTGGCGTGCCGTCGTCGGCCGCATTCAGCTCTATCTCCTCGATACCAATCTCCCCGCCAATCGTCCCGAGCACCGCTCCATCACCGCGCAACTCTACGGCGGTGATCTGGAAACGCGCATCAAGCAGGAAATCCTTCTCGGCATCGGCGGCGTCCGCACTCTCGACGCTCTGGGTCTTCGCCCCACCGTCTATCACATGAACGAAGGCCATTCCGCCTTCCTCGCTCTCGAACGCATCCGCTCGCTGATGGAATCGCAGCATCTCAGCTTCGCCGAGGCAGCGGTTCTCGCCTCTTCCAGTCTGATCTTCACCACCCACACGCCCGTGCCCGCCGGCCACGACTATTTCCCCGCCGGCCTGATGGATCACTACTTCTCCACCTTCTATCCGCGCCTCGGCATCAGCCTCCGCGAGTTTCTCGCCCTTGGCCGTCAGGACGCCGCCAACGACAACGAGGATTTCTGCATGACCGTCCTGGCCCTGCGACTCGCCGCCTACAGCAACGCCGTCAGCAAGCTCCACGGCGCCGTCAGCCGCCGCATGTGGAACTCCATCTGGCGCGGCCTGCCCGAATCGGAAGTCCCCATCGGCCATGTCACCAACGGTGTGCACTTCCGCAGTTGGGTTTCTCTGGAAATGAATCAGCTCTACGATCGCTATCTCGGCCCCAAGTGGCGCCACGAGCCTGCCGACACCGAACTCTGGAAGCGTACCGAATCCATTCCCGCCGGCGAACTTTGGCGCACCCACGAACGCCGCCGCGAACGCCTGGTGGCTTTCGCCCGCCGCCGCCTGCAAGCGCAACTCAAGAATCGCGGCGCCTCGCAATCCACCATCGACGAAGCCGAGGAAGTTCTCTCTCCCGACGCCCTCACCATCGGTTTCGCCCGCCGCTTTGCCACCTACAAGCGCGCCACGCTTCTCCTTCGCGATCCCGAACGCCTCGCGCGCATCCTCAACGATCCGCAACACCCCGTGCAAATCATCTACGCCGGCAAAGCGCACCCCCGCGATCAGTACGGCAAGGAACTCATCAAAACCATCGTCGATCTCGCCGCTCGCCCTGAATTTCGCCGCAAGCTCGTCTTCCTCGAAGACTACGACGTCGCCATCGCCCGCTACATGGTTCAGGGCTGCGACGTCTGGCTCAACACTCCTCTGCGCCCTCATGAAGCCAGCGGCACCAGCGGCATGAAAGCCCAGGCCAATGGCGCTTTAAACGTCAGCACCCTTGATGGTTGGTGGGATGAAGCCTGGCAGATTGGTCTCGACACCGGCGCGGAAGTCGGCTGGGCCATCGGCAAAGGCGAGTCTTATCAGGATCCCGGCTATCAGGATCAAGTCGAAGCCGGAGCTCTCTACGAACTCCTCGAACGCGAGATCGTTCCCGCCTTCTACGAACGCCGCGCCGACGGTTTGCCGCGCAAGTGGCTCGACCGCATGAAAACGTCCATCATTCGCCTCTGCCCCGAATTCAACATGCACCGCATGGTCATTCAGTATGTCAATGGATACTATCTCTCCGTGCACCGCCGCCATCTTCGCTTGCAGGACGACAATGCTTCCCACGCCCGGAATCTGGCCGCCTGGCGCGCGCGTGTTGAAGCCGCGTGGCCTCGTCTGGAAGTGAAGAACGTTTCCAACGATCTTGGCGAAGTCAATCTCGACAACGAAATCAAAATCTCCGCGCGCGTTTTCCTCGATTCGCTTACCCCCGAGGATGTCTCCGTCCAGATCCTCACCGGCCGCGTGGACGCCCACGGCGAAATTAGAAATCCGGAAATCACCGTCATGGAAAGTTTTGAAAACGAAGGCAACGGTTGCTACCGCTTCCGTGCCTCCCTGCGCACAAAAAAGAGCGGCTTTTTCGGCTGCGCCATCCGCATCCTCCCCAACAACCCCGACGCCGTCACTCCCTTCATACCCCTGCTCATCACCTGGGCCTCCGAATCCAGCGTCGCCTCTCCCGAAATCGCCCTTAAATAACCTCCGCCCCTCCGCGCTTTTTGCCTTCTCCGCCCTTTGTGGCACAGTCGCTCCCGACTGTGCTCCTGGGTTCCTCTTCTCTGTGTTTTCGCTCAGATCACGCCGTTCATCCCATGAGCTTGAGGGTGCCCCATCCTTCGCGTTTTTCAGCGAAGGGTGGGCTCTTACGCCCCGAGGCCGCACACCTTTTCCTCTTCCTTCTTGGCTTACTCTTGCCTTAATGCCGGCCACCCGCCACGCTGTTTCCGAAGGCGGAAACGTAGGAGCACCGGCCATTGCACTTAGCGGGATGACGAAGAAGAAGGAACGCAATGCAAAGGTGGGACTACGATACCATCGCCTGCGTCGCGCAAACAATAAACTTACTCTATCTGCCGGATCGCAGCTCCAGCTTGGACGCAAAAGCCTTGCGGTCTACTTGAACTCCGTCTTAGGCGATGTGGCGCGCGAGGGCCTTGGTGATTTGCTCCTTGGGCACGGCGCCGACAATCTGCTCGACGACCTGGCCATCCTTGAAGACCAGAAGGGAGGGAATGCCGCGGATGTTGAAGCGTCCGGCGGAATTCATCGCTTCATCCACATTCAACTTCGTCACCTTCAATTTTCCGGCGTAGTCCTGAGCGATCTCCGCAACCGTGGGCGCCAGCATGTGGCAGGGGCGGCACCATTCCGCCCAGAAATCCACCATGACGGGCTGAGCTTTGCTCGCCGTCAGTACCTCCACTTCAAAATTTCCATCGTTTACCGCAACAATGTTTTCAGCCATAAGGTTTCTTTGTCCTCGACAGGCTGCCAAGAAGCAGCCGTTGTTCTTGGTTAATTAGATGATGGAACAGCTTTTTGGTTTCGCGCTGCTTGGGCAACCTCATATAGTTTCGCATATTCCGCTGCGGAGGTGTTCCAGGAAAAATCTTTGGCCATCCCATTGAGCTGAATACGCTTCCAGACGCCGTCGTTGGAGTAATGATGCAGCGCCTGGCGAATGGCCTCCAGGAAGGCGGCGCCGGTGTACTCGGTGAACTTGAAGCCCGTGCCGGTGCCATGCTCGAGGTTGAACTCCTCGATGGTGTCGTCCAGCCCGCCGGTGGCGCGCACGATGGGCACGGTGCCATAGCGCAGGCTGTAGATCTGGTTGAGGCCGCAAGGCTCGTAACGTGAAGGCATCAGAAACATGTCCGATCCCGCTTCCACCAGGTGCGCGAGCTTGTTGTCATAAGCAATTTTCACGCCCACGCGCCCGGGGAAATCCCGGGCCAGCGCGCGGAAGAGGTCTTCATAGCGGCGGTCGCCCGCGCCCAAGACGGCGAGCAAAATGTCCTCCTGGAGGAGTTCCAGCGCAATCTGGGCAATCAGGTCAAAACCTTTCTGGTCCGCAAAGCGCGACACAATCCCCAGCACCGGCCGGTTGGGATTATCGTGCAGCAGAAGGAACTCCTCGAAGAGCGCTTGCTTGCACACGCGCTTCCCAGCCAGGTTATTGGCGGAGTACTTCATCGGCAGCAGCGCGTCCTTTTCCGGGCACCAACTCGAATAATCCACGCCGTTCAGGATTCCCACCAGGCGGTCCGCACGCGAGCGCACCACGCCCTCCAGGCCGAAGCCGAATTCCGAGGTCTGAATTTCCTGCGCGTATTTGCGGCTGACGGTGGTCAGGTAATCGGAATATACCAGGCCGCCCTTCAAAAAATTGACGCTCCCAAAAAACTCGATCCCGCCGGGATGAAAGACCGCGGGTGGAATGCCGGCGCGCTCGAGCACTTCTTTAGGAAAGATGCCGTGATACCCCATGTTGTGTACGGTGAAAACGACCGGAATGTCCTTCACCATGGGATCGTCGGCATACGAAGACCGCAGCAGCACCGGCACCATCGCGGTTTGCCAGTCGTGGCAATGGATGATGTCCGGGGGCCAGATGTGCTTGGCCATTTCAATGGCGGCACGGGAGAATTCGGTGAAGCGCTCGGCGTTATCGGGATATTCGTGTTTGCGGTCGCCGTAGATGCCTTCGCGGTCAAAGTAGAAAGGGTCCTCGAGGAAAAAGTAGCGCACACCGTGAAGGAGCGACCCATTGGTAATCGCGGGAAAGCGCAACCGGCCGCCTTGCGGAATGGTCATGCTCGGCATTATGAACCTGTTGGCCTTGACGCCCCGATAACGCGGCAGGAACACAGCGATCTCGTGCCCTAACTTCACCAGGGCTTTCGGCAGTGCCTCCATCACATCGCCGAGACCCCCGGTTTTCGTGTAGGGCAGAGCTTCCGAAGCAACAAAGAGTATGCGCATAGGTAGGGGTGGAATTCCTAAGCTAACGGAGGCGGGCGGCAGCGTCAAGCATGCCGGCAACGCGGTTGGGGATCAGTTACCGGTATTCCGACTTGTCAGGAGTTGAGAGCTATCCTCTGAGGGATAATAATGTGAGCATGGCCTTAAACTCTCGTAGAATCCTTGCTGCTCTGTCGGCCTTCGTTATCATTGCAAACTTTTTCGCTTATATTTACAGTTTTTTTGGCGCTTCAGTGGACAGGATTTATCCGTGGTTTATCCCAATCTTCTTTGGGTGGATGGTGCTCTTTCTCCCAATCTACGCTCGTGAGTATCCCGCATCGAGGTCACCGAGCTTTGCTTTGAAGGGATTCGCGCGAGGCCTGCCGAATTGGGTCGCTCCGTGCTCTTGGTTACTCTTGCTGGTCGCCATAGCACACTTTCTTTGGTTTGCCATGCATAGTGGCTGGGGAGTCCCGGCAATCCTGGACGGGCAATACGTCCTCGCCGCTCGCGGGCATATCTTGAAAGTCCTTACGCAGGGAGAATACCTCAGACTCAGCGGAGCGGGAGCAAGAATGTTCGCGGCCATGATGGTCTATTTCTACTTCGTTCCCATGGTGTACTGGTGGTTTCGGCGAAATGAACAAAACGCGACCTAAACGAAGATTCCAAGCTTATCGGTTTCGCAGAGTGTGCTCGCCGAGATTCAAAGTGCAATTCGCTACATGCATTGAAATCGGTCGGAGACCACCCTCGCAGGACGGCTGAGCCAACTGCTAATAAACGCGCAAACCAGAAACTGATCCAGTACCAGCGATTCAGTATTCGGCGAAAGCGGCGTGGCTGCTACACTCAGGGGCGAGCCATGACAAGGCAACGACTGGGACAGCATTTTCTGGAAGACGCGGGGTGGCGCGAGCAGATCGCGCGGGCCATTCGGGTGTCTCCTCACGGCATGGAGTCTCCCACGCGCGCGGCGACGGAAGATTACTTCTGGATAGAGATTGGCGCCGGTCACGGGGAAATGACCGAACACCTGCTCCGCAGCGGCGTGCCGGTTTACGCGGTGGAACTCGACCGGCTGCTAATCGCCCGGCTGCGGCGACTCGCGAAGAAGCATGCAAATCTCACCGTGGTGCCGGGAGACGTACTGGAAACGGACCTGGCTGCGATTGCAGCAGGGCGCCGCATCCGCCTCTACGGCAATCTTCCTTACTACATCACCTCGCCGATTCTTCACCACTTCTTCCGGTTTGCGGATCTGATCGACGAGATCCACATTGTCGTGCAATGGGAAGTGGCGCTGCGGCTCACGGCACGCCCAGGCAACAAGTCGTACGGCTATTTGTCCGTGGCCACGCAATTCTATGCACGCCCTGAGTTGGTGCTGGAGCTGCCCCCGGAAGCGTTTCATCCTCCGCCGGAGGTAGGCTCGGCCTTGGTCACCTTGCGACTGCCGGGGGAGAACGCCAAGCTGGCGCTACGGGATGGAGATGCCTTTCTCGAATTCGTGAAAATGTGTTTCGGCCAAAAGAGAAAGATGCTTGCCAATAACCTGCGCGGGCTGGCCGAACCCGCACGGGTGAGAGAACTCCTGGAGCAGCTCGAATTGCGGGCAGACGCACGCGCCGAACAATTGAGTGTCGCGGAGCTGGCGAGCTTATTCGAAGCTATTTCTTCAGCGCGTCCAGGAGACGATCCGGGTAGTCGGACATGATTCCGTCAACCCCGGCCGCCGCCAAGAGCCGCATGTGGGCGGGCGAGTTGACGGTCCAGCAAACCACCTGGAGATCCCGCTTGCGCGCTTCGTGGAGGAGGTTCGGCGTGACCAAGTCGCCGCGAACGGCAAGCTGCCGCGCCCCAATTTCCAGGGCTTTCTGGAAAGGATTCTCGATCTGGCCATCGAATAGCAAGCCGATCATGAGGGTAGGGTCAATGTTTCGCAGGCTGAAGAGAATGGCGGGATCGAAGGAAATAACCACCACACGGGGGATTTCCCCGGATTCCCGGAGAGCGCTGACCAAGGCATGTTCGCCGCCCCAGAATCCGTTGGGTTTCAGCTCCAGGTAGAAGACCACATCGTTTTTCTTGGAAAATACGAGTATTTCTTCAAGCGTAGGTATGCGCTCTCCGATGAACTCGCTGGCAAACCAGGCCCCCGCATCGAGGCGCCGGATTTCCGCCAGCGTCATATGTTGAACCGCGCCGTGACCCCCAGTGGTACGATCCACGGTCTCGTCATGCATGGCGACAAGATGCGCGTCACGCGTCAGTTGCAGATCGGTCTCGATGAAGGAGACGCCTTGCGCAACGGCTCGCCGGAAAGCGGCAAAGGTATTTTCCGGAGCGTAACCGGAAGCACCGCGATGGGCAATCGCCAACACGCGAAAAGCAACCTCCTAGGCAATCGAGCGGGCAGGGAGGGAAGAACGATTCCCTGTCGTATGCTAACACTCCGGAAAGCACCTGGGAGACAATACCAGAAGGAGTGGCGCGTGAAGCTAAATGAGGAGCGCAGGGTGGCTGGTTTTAAACTCGTGCGGAAGGCGTTTTGGGTGGGCCTGAGTCTGGCGCTGAGCGGATGGACGGCAACATCACCTGCTGTGGCACAGAATTCACCGGCAGCGCAGAAGCAGGGCGGCGGGGAGAAGTATGCGGAAGGACTGGCCCGCGAAGTGCGTCACCAGTTGGATGTCCTTCCCTTCGTCTCGGTCTTTGACCATATCGTTTTTACCCTGAACGGAAACAACGTCACGCTAACGGGGCAAGTCGTGCGGCACACATTGAAGACCGAAGCGGAAGCAGCCGTAAAGAGCATCGAGGGTGTCGGGTCGGTGGTGAACCAAATTGAGGAGTTGCCCGCGTCGGCAGGGGACGATGATGTGCGGAGCGCTGTGTATCGCGCCATCTATGAGGACGCGGTGCTCTCCCGTTATGCCGTGGCCGAGTTGCCATCCATCCATATCATCGTCAAAAATGGAAGCGTAACTCTGGAGGGTCAGGTGGAAAGCGAGGGTGACAGGAATCGTGCCCTCATCCGGGCCGGATTCGTGGCCAATGTTTCCAGCGTGAAGAACAATCTGCTTGTCCGTTCAAAGGAGAACGCAAAGAAGTAGCAGCGTATCTGGAAAGCAACGCGCAGAAATCGCGAGAGGATATGAGGATGGCGGAAGATAGCGGCCCGTACACGAATCAAGGCAATTGGAGAGACACTCCGGCGCGCCAGAGGCTCGTGGCCCTGCGCGAAGCGTTGTTGCGCTTGCACAAGACACTTTTGGAGATGGAGCGCCGCGAGTACCAGAAAGCGCATGGCGCCGTCTCCGCAGGTGAGCTCTTCCGGCTGGTGGTTGATGATCCGCAATTCTCCTGGCTGCACAACATCTCCGAATTTGTAGTGCGCATTGATGAAGTGCTGGCGGCGGACGCGGAAATTACACCGGAAGATACTCGCGGAGCGATGGCGCTGGCGCGAAAGATCTTCGCGCCCACGGAGACCGGAGATGGCTTTCAAAAGAAGTATTTCCACGCCATCCAGAAAGACCCCGCTGTGGTTATGGAACACGCCGAACTCGTACGCCTCTTTCATAATGAGTCCCTCGATGCAGAGAACGATTAAGCAGGAATTCAAGGTCAATTGAAATCTCTGGTTCTCTTCCCCCATTGGCCGGCCTCGGGGGATTACTTTCCGGGATGGCTTTCTCGTAAAACGCGTGCGCTTGACTTACACTAACTTAAGAGTTTGTAGTTTCCGTGGAATCCAGCACCATGCGGGAGGGGTTTCCATCTGAGGAAGATCCATGAGAGCTCCGCAACTCCGGGCGATGCATGATCGTTCCATCGAATTGACACTGATTGCGGTACTGGGCGCGCTTTTTCTTGCTCTGCCGTTGCGCGCCAAGGTGGTCGTCGATTTCGACCCCGATCTCGATTTCTCCAGGTACAAGACCTACGCTTTCATCGGCGGCGTTGAGAACCTGGTGGCGATCCAACTGAATCCCGACCTGATCGAGGACCGCATGCATCACTCGGTCGTGCGCGAACTGGACAAGCGCGGATTGCACGAGGTGAAGCCGGAGGAGAACCCTGGCCTGGTGGTGCGCTACTGGGCGAACAGTCCCGCGCAGTTGGATGTCGCTGTCGCTGGCGACTGGGGCCCCTACAGCGCGTATGTTGGCGGCTACTGGGGTTTCCTCTTTGAAAGCGTCAGCGCCAGCAGTAAGAAGGAAGGCGCTCTGATCATTGATCTGATTGATCCGAAGGCGAAGAGTCTGGCCTGGCGGCTCTACCTGATTCGCAAGATCACCAATCCCGACAAGGAGTGGAAGAAGGCCGACGAGGAGATCTCCAAGGGCTTCGAGAGCTATCCGCCGTCCGACAAAGGGAAGGAAGACAAGAAGCAAGAACGCGCCGGGCACCCGCCGAAATCCCAGTAAGGTTTGCCACCCCGTTTCCCTGCGGCGAAACGGTCCATTGAGAAGACCTCTGCGGACTTCCCTTTCCCCCCATTCAACTGGAAGCGCTACGGCCCTTTGCCGGGATATACTTGTCCGCACCATGACTGTGATTATTTCGCTGCTCCGCGGCGTTAACGTCGGGGGCCACAACAAGATCAAGATGGACGCGCTGCGGGATCTTTGTGAAAGTCTGGGGCTGCTGGACGCCCAGACCTACGTGCAAAGCGGGAACGTCGTTTTCCGGACTAAGGACCAGGATCTCCCAAGGCTCGTGAAGCGCATCGAAGCTTCCCTCCTGAAACAGTTCGCCGTGCGTACTGATGTGGTGCTGCGGACCAGCTCGGAAATCAAAAACGTAATCTCGCGGAACCCGTTCGCTGGGCGCCGCGGCATCGACCCGAAAAAGCTGTTGGTCACCTTCCTCAAGGAAAAACCGAGCGCCGAATGTCTTCAAAATGCCCTGAAGATCAGGACGGCTCCGGAAGAGCTGTGGATCGACAGGCGCGAAGCCTTTGTCTACTATCCGAATGGCATGGCGCGCCCCAAGATGTCCTGGCCAGCCATTGAGAGAGCCCTCAAAACTACGGGCACCGGCCGCAACTGGAATACGGTGACGAAGCTGTTCGAACTCGCCCAATCGCTGGAAGCCTAGGCCTGATCTCTCACGCAACTCCCACAGGAAAACCGCGGGGTTCGCGCCAGATGGCGGTCACTCGCGTCGTTGTTCTCCCTGTAGCTCAGGCCTTCAGGCCTGAGGCCTTTCTCTCGAATCTGCTGCGATGCATGAAAATTCAACCCTTGGAAGCTGCTTCCTTGCTGCGGCCTAAAGCTGGAAGGGCTCCGAGCTGTCGCAGCAGGCCAACCGCATCCCATCGCGCATTGGAGTCGAGAATCTTTCCATCCCGGATGTAGTGAATGGTGATGCCTTCCACGGAAATTTTCTTGCCGGTGGCGGGGATATTCATGAAGTCGCCCTTGTGCGTCGCGGAAATCACCCAGGCGGCAACCACCTTTTCGTTTTCGGCGATCAGGTCGTCCAGCGTAAAACGCAAATCGGGAAAACTCGCGGTCAGCTCCAGGATGCGGCGGCGGTACAGCTCCGGGCCAACCTGCGAGCCGCTGACAAACGGGTCATTCAGCGCATGGCTGGGCGAAATTAGCTCGGCCACCAGGTCGAGTTTGCGTTTGTTCCAGACTTCATCGTAGAGTCGGCGAACGATGTTTTTGTTCTCCGTGGACATAGGAATTGTCCCCCTCTCGAAAATTGTCTTGGCATGAAGAAAAAAAACCGCCCTACCTGCCGTAATGAGTATGAAGAAATTGAGGCAGTAAGGCTCGTGAAAGACTACTCCTGCGGAGGTCCAGTTGCAATCCTGCGTATCGCGCCATCTAAAATGTAACCGGAGGGGACAACGTCGCGCCATTTAAGATGTAACCCAACCAAAACAAGTTTTCGAGGAGGTCCGGTTGGGGAACAAAGGGCGATGGGA
>Ga0074044_10001738_pt1 | contig 19413 bp, 9 predicted proteins | sample BogForMeECP23OM1_FD_94443 | JGI IMG/M metagenome (GOLD analysis project Ga0074044, IMG submission 94443) | Bog forest soil microbial communities from Calvert Island, British Columbia, Canada - Bog Forest MetaG ECP23OM1 | ecosystem: Environmental > Terrestrial > Soil > Wetlands ...
AAAAAGGTATAATTATTTCTTTTAATACTTTAACATTTCTAAACGCTACTACGCTTACGTTATTAGGCTTATTATAAACTCCACCTTTATTATTGAAATAAAGATTTATAGCTTCTAATAATATTTTATCATTTGTACTTTGCGTAATGTTAAAATTTAAACCTGGTTGTAAACCTCATAATGATTTTATATCTAAAGAAAGATAACCAGTAAAACAACCTTCACCACAAACAAAACCAGATAATCACATAGGATTTTTTTTCTAAAAAAGTTAATATTTCATCTCTACTTTTGAAATGAAAAACACTTTTAATACTATTATCCAAAATATTAAATTTATTCATAAATAAAAAATAAAAAAATCTCACTATGCATAATCAAAGTAATTACTTTAATTATTGTCAATTATTATTTAAATTAACAAGTTATGTTTATTTAATAATTGATTATTATTAACTTAAAAATAACTAACATAGAAACAGAACCAAAAAAGAAAATAATTATATTAAAACCAGAATATAATTATTTTAAGTTATTATAATAATATGTTATATAATATAAATTTTACACCTTATATACAAGTTAGCTCCTCTAATTAAGGATTTTCACTTTTATAAACTGCCATAAAAAGCAGAAAAGAGTGAAAAGAGAAATAATTTCTCAGATCAAAGATCTTATCCTTTGCATTACACAAAGGCATTCGCTTTTTGTATTATCCTTTACCCTCTAATTGGTAAAAAAGATCACTCTTTTTCCTCCATATTTATATAAATTTTTATATCAAATTATATGGTAATTAAAGGGCTTACCCTGTTCCTTAATATATAAATAACATTTACCTTAGGATTTTTCGTCTACGCCGGAGAAAAATATAACTATAAAAACTTTATAGATATATATGTAAAGTATCAATTAATATCTTAAAAGCATATTAATTTAATTTCTCATATTACCGTTTCAACTATTTGCAGTAAGTCTGTTTAACGACGCCTAATAGAAAATTCATGTTTTTATCCATAGTAAATTTAGCCTAGCAGAAGTAAATTAATTATAGTTATAATATATTCCACATTGTTATATAGCTTAACACTAATTCGTTACCAATTTAGCATTTATAATAGGCTTATGAAGATACTCATTCATAGTGGAATCACACCACATTATATATTAAAGCTTTGCAGGTCGCACTTTTAAGTAAACAGTTGTACAACACGATTTTATGACACCCTTTTTTATTGAAAATTAACACTTTGTATAATGCTTGTCCATAAATAAAATATAAATATCTAATAATAATATTATGGTTTTTATTATTAGATAAAATTTTTTATATTATTTATATAACCGTATAAACATATATCTTATTCATTATTGATTAAGCAGATATTTTTAAATTCAATAAAAATATTTTATTTAAATTAATTATTATTTTACTTTTTCTAAAAATAAATAATTTTTATTCATCTATTATTAAAAATCATTATAAATAATTAAAACTATAAATAAGTTTTTATTACGTTATTTATAGTACGATAATTTTTTCAATAAATTGTTGGTCTTCCTTCTCCCGAAGTTACGAAATAATTTTGCCGAGTTCCTTCGCGATAGTTAACTCATACGCCTTAGTTTACTAAACTAGCATACCAGTGTCGGTTTAGGGTACGGTTATTATTAGGTTAAATGAAAAGTTTAAAAAATAATTCAATTAACTATAAATAATAAATAGATTAATTTAGTCCAAATATAAAAATTTTAAACTTTTCATTTAAAATAAATATATAATTATTCTTAAGTAAGATTATTGATAAAATCTTACCTTTTTTTATATTACTATGATCGATAATATTGTATACTAAATGTAAAATATTTAATTAATAAAACAAGATCGATTAGAATAACTATATAGTAACATAGATTTCCTGGTCACTTTATCACTAAAAATGACGTTATGTTTCCATGTTTAAAAATTTTCTCATCAATTACTCCTTTCGTAAAAATCTTAGAAGCCGTTACATTACTCAATAGTCTATAAGTGAACATATTGAAACCCTTATGCTTAAGGCGAGGAGGATTTTAAAATAACCTCCTTTAACGTTACTCATGTTAGCATTCTCTCTTCAGATAAGTCCTAGTAATGAAACACTACTCCTCTACCTTTTACTGAATGTTTCGTTACCGCTCAACTAAATTATTTATAATATAATCATAATTGAACGCAAGGATACGGTATATTGTTTAAGTTCCATTAAATTTATCAGTGCTTTTCTGCCGTTCAGAACCAACGAATTATTACATACTCTTTAAGCTGTGGCAATTTCCAAGCCAACACCCTGGTTAAATTAGTTCAGATAAACTTCTTTCTTTACACTAAACAACAATTTTGGAACCTTATACTCTTGCTTTGGGCTGTTTCCCTCTTGACTTACGACCTTGTCACCATAAGTCTGACCTGTCAATTTCTTAATACGAATTCCGAGATAAAAATCCAGTGGTAAAATCTGTACGATCCCCCAAATTGTTAAGATATTCATTTACCCCTATTATATATTTATAATTAAGAAGATTAAATATCAAACATAATTTCCTTATTTTTGCTATACGGAAAAAGTAAAGCTACTTATAAGGAAAGTCTTCCATAAAATCTTTATTATTTTCTTTTCATTTTTTTTTCAGCTTAATCAAATCCTTAAAACTTTATATTCAGACTAAATACCACCTTTTAAAATTTCCATACTTTAAATCAATAAATATCCTATTTGAATTTATATACTGTACACTCGCTTAAGCCTTATGACATAACTACAAAAATAGCGTTCACGAAAAACCAGCTATCTCCTGACAACAGTTGAATTTCTCTTTGCCCAACCTCTTCAAAGAATTATGCAACATTCACTTGTTCGGTCTATTACCTGGATTGGGCAAGATCGTCAGGTTTCGGGTCTTATATTAATAACTAATTCCCATATCAGATCTATTGGAATAGTTGTTTTATCTACGAATTATTACGAACCCTCGCTACTAATATAAACTTGCTAACCCATTATACAAAAGGTACGCAGTTCGTCCTTAATTTTAAAGACTCCTGCTGCTTTTAGAATTACTTTTCGATCATTTTCCCTCACGGTACTTTTTCACTATCGCTTATTATAATCATATTTAGTCTTAGAGGAAGGTTCCCCTATTAATTTTTAGGCTTATTTATTACCTATTATTTTACCTATTCAAACAGTTTCTTGTCCATTTTACTTTTTTCATATTTAAATTAGACTTTTTTTTTAACCTATTCGGATAACAATAATTATATTTTATTGTTAATTAACCACTCAATGTAGTAATCAGTCCTTTCAAACTCATTATTTTAATTAAATGTTTTTTTGTCTTATATTATGTACAGGATATATTGTCTTTAATTTATATTAATATATAATTTATTTTACATATATCTCCTATTTTTTACCATATTTAAAATAATTTAGACTAATCTACTTTCGCTCACCACTACTCCATAGAATCTCGGTTGATTTTTTTTTCCTTGAGTTACTAAGATGATTCAGTTCACTCAGTTTTCTTGTGATTTAGTTTTCACTTTGGATACACATATTTTATTAACATTATTTCCTTATTTCGTAAAAAAAAAAGACTTTCTTTTTTCACATAATTAAGTCGACTAATAGCAAGATTTTCTATTCCACTTAATTTAAAAAATATTACATTTTTATATTCCTTAAAACTATATATAATTATCTAAATATTAATAATAAATTATATACCTGAAATAATATTCAATTATGATTTTGATATACCTCCTGATATAATAGCATAAGTTCTAAAAATAATCCTTTTCTTCATCTAAAATAAGAAATAAATATATTTATTTCTTATTTTATTTTACGTTCCATATCATTATACTTATTAAGTACTTATAATAATTTTGTATCAATTTTATACCTAGTCGGAAAAGAAGGGAATCGAACCCTTAAGGATTATTAATCCTAATGCGTAGCAGGCATCTTGCCCTACCAATGGCCACTTTTCCTATTACAATAATATCATTCAAATACATTATTTAATAGAACTATCTACTTACATTATAACATATTAAATATTTATAAACAATATATTTAAATTTTATTTATATCTTTTTTAATATAATACAAAAGTTAATACAAAATTTAATAGGAAGTGAAAGATTCGAACTCTCTCACACGCCGTGTAAAAGCGTAGTTCTACCATTAAACTAACCTCCTTAAAATTATTAAAAAATATATTATATTTTTTTTTACTTTCGAGCTTGACCCGCTCCGAACGGGCATCCTTCTCTGCGACAAAGAGAAACTTTACATTAAGCTACAAACCCTCCTTTATATCTTAACTTTATTTAACTTATATGTATAAATATATATACGGCTTATTTTTTTATTACTAAATTATAATAAATTATTTACTATAATTAGATAAAAATTTAACTCCATTCTGTTCATTTTATCTCATTTTAATTTATCATTATTATATACGAACAGTCGGATTCGAACCGACGCCTTAAGTTTGGAAGACTCCTAGTCTACCACTAACCTATGCTCGTTTTATTATATTAATACTCCTAATTAGTCATTCATTCATACTATTATAGTAAGTACAACATTATTATAATAAATTATAAATATTAATTAAAGTATATTATTTTATTAAATAAGATCGAATAGAAATTGCAACCAAGCTAATAATATTAATATTTAATGTTATTATCTGTAATATGGCTGGAGGGAGTCGAACCCTCAAGAGGATCTCTCAATAAAACCTAAACTTATCACGGCTACCAATTACGTCACAACCATAGATTAAGTAACATTAAACGTAATTAAAAATTAAATATATGATACTAATATTAATAAATTTATTTAATGTAATAAAAATCAGTACATTTAATAATTAAATATTTGAAAATCCTTACATCTTTAGCTTAAGGGTAAAGTTACGGTTTTCGGAACCGGTAGATAGGGGTTCAAATCCCTTAAGATGTAACGAATTTAAGTAAAACTATTTAATAATAGTATATAAATTTGTCCAAAAAAGGAATTGAACCTTTATTTCAGGCACTTCAGACCTACGCTCTAACCGTTGAGCTATTTGAACAGCTGTATGAAGAAAAAGAAATGCTCTTCATTTTTATAAATAGTACCATATTATACCACTTACCTTTATTTTTTTTTCTTGGAGATTATGGAACTTGAATCCATACGACTGAGTTGCAAACTCAAAATTCTAACCAATTAAATTAAATCCCCTAATTCTATATTAATAATGATTATTCATTCATTAGTATATAGATACGGATGGAGCGAGATTCGAACTCGCGGCATTAAACATGCTTAATATTTCAAATATCACGTCATAATCCAGACTCGGCCACCACATCCTATTTAAATATAATTTTTAACAGGTGCAGATGGGTTTGAACCACCAAAACAGAGGTTGAAGCTCTGTGTTTTGCCAATTAAACTATACTCCTTATATTAATAATATAATTAAATAATAAATAAAAATTTTTATATTTCTCTTATATTATTACATAATAATAATTTCTAATACTAGAAAATTAACAACTCATATATATAATTCATACAAATATATATATATATATATTTACTTACGGGTAAAGTTGCAGACTGGTCCTGCATTTAGACTGCAAATCTGGAATACAGGGTTCGAATCCCTCTTTGCCCTTATATTTTTTTTTTATTTTATTTGTATTTGGTTAGGAAAGCAAAATATTAAGAACAAATATTCCTATATATATATATTTCTCTTTAGCTTAATTGGTAGAGCATAATGCTTCTAATATTATTGATTTAGGTTCGAATCCTAAAAGAGAATTATTAATATTTTCAATAAAAAAGAAAATACTTACTTATCTTAACAAGATTTAATCTCTACTTACCTGTAATAATATTTTCTTAATATACAATTATTTAAATAATAATATTTTTATATTAATATATTTAGATATATTAATATAAAAACTATTTCCATATTGAATATTGATCTTAAATCAATAATATTCAAAATAAAAAAAAATTCTATTACTTATATTATGAATTCATTTTATCAGCTAATGTATATTTACCTAAATAAATTGATAAAATATTAGGTAATATATATTTTGAGAACAATGATAATAATAAAGCTAAAGCTAAGAACACCAATGTAATCTGATGAGCAAAAAAAAAAGGAACTAATTGTGGCATATAAAAGTATGCTCATATATGTCTCATAATATTTATAAATACTAATATTTATATTTATACAAAATTTACTTAATAATAAATTTTACTTAAAAAGAAAAAAAGTATATATTTTTTAATTTCAAAAATATTAGAAAAGAATAAATCATCATATAAGAAAATTTTAATTTAAAACGAATATTATTTTATAATATTTTTGAAATTAAAAAATATTATATTTAAATACTGTTTATTTGACTTAATATGTAAATATAAAATAAAAATTTTCATAATATAATAAATAAAAGGAATAAAAATTATAATATTTTTTAATACAGATATATTATATGTATTAAAAAATATTATAATTTCTTCTAAAGAAATATTCATTTTTAATAAATTATATATATAATAATCCAAATTATCACCATTAAGTCCATGAATAGGTATACCATTAAGATCAACAATACTAGAATCAATATTTTTTGATACAGATGAAGATTCGGGTGTAATAACTGTTCTATTAACAGAATCTTGAACATCTGCCCCTCTTGATGAATCTTCATCCGAATCTTCATCTTTTCGAACAGGTCATCTAACAACGTTTATAATCTTATCTTGTGGTATATTTGGATTTGTTGATGGTCTTGTTGAATTATTTTCACAATATACTTTATACTCTTCAGACGTCATACTATTATATTTTTCAATAGTCTTATCTTGAATATAACTGCTTTTTTCTTCTTCTATAATCCGAGGTAATTTTTCGATCCTCGCTTGTAATTTAACAGGATCAACTGGTTCATTTTCCCGGTCATTTAAACCCACAAACCTTGATGTACCCTCCTCAGAAGAAGGTAAACCTACAGAAGTACTTTGAGATTGATCCTTTAGACTCATATTTTGAATTCCTTTATTCAAATCATTACTATTATCTCCACTATCTCCAGTCTTTGGGTTATTTTTATTAATACTTAAATTTTCCTTGTTTTCAAAATTCTCTTCTGTGTTTTCCTTTTTTAAGTTATTTTCTGTATTGTCAATTTTATCAGGATTTTTTTGATCTTTATCTTTTTCTATATTCTTTAAATTTTCTGTTTTTGTATTTTCTTCAGTATCATATGATACTTCAGTATTATCAGATTTTTTTACATTCGGTATATTTTGATCCTTTTTATCCCTATTATCTCCTATACTTGGTATCACTTTATCCACAACAGGTGTAGTATGTGGATTATTAACTTTTTGATGCAAAATTTCAGATTTAATTTCAACTTTTTCGAATATTAATGCTGTCATTGTACCTCATAGATTCCCTGTTAATAAAAATTGAGATAATCCAAATTCAATATCAATGCCTAATAAATGTGGATATGTTGTAATAAGTCAAGGTAGAAATATAAAAACTATTAATAGAAAAAATTTTTTTCTAAAATATAAAAATAGCTTATTTACATCTCTTATAATATTATATTTGTTAACTTTATTAATACCTCTTAATGTTAAAAGAGATTTGAGATTAGAATTACATTTTGAATTACTAAAAAAGGGAAAACTAGTCATTAGCAAAAAATTAGATAATCCAAATTCAATATCACCACTTATAAAACTAGGATATATACCTAAAATAATAGTTAATAAAATTAAAGGTATTAAAATATAATATTCTTTTCTAAAAATATCAGGTATGGTGTGAATATAAGGAGATATAGAACCACTTGTTACTCTATTATACATAAAAATACTATATACAGCACTAAGAATTATGGATAGAGCACCTATGCTAGCTATAAAGATATTTTGTTGATAAGCCCCTAATAAAGAAAGAAATTCACCAATAAAATTACCAGTAAGTGGAACACCCATATTACCAAATACTAAAATTAAGAAAATTAAAGCTAAAAATGGTAATATAGCATTCAGACCTCTATAATAATTAATTATTCTCGAACCACATCTATCATAAAGAACAGCTCCAACTATAATAAATAAACCTGGGCTTACAAAACCATGAGCTAATCCAAAAATAATACTACCTACCAATCCATATAAAGTATCGGAAAAAGTACCTAGTAAGGAAGAAGCCATATGAGCAATACTAGAATATGCTACCAATACTTTTAAATCAAATTGACGAATAGTAGTAAAACTAGAATAAACTACACTAATAGAACATAACCCTAATATAAAAGGAGTCAATCAGGCAGTACCTATAAAAAATATACCTATTAAAATCCTTAAAAAACCATAAAGAGCTAATTTTAATACTATACTAGCTAATATAATACTACCTGACACATTAGCATCAGAATGAGCCAAAGGCAATCAAATATGAACAGGTAATAATGGTGTTTTAACCGAAAATGATACAAACAATATGATCCAAATAATAACTTGTCACTCAGTAAATCCATTGTGATTTGTATAACCTATAAAAAAACTAGTAGCAGTATCACCACCCATTTTTACAAACATTAATAACATAAATAAAGAACCAAATACGTTCGCAACTTTATCCTTTTAAACAAAAGAAACATTAGTCTAAATAAGGACTAGGCTATTGCGATATCTTTAATCTTGAGTTACTTGTTCTTTTCCTTTATCCATTAGTTTATATATACAAACTAAGGCACTTTAACTTAAAAAATAAGTTTCATTATTACTACTAATTTAGTCTAATTAATCATATTAAAAGACTAACTATTTACTTTTTTATAATAAGGTAAAATATCATTAATATACACAAATAAACAAACCAACCTAATTTATTCCTGATTATCTAGCAAACTACGACGAGTATTCATTTTTGATTTTATAATACGAATCTCATGTAATCCTTCTTTAGTTAAATGAGCTTTATTCTTCATAAGATCAGCAACTCGCTTAAAATCTAAATAATCTAAAGTTTTTATCCCTTCTATGGGATAATTATCAAAGAATGGAATAACTTTATCAGTAATGTCTTTAAACTTTGTTACTACAAAATGAAGTCCTAAACTTTTAGAAGTTGATTCAATCCTTCCACATTGAAAAAAAGTAACTAATTTTTTCATTAATTCACCATCACGAGCATGTTGAGTCACTTGAAACTTAATTCTTACAGTTTCGCCTAACTTAGTAGTGGAAGAATTAACAATATAAATAAAGAAACAACCCTCCCCATTGGTGAAACCAACTATTCAATTAGGATCCTTAATGTTATTATCCATTACTTTAGGCCTAATAATTGGAGATATATCTGGAAAGGCTGTTTTTAAAGATTTTGGTAATCCTAAATTCATAGAAACTTTTATACTAAGTATTTCTTTAAATCCATCAACCATTAAATGTTTTTTATTTCTTGTCATTTCTAACACTTGTTTAAATAACACATAATCCGTTCATTTCTGAGAAATTAAAGGATACTTATCAAAATGAGAAATAACTGTTTTTAAATTTTTTAAAGACGTGATTCGAAAAGAAATACTAGTTTTTCCATGTTTTCTAATCTTTCCACCACCAAAGTAATCTTGAATCCTAGATAATAATTTAAAATCTTTTTTGTGTAAATTAATCAAAAATATAAGTTGAATTTGACAACCTACTTGATACTTATAATTTTTATAAACACCAATAGAAAAGCATCCTTCAGCATCTACAAAACCTGTTATAAACCAAGGGTTTAATTTATCTGCTGTTGACAAAGTTTTTTTCTTAATGGTCTCTGAAACAAGAAGTTTATTTTCATATTTATTATATAAAATAGTAGTTGTATGATATAATGACCGTGTATAATGAAAAATAGAAGGAAAATGAATTATTTTTCTCCCAAGAACCGGTTTCCCGGCGACCAGAGTACACCTTACAGCATTCTTACTTAATGCTGAAGAACCGTCTACTCGTTGCTCTTTTACAGACATTGCCTGATTTAGATCCACGATCACCCATTTCATTTCTTTCATCTCTAGTGATATTACCTTACCCCCAGTCATTAATGGGGCCAATCATCAAGTTTCCCTGATAATCTTGGTTACTAGAGCTTTAGGGCTTCCCCGGAGTTTGGCTCTTATACACAAATATGAGTTGCCTAGACCCACTTTTAATGTATACAAAAAAAGATAATAACCTGCTCTAAATTTTTGTGATGCCCCATACAAACCAATCAATACAAATAATGGTGGCAATATACTTTCAAAAAAAATATAAAACATAATTAAATCAATAACTAAAAATACTATTATTAAAAATATTTCTAATAATATAATTATCATATAATAATAAGTAGGTAAATGATTTATAGTTGTTCAATTACTTAAATATACTAAAGGTAATATAAATCCTATCAAAGCTATAAAAGGAATAGACAAACCATCTATACCCAATACAAGATCTAAATTTCATGTTTCATCTTTTAATCCAGTATTAGTTAATAATTGATAACTTAATGTTGATCTTCTATATTTTAATCAAAAAAAAACAATTAAAGAATATAATACCAAAGCTAGTATTAAACTTATTCTTTTTAATATATTTATTCTTAATTCATTTTGATACTTTGATTCCTTATTTCTAATAAATTCCGCATTTTCATATCAATAAGATGTTGTAAATATAGATGGAACTATTTTTGACCTAATATTTATTATATAAGAATAATATTTTCGTATAACATAAGGTACAATATAACTACTTTCTTCTAATAATAAAGCTTGTGCAAATCTATTCGTTTTGAAATTATTTATAATTACCTGGTAATTATTAGATATAATTAATAAACAAACTATGAATAAACCAGATATTAACAGTAGAGAAATTAAACTTAACATTATTTTTAATATGTTAAATATATCCGCAACGATGCAGTAGATCTGTATAAATACAGTAATATTTCCTGTATATGTATAATATGTTTTACATATACAATTAAGTAGATCATAATTACATAAAACGATATTAATTATTATCAATACCACCCAGCTAGCCAAACTGGTTCTACTTATTTTTTTAATAAATCAGAAAAAAAAATTGTTTTCTGATTTATTAAAATTAGATTAAATATCTTATGCTATTTAATCTAATTATATAGCTAAATTTCAATTATATAAAAACCTTACTAATCAAATGATAATATTTTGCTTTATTCATATGTAACAGGATGTACTTAACATAAGATTTAATTGTTTGTTTCTATTATTAATTTATTATTCAATTATATAAAACATATATAATTAAATTCTTTTAAATTAATATAAAATAGATCTTTAATTAGATAGCTCCATAATATTACTTTGAATATCGGAATTTGAAAATATAATTCAAATTAATAATATAAAAAGTAAACCAGAAAACATAACAAAACCATACCGGGTTATAGAACCTGAATCAAAGGAAGCAAAATAATTGCTTATTTTATATACACCAGCTACAACTCCTCTTGGTCCTAATATTTCTAAGGCACCCCTATCTAATATAGTGTTAGTAATATAACCTAAAAATAAAGTACATTTTACTATAGATTTATTATAAATTAATTCAAATCAATACCGTTGATTAAAGAATCTATATATATTTTTACCTCATTTAGATTTATTAAAAACTAATAAATACAATGGTTTTTTTTCATATAAATATAAAGCAATTATTGCTAATATTAAAGTTAAAATTAAAGGTAATAACTTATTAGAGGTAGGAACCCCAAATTCCGTATCAATAAGAATAACATGATTCGGATGAGTGAAAATACTATTCCCTAAACCTTGACTACCTAAACCTATAAAGAAATCCTTAGATATATTTCCTAAATAAACACTTAATACACCTAAAATAAATAAAGGTATACTCATTGTTCAAGGTGATTCATGTGCTTTTTCATAATTACCTTTTGGAGCATTAGCATACGTCAAAAATGTTAAATATATTAATTTTACAGAATATAAGATTGTAAAACAAGCTGCTACCACTGCTAATAAATAAGCTAAATAACCTAATGAAGAATATGACCCATACGCTAATTCAATAATTAAATCTTTTGAATAATACCCACTAAGTCAAGGTAAAGCAGCTAAGCTTAATGAAGCTATTAGTATAACAGTATACGTTAATGGTAATAATTTTACTAAGCCACCAAATCGTCTAAAATCTTGTTGATCTCCCATTGAGTGTAGAACCGAACCAGCCGCTAAAAATAAACCAGCCTTGTACATAGCATGTAAAACTAAGTGCATTAAAGCAACATTAAATTGACTTAAACCAACAGCTACTATCATCATACCCAGTTGGCTCATCGTACTGTAAGCTATCACTTTTTTTATATCATTTTGGAATAATCCGACAGAAGCGGCAAAAAAAGCTGTCACCGCACCAGATATCATTATAATTGTTAAAGCTAATTCTGATTGTTCTATTAATGGAGAACATCTGATTAATAAATATACACCAGCTGTTACCATAGTTGCCTAAATAACAAAAATAAAATTATATTTTATTTTATCTCTCTTCTATAATTATTCATTTTTAAGGTTAGAAATCTTATTTTTTCAACATCTTCTAATATTCATCTTTTTTTATAACCTTTTTTATTAAAAACATCTACTATTTCACAAAAATAAAAAAAATCTATTTCTTTACTTGTTTCTAATTTATATTTCTTAAAAAAGGGAATTATAATATTATTTAAGTCTAACATTGAATAAACCCCTAATTCACACATACCTGATTTCTCCTTAATAACATTACCACATTTAAGATATTTAGATATATAAACCAATAATGACTGATCAATCTTATCTTGACTAATTCTAAAGGAACAATAATAATTTTTATATTTACCTCCTCTTTTATAAGCACCAAATGTACCATCTGCTGCCACAAATCCTGCTAACCAATACCCATTTATTTTATCATATGGAGGTTGAGGTATATCATTAATATTAAAAGGTATTATATTTTGATACTTTCCAAGTGATTTGGATATAAATCCACGTTTAAACGCAGCTTTATATTTTAAAATAGTTAATAACTGATTTTCATTTAGATTTTTTTTATTTTTGCTTATTAATTCAATACAACTTCTTAATAAAAAATAACTCTTAGATTTGTTTATAGTTAATAAAGGATATTTATCAAAGTGAGGAATAATTATATTCTTTATATCTTTAATGCTGTCAACATTATAATAATAATATAGTCGAGATTTTCTAATATGTCCTACATTAGAAAAAAATTTCTTTATTCTATCTAGAATAAATTTATCTGATTTATGAACAGCTAAACTAAAGATAGGACGTAAACTAACACCTAAATTACTAGAACTTTTACTAACGTTTAGCATAAATGTACCATCACCATCTATAAGTCCTGTTACTCAATAAGGATTTAGATTTTCTGTATCATCTGACAAATTATTTATTAATTCTTTTTCTTCTAAATTTATATAAATATCAATTTCATTATTTTTACATAATTCGGCCTTTAATAATTTATCAAAAGAAGGATATTTAAATATAATTCTATTAATGTATTTGGACTTTTTCTTTATATTATTCACTATTAAATTATATATTATACATAAAGTCTCTAAGGAAAACTAATTCCTGCATATTATTTTTTATAAATTTAATAATTCTTTAAATGCAAAATTAATTCACAATAATTATTAATTATAAGCAATTTTATGCATATTGTATAAATTCAAAAAAAAAAGTATTTTTTTTGGCCGCCGTATATGGATACTTTAGCATGAATTAACGCCGAAACTGGTGTAGGGCCCTCCATCGCCTGAGGCAATCATATATGTAAACCTATTTGAGCCGATTTAGCTGCTGCACCTAATAATAATAAGATGGAGATAAAAGTCACAACATTAATATTAATGTAAGGAGCTAAAGAAAATACAATCGAATAATCTAATGTACCAAAAGTAAAAAAAATTGCAAAAAAACCAATAGTTAAGAAGAAATCTCCAACACGATTAGTAAACATGGCATTCATAGCACTTTTAACGGCGGCTACTCTAGTATATCAAAAATGTACTAGTAAATAAGAACAAATACCGACGCCCTCCCAACCCACAAACATAACCAAAAAATTATTACCTGTTACTAAAATTAACATTAAACCTGTGAATAAAGATATATATGAAAAGAAACGTTGTGAATGTGGATCTTCACCCATATATCCTACAGAATAAAAATGTACTAAAACTGAAACTATTAATACAGGTATTAACATACTAACTGTTAATTCATCAAAGTAAAATGATCAAGTTACTTTTAAATGTTCTGAACTAATTCATGAAAATAATTCAATACTTGTTGGTGAATTACTTATAACTACTTCATAAAATGCAATAAATGATAATAAAGTAGTTATCAATAAACAAGTTATATTAATAATATATACCCCCTTAATACCTAAAACTCTTCCAAATAATCCACTTAATATTGCAGCTAAAAATGGTAAAAATACAATAGTTATATACATAATGTTTAAGATTCATTATATTTCAATACTTAACTCATTATTATTACTATTTATTTTTTATATATAATACAAAATAAGAAAAAAAATATTAATTCTATGTATATTAGATAAAATAATAATAAAATATATATTATTTAAAATTTTTAAATAAAATAATATCTTAAAACTACATCATTATCAAGTTAAAACTAAAAAAGTGATTATCACTTTTTTAATTTTTAAAATCATCACACATTAATACAATGAAATACCCTCCTCTAACCCTGTTGAGTATAATATATTTATACAATCCCAACTCAAATTTAATTTAATATATAATTTATATATTAAATAATTTCCAATACTTAAAAGTAAATTTAACTTAATCAATAATAGTCATAATAAATTATAAAATTATGACATTTATATCAATAAATTAATATTATTAATAAAAACTATAATTTTCTTAAATGACATACACAAAATATTCAATAAAAATAAGATTAAAAATTTTTTTAATGTTTTTAATATTTTCTTATTTTAAAATATGCTATCATAATTGCTAACCCTATAGCTGACTCTGCTCCTGCTACTGCTATTACATATAAAGCAAAAACTTCAGCCAATATGTCATTAAATTGTCAAGAAAATATTAAAGCCATGACTGACACGGCTAGTAATATTATTTCAATAGATATTATCATTAATATTAAATTATTTCTATTAAATATAAAACCAAGAGCCCCTAATCCAAATAAAATTAAAGCTAAATTCACAATAAGAAGTTATATTTTTATCTCTCAATTAATTAAAATAAATTTAAAACCCTAGTAAGGATTAGGCATAAATTCATAAAAAAAAGTAAAAATTAATATTTAAAATTTTGCTTAATTAAATGACTTTGTCAATATTACATCCAAATTACTAATTTGTTACCCCATATTTAGATTATCAATTTATAAATATTAATTTTAATATATATATTCCACCAATATTATTTTAATTAATTTTATATAAAAATAATAAATGTAAAGAATGGAATTTTAATTAATATCTGATGAATTTGAATTCTTTTTATTTACAATAAAAATTAACTTATTTATTGTATGATAAAAAGAAGTAATCACTATAAAAAACTATCTCTACATATATTAACTTTCAATATATATTCAATTATAATTGAATATATATGTATTAAATAAATTTTTCATTATATAATATATCTTTTATTTTACTCCATTACTCAATTAATATATTATATTTTATTTTTTAAGCCGAGTATAATAAAAGGAAGGCCATCATTAAACAAAACAGACCTGTAGCCTCTGCTAAAGCGAATCCTAAAATTGCATAACCAAATAATTGAGGTCGTAATGAAGGATTTCGAGCTACACCTTCGATTAAACTACCGAAAACTATTCCAATACCAACTCCTGCTCCTGTTACGTAAAACCCTAAATAAAGGATAAAAAAAATAATACACTGTATTTTTATTCTTTTCGCATATTATATTCAATTAAAACAAATATTTATTTATAAAGTTAGGACTATATTATATTAGTTAAAAATACAAGAAACTAATTTTCACGCATAGTCTCTAAGGTATTTAAAATTAATTTTTTTAATACCTGTTAATTACTTTTATCTTTAAACGATAGTAAAAGCTTTCTAACATTTAATGAAATATTGATTGGTCTAACTAATTAATTTATACAAATTTATAATTATTAGTTATTCTTATTTAGCGGTATAAACATATATCTTTTTCTATATATAGTTCCTTTAATATAATGAGACTTAATAGTTCTAGTATCTGGTTTTATACCTAATATGCTACTTAGATATTTTTGAACAGACCTTATACCTATAAATTTCAATTCTGTTTTATCAACCATATCCTTTAACGTTAAAGGATATCTTCCTTCTTGATTTTTAATTCACCTATCACTACTATTAGGATTTCTAGCAAAATAAAAATAACCTAATTCATTATAAATTAAAAATTTTTTGTTTTTATATCTAGATATAGCTGTTTCTCTTCCTCTAATACTAATACCCAATTTCTTATAATTAGGATTAAGATCTTTAGCTCCCTCCTTAATAGAATTATATGTTTTTATTAAAGATAAATCTGAATTATATACATATAACTTATCAGGTATCAAAGAAAATGAAGATATATTAGGTATGATTAATTCAGGTATATTCTTCGATTTTCTATGTATGATATCATGTGTTAATAAATTTTCTTCTTCTACATAGGGATATTTTATATTAACGAAACCTTTTAAATTTGGACTATAAAAACTTATAATATGATTCATATATCTAGCTATTGTTCCTATACTTTTAATACCTAATATACCCATTAATTTTCGTATTGAATGTACAGTTCTTATTACTTTATTATTCACAATAATTTGAACTTGTTTAGCTGTTTTATCTCCTAAAACAGGCATATCTAAATTTTTAATATCTCAATTGGTATACGAAAATATAATTAATTTTCGTTCACCGTTCAAAGGAAATGAAAAATGTAATAATAATGATTGCTCTAATATTCTAGGTATTAATTGTGTTATAGCAAATAAAATATCCATTTCACCTTTGCTTAATACATAACAAGGATGAAGATAAATAAATTTCCTATAATAATTCATTGTTTTATATAAAGGACTTCATTTATATTCTTCATATTTATAATTATATGAATATAATTTAATGCCCTTTGTTTTTTGCCCAAAGCTGTTCTTATGTGCATTTAAACGAGTATAAAAATCGATACAAGATCCTACATATTGTTCACCATTAGGAGCTTCAAATATATATACACCTGCTATATAAAAACTAGAATTAATATCCTCTTTTAATTTTTTATACTTTAAGTTATTAAAATTTAATGGAATTAATTCATTAACAACTAAATTATTATTTTCATTTTTTCCCATTATTTCTATTCTAGATAATAATATTTCTTCATTCAAAAAATTAAAAAGAACACTATCCTTTAGCAAACTATTTATCATACTTTCAACTATAGAAATAGCTTCCTTAACTAATTTTGTATAAATTATTTTCGATAATAATAAATTATTATCACGTATTACTGATAATAATACGTTGCTTAAACCAATTGTAGCTAGCCCTGAACCAATAATTTTTGCTGCTTGTACTAACATAATAATTACTAATTTTTTTAATCTTTTACATATTCTTTATTAAACTATCCCCTTTTCATTGTATAAACCCTTATATTAAAGGATTTTTTTCTATATAATTATTAATAGACTTTTTTTAATAGTTTATTAATTATATATATATATATTATTTCATCTAATACTATTAATTGACTTAAAATATTTTAGCTTTCATTTGAAATCAAACTTATAAATTAAATAAAAACTTTTATTTAATTAATTATATTTACTTTCTAAATTATAACCATCATCAAATTAAAATTTATTATTTTAATAAATATATTAAATAATAAGAATATCTATTAAGAAAAACATAAAAATAAAACTAGAAATTTTTAATTATATCTCTTTACTTTATAATACCATGATATTAAAACACAAAAAAATTTTTGTAATATATAACTACTCTTATAATAAAATCACTCTTTTTCCGCTGATGTTACTTAAGCTATAACTTATGCATTCCTATTTTATAATAAATATAAAGATATACTATAATTTAATATTTTATATTAAATTATATTCAGGTTGAATACCTGGAATCGAACCAGGACTTATTACACCACAAATAATTGTTCTACCTTTAAACCATATTCAACAAAGAGTTAAATTAATAAAAAAATAGTATCTTAACATTAATAAAGTAATAAAATTGAGCATTTTCATTTTTATTACTAGTATATAGTTATTTTAATATTAATTTAACCCCCTTTATATAATAATATCATTAAATTATTACATAAAAGAAAAAAAAATTAAATAATCATAATTAAAAATAGATTAAGGGTAAACAGATTAAGTAAAAAAACCTAAAATTCATTTTATTAATAAATAAAATAACCATAAATAAAATATATATATATTAATCTTAATTAAAACCGTACTCATTTTTATTATTAATGAAAAGTATAAAAATTATCTTTTAATAGAAACTACCATGTTAATTATATTATTCATCAATAACTCAATTTACTATTAATACTATTATTTTAACTACTATTATACAATAATACTTTATTTATATAGACATTACCAATTTTCTTCATCTTTTTTTGCTTTTTCTTTTAATCTTGCTTCTTCTTCTGCTATTTCTTTTTTTAATTGATCATTAGCTTTTTTTCTTTCAGCGAGTCATATTCTATCTTCTTCAATACCTTCCCTTAATTCTTCTATTGATCTTAACAGAGGTCGATTTAAAAACGCTTGAGTTTCGATTCATTGTTTTTTTACTCTTTCCTTTCTTTCTAATTCTATTTTTTCCACTCGTATACGAAATTGATCTACTAAAGTATCTATATACTTAACAGTCATAATATCTGGCTTATGACTTTTAAATGGTTTTAAATTAAGTAATCCTGGCTTTTGCAAATTAATATATTCTTTTACATATTCTACAATATCATCATGAGCTATAAATTCTTTTGATATTTTCTTTTCATTCATATTTTTAATATAATTTTGAAGATAATCTACGATTTCCTTTTGCTTATCTGGATTGTCAATAATACTTTGTATTCAAAATATCCTATCATCATCTAAATCACCTGCTTGCTCTT
>Ga0074044_10001739_pt1 | contig 19410 bp, 15 predicted proteins | sample BogForMeECP23OM1_FD_94443 | JGI IMG/M metagenome (GOLD analysis project Ga0074044, IMG submission 94443) | Bog forest soil microbial communities from Calvert Island, British Columbia, Canada - Bog Forest MetaG ECP23OM1 | ecosystem: Environmental > Terrestrial > Soil > Wetlands ...
AGGCCGTTGAGGCCGGCGGAATAAGCGTAATAGGGATCGGACAACGCCGAGTTCACCAGGTGGGTGGTGTGAGCGGAAACGTTGCCGGACTCGTGGTCGGAGTGCAGGATGAAGTACATGCGGGCGACATCCTTGTAGTCCTCGCACTGGCCTATCATTTCGGCGAAGTTCGCGCCCATGTCCAGCTTCCCGATCCTATTCTGGAAATCGCTGCGATACTTCAGGTTGTAGATGAACGCAGCGATGATGGGAATACGAGCAATGATGTCGTAGGCGTCCTCATAGGTGTATTCCCACGCGTCATGCTTGTTGAACTTGCCCGACCTATAGTAGTGGGCGAACTTGGAGTCCCTCTGCATGGCGAGCAAGCCTACGGAGAGCATGGCCATGGGGTGGCTGTCACGCGGCATGCCGCGGATGACATCCCACACGTAGGAAGGAACGTACTGGCGAACCTTCCACTCGGCCAGAACTTCGCCGACCTCTGCCTGGGTGGGCACGTCGCCGGTGAGAAGGAAGTACCAGAAAGATTCCACGGTCGGATATTTAGAGCCGGGCGCCTTGGGAAGAGCTGCGAAGGTCTCGGGAATGGTCTTGCCCCGGAAGCGGATACCTTCCTGAGGATCGAGGTAGGAGATGTCGGTAACCAGGCAATGGACGTCGCGAGCGCCGCCGATGGCCTGGTCGATAGTCACCTGGTCGATGACAACCTTGCCGTGTTCTTTGATCAGGTGTTGGATGTGAGGACGAAACTCCTCAATTTTCTGTTTAAGTGTTTCCTTCAGTGCCATTTGCTGAACTCCTTTTCTCCTCGTAGAAGGTTCCGTGTCCTGTAATTCCAAGACTAAGAACCAAATCTGTGAGAAGTTCCGGCCGAAACTGGAACTTCTGCGGTTACTAGTAAGTCAGACCGGGACCGACGGTGACTCTAAGGGCATCCTGTGCTATGACAAACTCTCCTCTGCGGGCAGGTAATGATGGTCTCGCGCCAGGCGGGCTCGTCGAGACTCATCGTGGTGGACGCTATCGAATGAAGCTGCCGCGTATGCAGTTTCCGTCTGTCCGGGGTGTCTGTCTGTGAGCCCAATCACGTACAAGTGTGCGCACTGGCGGTCAAGCAGATGGAGGAGCCATCCAGTATCTTGACTATCTAACGAAAAATACTATCGGTGACCGCGATCACAAAGAAGTGTGACCCCTCCCCACGGGCGGCTGCGCGAAACGCCTCTACAATTCCTAACAGAGGTCAGTCCTCATGGAACCTTCTGGAGGGCTACGGCATTGAGATCGTGGATCAAGTCCCGATCACCGCGGAATCGGGCGCCGCGGGTCAAGAGGATGGTCCCGGTTACCGGTCCGAGGTAGTGGTGACCTAAGCACGAGCAGGTTACGGAAAAGTGTCTTCCGCACGACAGTTTCACCTCGGCGGCTAAAGCCGGTGCTGAAGACAGGTCAGTTCGCGGCGCTAAAGCCCTCCACCCCGCCACGCCAAAACCGGGCGTGCTGGGGACCCCGGCGCTGCGCCACCCAAAATGAAGCGCCTAAATCAAGTGCAACGTCGAGTTTTTCCGCTGCCGGCTAGAGCACCGCTTGTAATAATCCCGCTTGTAATAATCAAATAGAGATCACAGCGGATAAATTTATTTCCGCGTCAGGATCGAACGATCTGAGTGTTCGTCCGGTAAAGGTATAGCTTGGACGCGGACCGCCTATCCGGTAGTATGGTGGGCCGGCCACAACATGGCCGCTTGTAAGCGGCTACTGCCGGTTAGTCCAGAGGGTTGTGGCGGGGCCACCAGGCGAAGGAGAGGGAATCAGCATGGCGATAGCGACCACGAATCCAGCGACCGGCGAGGTCGTGAAGACCTTCGAGCCTCTCACCGGGGCACAAATTGAGCAGAAGTTGCAACTGGCGGCTTCCGCGTTCCGAAGCCATCGGCAGACTTCGTTCGCGGAACGTGCGAGCAAGATGATGCGCGCGGCCGAGATCCTGGAGCAGGAAAAAGACGAGTGCGCCCGCTTGATGACGCTCGAAATGGGCAAGCCTCTGAAGGCCGCGGTGGGCGAGGCGCTGAAGTGCGCCACTGGGTGCCGCTACTATGCGGAGAACGCCAAGAAACATCTGGCGGACGAAATTGTGGAAATAGGAGCGAAGCGCAGCTTCATCCGCTATCGGCCAATTGGTCCCATCCTGGCCATCATGCCGTGGAATTTCCCTTTCTGGCAAGTGTTTCGTTTTGCCGCGCCAGCGTTGATGGCGGGCAATGTCGGGCTGCTGAAGCACGCTTCCAACGTTCCGCAGTGCGCGCTGAAAATTGAAGACATTCTTCACCGCGCCGGTTTTGCCGAGGGTGTGTTCCAGACGCTGCTGATCGGTTCGGGGCCAGTGGATGGCATCTTGAACGACCCTCGGGTGGTGGCCGCGACGTTAACGGGGAGTGAGCAGGCGGGGATTCAAGTGGGAATTTCCGCCGCCAAACGAATCAAGAAAGTCGTGCTGGAACTAGGTGGCAGCGATCCTTTTATCGTGATGCCGAGCGCCGATCTGGATGCGGCTGTCGCTACGGCCGTCGACGCTCGGATTCAGAACAACGGCCAGTCGTGCATCGCGGCCAAGCGGTTTATCGTGTCGGAAAAAATAGCGGACGAGTTCGAACGCAAGTTCGTGCAACGCATGCAGGAGTTGCGTGTGGGCGACCCTTTCGACCCGAACACCCAGCTCGGCCCGTTGGTCAACGCCGACGCGGTTACTACTCTCGATGCCGACGTGAAAAAGACTGTGGCCGCGGGCGCGCGGGTGCTGACCGGTGGCCATCCCCTGGAACGTCGCGGTTACTACTACGCGCCGACGGTGCTCGTCGACATTCCTAAGGAATCGCCGGCTTACAAGGAAGAATTCTTTGGCCCGGTGGCGTCAATTTTTCGCGTTAAGGACGTGGATCATGCCATCCAAATCGCCAACGACACCCGTTTCGGGTTGGGCGCCAGCGCGTGGACGAACGATCCGGCGGAAACAGAACGGTTCATTAACGAACTCGATGCCGGCATGGTTTACCTCAACAAGATGGTGGTTTCCGATCCGCGCTTGCCTTTCGGTGGCGTAAAGTCCTCAGGCCACGGGCGCGAGCTCGCGCTGCAAGGGATCCGCGAGTTTGTGAACGCTAAGACGATTTGGATCCAGTAAAATTGGTCTCAGCAATGGTCTCGGGTAGGGCACGGCTTCGGCCGTGCCGTTCGGGGTCAAACGCCGCTGCGGTTCGCCGACTGCGGCGACAATAATTAAGAGGATGGCGGTGGTGGATGCGGACAGCGGGAAAGTGTTGGCCAGTCATGCCATTGGAGCCGGATGCGATGCGACTGGGTCCGATGCCGACAGGGACCTGGCGTTTGCGTCGGCGAGAGACGGCACGATCACGGTGATCCGCGAAGAGAGCAAACATAAGTCCAACGTGGCGCAGACGGTCACGACGCAGAAGTCGGCGCGCACCGGCTTCAGGTGGATTTCTTCATTCTCTTTCCGGTTTCCAGCGTTTGGCCCTGTGGCTTTGTTGCGGGGCCTCATCTTCTTCTGTTTCCTGGCCTCGGCATTTGCCCAAGGCGGCCCGCCCTACTACACCAACGATCCGGGAACCCCCGGCCATCTCAATTGGGAAATCAATCTTGGCTACATGCCCTTTTTCTATAGCAATCAGTCCGTCTCCCACACTCCCGACCTCGACATCAATTTCGGGGTTGGCGATCACATCCAGCTCACCTACGAAAATGCCTGGTTGCGAGTGCAAAATCCCTCTTCCGAGACTAAGTTCGGTCTGGGTCAATCCAATCTCGGCCTCAAGTGGAGGTTCTACGACGCCGGGGAATCGGGCCTCAAGATCTCGCTTTTCCCGCAAGCCTTCCTGAACAACCCCAACGACGCGGTCCGCCGCGGCATCACACCTGCCAGCCAGGCTTTCCTGCTGCCTTTCGAATTCTCCAAGAAACTTGGCCCCGTCAGTGTGGATTACGAAATCGGTTATCAGTTTGCCCACAAAGGACCAGACGGGTGGATCAGCGGCCTGGTGCTCGGCCACGATTTCACTTCAAAATTTGAAATGGACATGGAGTTCTATGCCCAAGGCACATTCCATCCCTCCGAGAGCCAACCCACGATTGGCGTGGGCGCTCGCTACAAAATCCATAAGCCGGTGATCCTTCTCCTCATGACCGGACGCAGCCTTGAACCCACCCGTCCCAATCAGTCCTATTTTGTCGGTTATTTCGGGCTTCAGTTCCTACTGCCCCCAAAATCCTACAAATTAGAGTAACCCTCCCCCTAAGTTGCGGCTGCGGCGGCCGCGCTGCGCGGTTCCGGGAGTTCCCGAACCCAAGCCGAGTTTGATAAGGTACTCGTGCTATGACTATGAAGAAGAACGCAGTCCACAAAACGACGCTCCGGCAAAAAGCGCAGTTAATGTCGGGTTCGGAAATTGAACGCACGCTGGTGCGGCTGGCTCACGAAATTCTGGAAAAAAATGGGGGCGTTGACGGCTTGGGGCTAGTCGGAATCCGCCGTCGCGGAGTGCCCATCGCCGAGCGGCTGGGCAAAATGATTCAGCAGGTCGAAAAGAAGAGAGTTCCCGTGGGCACGCTCGATATCACGTTTTACCGTGACGACCTTTCCACCCTGGGCTCCAAGCCCGTGGTGCAGGAAGGGGAAATTGGGTTTTCTATCGAGGGTAAGAGGATCGTGCTGATCGACGACGTGCTTTATACCGGCCGCACCACGCGCGCTGCCCTCGACGCCCTTTTTTCGCATGGCCGCCCGAGCCGAGTGCAGTTGCTGGTGCTGATCGATCGCGGCCATCGCGAATTGCCCGTTGAGGCCACATTCATCGGCCGAACTGTGCAGACCAGCGACAGTGAAGTGATCGAAGTCAAGTTGACGGAGATCGACGAAGCGGAGAAAGTTCTGCTCATGGAGCGGTGAGTTCCTGCTCGTGTGGGGACGGGCGCCCTCGCCCGTCCCAGGTTGCGTAGGACAGCCGCCCCGGCTGTCCAAGCCGAGCGCAGCTCGGCCTATCCCTTGCTTCTGCCAATCCACTCCGCGTCGAAGCGGGCTCGGTCGTAGAACGACTTCTGAGTTCCCACTCCGGTGGTCGAAAGGCCAGCGTAAAGGTTGGCGCGCTTCACGGCTTCCTGCTCGGGCAGACCTTCGCCAAGAAAGGTCGCGAAGCTGCCAATAAAAGCGTCACCGGCTCCTGTGCTGTCCACGCTCTTCACGTTAAACGCGGGCAAGTGTTCGATGCCCTCATTTCCGGCAAGCAGCGAGCCATTCGCGCCCAGAGTGATGATCACTCGCCGGATACCGCTGGAAAGAAGCTTCTCCGCGCAACGTTTGGCATCGTCGAGATTGCGCACTGGCATACCGGAAATTGCCTCTGCCTCACTTTCGTTGGGAACAAAGTAATCGAGATCCGTTACCCCCTTGATGTCGATGGGTTGGGCGGGAGCGGGGTTTAAGATGCAGCGGATGCCGTTCTTTCGCGCAAACTTAATCGTGTAGTACACGGTCTCCAGTGGGATCTCGAACTGGAGAACGATGCAGTCCACGCTCTTCAGTGTATCTGCGGCGGCATCCACGTCGGCAGGTTTCAAGGCGTCATTCGCGCCTTTGACGACGATGATCCGATTCTGCCCGGAAGGATCGACGAAGATCGGAGCCACTCCGCTGGAGACGCCGCTTACCAAGCGCACGTGGGTGGCATCGATACCCAGCTTTTCAAAGTTGCTGATGGTTGACGGACCGAACAGGTCGTCCCCGACTCGCGCCACCATGAAGACGTCGGCTCCGCAGAGGCGGGCGGCAACGGCCTGGTTCGCGCCTTTTCCGCCAAACCCGAGATCGAATTTCTGGCCAAAGATGCTTTCCCCCGGCTTGGGGAACTGGTCTGAGAACGTGGTCAAGTCCACATTGGCACTACCCACAACCGCGATGCGAGGACGCTTTACCATAGACTCCCGTTGCAGCCGGCGCGCTCAAACAGCAGGCGCGTCGAGTTCTTAATCTCTATCTTTCGTGGCTTATCGATTTTAGGTAGCGGACTAGCTTGTCTCGGTCCGCCACGGACATGCCGCCAAGTTCGATGCCGTTCCCAAACTGGGGATGCCGCGTTTTCACTACGCCCTGAGCAGTCACCTTTTCATCTCCCAGCCACAGCACGATAGAGAGTCTGCTTCCGACATCGAGGGTCATACTCATTTCTACGTAGCATCCAATGGGGCAGAGATCCGAGGTTTCGACGCGGAGCGGAACCGCCGAACCCTCCGGCCTTAGCTCAACCGGGACCGCCACTTTCGTGCGCGGGTACCTTCTCCGCTCTGGCTGGGGTCCTTGCGGCTTATCCATGGTTGATTCCCTCCTGCCCATTCAACATCCCTGGCTGGCGCCACGCGATTGAATCTGATAAAGACCGATTTTCGTGGCCCGAGTCCAGTGCCATGGGCGAGCGCCATTATAGCCTTAAGGATTGGCAGCCCTTTAGAAAAACGCGTGACAGTCGACACAAAGAACGTCCCCGCATTGTTCACAGCAGAAATATCCGAAGGTTACGACTTGGGGTAGGCGGGATCATTCATCTGGCGTCCGCACGCGCTCTTGAGTATTCTCTTGGGGATGGGCACGGTTTCGCTGAGCGAACTGTTGGGCTCGACCGTCTACGACGCCTCCGGCGCCGCCAGCGGCCGGGTGCGCGAGGTGGCTCTCGCCCCGCAGGAGGACCGCTCCCGGGTTGCTCTGCTGATCGTCAAAACGGCCGCGGGAAACCGCATATTGCCCTTGGCTGCTGTTTCCGCGATCAATGGCGGTGTTCGGGCCTCCACCGTGGCCGCGGAATGGACGACGGCCGATGGCTCCGAAGGACTGTTGCTGCTCAGTCGCGATCTGCTCGATCAGCAGGTGATTGACGTGCACGGCCGTAAAGTCGTGCGCGTAAACGACGTGGATTTTCATCACGAGATGGCGCAGAACCGCCCCGTTTTGAAAGTTGACGGTGTGGATGTGGGCGCGCGGGGCGCCATTCGCCGCCTGCTCAAAGGCATGGTCCCGGCGGCTGCCCTTCGGGTCTTGCTTGGGCGGATCCCTCCCCGCGATATCCCGTGGGACTTCGTGGATCTCATCGAGACCGACCCTGCCCGGCGCGTCAGGCTGAAAATTTCGCATGAACGGCTGGCCAAGCTCCATCCCGCTGATATTGCCGACATCGTGGAGGAACTGGCTCCCGATGAACGGGAAGCGGTATTCGAGACGTTGGACGAAGATGTCGCCGCGGACGCGTTGGAAGAGCTGGAACCCAAGGTGCAGAAAGCGGTCGTGGAATCGCTTGATTCCGACCGGGCCGCCGACATTGTCGAGGAGATGGAGCCCGACGCGGCTGCCGACCTTTTGGGTGACCTCTCGGATGAGCGCAGCGAGGAAATCCTGGTGCAGATGGAGCCGGAAGAGCGCCAGGAAGTCGTCGACCTGCTCGAGTTCCAAGAGAATACAGCCGCCGGCCGCATGACCACCGAGTACATTGCATTGCCGGTGACCGCGAGCGCTCACGATGCGATCGAGGCCATGCGTACCTTCGAAGGCCACATGGAAAATATGAGCACCATTTACCTCACGGATTCGCACGGGACCCTGGCGGGCGCCGTGCCGCTGGTTAAGATTGTGCTGGCGCCATCCTCGACTCCGCTTCTGGCCTTGGCCCAGGAGCCCCTCATTTCCTGCCGCGAAGACGCGAAAGAGAAGGAATTCGCCGAGCTTTTTGACAAATACAACCTGCTGACCTTGCCGGTGATCGATGAACACAGTCAACTCACCGGTGTGATCACGCCGGACGACGTGATCGCGATGCTGCGCGCAAAGCTGTAACCATGTGTTCTTCCTACGGTAGAGACGGGGCTCGCCCCGTCTCCCTCTGCGACAGGAGACGCGGCAAGCCGCGTCTCTACGAGAAAACTTTCTTAATCTTTCACTTTCACCTATCCAGACGGCGCTCCCAGCATTTATTCTGGTCGTTCTATTTTGCCAATTTGACTGTCCCTGTACCCTGTGCGCATGAAATTCCTAAGAAGATGGAAGTTCCGGATCCTGTTGTTTTTTGCGGTCGTAGGGCCGGGCTTCATCACCGCCAATGTCGACAACGATTCCGGCGGCATCTTCACCTATTCGCAATCCGGCGCGCAATTCGGCTACACGCTCTTGTGGACGATGATCCCGATTACGGTTGCCCTGATCGTGGTGCAGGAAATGTGCGCCCGCATGGGAGCGGTTACGGGCAAGGGCCTGAGCGATCTGATCCGCGAAGAATTCGGCTTGCGGATTACGTTCCTCATGATGATCGGCATTCTGATTACCAATTTTGGCAACGTCATCGCCGAGTTTGCCGGCATTGCGGGAAGCATGGAACTGTTCGGAGTATCAAAGTACATCTCGGTGCCCATCTGCGCCGTGATCGTATGGCTGATCGTCGTGAAGGGGCAGTACAAGAGCGTTGAAAAAGTATTTCTGGCGGCTTCGTTCTTCTATATCACTTACATATTTGCGGGAGTGCTGGCGAAGCCCGCGTGGATGGAGGCGGTGAAGGCCACGGTGAAGCCTCCGCAGCTAGCGGCCTTCCAGCAGGACGCCTACCTTTACATGGTGATCGGCGTTGTCGGAACTACGATCGCGCCCTGGATGCAGTTCTACCTGCAGTCGTCGGTCGTGGAAAAGGGAATCACGCGGCGCCAGTACAAAGCTTCGAGGCTCGACGTGATCGTAGGGTGCATTTTCACCGACGTGGTTGCCTGGTTCATCATTGTGGCCTGCGCCGCTACGCTGTACTTGCATGGCATTCGTGACATTCGCGACGCCGCCGACGCCGCCCTGTCGCTGCGTCCTTTGGCCGGCCGATGGGCGTACCTGCTGTTTGCGCTGGGGCTTTTCAATGCGTCGCTGTTTGCCGCTTCGATTCTGCCGCTTTCGACGGCCTACACGGTTTGCGAAGGGTTAGGTTTTGAATCGGGAGTGGGGAGGAAATTTTCGGAGGCCCCCGCCTTTTACTGGCTTTATACGATGCTCATCGCCGCCGGGGGAGCGGTCATCCTGATCCCGCGGATTCCGCTGGTAAAGATCATTGTGTTTTCGCAAGTGGTCAACGGGGCCGTGTTGCCTTTCGTGCTGATTTTCATGTTGCTGCTGATCAACAAGAAAGAACTGATGGGCGAATACGTGAATAAACCCACGTTCAACATCATCGCCTGGGCGACGACAGTGATTATGGTCGGGCTGACGTTGCTGCTGGTGTACGGCACCGTGCGCGGCGGAATGGGATAGTTCAAAGGCGTCTAACCGCAGAGATCGCAGAACGGGCGGAGAAATTCAGAGGGAAACCCCATTGTTCTCTGCGTACTCTGTGACCTCTGCGGTTAGACGTTTTGGCGGCTACAGGATTTTTCCGTCCGCCAGATCCTTCACCAGACCCAAGTCGGCCTCCAGGAAATCCAGTTCCAGAAGTTCAAGCCGCGTCGCCCATCGTATTTCGCGAAAAATCCGGTTCTCAATTTCCCCCTGGTAATCGCGCACTTCGAAGAAACGTAGTTCCACTGACCCGCCGCCGCGGTATTCATGGAGGATGCGGGCAACTTCCACGCCAACCTCCGCCACGATCCCTAGTTCTTCCTCCAATTCCCGGCGCATGGCATCGCGCGGCTGCTCGCCTTCTTCGATCTTGCCTCCGGGAAATTCCCATTTGAGCGGCATGGGCTGGTGCCTGGTCCTCTGGCAGGCGAGGATGAGGTCATCTTTCAGGATCAGCGCGGCTACGACTCGTTTCATGGATGAAAAAATACTTCTAGCTGCTAGCTTCTGGCTGCCAGCAAGCGGTCTGTTGTGGAGGTTTGCCAGCAGCTAGTAGCCAGGAGTTAGCAGCTGACAGGTCGGTTCAGGCGCCCTCGAGGCGCTTGCCCGTAAGTTGGGCGCAGTATTCGACCAGTTCCCGGTCTTCAGCAGCGAATGCTGCCGGGAAATGACTGTCGATATCGAGTTCACCGGCTACCAGGCCGCGGACAAAGACTGGGACCACGATCTCCGACTTGGTTTCGAGCGAGCAGGCAAGATACCGGGAATCGCTAGTTACGTCATCCACAACCACGGTTTTTCCGGACGAAGCCGCGGCGCCGCAGATGCCCTGATTCAGAGGAATGCGGGTGTGCGGAGTCATCGCTCCCTGGTAGTGTCCCAATACCAGCATGGGCGGATCGGCTCCGGGTTCAAGCATATAGAAGCCCACCCAGTTGTACTTCAGCATCTTTTGGTGCAGCAGAAGAGTGATGCCTTTCATCAGTTGGTCGGCTGTGCGTGCTTCGGAATTCAAGCGGTCCAGTTCTCTGCGCACTTCGTCGACCCGGTGAGGATTCGAGGTGGTGGCCATGATGGTAATCCTAAACTATGCAGCCGCGGGGATTCATCTTCGGAGTGGAGAGCGTCGGCCGGTGACAATCGGAGGGGAGAAATCGGAAGCCCGCCGCATTACAATCGCGGCTGTGTATTCTTCCGAACTCCTCGATCATTTTCAGAATCCGCGCAACGTGGGCGACGTCAAGACTCCCGACGTTTCCGCGCAGCTGGAAAATCCAGCCTGCGGAGACGTCTTGAAACTGACGGCCAAGCTGGTGGGAAGGCAGATCGCTGACATCCGTTTTCGCGCCAAAGGATGTGTGCCAGCGATGGCCTGCGGGTCGGCCCTTACGGAGTTGATCATAGGCAAGACCGTAGAAGAAGCGCGGCAGGTGAGCAGGGGAGAGTTGGTTCGCAGAGTCGGTGGCCTGCCGCAAGCCTCCGCCCACGCAAGCCACCTGGCAATGGACACGCTCGCCAAGCTCTTGCGGGGGCTCTGAAGGACATCAGCACGTTCAGGGCCCTAATCAAAGCATCTCCCGGTTAGCTGGCCGCGGCGCGGGTTGGCGTCTTTCTGGAGTCCGTCGTTTCCATGGCAGTGACGTCCTTGAAAAGCCCGGGCAAGCTTTGAGCGTCATCTACCGATTTGCCGAATCGCGCGGATTCGTAAGCGCGGGTAAACCTGGCGACCTTCTCCTGCAAGGCTGTTTCGTGAATGGCCGCGACGAAATCCATTGGCGTTTGCGACGGCGACTTGCGCCAGCCCAACCGTGCCATGCGGCGCACCATCCGGTCATACCAAAGCGCGGCGGATTCGCGCGGGGCGCGCTCGGGATGCGCTCGCAGACTGCGGGCACGCAGTCCGCCGATCAGGCGCCGGACATTCAACAGCGCGATCAGGACTGCCGTGAAAACGATGAGCCCGCCCAACCATCGCACGGGAAAAGTGGTGAAGTGGTCGTGCGCGCGCCTTGCCCAGCGCAGCATGGCGCCATGCTGACGCTCAATCCACCGGCGAAGCCCGTCAAAGAGTTGCCGGCTGCTGGTGGCAGCATCCTTGCCTAAAGTGCGCTGGTGGGCAACATCGTAGTTGATAATCCACTCGCGCCAGAACGAGGCGGCCGCGTCCACGTAGAGACTCATCCGCGACCAACCGGTCCGCGCCGGCAGGCTCCCCGCCGGCGTCGGATCGAAACTGATCCAACCCGACCCGGGGAAGTAAGCCTCAACCCACGAATGGGCGTCACTGGCCCGCACCACGTACTGGCCGGTGAGGTCGTTGTATTCGCCCCCGCGAAAGCCGGTCACAATTCGCGACGGGATGCGCAACGAGCGCAGCATCACGGCCATCGAACTGGCGAAATACTCGCAGTGACCTTTCTTCCGCTGGAACAGGAAATCGGCCAGCGGATCCCGCGGCACGCTGCTCGGCAGCTCCAGCGTGTATGCGAAATGCGTGGCGAGATACCGCTCCAGCGCGACCGCCTTCTCATAGTTGCTGGGAGCCGGCGCCGTGATTTCTTCGGACAACCTCGAAATGCGAACATCGAGGGGCGGTAGTTGCAGGTACCGGTCCATATCTCCGGATGTGGTGTTGGCGGCCAGACGAAGCTCGTCGCTGTCGATTTCCGGTAATTGCGATTGGGCTTCGTACCGATTGATCGGGTGGTCGGCATCGAGGTCGTAGACGGCTCCTCCGGCGTCGGTGCTCAGCTGCCGGAAATTTCCCGTGAGATTCTGCGGGCTCTCTGCCAGGAAAAAGACGTTGGTTCCGAGGGGTTCCATCAGGACGCGATAATGAATGGATCGGCTTGCGACCACTGCCGCGGCGCGCGGGTCCACCAAAGGCGCCAGGCGATAGCTTTCGTCTCCCGCTGGCCGCAGTCGTGTTTGCGCAAACGAGTTCGACCAGGCCCAGCCGTCAAAATTGTTGAGCGCGACGCCACGCCACTTCAAGTCGTAAGCGCCTTGCAGATCGTTCTGGATTTCGATGTGCATGACGACCGCGCTGGACTGCTGAATTTGGCCGATGCGGCCCAGTTGCACGCGATCGGTGAAGCCGGTGGAGATATCGCTAGCCGGGGTGTAGGCAGTCAAGTAGCGTGACGAAACGCGGGGAAGCAAAAAGAAGATCAGAAAACTCCCGGCCAGGATCATCAGCATGAGCGCTGGAGCGATCGCGAGCAGCGCGTAGGCCATGCGCTGGGTTGGAGAGGCCACGCGGGGATCTTGCGCATGGGTTGGCTCGCTGCCGACGGAGTGCTGCATTTCCATCAGAACAAAAGTGACGATGGCAATTAACAGGAAGCCCGCAAAGGAAAGCAGGAACACGCTGCCAACAGTAAGCACGGCGGCCGCCAGCACCATCAGAAACGAAAGCGCCGCGAGCAAGTAGTGGTGACGGGTCCGCTGCAGCGAGAATTGCAAGACGACGACCAAGAAGAGCACAAGGTGAACGGTGGCAGCCAGAAAGCTGCGCGAAAGAAAGAAGTAGTCGGCGAGGTAGACAAAGACGTAAATCAGCGTCAGGGCCGTGGTCGAGCGTTCCGGGATGATAAACTCGCGCCGTGTCAGAAGTTGGACTCCGCGGAGTGCCAGCGCGATTCCGACCAGAGTCACAGCCGGCAGATCGAGCCCTCCGGTCGAGGCCAGAGCGCCAAAGCCGCTGAGCACGAGCAGATAAAGCGCGACACTAAAGTAGCGCTCGATGGCCTTGGCCATGGTGATCCCGCCCGGATTGATGGAGGGTTCAGTCACGAGACGCTTCTATTGTTGGCGAAACCGGAGCGGAAGGGAAGTGTCGGCGGTAACAAAGAATCGGCCGAAGCAGCGCATAGAATCTGGAGGGAAGGCCGCGGACCCGGAAGGCCGCCTTCTGTCTCCGGACGATTCGATCGTGCCGGGAGTTTATCGAAGAGGTGCATTTATGCAGATCGATGTGCTTGCCGGTTATGGCCGGAACGTTGCGGTTGTCGTGCTCGCACTCATTTTCACTGCGTTGTCGGTGGGGCAGGCGGCCCAACGGCATCCCCAAGCGAAGGTGGTCGCGCTGGACAGTTCCGTAAAGGAACTGAGTGTGCTGAATGGGCCGCCGGACAGCGCGGGTATGAGGTCCGGGTATATCGTGCTGAGTCCTGGACAGTCAGTAGGCAAGCACAGCACCGGGCACCACGAGGAAGTGCTTGTGGTCCTGGAGGGAGCCGGTGAAATGCTTTTCAAGGACGGTTCGAAGCTGCCAGTCAAGGCAAACACAGCCGTCTATTGTCCGCCGGAAACCGAGCATGACGTGATGAATTCCGGCAGCCAGGTGTTGCGGTATGTCTACGTAGTGGCAGAAGTAAGGTGATGAGCGTCGCACCCTGCGGCGAATTGTAAGCAGGCTACCGGGCCACCTCGCGATCTGATTTCTTCTGCTGCAATTTGCATTTGTGTTTACAATACCTGCCCATGGACTACCTTCTGAAAACTGAACCCACGGTGTACTCCTTTGCGGACCTTGAGCGGGAGAAGACCACGATTTGGGATGGGGTGACGAATCCAGCGGCGGTGAAGCATCTGCGCGAAATGAAGCCGGGAGAGCGGTTGGTGATTTACCACACCGGCGAGGAGAAGAGTGCGGTGGGGGCGGCGTCGGTGATAGCCGTGGATGCGAGCGATCCCAGGAACCCACAGGTGAGGATCAAAGTTGGGAAGCCGATTGCCAAGCCGAAGTCGCTGGCGGATATCAAGGCGCGAGCGGCGTTTGCAGAGTCTGCGCTGGTAAAGCAGGGACGATTGAGCGTCGTGCCGCTGACCGCGGCGCAGTATAGCTGGCTGGTGGGGGAGTGAGTTCAAGTTTCATGTGCAATGGCTTGCCGGTGGAGGGCGTCTTGCCCGTCCAGCCGGGCGGGGACACGCCGGGACGGGAAATTCAGTTGAGTGCGAGGGTGTCGTTCTGAATGCTGCCTGGATAATCCGGTGAGAAGGGGCGACCGATCTTGCCTTAGAATGGATGCTGAAATTCGGTTCCGCAAGAAGCGCTAGAGCATCCACCTTGTCTACCCGGGCTCATCAATCCGCGCTCCAGAAAACACAAGACGGGCAGCTACGGTTTCTCACCGTGGGCCAGACGGCTCGGATTCTGGGAATCAGTCCTTCGACTCTGCGGCTGTGGGAAAGCGTTGGCCTGGTCACGCCGGCGCGTAGTGGCGGCCGCTATCGTCTGTATACCCCGGACTTGCTGGATGTTCTGAAACGAATCAAGTATCTCCGCGACGTCAAGCAGTTGAATGTTCCCGGAATCAAACAGGCTCTAGGGGGGTCGCTTCCGGTGCGATCGAACGCGGAAGCGCGCCCTTCCGCTGACCTGGCGCGAAAACTCCGCCGATTGCGCAAGAAGTGCGGTCTGGGTGTTAGGGAAGCGGCACAGCGCGCTAATATTTCCGCTGGATTTCTCAGCTCCATTGAACTCACGCATGCCAATCCTTCGGTAGCGACCATCTATCGATTGGCGGCCGCATACGGAACTACCGTGCTGGATTTGTACGACCTCTCTCCGCAATCCACCCGGGTGGTTCGTCCCAAGAACCGTAAGACGCTGGAGACCGAGGCCGGGGTCCGTATGGAACTGCTTTCTACCGGAACCAAGATGCTGGAATCCATGTTGATTCGAGTGCCGCAAGGGACCGGCAGCGACGGCGCCTACACTCACCAGGGAGAAGACTTTCTCTATATATTGCAAGGCACGCTGGAGATTTGGCTGGACGAGGTGGAGTGCCAGGTGCTGGAGCAAGGCGACAGTTTCTGGTTCGAGAGCAACCGCGGACATCGCTGGTTCAATCCCACTAAGGAAGAGACTCTTATTCTGTGGGTCAACACCCCACCTACGTTCTAACTCTTACCATATAGAAACGTAGCTCGCGATTCTGTGTGGACTAAGGTTGTGCACGATAAACCGTGACGCCACCCACCATGGTCCACAGAACCTTGGCCTCTCTCAGTTCCTCGGGTGTAACTGTCAGAAGGTCACGATCGACTAGCACAAGGTCCGCTTGCATGCCCGGCGCGAGTGATCCGATTTTGTCTTGCTGGTTTAACGCACGGGCCGAATTACGGGTGTAGGCGAAAAGCATCGCTTCGCGCGGCATGCATTGAGAGGCGTCGAGCACGCCTTCCGGTCCCTTGCGCGTTTCGGCTTGGTAGATCGCCCAGAACACATTCGGACTGGAAACGAACCAGTCGCTTGCCCCCGAGATGGTGCCGCCGGCGTCGAGAATCGAGCGGGCCGGATACTGCCAGCGGTACAAGTCCGGGTCGAGGTACGGCTTGATGAGTTCAATCGTGTCCGGTTCCGCCATCGCCCAAAATAGCTGGAACACGGCGATCACACCAAGCTGCCGGAAGCGGGGGAAATCCTCGGGGTCGACTATCTGAAGATGGGTTAGCGCGTCGGGAAGGCCGCTGTATCCGTTGGCTTTCCTGGCCGCTGCGATTCCGTTGAGTGCTTCCTTCACCGCGCGATCGCCCAAGGCATGAACATGCACGACGAGACCTTGTTTATCAGCCAGCGTGGCTAACTCGGCGAAGCGCGCCGGATCGAATAGTAAGTCTCCGGACTTACCCGTGTTCTTGTATGGCCTGGTCATGGCCGCCGTCTGCGATGGATACTCCAGCACGCCGTCGGCAAAAACCTTGATGCCGGGAAGAGTCAGATTCGGTATGTTGGCGTATTCCTGCCGGATTTTTTGTACGGCCTCCAGCTCTTTTGCCGGATCGTTAAGAGGATTGACCTTCGGGAATGCCGCTACGTGGACAGTGAGCTCTCCCCGCTGGGCCAGGCTCCGGTAAGTGGACAGGATAGGCGGGTCGGCCATGGCGTCGAGCCATGCCGTGATTCCCAGGCTGTGCAGGTAATGGACGGCCGCTCGTCCGCCCTCGAGGTACTGCTCCTGGGACGGTTCCGGGATTACGGCCTCGATCTTCTCCCGGCCGACATCGACGGTAAAACCATTGGGATCGCCGCTGGGATCAATCCCGTAGTAGGCCCGCTCCGCTTGCGAAAGATGACTTAGGAAATCCTTGGTGATTCCAGCCCGGCGGAGCAGAGCCCGATTGGCCCAGCCGGTGTGGCCGTCGGATCCGCGGAGAAATACCGGCAGGTCAGCGTAGGCGCCGCTGCTGAAGCGGGCATTGAGTTCGTCGGTTTTTGACCAGTAGACCAAAGGCATCCCGCTGATGAAGAGGACATCACCGCGCATGCCCTTACCGCTTTTCTGCGCATCGGCGGCAATGCCGACCAGCGCGTCCATGGAGGCCACCTCGTTGTCCACATCCACGGAGATCAGTGCGAGACCGCCGTAGATGGGATGAGCGTGGCTGTCGATGAGACCGGGAAGCAGAAACTTCCCTTGCAGGTCAACGCGTGCGGCATTTTTATCGATAGCCGGGAGGACCTCGGCCAGACTGCCGACCGCCACGATCTTGTCGCCGCGAATGGCGACAGCTTCGGCGTAAGCATGATCGGGTACGCCCGTGAATACCTTGGCATTGAACAACACGCGTTCGGCCTTGTCGGCGCCTTGGCCCCAGGAAAGCGACGCCAAACAAAATACGATGAGCGTTATAAGAAAGGCATAACCCAGGACCCGTACCCGCATTTTCCGTCCTCCGTTTGTGTGCTTCGAAATAGCACCTGTTAGCGGCCTGTGGTGAAACTCCAGCGCCCCAAGCCAGCGCCTAAAAGGCGCATTCGCGACGCGGCACTTACGGTATGCCTAAAGGCATACCCTGATACACATCTCAGAAAGTAAAACGCAACGCAACCTGACCGATCCGCTGAGGGAAGGTTGAGGTGATCTGGCCGAGTTGAGGAGAACCAATCGGAGTCGACGCCACCGGACTCTGCCACTCGGTGTGATTGAGAGTGTTAAAGAAATCGGCACGGAATATCATTTCCACTCGCTCGGTAAGTTGAGTGCGCTTTTCCAGCGTAAGGTCAAGATTCACGCGACCGGGTGCGCGGAAAAAATTTCTCCCTAAAGTTCCGTAAGTGGGTGCGGGACATCCGCCCGGAGTGCCCGGCGGAGCGGGGTTGGGAACAAATACATTTGGTGCTGTTTGGACATAATAACAACTTGGTTGAGATAGATTCGATGGATCAAAGGCAAAGTGACCCTGGACTTGGGTTGGGCCATACTGCGTATTGACCGTGAAGGTACGGACTTGATGGGGATCGAGAGAGTGTGGTGACCCACCGGCCCAGTTTGGGCGGACCAGGTTCTCGTCGCCCGCACCGGATGGACCCGGGGTTACGTCGTCGACGGTAAGCCCGGCGAGCACGTCCATGGGTACTCCCGTCTGAGCTGTCAATATCGGATACAAGCTCCATCCCGAGGTCAACCGCTTCGGCCCACTGGACCACGCGTGTGCCAGCGGCAACTCCCAGCCGCCACTCAGCACAAAGCGTTGACGGATGTCCGAGTCTCCGGAAGCCCGCAACAACCCGTGGTTATAGGCGGGAACCGCGTTGCTGTTGCGAGAAAACCCCTCGGCATCGTTGATGTTATGGGACCAGGTATAGGACACGGTGAAGAACGTATTCCCGATCGAGTGCCAGTCGCCCATGCTCTTCGTCAAACTGGCGAGCAGGCCATTGTAGTGGGCGTTCACCAGGTTGGCGAAGGTCTCAGGCATGGCGCTGTAAGCGGGGAGGCCAAAGTAGGTCTGCAAACCGGGCTGCAGGTTCAGGGGGCGGTTCGTAGTCCCCAGAATGAACGGATCGGAGTCAGAAGTCGCAACCAGTTTGTGGGAAGTATTGCCCACGTATCCCAGTTCCCCAATTAGACCGTTTCCCAGTTGTTGTTGAACACTCAGGTTGTACTGATAAATGTAAGGTGTCTTCAGGTGCGGATCGATAAAGACACTGGACGGCCCGAAGAAAGGTACAAAGCTCTTTTCATAGAAGTAATTAGGGTCCGTCGTCAGCGGGGTCGAGGGAAAGGGATTAGCTACATTTGCCGTTCCGTATGGATCAGACATCAGCGTATACGGACCCGAACCGGGACCTGTAAACGGGGTTCCAAGGGGTAAGTACATCGCCGAAAAGAACGGGGGTGTGCCGTTTTGATACTGGTTGTCCTGGGCCAGCAGCACATCGTAGAAAATGCCGCCACCGCCACGAATGCTGGTTTTCCCGTCACCCCGAGGATCCCATGCGAAACCGAAGCGAGGCGCGAAGTCTTTGCGATCGGGGAAGTTTACGCCATGGCTCGGCGCACCCGGGTCTCCCGGAAACAAGAGTCCGAGCGGTGCGTTGGGAAATCTCACGGATTCCTTCCCGGGGACGATCATATAGTTCCGGTTCTCGGGATCCGACTTGGGGGTGGAGTACTCGTAGCGTAGTCCCAGCGTCAATACCAGGCGCGGCGTCACTCGCCACTCATCCTGGGCGAATGCCCCGTACTGATGACTGCGGACAGCGCTCAACCCCCGGGGATATTGTTCGAAGATGTCGGGTGCTCCCAGGAGGAAGTCCGCTCGGTCATTTCCGGTAGTTCCACCGTAGAAGGAGTACAGCCCATTGACCGCATAATCGAAGACGGCGTTGTTCTGGACGATGCCCAGAGAGCCGCCCGCTTTCAGAGTGTGGCGGCCGCGCGTCCAGGTAATTGTGTCGGAGAATACATAGGTCGTATCTGCGTAGTTGGCAGGGCCGTTGATATTGAAGCCGATTTGCGCGCCGCTGATGTTCAGCAGAATCTGCGGAGGACCGGTGGTCTGATCTGGCGTGATATTGATCGGTCCCAGGTCGGAAGGTCCAGGCAGTGTCCGGCCGGGAACGTTGAGCCGATTGCTATCTCGTTGCGCGGTGATGTGGAACTCATTCAGCAGGGTTGGTGAAATCGTTCTGGTGTAGCCGATGGCGCCGAAGTAATTGTTAAATTCGCTGAGACCGGGGAATCCGGATACATTGGGGGCAACGCCCGGCAGGAACGGATACTCCACGGGATTGTGGAACTTCGCCATCGTCA
>Ga0074044_10001740_pt1 | contig 19409 bp, 18 predicted proteins | sample BogForMeECP23OM1_FD_94443 | JGI IMG/M metagenome (GOLD analysis project Ga0074044, IMG submission 94443) | Bog forest soil microbial communities from Calvert Island, British Columbia, Canada - Bog Forest MetaG ECP23OM1 | ecosystem: Environmental > Terrestrial > Soil > Wetlands ...
CCCCCGTAAAGTCCATAAGGCGTGAGTTGGAAGATCTCGTCGAGTATAATGTCAGCTCGCAACGCGGTTCCGGACGTAATAGTTGAGGATGTAATGTCCAGTCCAGTCATAACTATCAAGGATAGTGACACCGTCCTCACTGCAGCTAAGCTAATGAAGAAACACAAGATTGGTTGCGTCGTTGTTGTAGACAAATCTGGAAAGCCCCATGGATTGATCACTGAACGTGACATCGTAAGGCGAGTAACTGCCCTAGACTTGGTTGCGAGTAAAATACAGGCAAGCAAGTCTATGACAAAACCTCCAGTGACTGTGGATGCATCTGCCAGTATCACGGACGCAGCAAAGAAGATGCGTGAACTTAAGGTTCGGAGACTAATCGTACTTGCAAACAACAAGGTGAAGGGAATTGTCACTAGTAACGACGTTGTAGATATCACGCCGGCGCTGATTGATGTTATCGCCGAGAAATCACAAATATCTCCAGTTGAAAAGATTAAGGACGCAGAACCGCCATCCGGGTACTGCGATCGATGCGGATCTTGGGCTGATGAAATGAAGTCGCGTGACGGCCAGTTTGTGTGCGACGAGTGCGCATCTGATACAGAAGAGACGAGCACTGAAGAAGAAAGTTAACCCTAGCAACTCATATGTCCAATCCATGGGAAATCGGCGCTGTCAACGCTTATCGAATCAGCTCGAATCCTTATCGGCGAACAATTGGCCACAGTACATATTCTGCTCGAAAATGGCAAAATCAGGAAGATCAGTAGAACCCGAACAATCCAAGCAGACAATAAAATTAACGCAAAGGGCCTAATCGTCATCCCCGGCCTGATTGACGCACATGTCCATCTTCGCGATATGGAATTGAGTTACAAGGAAACCTTTGAGACAGGAACCAAGGCTGCAGCAGCAGGTGGCTTTACCACCGTCATCGACATGCCAAACACCAAGCCACCTACCACTAGTAGTGTTAGGCTGGATGAAAAGAAGGCGAAAGCTGAGGGCAGATTATTCGCGAATATTGCCTTCCAGGGAGCCTTGATTCAGGATTCGAAGGAACTACAGCGGATGAAGGAGCACGGAGCGATCGCGTTTAAACTATACCTGAATAAGGCGCTTGAAACTTTCGATTCCGCAAATGATACAGAGCTTAGGAACGCGTTTTTGTCGGCCAAGAACGCAGACGTCCTCGTGACCGTGCATGCAGAAGACGGTGATGCCATAAGAAATCATCAGCGAGCAAGCATACGAGCAGGTAAAACATCAATCAACGCCTTTCTCAGAGCACACCCCCCAAAATACGAGGTCAAGGAAGTACGGAGAATCTTGAAACTTAGTAAAGAATTAGCAGTACGAGTTCACATATGTCACACGAGCGTTCCCGAAGCAGTCCAGTTTATTCGTCACGTACGCGGCGCGACATGCGAAGCCACGCCCCACCATTTGTTCTTAAACCACTCTATTTTCAAGAAGCAGGGTACTCTCGCACTATGCGTACCTCCCATAAGGAGCGAACAAGACCGCTCAGGCTTATGGCGTTGTTTCAAGAAAGGGCAAATCGATATTCTTGCAAGTGATCACGCTCCGCACACAATAGAAGAAAAAGCACTAGAAGTTTGGAAAGCTGCCTCCGGGGTTCCTGGTCTAGAAACCTCTTTGCCCTTGCTACTCACTCAATTCTCAAGAGGCACACTGAGTCTACGCAGGTTAATCGACGCAACCTCCACTCTTCCAGCAAAGATATTTCGACTAGCCAATAAGGGCCGGTTAGAAGAAGGATTTGATGCAGACATTGTAATTATAGATCCTAAGGCAGAGACGCGCATTAATTCGGCAAACTTTCTCAGCAAAGCCAAGTACAGCCCGTTTGACGGAATGAAATGTAAGGGTGCCGTCGCCTACACGATTCTGAACGGCGAAGTGGTTGCCCAGAACGGCAACATAGTAGGTTCGTCAAATGGCAGGATCGTCATGAGCTAATGCGTTTCCTCATAGACGGCATGTTAGGAAAACTGAACCGTTGGATGCGAATGATAGGATATGAAACAGAGTACGCAAAGGATAGTGGAGATGATGAATTAGTTAATTCAGCCAGACGCTCCTCGTCCATCCTATTGACCTCGGATGAAGAACTCTACAGACGTGCGATAACTCACGGAGTCGATTCATTCTTAATCAGTGGCAAAAACGAAACCGAGAGACTTGCTACTTTAGCACATCGCTACAACCTTCGATTAAGCATTGATCCTAATCTCTCTAAATGCCCACTTTGCGGTTCCTCAATCAAACAAGTCTCAAAGGCAGATATCGAGGCACTTGTTCCGCCAACAACCTTTAAAGTCTATCGAAGTTTTTGGAAGTGCACCAATCCTACTTGCGCCAAGATATACTGGCATGGAAGTCACTGGAAGAGAATCGAACAAACACTTGAAGCCGCGAGGGAACTGTATGACTTCGAAAAGAAGTGAACAGAAATCAGCTCAAACTCAGAACTTAACACTTCGAGAAGGCACTATTTTAGTAAAGCTAGCAAGAGACGCAATCAAATGCTATCTTGAGAAAAAGATCACGATGAAAGCTCCTTCGCCCAACGGAAACTTAGCAAGAAAATCAGGGGTATTTGTGACGCTGAATACATTCAAGCCTCATGCATTGCGAGGCTGCATAGGTTTTCCCTATCCTGATCAGCCGCTAATCGAAGCAACCGTGAAGACAGCGATTTACGCCGCGACGGAAGACCCTCGATTCGAACCAGTATCAATTGAAGAATTCAGGCATTCAATTACCATCGAATTGACTGCTCTAACAGCCCCCAAACCACTCACAACTTCAAATCGAACAGCCTTACCCGAACTGATAGAGATTGGGAGACATGGGCTGATAGTTGAAGGAATGAGATCCTCCGGCCTATTACTCCCACAGGTTGCAGTCGAATGGAAATGGGATGGAGCGGATTTCCTAACGAATTGCTGCTTGAAAGCAGGGCTTCCACCAGACTCATGGCTGCTCAACGAGGTCACAGTAAAGGTCTTTGAAGGAGAGATCTTTGAGGAAATCAAACCTGCAGGAGAAGTTAGGAAAAATAGTTTCGGTGGATAATCACCTTGCGTGTGTACTTAGCGCCTTGCGGAATAGGCCTCGGACATATCACCCGTGCAGATCCAATAGCAAAGGAATTGAATAGACGCGGAGTTGAAACAATATTCTCCACGTATCTTGATGGACTTGAGTACGCGAAGCACAATCACTTGCGAACATTAGAAGCGGTACCAATCAATTTCAAAGTCACGAGCGACGGCGCGATAGATTTCAAGATGACAGCGGCAACCAGCGGCTTTTCCCTGGGAATAAGACGGTTTCTACGTCAAGTAATATGCGAAATCCAGTTCATGAAACGCTTCAAACCGGACGTTGTCATGTCGGACTCTAGAGCTTCGTCGCTCATCGCCGCCTGGCTTCTGAAGATACCAGTAGTTCTAATGCTTAATCAGTTCCGCGTCGAAATCATAAAGCGACCGTCATCGAAAAAATTGTCATTGTTCGACAAGATCTTCTTCATAATAGCCAACCTTGGCTGGGTTTTCATCCGTACCGGTATTCAACTCGTATGGGTAAGATGCAGAGTCATACTCATACCTGATCTACCGGCACCTTACACGATCTCAGTAGGCAATCTTGCCATTCCCAAAGGTTACACCGACAAAGTTAAGCTAATAGGCCCTATTGTTTCAGCATCAAACGGAATTCACGTCGATAAGAACAAGCTTGGGTTCGATCTTCGAACTCCTCTAATTTATGCCGCTGTCAGCGGACCAAAGATTGAACGACAAGCATTAAACAAGGCTCTGATGGAGCCATTATTCGATCTCTCCAAGAAATACAACGTGGTCATGTCCAGAGGACAACCAAATGGCGATTTCGCCAAAGAAATTTCTGAGCGATTTCAAATCTACGATTGGATAGAGAAGCAGGACGAGTTCATTCGAGGGTGCGATATCGTCGTTTCACGCGCCGGGCACGGCATCATAATGAAATCAATGGTGTACGGCAAGCCAATGATCCTAGTCCCAATCCCAGACCATACAGAGCAGTACGGTAACGCAAAACGCGCTGTCTCAATTAATTTGGCTGAGTTAATCTACCAATCCGAACTGAACACTAAAACATTGAATGAAGCAGTAGAGAAGATATTGAACTCTCCAGAATACGCTCTAACCGCTCAACGCGTAAAAGAGGTCGCTGCTTCCACGGATGCCGTGGAATTAGCCTGTGATGTGATCATGAACCTCGGTGGCAAGTCCTAGCGGTATTTTGTCAATAATGATATCCCCAACGGGATCGTCAACCAGCTCAGTTGATTCATCCAAATCCTCCTGTTCAGCAGCAAGCCGTGAACTGAAATCCTGTTTCGAGATTCCCACTAAGTCACATAACGAATTGAGCTCTTCAAATTCTAGCCCCAAAAGTGGATAGAATGTCGGCATTTGATGATGATTCTTGGAAAATTGAGAAATGTCGCCACAAATATCAGAAAATATGATCCCACGGAATTTGGTAATTGCGAATTGTGTAGCCATCCTCCTCACGTGCTTGAACGAGATTCCTGGGATGTCGACAGTTTTCTGCACAGCATCTAGGTCAACCACATAACCAGAATATTGTGGTCTAGGCACCAATTCACCGAGCATGTTCGCGAGGGTAAGTTGTGTTTCTTTTGCAAATTTGGAAACGTGCTGAGAAGTTGGAATGAACGGTTCAACCAAGCATCCACGGCGCATCATGGCAACGGCCGCCAAAATAGAGAAAACTCCGGAGTCAAGTACAACAATCATTTTCCATCGCGATGAAAGAGGTAATCCACCTGGGCCAGATATTCGGTTTCGATAAATCAATGCCAAGTCCTCGGCCGTGTCCACTGAAATCAAAACGTCAGGTTCTTTCAAATTCACAACTACTTCTCTATCTGCCAGTTGGTGTAGAATCTCTGCACCGCCCTTTGTTTCAATCTCCCTTCGTGGGAGTTGACTGATCTTGGAATGTCTGGAGCGGATCGCAAATGATTCTCCGCGAGTAAGGCTTTCATCGGCGTTCTTGACTACCGCTTGCAATACGTCATCCATTCTTCCGGGAACGATGTCTACTGGGGCAGCGTACGCAACTCCAAAGACCTTTCCGAGGATTGAGGCGGCTCTATCTGGGTCTGAAACGGCTCTCACAAGGATTCTCGCTGCTCGTCTTTCAATTTTGAAATCTCGAAAGCCGGCTCTCGTCAATGACGACCGTAAATCATCCACTAATCGGTGCTCCAGAGATCGCCGCACCGGCGAACTCTTTAGAACAAATTCCGATGAAGCGATTAATACTCCTTGTTCATAACCCAAGCATATCCCAACGGGCAGGTTTCACATTCCCGTTACGGACGCGCTTGGATAAAAGTAAGAGAAAAGGTCGAGTGGAATTTAGTAGTCCTCGGGGCCACCCATTCCACCTGGTGGGCCAGGAGGTTTCATGTCTTTCGTTCCCTTCGATGCAATCACGTCGTCGATTCTCAGAAGCATCGAAGCGGCTTCAGTTGCTGACTTTAAAACTTGGGATTTGACGCGGAGTGGCTCGATCACGTTTAGAGCCTTCATATCCTTGATTTTTCCAGAGAAGACATCGACCCCATACCATTTGTTGGCGGAGTCTTCATGTTTCGAACGCAGCTCAACCATGATGTCAATTGGATCCAGGCCAGCGTTTTCCGCGAGCGATAGCGGTATGCTTTCAAGGGCGTCTGCGAAAGCTTCGATTGCCAGTTGTTCCCGTCCACCCACCTTTACTGCATAATCGCGTAGTTGCTTAGACACTTCTGCCTCTGCCGCGCCTCCACCTGCTACAATCTTTCCATCTTCGATAGCGTCGCGGATAACGCACAGCGCGTCATGGAGAGATCTCTCTGCCTCGTCGACGACATGCTCAGTTCCACCACGAAGAACAATCGTAACGGCCAGCGGGTTCTTTCCTTCGCGAATGTAGACAAGTTTGTCATCTCCGATTTTGCTCTCTTCAATAATTCTCGCTTCTCCCAGTGATGTCGAAGTGAGGTCCTTGACGCTTCCGACGATCTTGCCTCCAGTGGCCTTGGCTAGCTTTTCCATATCTCCACTGCTGACATTTTTTACGGCGGCAATCCCGTTCTTTGAGAGGAAGTGGAGAGCGATGTCGTCGATTGACTTCTCACAGAAGACGAAGTTGGTTGCACTTTCCGCCACTTTATCAACCATCTCCTTCAGCATTTGCTCTTCTTCGTCAAGGAACATTTTCATTTGATCCGGGCTGTTGATATTGATCTTTGCATCGAACTCGGTTTTCTCAACCTCTAACTTTGCGTTCAGGAGGGCGATCTTTGCCTTCTCGATTCTCTTGGGCATTTGAGGACCGGCAATTTCCTTGTCGATCACGATTCCTTTGACGAGTTCTGTTTCCTCAAGACTCTTACCGTGTTTCTTCAGCACCTTCACTAAGTCGACATCTACTTTCGTTTTGCCTTCCCGAGTCTCCTTCACTTGAAGGGCCGCGTCAACTGCGATGGTTGCTAAGTAGTCTTTTGCACCGAACACATTTTTTGTTCCCATAGAAGTCATTGCAATCTTTCTTAGAGTTTCGGAATCGGTTGCGGCTATCGGCTCGCTGAGTTCGTCGATGATCTCCCTGGCCTTGTCGGCCGCTTTCTTGTATCCTTCCACTATTACGGTGGGGTGAAGATCTTTTTCGAGTAACTTTTCGGCCTTATCAAGTAGCTCGCCGGTCAAAATGACGACTGAAGTGGTACCGTCTCCGACTTCGTTATCTTGTGTCTTGGCAACTTCGACTAGCATCTTTGCTGCGGGGTGCTGAACATCAAGTTCCTTCATAATAGTAGCGCCGTCATTTGTGATTACGACATCTCCGATACCGCTTACAAGCATCTTGTCCATCCCTCGTGGACCGAGGGTGGTCTTGACAGTTGCAGCAACTACTTTTGCTGCAAGTATGTTGTTTCGCTGTGCATCTCGGCCAGTAGAGCGCTCAGTTCCTTCCTTCAGAATTACAACGGAAATATTTTGATTAGACATCGATTCATTATCACCAATATTTTGTTACTAGTGGTAAAATTCAAATATATAAAAGTTACTAGAGGTAAATCATTGGCTGAAATCGAACAGCTTGCGATCGGTGATTTGAGAGTCGCTTTTCCGTGCATCACCGACCTTGACAGTGTCTTTCTTCTCGTCTGCTATCTCAGTAAGGATGACGATCGCCTCACCGAGCGTGATGTTGATTATTACAGCCAGCTCTTTTGAAGAGATGTCGGATTTCTCTTTCAGCATAACTTCCGACACGTAGCGCTTGTGAGTAATGTACATTGGCATCGCATGAACTGTCTCTACAAGGATCCGCCATAATTCGTTTCTATCGGGAAGTGATCTGTCAATGGAGACTTTATTCATCTGCTGATCACGGACTCATGTAACTAACAGGTTATTGATGTGCGAAGCATGCCGTCACATGTTTTGAAGAAGTACTGTCTATTCGACAGAATCCGAACCGTACGAATTGGATGATAGAGTCAGCTCCTTCCTTTCGTAAGTCGGCTTCAGCAAAACCGTCAACCTGAGTCCCATCCGGCATAAGAACTTGAACCGACACATTGCCGTTATCAGCTGACGGGACCCACTGCAAAACAGGTGCCTTAGAGTGGTGGCCATTGTCTTCGACGATTTCTCCCCCAACATTCTTGTCACTCTCAGTGCCTACTGGTTTGAAGTTGAAGAGATTCATGAATCGAACTTCCGGTTGAGATTTTAGGAGACTGAAATCGTTCCCTGACACTAGAAGTGTTGCTTTTCCGTCCTTTGGCTCAATGTGGATGGTTCGATTACCGAGGTTAGGTTGTTCTGGATGTAGAGGCGGGTGAACCTCAATTATTCCTTCCAATCCCGTTAGGGTAACTTCGATAGGATTTGCGACAAAGTAGTAGCGATGAGCGATTGGATCAATAATTTTTCGGTTCATCGCGTTCAGGTTGTCCCAACTGATCGTGACGTCTACTGGTTTGGGCCCGATGTCCCATATGAGATCCCGGATCGTTTTCGGGCTATAACCTCGCCTGCGAAGCGCGGCAAGGGTTCCGAGTCTAGGGTCGTCTACTCTCGAAACTTTTCCTTGCTCTACCTCTTTCATCATCTTTGATTTGCTGAGGTCCATTCCCTGTATTTTGAGGCGTCCGTAGTGTATAGCTTCTGGATATTCCCAGCCCAAGTGATTGTACATGAATAGTTGGCGGTCCATATTGGTCAGGTGCTCTTTTCCTCTAATAATGTGCGTAATTCCGAGGAGATGATCATCTACTCCAGATGCGAGATTGTAGAGAGGCCAAACATCGAACTTTGATCCGATTCTAGGGTGTGGAGTTTTGGTAGTATCAATGATGCGAAACGCAGGCCAATCTCTCACTGCTGGATTCGGATTCGTAAGATCCGTCTTGACGCGCACGACGGCTTCGCCTTCTTTGTACCCGCGATCGAGCATCTTGCTCCAACGTTGTTCGTTAGTCTCAACCGTGAGACTTCTATCAGGACATGGCAAGTTTGCGTTTATTTTGTCGCGAAATTGGTCTGGCTTGCACTGACAGACGTACGCCGCTGCTTTCCGGATGAGAGTCGTTCCGACTTCGTAGTAGATCGGAAGCCGATCGCTCTGTATGAATTCTTCATCCCATTTGCAACTTAACCAAAGGAGGTCTTGACGGATCTTTTCGTAGTACTCCAGCTGAGCTTTCTTCAACCTTGGATCTGTGTCTTCGAACCTAACGATGAATTTACCGTTGTACATCCTGGCGTAATCGTGACTTAGAATAGCAGCTCGCGCGTTACCCAGGTGCAGTACAAAATCCGGATTTGGGGCGACTCGAGTCACTATTTTTTTGTGCTTCTCAGCGTTTGTTAGCGGCGGGAGTGTCCGCTCTTTATCCTGTCGTTGTTTTGATAGTTGTTCAGGCCATTTCTGGTTAACCAGCTCGCGCAATATTTGAAGGGAAGTGGAGTTCACTTCTTGCACAATTAACTGAACCATCGGCATTAATTCATTGGCCTGGCCACGTAATTCTTGATGCTCTCCGAGTAATGTAGCAAGGACTGCCTGCTGGTTCGCCTTGCCTTCGTGCCGAACAGCGTTCAGAATTGCTGCCTTTCGTATTTCTTCGTTTATATTTTCGTACATGTGATCGATGCTCTTCACGTATGTTTGATTAGTATAAGTGCTCGTTTAGAAGGCGAGCTGGGCCACCCACTCCGCTTCTGAGAACCTTCGTGCCAACATTCGTTTCGATATCTTTACACACCGCCTCAAGTTGCTCCGGATACGTATTTACGTACACTGAAGGCCCAGTGTCAAGCGAGTACCATACAGGAAAGTGTTGCTGTTCACGAAGGGCTACAACTCGTCTGATTATGCGAATCGTTTCAGGGCTCATTAGTACAAGTTCATCTTTTCCAGTCATGGTCACGGCGTGCAGACTAAGCGAATCGACCTCCGCGAGTCTGCAGATCTGATCTATATCTGCAGATTCGATGGCATGCAACATTTTTGGCAAATTAGCTCGCACTTCTGAAAGTCGTGCTTTGAAGAACGGCGATGAAATGGATCCTTCGTGGGCGCGGTCAGTTTTGATGTCCGAAGGTATAGGAATGATTCCCATAGCTAAGCGAAGTTGTTTTTCTGAGGCCAGTTGTCGCGCATATGATCTGCCATTTCTCATGGCGTACCATATTGAGAAACCTCCGACCAAACTCCTGCTTGCTGAACCAGCTCCGAGGCGAGCAAATTCGCTGAGGCGTTCAGGTGGCAAATTCAAGTCCAAAGCGGTTGCGGTAGCCAGGGATATCGCTGCGAATGCTGCTGCTGAGAAACCCAACCCTTTGCCTTCTCGGAGTGAGTTTTGGCTTTCCAACTTGTAATGCATCTTAGTTTTGGCGATTTTACGTAGAGGATTTACAACGGCAAGTATCCGTGCCGTTTCGTTAGCATTTGCTTCGGCGCCATTTATTCTTGCTATGTCACTATCGAATTGACTGTCAAATTCCACGGTAGCGCTAGTCGTAAGTTTCCCCACGCAAACTGAGATGCTGTCGTGATAAGGCAGTCGTCGTTTCTTATCTTTCAGTCCGTGATATTTGACTAGGCCCTGGATAGCGTGCGCGATGGCAGTGGACTTCAATGGTGTCGCCTTCTAATTGATTACTCCTGTTATAGTGGCAACGCGTACTGCGGCTTCTAGGGTAAGACCACTTTCTCCAAAAATGGTGTATCGATCTGGTCGAATTGAATGCGCTTTCGTTAATGCTTCAACAACGTATTCGGCGTCTATGTTTAGTTCCCTTGCGGTTGTCGGGGCCCCAATTTTTCTAAGGACGTCTCGTATGAGCTCCCAATTCGCTCCGTGTAAGTATGCGCATAAAATGGTGCCGACACCACACATTTCTCCGTGCAGAGCGGGTGTTGGCGCGATCGTAGTCAACGCGTGGCTGAAGAGGTGTTCGGAACCGCTGCACGGCCTACTAGTACCTGCGATGCTCATGGCGACTCCGCAACTGATTAACGCTTCAACGAGAGTCCTGACTCCTGACTCAGAAATTGTTCTGATAGTACTCGCATTCTTAATAACTAAACGTGAACTCATCAGTGCAAGCTCTGCAGCATAATCACCGTAATATTCACTTTTTATTCGGTGTGCAAGTTTCCAATCTCTAACCGCTGTGTATTTGGCCAGCACGTCGCCGCAGCCGCTTGCTATCAGTCGGTAAGGAGACTTAGCGATTATTGAGGTGTCTGCGACGATGGCAACTGGAGAATGGGCGACGTAAGAGTAGGGACGGTTCAATCCTTTCATTGAGACAAGGGGGCTGGCTATACCGTCGTGCGATGCGGCTGTAGGAACACTAAGAAAGGTTTTTTGTTCTTTCATGCTGCTTAACTTAGCCACATCGATGTCTTTGCCGCCTCCAACTCCCATGACGATGTCCGCCCTGCGCAGCTTTATCTCATGTTGGACCTTTGATACTTCGTCCGTGGTGGCGGTCTCTGCGATGACGATCGATGATTTGAATCCTGCTTGATCGAGCGATTGAACCACTATTTCAGCCGCTATAGATCTGACTCTTGGGCCAGTCACGATAAGAGCAGTTCCCGAGTATCCTAAGCGTTTGAGAGTTTCGCCAACATGCGGCGCAACGTCTTTTCCGATAAGAACTTCGCGCGGCAATTGCATATAGTGAGAGTCGGTAGGGATCTGGGGCATCAGCGTCAATCTCAGACCAGCATCAATAATGAGATGGTTGCCACACTTATTATAGCCACGAACATCGCTAGAGCCGTCATTCGCGAGATCTTGTATACGACACTCATCAAATGTTTCAGGGACTTCGAGCCCAACGTGGTTAGTGTGACTTGATCTGATACGACAGCGACTTCTGATGGTTCTAGATCTCTGAGTGCGGTTTCGCACGCGACTTCGATCTCCGTAAGCAAGGATTCTTCAGAAACGGCTTCTCCCACTGGATGATACCCTAGTCTAGCTGATACGAGACCGTTTACCATGTGAGTGTCACTGGTCAGGACCTCGCAATCTTCGAAGCCAAGCTTCTTCACTTTCTCGATTATGATCTCGCGCAGCCCTGTGATCATGTTATTGCCGTCTATGTTTATGTACGCAAATCGATGGCCGGCTACTTCCACAACAATGACGGAGATTCCGCCCGCGCCTACTCCATCTCTGAGCGTGAACTGACTCGGGTGTCTCGTTGATCCTCCTACGCTGAAGGAAACTCCTTGTTGTTGAGCTGAAATCTGAAGGCTTGCCAACGCCGCGTCTTCTAAACCCCCGACCTTTTCTGAGCTCATCGTTGTGGGTCCAGTTAAACAATTGTGTGCATCAATTAAGCCGACGTGACGGAATCTCCCCCTCGTTAATCCAGTAATCCGATTCATGACTTCAGAAGGTACGTCTTCCATGTCGTGCGGCGAAGTTGTCATTGTTACCAGAGCGCATCCATCGAAGATCTGTGAAGTTGCAGTGGCAATTTCGTTGTTGACTCTGATGACTGGAGTAGCGTGATCGGAGTACGATAGGTCGGGTATCGACTCGATTACCCATTCGATAATTTTGGCGTTCTGTTCTTGCGAGACGAGGTTAAGTTCATGTCCTGATACGCCGTGTGGAACAATGCCGACAGCGTCTAAGCGTTTTCTTATTGCCGATTGAAAAAGGAACGGAAGGACACTACTGCCGACGTTGAGAAATGGTCCTGGATGAAAGTTTGAGACGAGCATGATGCTCTTGATCTGGTTCGTGGATTTACGTCGAAACACGTAAGCAGCGACGTCGATCTCGGTTTGAATGCCGAGCTCGCTCAGGTAGGATTCAAGTTCATCGTTTTTCCCTTCCAGCCAGTCGATCAGGAATGACCGAAACATTCGAATCGGTGAGAAACCAATTATTTTACGGCCATAGGTCTCGACAAATGTTATCAGAGCAAAGGCAAAGGTTAGTCCAAATAGACTTGATAAAATCAATGCCGTTGCTACGATATCCCATGGAATTTTGAATAACACTGAAACTAGCACTGCTGTCATTGCGGGTTCTATCAGTGTGAAAAGTGTTCTTTTCGGGAAAGATATTCTTGACATTGAAAAAACGGTTACTGCTCGCAGCGGAATAACTATGAATAGCCCTACAATGAACGCGAAATTTGGGAAAATGAGCGCATGTATTGTCAGCGAGATGATACTGCAAACGACGAATACGACCACCCACATGATATTCGTAAAGAGTGAGAAAGCCAGACATCGTCGGAAGTAGAATAGAGGATCTTCGCCCACTATAGCGTAGTTAACGATCGTAGACGCAAACGAGGCGAGAATGAATAAGGTTACTCCCCATATTGCTCCAGTGAGGAGAGAACTGAGGCTTTGCTCTGCGATCAGGAAGGCTATACCGATTCCAGCAGTCGTGTATATGAGACTTGAAGCGAGAATGACTCTGGTTGAGGGAAACGCGACCTTCCTGATGAAATTGTAATAGGGAGTCGTACCGCTAATTCTTTTTGAAAACGAATGTGCCAACCAGTCTCCCTCAGCACTGGTTTAGTGAATCGCCTGAATGATCTTTCGAATTTTCTGCGAAGAACCTGCTCTCTCCGATATTGTTCCAGTCACGATTATCTTTGCTCCACTTTTCACCAGCGACCTCGCTTGGGCCGGGGTCTTGATACCCCCTCCTACTATGACAGTGATCTTCGAAGTTCTTGTTACAACCTCAACCAGCTTTGGCGAAACTATATCCCGGGCTCCTGATCCTGCTTCAAGGTAGACGTATCGCATCCCAAGGTACTCTGCCGCGAGAGCATACATGGCGGCTAGTTCCGGTTTGTCGTTTGGAATCGGGTTCGCGTTCCCTACGAAACCAGCAGCGCCCGAGTGATCTCCAATTATTAGGTACGCTAGAGGAATCGGTTCGAGTCGATATCGTTTGACTAATGGTGCACCTAGAGCTTGAGCGCCAGACAGATAATATGGATTAAGTGAATTCAATAAGGACATGAAGAATACGGCGTCGGCATACTGACTGAGACCGGCTACATCGTTGGGAAATAGGATAACCGGAAGTTTCGTCGATTTTATTGCGTTCACAATTGCATCTAGTTCGTATACTGAAGTCGCCGTCGAACCTCCAACCATTGCTGCAGTTGTACCGGCTTTCTTGGCTTCTGCTGCCAGTAGGCGTGCAACCGGTGGTGCCAGTTTCTCTGGATCAAACAGGGTGAGATGAGCGACGCCATAGTTCTCGATGGCCTCTTCCAATTCAGTTTCGACTTTTCCGATTTTTGTGTCGCCCAATAGACCGGACCTTGGCAAATTTGCAAATTAGCTAGAGTAGGTTTCACAAACTGCCCGTGATACTATTAAAACCAACGGGTTTGCGCCAGTAATACGATGCGACGGGTAAGTTTGGTTCGGTGATTAAACTCGTGAAATAAGATTAAAGCTGTAGGTGCCGGATTACAAAGTTCCTTGGTTGGAGACGCGTGATGAACTTAATCCGCGGACTGATTTCGATGATGCGTCTGCCTAATTGTATTATGATCGGTTTTTCGGTCATAGTTGGGGAGATAATTGCTACCCCCACTTTTTTTAGCGGTCAAGCGGCTCTTTACGGATTCTTAACGGGGTTCCTTCTGCTCGCTGCTTCTATGGTGCTAAATGATTATTCCGATAGTGACGTAGATGCAATTAATGAACCACAACGACTCGTTCCGTCGGGTAACGTGAAACCCAGTCAGGCGATGTCATTTGCAGTTGTCTTATGTGCATTAGGTTTCTTGTCGGCTGCGCAAACGGGTGTCTGGACATTACTTCTTGCGGCTTTTAGTATGGTCGTAGCTGTAGCTTACAACTTCAAGTTCAAGAAAACTGGGCTACCAGGAAACGCTTTGGTGAGCGCGAACGTCGCTCTGCCGTTTATTTACGGCGGACTGGTGGTCGGTGGACTGATAGTCGGGAGATCTACATGGGCGCTTTTGATGTTCGCATCTCTTGCATTCATTGCAAGCATGGGGCGTGAGGTTGTGAAGGGAATTGTGGATATGACCGGCGATGCGGCTAAAGGGATTCAATCAGTCGCAGTGAAAATGGGAAATGCGTACGCAGCGAAACAGGGGGCTTCATTATTCCTGTTGGCTGTAGCGTTCAGCGTTTTGCCTATCGCTTTAGGCGTAGTTTCAATTTACTACATACCATTGGTAATAATCTCCGACATCGGTTTTGCGTTGACTTCATATTCAATTGTAACAAACCCCTCGGCTCGAAATGCGAAGAGGAACAAGAAGTATGTTCTTATGTGGATGCTCTTCGGATTGTTGGCGTTCGTTTTTGGTGCATTGTAATCAATTTACCGAATTAATGTTCTTTATGGGTCTGCTTTGTTGCGGGCAACATTTTTATGAGATCAAGTTGTAGCCGTACTCGAGGGACCTCCAATTGCGAATAAATAAGTTGCGTTCAGAGTCACGTGGTAAGAGGAAACTATCGAAAGAAGTTTTAACGGCTTTTCCGAAGGAAATTGTGGGAACCTTTGCACGTCTTCCTCGAGTGTTCAAGAAGGTTGACATAGACCGGTTGATGGGCGATAAGATCTCCAGAAGCATGAAATGGCGCTATGTCCGCAGAATGGAGAATCTTGGAATTGTTCGACATGCCACGAAGAAATATTATCGGAAGGTGTACGACACGATTTCTGACTGGATGGAGAAGGATGCAATACCTAAGATAAGGTTGATGGAGTCTCTGGTCGAAGTGGAGACTCCTTCTTAGTGTTTAGTGTATTCAGTTACAAGTTCCTTTGCTCTGTCGAGCCGAACCATTCTCTCCGCAACCATTTGGGCAGAGATCTTGTCGATGAGGTCTCCCGATGCGCCTGCGCTTATCGCGATGTTTCTGGCGTGCAGACTCATATGGCCACGCTGAATGCCTTCAGCAGCCAACGCACGTAGTGCGGCCAAGTTTTGCGCTAATCCAACAGAAACTATTACTTCCGCAAGCTCCCTGGCACTTTTTATTCCCATAATCTTGAGCGCCAATTTGGCCATTGGATTGGAAGCGGTAGCCCCTCCGACGATTCCTACCGCCATTGGCATCTCGAGCGTGCCAACGAGGTCTCCGCTCTTAGTCTTCTCCCAAGTACTTAGCGGGGTGTAGTGTCCGGATCTTGCTGCGTATGCATGAGCTCCAGCTTCTATTGCACGCGTGTCATTGCCGCTAGCCAGTACAACGGCAGTTACTCCGTTCATGATCCCTTTGTTGTGTGTTGCACAACGGAATGGGTCAGCGTTGGCGAAGGCATAGGCGTTGATTATGCCATCGACGACTTCTTCTCCTCCAAGCAATTCTTTGTCGAAGACTGCTTTAGCGTAAGTCAAGCGCCTTACCGCCAAGTTTGAGATGATTCTTAGGTAAACTCGACCGCCCGATATTTGCTCAATGAGAGGAGCGACAGCTTCTGCCATAGTATTAACTGCGTTCGCGCCCATCGCATCGCGGCAATCTACCATTAGTTCAGCTATCACCATCTTTCCCAGCATGGTTTCTATAACTCGTACCTCTAAGTCGCGAGCTCCGCCACCAAGGGATACGAGTACGGGGTCTTGATTATTGGCATGTTTGAGGATCGCGTCTTTTTGGACGAGTATTTCGAATCTGGCTCGGTGCACATCATGGATTCCAACTATCTGAATCTGGCCGATCATAATGGGATCAGTTGAAACTGTTCGGAATCCCCCTTTTCCTCTAGCCATCCTAGCAGCATTGCTTGCTGCGGCGACGACAGATGGTTCCTCAATGGCCATTGGGACAAGTCGGTCTTTATCGTTCACTAGGAAGTTGACTGCGACACCCATTGGGACAGGCATTATTCCGATTACATTCTCTATCATACGATTCGCAGTGTCTAATTGTAAAGCTCCGGATTGACGTAGGAGATCAGTTTCTTGGTCGGTTAGTCCGGCGTACTCCTTGATGGTTTTGATTCGCTCTTGGACAGGGAGTTTGTAGAATCCTGATAATTCTGAGGATTTGGTCATATTGTGATCACCGGTGAAGAGAACAGATCATAGACCTCTATGGGCGTATCGTTCTGGGCTGAAGCCTCTCTGCTGCAGCCATTGTTGTGTTTCGCCAGTAATAACCAAGGGGGCCTTGTGAAGTTCTTCAAGGTTCTTTGACCCGGTTAGGAACATGGCGTTCTTTAATTCTTCGATGATCGCAGTCAATCCATCAACTGCAGTTTTTTCTCCGGCATTTACTGATTTGAGCATTGGCAGTGCTGAACCGCCGTAGTGTGCTCCTAACGCGATGGCCTTAGCAATGTGCAATCCATTTCTGACTCCACCCGAAGCAAATACCTTGAGCGTGGTTGTGTTTGCGACTTCTACTATGCTTGGAACTGTCGGTATTCCCCAATCCCAAAAGGTTGTTCCCAGCTGCATTTGAAGCGAATATTGTTTATCCCTGGCACGGTAATATTCGACACCCGCCCAACTTGTGCCGCCTAGACCGGAGACATTTATTCCTTGCACTTTCGTGTTCTGTAGCGATGCGGCTGTTTCTTTGGAGATTCCTGCTCCAGTTTCTTTGACTAGTACGGGTACCGAAAGAGAATCAGCAAGCTTGGAGATATTTTCTATCATGTTCCTGAAATCGGTCTCTCCTTCATACTGGACGGATTCTTGTAGAGCGTTAAGGTGAATGAAGAGTCCGGTCGCGTCAATCATCTCCACCGCCTTTTTGGCGCGGTCGACAGCGTCTTTTCGCATAAGTTGAGGGCATCCCAGATTGGCGAAGAGAGGAATTGATGGGGCTACTTCTCGAGCGACGCTGTACGTGTAGGCCAACCGATCATCTTCGATCGCTGCACGTTGGCTCCCTACTCCCATGGCTATCCCGAGTTTTTCAGCAACTCTAGCAAGAGTTCGGTTGATCTTTGCGGCTATCGGAGTTCCGCCAGTCATGGATTCGATTAGAATAGGAGCATTAATCGTGTATCCGAAGATCCGCGCCGAAAGATCAAGTTCTTTCCTGTCAACTTCAGGCAGCGCCTTATGGATCAGACGAACGTCATCGAATCCTGAGGAAACATGAGCCTGCACTTGTTCGTGGAGAGTCGTCTGTATATGGCTAAGTTTTCTTTTTGCTGTTTGGTTTCTTGGCATTAGTCACTCTTCCTCTTCAATGGAGACTTTGACTCCTTCGGGCATGAAAGTGCCTTGGAGGATCTCACCTCCTGCCTTCTGTATCGCTTCTGCAACGTTGGAATTGCCCTCGGTGGCTACAGCAATCATACATCCTCCTCCACCTCCGCCGGTCAACTTGGCGCCTAGTGCTCCGCCTGCTCGAGCTGCAAGTATCAGTCTCTGCAGTTCTGGTGATGAAACTCCCACTAGCTCTAGGAGCTCCTGATTCTGATTCATTAAGTTTCCAACTTCACGTGCGTTTCCAGCCTTCAAGGCGTCGATAGCCCGATTTGCGATCTTTTGTGCATCTGAAGCGATTTGATCGTAACGTTTCGGATCATTTAGGCGCAGCTCCGTTACTCTACTAATGAGCACTCCTGTCGATCTGCGCTTTCTAGTATTACCTATTATAATCATTGGGAGACTTGCGGGAATTATGCGCGATTCGACGTATCCTCTTCGAAACGTGATTAGACCGCCGAAAGTCACAGTTGCCTGATCTACACCTGAAGGTCGACCGTGAATGATTTTTTCTAATGAATATGCGGCTTCGAATATTTCCTGTCTGGATATCGGCTTTTTCAGCACCGCAGATATTGCGGACACTGTGGCTACCGCTGTGGCTGCCGATGATCCTAGACCCATCCCGATTGGAGCATTTGAGGTGACAGTTATGCTTAAGCCAGTGTTCGCGCCATATTTCTTTAATGTGAATTTTGCCGCTTCAAACACTGGTCGAAGTATCAACTCAGCGTTTTCTCCACTCGTACTTACCAACTCTCCGGATTCTGTCGTGAAGGTTGCTGCAATAGCCAGGTCTCTAGATGCTATCGTTAGTTTATCGTCTGATTTTGTCTCTACCCGTACCCCAGTCGGAAGATCTACGGCCATTGAGATTGCCGTGTTTCCGCTTACGACGAAATGTTCGCCGAACAGAATTGTTTTCGCGGGAGAAACTGCGATAGCCTTCACGATTCGTTTTCACTGTCGCGTAATTATTATCGACCCGTATCCGACAACTGAGGTTTTGTCCCCTGTTATGTCCCCGCTGGTTTTGTAGGTGAGGAACTCAGTCCTCACATTACTCATCTTTCTGGCGGCAGCTATGAGAACTGTGATTGGGCCGTATCCGCACATCGTTACTTTATTCGAATCTCCCAACTCGTTTAATTTTGAGTCATCGAGATTCATAATCGCATCAATCGCGGTTTGGTCGTTTCTCATCGCTTCGTCGTGCGGTTTGTAGTGTGTGAAATCACTCGAGGCAATGATCAAAGAATTTTTTCCTTTTGTTTCGTCGATAATCGTCGCCGCAATTTCTCTGCTAGTTTGAAGGTCCTGCATCATCATACAGATCGGGACAAACTTGACTGAGCCGTTGTACAAGAACTGCAGAAATGGCAGTTGGACTTCAATCGAGTGTTCGTATCGGTGAGCCATTTCATCCACATCCATAATCTCGCTCGAGTTCTGTAGTTGTTTGGCGAGGTGGCTCTCAATTTCAAGTGACCCTAGAGGAGTTTCCCATTTACCCTCTGTTAGAATTGAAACGCCGCTTCCGTAACCCGTGTGATTAGGCCCTAGGATTATCGCAACATC
>Ga0074044_10001741_pt1 | contig 19405 bp, 18 predicted proteins | sample BogForMeECP23OM1_FD_94443 | JGI IMG/M metagenome (GOLD analysis project Ga0074044, IMG submission 94443) | Bog forest soil microbial communities from Calvert Island, British Columbia, Canada - Bog Forest MetaG ECP23OM1 | ecosystem: Environmental > Terrestrial > Soil > Wetlands ...
AGGGACCGCGCAACGAAGCCGTACTGCGCCGTTTTCTCCTGAAACCCGGTGTCGGTGTCCTCTTTGCCGACGAGCAGACCACCCACCACTACGCCACCGTTTACAGGCAACTTCGCAAGCAAGGCACTCCCATCCCGGCCAACGACATGTGGATCGCGGCCCTCGTCCTGCAACATTCGCTTGTCCTGCTCGCCCGTGACGCGCACTTTGATGCCCTCCCTCAGCTCACGCGCGTATAAGCATCGTCGGCTCGGGGGACGCAGTTTCCCTCGAAACCGGCGTTCTTTCTCACCGCCTTGACCCTTCGCGCTAAAATCTGTTGAGAAACTCCATATCCGAGACTTGGTCCTATGCCCGTGCAAACCTCGACGTTCACCAGCATTACCCCGCGCCAGATTCGCGTGATCGGCGTTCCTCTTGACCTTGGCCAATCCCGCCGCGGCGTCGACATGGGTCCGTCCGCCGTCCGCGTCGCCGGACTCGAAGCCCGCCTCGAAGCGATCGGCCACATTGTCGAAGACGCGGGCAACATCGCCGTCGCCATCCCCGAACAAAAAAAAGAAGGCGCCGCTCACGCCAAGTACCTCAAGGAAATCACGGCCACCTGCACCAAGAGCGCCGAACTGGTGTTGAAGACGCTTGAAGCAGGCAAGGTTCCTCTCGTTCTCGGCGGCGATCATTCTGTGGCTGCCGGCACCGTCTCGGGAGTCGCCGAGTTCTACCGCCGCAAGAACCAGAAAATCGGCCTCCTCTGGATCGACGCCCACACCGACATGAATACGCCCGACTCTTCGCCCAGCGGCAACGTGCATGGCATGCCGCTGGCGGCGCTGATGGGCCTTCCTCCCCATGAACTCGGCAACATATACGACTTCTCGCCCAAGGTGCAGCCGGAGAATTGTGTGCTCGTCGGCATTCGCGACGTCGACAACTTTGAAAAAGAAAATATCCGTAAATCCGGAGTCGAAGTCTTCACCATGCGCGATATCGACGAACGCGGCATGCGCGCCGTGATGGAAGAAGCCCTCCGCATGGCCGGACACGGCACCGCCGGCTATCACGTTTCGCTCGACATGGATTGGATCGATCCCGAAGACGCGCCCGGCGTCGGCACTCCAGTGTGGGGGGGAGCGACGTATCGCGAAGCGCATCTCGCCATGGAAATCATCGCCGACCACGGACACATGCTGAGCTTCGAAATCGTCGAAGTGAATCCGGTCATCGACGAGCACAACCAGACCGCCGATCTCGCCGTCGAGTTGGCGCTCTCAGCCTTCGGCAAAAAGATCCTCTAGCGAGGTATTTATGAAACCAGTTGGCTTTGTTGACATCCCAACACCCTTGTCATGCTGAGCGAGGATTGAGCTTCGCAAACGCGAAGCTCAACCGCAGTCGAAGCACCCCTACCCCTCCACTGCGGCAAATCGTTTGGATGTCAACCGAGCAACACAGTTCTAGAGGGGCGTATTTAAAGTGATCTCATGCCCGAGCCGACAAATTCCGAAAGCATCGACGAACTCGTGGAGTGGGCCTACAGCACCCTCCCGCAGAAGATCAAGGACCTCCCCGACTTCCCCGGCATTCAAGTTGCGGAAGAGCCGCCCGCCGACGTATTAAAAAAAATGAACTGGCGCCCGGGCACCGAGATGTTGGGATGCTACAGCGGCATCTATAGAACGCAACAGTCGGTCAACCAACTGAGGATGGCTCCCGATTTGATATTTATTTTTCGTGGCCCGATTCTGCGCTGCTCAAAAGGAGACCTGCGCGCCGAAGTAAAGCGAGTAGTCTGGCACGAAGTTGCACATTGGCTAGGCCACGACGAGGCGCAAGTAGAGGACTTGGGTCTATGATCAAGAAAACCGGCAACACGAAAACCCCTGCCCCAGTCGCAGCCCGAGATTGGTCGGCCTGCGCAAGTCGCCGCCAAACTCACACCCGCGCCGATCTCACATCCGTCCGCGAGAAGTCTTGCCCTTTAAACAAAAGCGGCTCTCCCTTGGATTTCGCCAGCGCGTATGAAAAGCAATCTCCAAAATTCAATCTGGCGGGGTGGCCGCTGGTTTTCCCGAAGTCGCGATAGGCCTGGCGCGCGATGCGAGCTTGCGCTTCGGTGACTGGCTCAATCGCGATTTGCGCCTCGTCGATCAATTCATCAAAACGCCGGCTGGCAACCGGATCTTTGCTGCCATCGATCACCGCCCCAGCTTCCACATAACTCACGGCCGAAATACGAGGCTGCGCGGGGCTTTTCGCGGCATTCGCAATGAGATTGGCGAACTCGGGCGCTTCCTCTTCAAAGCGGAGAATGGCGATCAGGGCCGAAGTGTCCAGAATCATTTCGGCAGCCCTTTCTCGTCATAGAGAAGGTCGCCGTGATCGGCCGAGCGAAACGGTTCCTTCAGACGTGTCGAGCAGTCCCGGCCGATTTCGAGCAGCCGGTCGGAGAGCTTGGTCGCAACCTTGTCTTGGTCTTGCACCCTTTGAAGCCGTTCGCGGACCGCTTCGGTGACAGCCTCGGTCAAGCTCTCTCCCGTGAGTCGGGCTAGCTGCTGCGCGAGCTTGTGGGCGTCTTTGTTTTTGATGTTCAGGCTCATATGTGGTAGATGTTCCACCTTAACGGTCTACTATTCTACCACAAAGATCTGCCGAGCCGTGCCCCAATAGCCCCTAATGACCTCTAACGTATTTATTTCTCAAATACCTAGCTGCAAACGAACCGAAAAATAAGCCAGAAATACGACTAAATCATTGATTTATAAATACCTTGTCGTTTTTCACACGCTAAGTCTTGGATTCTTAAAGACCGCTACCAGAGGGGCCCAAGCCGATTCCAGCATGAGCGTTCAGAAGCCAAGCGATTCTCGTTGCCCCTCACTGAACGTCCGAAACTTTCCCGTTGATAAACGTGACCTTGATGTCTTTATAGACATAGATCTGCTTGGCGCCGAGATTGACGATCTTATCGGGTTGTCCGATCGCGGCGGTCACCTGATCAGGCGTTTGTCCCTTTTCAATTTGCTGCGGAGGAGCTTGCTGTTGCGCTTGTCCGCCTCCACCTCCGCCCTGCTGATTGCCGCCTTGCTGCTGATCGTTGCCATTGCCCTGGTTGTTTCCCTGATCGTTGTTATTGTTATTGGCGCTGTCATCAATCGCGAGCAGTCCGGCGATCGCATCTTCAACCTGCGTCGGGCTGGTTGTGGCCAACGTTCCTTTGGGGAACTGGAAAACGACATCGGCTTTGAAGAAGGTCTTGGGATCGGTGTTGTTGCAGGAATCGCAGGCAACAATGCCCATGACCACCTGGTCTTTCTGCAAATTAACGGCGAGCTTGGCGGGATAGACTTTTGTGTCTTTTTGGAAGAACTGGGTGGTTTGCGTCTTGCCCATTTTACCCATTAGCGAGCCGAGGCCCTTCGATACGAGGGCGTTGGGAGATTTCACAGTTCCGTTCTCATACTTCGTGGAAAGAATGCTCTGGTCGGAATACGGTACGCCGAGGATGCCGCCTTTCTTGACGACCAGGATTGTGCCTTGCTCGACTACGGCCGCTCCGCTCGTGTCTTCCCCCATCTTTACCAGCGTATATTGCGCCTTGAGTTGGTCTTCCAGCGAAACCGTGGCCTGCGCGAACGCCATTGGAGACGCGATTCCAACCAGAACGACCACCACAGCGACGACCATCCAAGCGGAAACCGGATTGGCGATTTCGATTTTCTGCCGCATTGCAACCTTCCTCCTGTGAAGCTGCCGCTCCCACATCGCGAGCGGGTAGAAGCGGGGTTAATTCTGCTGCGGGAAGAAAGCTGGAAGCGCCGCGCATAATCCGCGACGCTCCCAGCTCTAACTAATCAACTTGCTCGTTGCTACTGCTGCTTGGCATCGGCCTCGGCGGCATCCGCCTCTTTGGCCTGGTCTTGCAAGTCGCTCTGGACGGTTTTGTCCGGCTGAGGCGCCGGAACTTCCCCGTCATGGGTTTTGGTATCGGGAGCAGCCGGCAATCCGTTCTTGCCTTGCTTGTCGGCGAGTTCCTTCAACCCCGCATCCATCTGGATGTGCAGTTGATTGTGCATCTCCTGCAGTTCGTCGGCGGCGATGGCGATGGTTGCGCCCACCGGACACTCATCTTTCCTGCTGGCTTTTACGGTCGCGTTCACCATTTTGTCCGCGTCCGGCGTGTCGGTGTCGCGATGGAGGACGTCACCAGGAGTCAGCGAGCACTCGGTGCCATCCGACGTGGTCAGATCCTCGTCACTCGATACGACGAAGATGCGGATTTTGGGATCGAGTGCCGGAGGCACCTGGTCCCCGCCGCCGGAGGAATTCTGACCGGCTGCAGCCGCGTCCTTTTCCGCGCCGATTTCATACTTCATTTCGTCGGAAAGCGCCTGCTTCACGTCAGGACTGAGCTGAGCATTGCCCGAAGGCGCTCCGCCACCCAGCATGTACGCGCCATAGACAGTTTCGAGGTTGGCCGCAATCAGCGGATCGGTCGTCCACAAAGAAGCGACCTCGTCGCCCGATTGCGGTTGCGGCGTCAAGAATCCCTGGTCGCCGCCGCCATCGCCGGCAGCTTGTTGCGCGGCATAAGCAGCTTGCAGGTTAGCCGCAATCAGATAATCCGTCAGCCAGAACGCGGCGCCCGCATAGACTGGATAAGGCGCGAACCATCCGCCATAGAAGCCAAACCACGGCGATCCACCCCAACCCCATCCATAAGCGACCGGCGCGGCCCACGGATTGTAAGCCCAGCCGTAATATCCAGCGCCCCAGTAATACGGGGGAGCGTAGCCGTAATACGGATAACCGCCGTAATTGTAGCCGCGGTATCCATACGCATAGTAGTGTCCACCCCTGTAGTAGGTGCGCTGATAATAGGAGTGGCCGCCGCGGTTGAAGTAAGCGCGCTGGCTGTATCCGCCGTATCTTCCGTGACTCACAATGGTGCGGCCGTTGTGCGTGCTGGTGATGTTGCGGCCGCCGTGCATGCCGTGATTGATCGTCATCCCACTCTTGGTGTGGATCGACCGAACCTGGCCGTTGGCGCGCGATTGAACCTGAGCGCCGCTCTTGGTGGTACGGGTGGTGGCGCCTTTGGGTTGATGGTTGCCAGCGGACTGATTTCCACCACGATTCCCGGCTTGATTTCCAGCGCGATTTCCGCCCTGGGCTCCGCCGCGATTGCCGGTTTGAGCTCCGCCACGATTGCCGGTTTGAGCTCCGCCACGATTCGCGCCCTGCGTCCCTCCGGTTCGATTGCCACCCATTTGGCCGCCGCGGTTCCCCGCCGCCTGCCCGTTGCGGTTCCCCATGCTGCCGGTCTGTCCAGTCCGGTTCCCGGTTGCCTGACCCGCTCTGTTACCCGTGTTTCCGCCGGGTCCACGATTGGCGCCCGTTGCGCCATGACTGCCGCCTCCCGCGCCCCCAGGTCCACGATTCATTCCCGAGGCGCCGCCCGGGCGCTGGCCGGTGTTCCCGCCCCCATGTTGCGCGGGCGCGGAATGTTGTGCCGGAGCAGAATGGGCTGCCGGAGCAGAATGCGATGCAGGCGCGCTACCGCCATGTTTTTGCGCCGAAGCGACTGCGGTTACGCTGAGAATAACCAGCAATACCGACCATTTACCAAGACCGTTTCCTTCTAGCTTGCTCGAATTCATAGCCACTCCTGTGAGATGTGAAGCTCTTTATTGCATTCCACCAGCGGAAAACTTCAGCGGGGCGGACGCATTCTGTTCTTTGTATCCCACCCGCACCCCGGGTATAGATTTTTTCGACAATAACTTCTGCGTCCGTGCGCCATAGGGGAAGGGCTGGGCACCGGCCTTTGGAAGTCCCGACAATTTCACACCCGTTTCCCGACCGTGTCAAGTTGTCCCGCGTAGAGCGGACTCTCTTGTCCGCTGCTCTAAACTGGAAACTCCCGCCGCACAAACTCCATCGCCTCCTCGCGCGACGTGAGTCGCCCCTCCAGTTGCGCGTCCTCAACCGCGCCCAGCACTTCTTTGAACCGCGGACCCGGCTCATACCCCGCCTCAATCAGATCGCGTCCGGTAATCAGCGGCTCCGGACGAATCGCCTCAGCCGGCATCGAGCGCATCTGCTCGCGTGAGTAGTCGTACGCGTCGAGTTGTCCGTGGCTGGAGAGACAGTCGATGCGATGCAACTCCAGATGCTCTTCAAACGCGGGCAGGCGCAGGAACTTCTTCAGCGTGGATTGGTTCATGCGCTCGATCTGGCCGAAGCGCATGTGATTGTCGACCAGCGCCAGAATCTGATCGGTCTCGTCATTCGAGAAGCGCAGACGGCGGCAGATTTCTGCGGCCATCTTCACTCCGATTTCTACGTGGCCATCGAAGCGAATGCGGTCGGGCGCCACGCGAAAAGTCGGCGGCTTGCCGACATCGTGCAGCAGCGCCCCCCAGGCCAGCGTCTTCGAACACCCGGCCCGCAGTTTGTCGAGCAGCAGCAGCGTGTGCACGAATACGTCGCCTTCGGGATGATACTGCGGAGGCTGCTCCACTCCTTTCATCGCGGCGATTTCGGGCAGCACTTCGCGCAACAGCCCAGTGGTATCGAGCAACTCAAACGCCCGTCGCGCGCGCCCTTCCGTCAGCATCTTGGTCAACTCTTCGCGCACACGCTCGCACGAGACCTGGTGAATTTTCGGCGCCATCTTCTGCATCGCCGCCATCGTCGCCGGGTCGATCTGGTAATCGAAGCGCGCAGCGAAACGTACTCCCCGGAGCATGCGCAGCTTGTCTTCGGCAAACCGGCGCTCAGGATCGCCGATCGCGCGGACGATTCCCGCTTGCAGATCGTCGCGCCCGCCGACAAAGTCCAGAATCTCGTTAGTCGCGGGATCGAGCATCATCCCGTTGATGGTGAAATCCCGCCGTTGCGCATCCTCCCGCGGATCTTTCGTGAAACGCACTTCGTCGGGATGCCGCCCGTCGGAGTAACCTACATCCGACCGAAACGTCGCGACCTCGATGGCTCCTTTATGATGACCGCCTTGACCGGCCCAGTTTTGTGTCGCGCCGCTGGATTCCGGCACCAGCACAACTCCAAATTGCTCGCCCACGGCAAAAGTCTGCGGAAAGATTTCCATGACCTGTTGCGGTGTCGCATCGGTGGCTACGTCGTAGTCCGCGGGCTCGCGGCTCAGAAGAAGATCGCGAACGCATCCCCCGGCGAAATAAGCCTGGTGTCCGCGTTCGCGCAGAGCGCCCACGATTTCGGCAGCGTGTTGTCTGGCGTTCGACATCGGTAGTAAGTCCGCGCTCGCGTAAACTGGAACGTGTGTGAGCGAAGAGCCAAGAGCTAACAGCGAACAGCTCGAAGTAATTATGCCTGACCCGTACATCCTCGGCATCGAGACCTCGTGTGACGAGACGGGCGCGGCCGTGGTGCGCTCGGGCCGGCAGATCTTGTCGAACGTGGTCGCCTCGCAGATCGCGGCCCACCAGCCTTATGGTGGAGTAGTTCCCGAACTCGCTTCCCGCGAGCACTTGCGGGCAATCGTCCCGGTCGTTCGTCAGGCACTGGCCGAAGGGGGACAGACCTATCAATCCCTCGACGCCATCGCAGTCACGCAAGGCCCGGGACTGGCTGGCGCTCTGCTGGTAGGCATCAGCTATGCCAAGGCGCTGGCATTCGCTTTGGGGAAACCGCTCATCGCCGTGAATCATCTCGAAGGACACATCCACGCCGTGTTGCTCCAGCAGCGGCACAGCGAAAATGGCGGGTTGCATTTTCCCGTGCTGGCCCTCGTGGTCTCCGGCGGCCACACTCATCTTTATCTGGCGCAGATCGATCAGAATCTCTGGACTTACCGCAACGTCGGCCACACTCGCGACGACGCCGCGGGCGAAGCCTTCGATAAAGTCGCTAAGCTACTGGCGCTCGGTTATCCCGGAGGGCCAATCATCGACCGCCTCGCCGCGCACGGCGATCCGCTGGCGGTCAAGTTCCAGATCCCGCAGATCAAGCATCGCGACCGGCGCGATCATAAGCAGGACGATCCTAAGCAGGACGATCTTGAACACGGCAAGCGCACATCGACCCGCGCAGACGAGGCTGGGCCTCAGTTCGATTTTTCCTACAGCGGAATCAAAACCGCCGTTTTGCGCTACGTCGAGATTGAGAACCTCAAGCCCACAATCGAGGCTCGCCGCCGGGCGCTCGCCGAAATCGACGCCCCTGCGCTGGAAGATATTCTCGATCGCTGCGACCGGCAAACCCTCAATCTGGTCGCTTCTTTCCAGCGCACCATGGTTAACGATCTGGTCGCCAAGACGCTGGCGGCGGCGCGCGAGTATGAAGTGCAGACTCTTTTCGTCAGCGGCGGCGTGGCTGCCAACCGCGAATTGCGGGACACCTTCGAGCGCCAGGCGGCCATGCAGGGCCTGCCCGTTTTCTTTCCTTCGCGTGCGCTTTCTACCGACAACGCGGCCATGATCGCCGCCGCCGCTTTCCCCAAATTTCTGCGGCGAGACTTTGTCAGCATGGATTTTTCCGCCGATGCGGGAATGCCGCTCCGCTGAGCAAGAACACTTCAGCCAACGGAAGCATCCCCGAGCCGGCCCTGAGCGGAGTCGGAATGCTCTCCCGCCCCTTGTATCGAAATCGCAACACTTCCCAGCTACAATGGTTCGCGTGAAGCCGACCATTTATGTAGTGGAAGACGATCCGGATATTTCGCGCCTCGTCCGTCATCATCTGGAAGGGGCCAGCTTCAACGTGCGACTGTATGCCACCGGTAATCTGGTCGTCACCGATGCCGAACGCCAGCGCCCGGCGCTGTTTCTGCTCGACATCATGGTTCCGGGAAAAGATGGCCTCGAACTTTGCCGCCAGATTCGCCAGTCGGTTTCCCTCGCCTCCGTCCCGGTGATTTTTCTGACCGCTAAGAGCGGCGAGGCCGATCGCGTGCTGGGCTTGGAGTTAGGCGCCGACGATTATATCCCCAAGCCTTTCAGCCCCCGCGAACTGGTGGCTCGCGTTAAAGCGGTACTGCGCCGGTTTGAGCGCCCACTGCCCCCTCTGCCCACCAAGATTGACGAAATCCACATTGACCCCAGCGCCATGACACTGACGGTTCGCGGCAAACAGGTGCCCACCACCGCCACTGAATTCCGCCTCCTCGACCACTTCATGCGCCACGCCGGACGGGTTTTTACTCGCGACCAGTTGCTCGACTCGGTCTGGCGAGACACCGCCTATGTCACGCCGCGCTCAGTCGATGTTTATGTGCGCCGCATCCGTGAAAAAATTGAGCCCGATCCCGAGAACCCGCGCTATCTGAAGACGGTGCGGGGGGCCGGCTACCGTTTTGAGGTCGCGCGTTGAGAAGTCGCATCTTCGTCAAAATGATGTTTGTGTTCCTGCTAGTGATCGGAGTCACCGCCATCACCTTGCAGGTGACTGTGCACACGGTGTGGGAACGCACCCTGCGCGAGCAGATCGAGCGCAATCTCAAACAGAAAACTTTGCTATTCGCCGAGCGCGTCGAAACCGACCGGCAGCATTCCCTGGCCGACATCACCGCCCAGGCCGGCCAGGCGGCCGGAGCCCGCGCCACTGTCATTGATCCCACCGGCAAGGTGCTGGCCGATTCCGAAGCCGATCCCAGCACCCTCGAGAATCACGCCCGTCGCAAGGAGTTCGTCGCCGCCCTCGCCGGCGAAGTCGGCGTCGACGAGCGCCCCAGTCAGAGTATTGGCGTTCCTTTTGTGTACGTCGCAGCGCCGGTTTCCGGAGGTGCGGTGCGCCTCGCCTATCCTTTGCCCGAGATTGAAATTACCGATCGTCCGCTGGGCATGGCCCTGTTCTGGGGATCGCTCACCGCCTTCGTTTTCGCGGTGCTGGTGGCGGCCGTGGCTTCCCAATATGTCGGGCGCCGCTTGCAACGGATCGTAACTTTTGCCGAGCGCGTCGCCGGCGGAGATCTCACCGCCAGAATCGCATCCACGTCGACCGACGAAATCGGGCAGGTGGCATCCGCGCTCGATAAGACCACGCGCCGCGTCGAAGAAAGCTACGCCCGCGTGCAAACCAGCCAGCGCGAACTCGAAACCCTTCTCAACAGCATGCAGGACGCCGTGATTGCCGTCGACGTCGACGGCCGCGTGCAGTGGGCCAATCGCGGCATGAACCGTCTGCTGCAACGCGCTCCCCGCCTGAATGCGCCGCTGGTCGACAGCGTCCGCGACCCGGAATTTCTAGCCGCCGTGCAACAGGCGTCCAGCCTCCAGATGGTAACTTCGGCACGCTCCAACACCATCGCTTCCGGCCGCACTTTCGATGTCACCGCCGCGCCCATGCCGGGCGGCGGTGCCGTCGCCGTGCTCCGCGATCTCACCGAGACCGAGCGCATGGAAAAGAGCCGCCGCGATTTCATCGCCAACGTTTCTCACGAGCTGCGCACCCCGCTCACTTCCATCCAGGGATACGCCGAAACGCTTCTCGATGGCACTCTGGTCGACAACCATGTGCGCGATTTTCTCGAAATCATTCGCAAGAATTCCTCGCGCATGTCGCGCCTTACCGAAGACCTGCTGACTCTCGCTCGTGTCGAGTCGGGCGAGCAGCGCTTCGGCATCCAGCCCGTCAATACCGAAGAACTGCTGCAGGATGCCTGGGAGAGTTTCCACGATTTGGCGCGCTCCTATGGCGTCGAACTCGCGATTGAGAACGCCGCCCCCGACGCCAAAGTAAATGCCGATCGCGAAGCCATTCACCAGATTTTTTCGAACCTGATCGAGAATGCCTTGAAATACGCGGCCTCCGGAAAAAAAGTCATTCTCGGAGCTCGCCCCGCCGAGAGCGGCGTGGAATTCTTCGTCCGCGATTTCGGCCCCGGCATTTCCTCCGAGCATCTGCCGCGTCTTTTCGAGCGTTTCTATCGCGTCGATAAAGCGCGCTCGCGCGAATCCGGAGGCACCGGCCTGGGACTTGCCATCGCCAAGCACATCGTCCTCGCCCACGGAGGAACCATCCGCGCCGAGAGCGATCTTAACCACGGCTCAACCTTTTTGTTTACCCTGACCGCTCCCGAGGGGAATGCCGGGTAGAGTTTGTGGAGCGATGGGCGTCTCGCCCGTCATTGCAACTTCCTAGTCTGCTGAAAAACTCAAGTTTCGTATCAGGCCATCGCTTCGTACAGGAATCTGCTACCATACCGCTCCGTGAGGTGGTGACCATGCCCCAATACGTGATCGAGCGCGAAATCCCCGGCGCGGGTGAATTATCGGATGCGGAACTGCAGGCCGTCGCCAGAAAATCGGTAGGCGTGTTGAAGGATATGGGACCGGAAATCAAGTGGCTCCACTCCTATGTCACCGGCGATAAAATCTACTGTGTCTACCTCGCGCCCGACGAGGAAACGATTCGCGAACACGCCCGCCGGGGAGGTTTCCCTGCCAATCGCATCGCGGCAGTGCGCCGCCTGATCGATCCCGACACCGCACATTAATATTGAAATTGATCTAATCCGGGTTCCCAGTCCGAGCAACTGTTCCCGCACCGCCGTTCAGCGCCTCCTGGACGGCTTGCTCGACCGGCATCGCCCAACCTTCCATCCACGCCGCCAGTCCGGCGGCATTGCCCAGCGTGCGCCGGGCAAATTCCAGCGCCTTCTCCAGCCTGGGTTGCTCGGCTGGCGTGAGCGGAGCACCCAATCTTTGGCGAAGCGCGGCCGCGGCCCCTGCCAGATGCAGCGATTGCTCGGCGTTCGATTGCGCCGCGGCACTTATGGCGACACATTCGAGCGTCCGCGCGATGCCGCGCTGGTATCCCAACTCCTGGAACATCCTGATGCTTTCGCCGAACAGCCGCCGCGCCTCGGCATTGTTACCCTGATCGCAGCCCAGACTTGCTAAATCGGATAGCGTGCTCGCCATTCCCCAGCTATCGCGCAGTCTGCGAAACTCCGACAGACTCTGTTCGCAAAACGAACGCGCGGCCACGAAGTCCCCTTTTTCACGAGCCACGTCGCCCTGGTAATTCAACGTCCAGGCAACTCCGGCACCATCCCCCACCTTACGGAAGATGGCGAGACATTCATCGTACAGCGAGGACGCGCGCTCATATTCGCCCTGCAACTTGAGCACGCTGGCGAGATTGCTGAGGGCTCGGGCGATGTCGACCGGCTCTCCAAGGTCCTTCCAGATTGCGACACAGCGCTCGAAGAGTAACGATGCCGCGGCGATTTCGCCGCGATCGCGAGCCATCACCGCCAACGCGTTCAGCGCAACCGCAACCCCGCGATTGTCCTCCAGCTCAAGACAGGTTTCCAGACTGTCTTCGAACATCTGTTGCGCCGAGCCGTAATCGCCCTGCTCCCCCGCCAGAACTCCGGCCGCGAACAGCAGGCGCGCGTGAAGCTTCGGACGCGCCGCCGCCCCTGCCAACGCCAGAACCCGTCCGATGGCCTCACGGCCCTCCGTAAGATGTTCCCGTGTCTCCCAAAAGCGAAACAGCGCAACGCCGATGCGCAGGCCCCACTCGGCATCTCCAGCCTTTATCAGATAATCCAGCGCCGAGCGTAAGTTCTCGTGTTCGACCTCAAAGCGGTCGAGCCATTCCGGGTGAGTGGCTATGTCCTCGGCGCCTTCTTCGGCCAGCACAAGGAAATATGCGGCATGCGCCCGGCAAGTCGCAGATTCGTCTGCGCTCTCAGCCAGGCGTTCCAGAGCATACTCCCGGATGGTCGAGAGCATAAAGAAACGGGTTTCTTTATCCACCTGCTCCACCTGCTGCACCAGGCTCTTGTCGACCATGGAAGCCATCCCGTCCAGTACGTCGAGACCCAGATCGCCTTTGGTGTCGCATGCTGCTTCCACCGCTTCCAGCGTGCAGCCCCCTCGAAATACGGAAAGCCTCCGAAACAGAGTTTGTTCCGCGCCATTGAGCAGGCCGTAACTCCAGTCCACCGTGTTGCGCAGAGTTTGTTGCCGGGTGGGCAAATCGCGGGCGCCGCCAGTCAACAGATGCAAACGATTTTCCAGTCGTGCCAGCATGGTGGACGGGGAAAGCAACTTGAGGCGCGCGGCAGCCAGTTCGATGGCCAGCGGCAGGCCGTCAAGGCAAGCGCAGATGGCCGCCACCGCGGGTGCGTTTTCGCTGGTCAGCGCGAATTGGTGCTTCACCGCCCGCGCCCGTTCCACAAACAGCGCGATCGCTGGAAGCCGCGAAAGCGCTTCCAGCGGCGGCATGGACTTGGGATCGGGCAGCGCGAGCGGGGGCACGGGAAATTCATGTTCGCCGTAGATATGAAGTGGCGCCTGGCTCGTCACCACGACCTTGAGTTTCGAACCCGCAGTCAGCATTTGCGCGACGACCGGCGCGCCCGAGACCAGGTGCTCGAAGTTGTCGAGCACGAGCAGCATGGGCTGGCTAAGGCCGCCCATGTACTCTGTCAAGTTCTCCTGCGACGACCTGTTGCCGGACTCGCGCACGCCCACGGTTTGCGCGATCGTCGATGCGATCAAACCCCGTTCCCCAATCGCCGACAGTGCAACGAAGCAAACACCGCCCGGAAACTGGCCGGAGATTTCATCCGCCACCTGCAGCGCGAGCCGCGTCTTCCCGATACCGCCCGGACCGGTGAGGGTTACCAGCTGTACGTCGGCGCGGCTCAAGAGCTGACGGAGATCCGCCGCTTCCCGCTCCCGTCCAATGAATGCCGTGCGCTGCGCCGGCAAGTTGCTGGGGCGAGGCTCGGCTTCCCGGGCCGGCACATCGGCAAGGCGGTCGCGCACCGCGGCCAGGTCGCGGGCCAAATCCCCAGTCGAGGCGTAGCGCTGCTTCGGGTCCTTGGCGAGGCAACGCTCCACGATCCAGATAAAAGGAGCGGGCGCCTGCGGCATTCTCGCTCCCAGCCGCTCGGGCTCATCGCGCAGAATTGCTGCCGTCGTTTCTGCAGCCGTCTTCTTCTTGAACGCGGGAAATCCGGTAGCCATTTCGTAGAGAACCGATCCGAAGGAAAACTGATCGGAACGAAAATCGACTTCCTCGCCGGTCACTTGCTCCGGCGACATGTAGCCGACCGTGCCCATCACGACTCCATGCTCGGTGATGCTGGTAGTAGCATCCGAACCGCGGGCGTGTTCGAGTTTAACCGGTTTCGCCAAACCGAAATCCAGCACCTTGGCCCTGCCGTCGCGAGAAACCATCAGGTTCTCGGGCTTCAGATCGCGATGCACGATGCCAATCTCGTGCGCTTTGGCGAGACCGTCGGCAATCTGCGCGGCGATTGCCACCAACTTGCGAAATGGAATCGCCGCCGCGCCCAGCAGCGAACGCACCGTTTCTCCATCCACCAGTTCCATCGCGATAAAGCACGTGCCATTCACCTGCCCCAGTTCATAAATCGTCACGATGTTCGGGTGATTGAGCGCGCAAGCAGAACGTGCCTCCTGCTCGAAACGCGATAAGGCTTCCGGTTGAGAACAGCGGTCCAACGCAAGGGTCTTGATGGCGACTTCGCGGTCAAGGCGAGTGTCCTTAGCGCGATAGACCTCGCCCATGCCTCCCGCGCCCAGCAACTGAAGAATCTCGTAAGTACCAAACCGCGCACCCGGCGATAGCATGGATGGCGCCGAGCCCGACGTGGAAGGTGGATTCATGGACCTGGTTGGCGGCAGCTCTCGGCATCCCGACGCTGACTCCGGCTGACGCAACTACAGCTGAATTTCTAGTCGCTGCCGACACCGACCCCAAGGCAGCACCCCTGCTGCGCTTATAATAACCCAAGTTTTGGAGGCTACCTTACTTTATGGATATTCGCTCCGTGCAGCGCCCTCTGAAGGATCAGTACCGCCAAGACCCTGGCAGTTCCCGCATCACCCTCACAGCGCACGGCACTCAGGCCGATGCGCCGATCGCCTGCTCGATCGACTTGGGGCGGGCGATCTACAATGCGCAGGCGCACAAAGGAGTTGGCGGCGCGGGCACCGGCGCGTGCTCAGGAGACCTCTTGCTGGGCGCCCTAGCCGCCTGCGCGCAGATCACTTGCCAAATGGTAGCGGCTGCCATGCAAATTCCTACCGAGGCCATCGCTGTCACGGTCGAAGGCGATCTCGATCTGCAGGGAACGTTAGGAATATCGAAAGAGGCGCCCGTTGGATTTGAAAGCATCAGAGTCATCTTCGACGTCCGCGCCCCGCAGGCAACTGCGGAGCAATTAAGCGCGTTGCAGGCGAAAACCGAACAATATTGCGTGGTCATGCAAACCTTGCAGCATCCGCCGAAGATCCAGAACCAATGGAAGCAGTAATGTCACTTTGTTCTTGCCTTTGGGTGGCGCAGCTTTTGGGTGGCGCAGCTTTTGGGTGGCGCAGCCTTTGGGTGGCGCAGCTTTTGGGTGGCGCAGCTTTTGGGTGGCGCAGCGGTTTACCGCTGCGATTGACGGCTTATTTCAGCGCCGGCTTTAGCCGCTGGGGAACGCGTCGCTCAAGATGACCCACTACGATTCTTCCAGTTCGCTTTCTTCTGGCGCATCGGTCGGGCTCGCAAACTCCATACGATAGCCATCTGGATCGGTAACCGGCACAACCCACAAGCGGTTTCCGACAAAGGGACGTTGGCGCGTTTGAATTCCGCGCGACTTGAACTGTCGATAAAGGGCAAGGGCGTCTTCACACATGAAGCTGACCGAGGCTCCAGTGCCCAGCGCTTGAGTTGGCTTACCGTCCGGCCGAAACTCCTGCAGCATAATAGCGGCGTCGCCAAGCTCAAGCCAACACCAGCGAATCCTCCCGTCGGGATGGTCCTCGGGTCGATCGGGGATCCACTGATTCTTCATTGTGAATCCAAGCCCATCAACATAGAACCGCAAGGAAGATTCCATGTTGGTGACGCCGAAAAACGGCACCGCCTGCTTCACGTTCGCAGTTGTGGTGGTTGCGACGGTCATGATTCACCTCACTAGCATCGCTGCATATCGTACCAACAGTTCCTTCTTTCCTGTAATTGGCGAAAATTGCGGGTATCGGGTCATTTTGCAGAACGTCCACCATAAAGGGCACGCTTTCTCATTCGGAGACATTAAATTCACCGGGTTGTAACCTCTCCGGCGACCTCGCCAATTATGCTTTTGAGAGCAGTGTATTTCGCGCTCAAGCCGGATGCGATCCGCGTCCCGTAACCCGGATCAAGCATCCAAATAATTTGGGGTAGTTTTGTTTATGGGCACAGCCAGCATAAAAACGCCTTCGCCGGAGTCCCATCGCGACCTGGTGCAGCGTACGGTCGAAGCCTGCGAATTAGCCCGCGAAGCCGCGGCCATTGCCGCCGAGGGCATTGCCACGGGATCGATGTCGCGCCTCAACGCCATCCGGGAATGCGAAAAAGAGCTCGACGCCATTGACCTCGAAGTAGACTCCGGCGTCACCGCGAACATCACCCGCGTTCCCGAGGCCGAGACCCGCGGACTGCTGGCCTGCATGAAGGTGATGATCGGCCTCGAGCGCATCGGAGACCTGCTTCTCAGTTTTGCCACCAGCGCCCAGGCTGCCGGAGGCCGTCTCGATTCGCAGGATGCCCGCGAGTTGACGCAGATGGCGACCATCCTCGAAAAAATGCTCGCCGATGTCGGCCAGTCGTTTTCGCAAAAGGATGTGAAGAAAGCCATCGACGTGCTCCGCGCCGATGCCGAAATGGATCGCCTGCGCAATCTCATCTTTTTGCGCCACATCGAGAATCCTGAGAACATCGCCCATCACGCCAGCCTGCAGGTGATTTTCATGACGCAGTCTCTCGAACGCGCCGGCGACCACGCCAAGAACCTCGCCGAAGAGGTCTGCCACTACGTCAGCGGACGCAGCATCCGCCACGTCCTCATGGCCTACGACAAGCCCAAAGAACAGATGTTCATCGAATGGCTGCGGCACAAAGACGAAAAGTCGCAATAACCCTAAAATCTCTGCTCATCGCTGGCGCGGATTCCTGAATCCTTTTCCCAAAACTCCCCCTCTTCCATAGTAGAGGAGGAATTTTGGACTCCGCTATCACCGTCACTCAACTGCAGAATCGCTCGTCCGGCCCGGCGCTCCTGGTGGACGTGCGTTCCGGCTCGGAGTTTGCCTCCGGCCATATCCCCGGCGCCGTCAACATTCCCATGGACCAGATCGAAGCGCGCCTCGACGATCTTGATCGCAATCTCCCCATCGTCCTCATATGCCAGTCCGGCAAGCGCGCAAGCATGACCGCGGGCTTACTCGAATCCTGCCAGCGGCAGCTTTCCGTTCTGGAGGGCGGCACGAAAGCATGGAGCGAAGCCGGCCTGCCCCTCGTAACCAGCGTGAGGACGCGGTGGTCTCTTGAACGCCAAGTCCGTCTGGGCGCGGGATCGCTGGCGCTGATGGGCGCTATTTTGGCGCTGACGGTTCATCCGTACTGGGTTTTTCTTTGCGGATTCGTTGGACTGGGCCTGACTTTCGCCGGACTCACCGACATCTGCGCCATGGGGATAGTCCTGGCAAAAATGCCTTGGAACCGCCCATGCCATTGCCCGATCGGGAATCCGAATGCGGGACCATCCGAGAGTCATCGGTGACGGCCTGTTATGTGATCGAGCCCGAGCAGTGCCACAATGGGTTGGTGGACTTCGACGCATTGGCACGGCAACACAAGGATGCCGTCTATCGGCAGATGATCCGCGTGTGCGGCAACCGCGAGGATGCCGAAGACGTGCTCATCGAAGCGCTGCTCAAGGCCTATCGCCATCTCCATCAATTGCGCGAATCGGCGGCTTTTCGGGCCTGGCTGGCGCAGATTGCGAAACGCGTCTGTTGGCAATTGAAGGAGCGCGAAGCGCTGCTCCCGCTATTCCAGCTTTCGGCCTTGGAAGACGAAGGCCGGGAGGTTCCCGGCGCCGAGCCCCTTCCCGACGTGCACGCCGCCCGGCAACAGATGAAGCAACTGTTGAACGAAGCAACCGCTGCGCTGCCCGCCCTCTACCGCCCAGTCTATGAGTTATGCGATATCGAAGATCTGCCGGGCGACGAGGTGGCACAGCGACTCAGGATCTCGCGAGCCGCCATGAAATCGCGGCTCCATCGGGCCCGTCATCTGGTGCGGATTCATATCGACGCGGCGCTGACCCGGCAAACCGGGAAGTAGATTGGATTTTGTTTTGATAGGTCGAAGTCAGGAGGCTCTTATGGAAATTACAGTGGAACATCTGGGAGCGGTACAGTTTGAGATCAAGGCGCGTCAGCACACCATCGTGAGCGACCAACCGCCGGAGAATGGCGGCCACGACGAAGGCATGACACCCCCGGAACTTCTGCTCGCGTCGCTCGGATCGTGCGCCGGTTTCTACGCGGCGCAATACTTGCGCAAATACAAGCTGGCAGCCGAAGGTACTCGCGTGCGGGTTACGGCCGACAAGCTGAAAGATCCTGCGCGCATGGATAACTTTCACATTGCAATTGAAGCGCCCGTGGAACTGACGGAACAACATCGGGCCGGAGTTGAGAACTCGGTGCACCATTGCCTGATTCACAATGCGCTGCTGCACTCGCCGCGCATCGTGGTGAATATCACGCATCCCTTGGTCGAAGTGGATGCTTCGCCGGTTTCCGATTAAGGGCTCTTGACAGCCAAGGTCTCCAAGGCGAGACTCGGGTCAGTCCTTCTCCATGCCCGGATCGGCCCAACCCGAAGAACGATTTTCGCCACCTGGCGCAGCCAACGATTTCTCCAACGGCGCCCGTGTACTCGCCGAAACCGAACTGGACTCGGCCCTCCAGTTGTTGGTCGAGCGCGCGCAATACATCACCGGCGCCACCGGAACCGCGCTCGCTCTGCCTCAGGGTGATGAGATGGTTTGCCGCGCCAGCGCTGGCTCTTCCGCGCCCGCGGTCGGGGCCCGGCTGCAGGTTCGCTCCGGATTGACGGGCGAGAGCATCCTCCGGCGGCAGTTGCTGCGCTGCGACAACGCCGAAGCCGATCCGCGGGTGAATCTGGAAGCTTGCCGCGCGCTCGGCATTGCCTCCATCGTAGTTTTGCCGCTGCTGCGGCGCAATGGCGAGGTTCGCGGCCTGTTCGAATTATTTTCCGATCATCCCTACGCTTTCGAAGAACGCGACCTGGTCGCACTCGAGCGCATGGCCGGTCTCACCTTGACGGCCCTCGACTTGGCCGAGCAGCGCCAGAACTCCGTCCCGGCTGCTGCCGCGATTCCACTGAAGCCTGCCGCCACGGTGCCGCGTACTATTCCAGGCAGCAGCCCCGGCGGCATCCTCAGCGGCAACCTCAGCAACCCAGAGCTCGCCCCAGCCTCGGCCGTATCAGCCGAGCTGCCCGCCATTTCGCCGACTCCTTCAGAACCGCCATCCCTAACCGCGGTGCCGGTTCCGGTCCCCGAGGCCATGCTGCGCGTGCAAAAATGCGCTGCCTG
>Ga0074044_10001742_pt1 | contig 19404 bp, 19 predicted proteins | sample BogForMeECP23OM1_FD_94443 | JGI IMG/M metagenome (GOLD analysis project Ga0074044, IMG submission 94443) | Bog forest soil microbial communities from Calvert Island, British Columbia, Canada - Bog Forest MetaG ECP23OM1 | ecosystem: Environmental > Terrestrial > Soil > Wetlands ...
ATGGATCACTTCAACCAACACCCCGTCGTTCACACGTGGACCTATAAGCTCGACAAGGCCGCCTGATATGATTCGAACTTCAAAAACGATGATCTAGTCGATTTCCCAAAACAATAGGGGCAACGTTAATCTCTAATATGTGTATACAATGATAGCAACCGTGGCTGGTGCGGGTCAAGTCTGAGAACGATGTCTGTGTCGCAAGCACACCAGTCGTCCGGGTTAGGTAGCACACGAGTTGTCCGGTTTTGTTCCCTGCGCAGGAGCAGGGACGATGAACCGGACAGCGTGGCTACAGGACCGCAGGGATGCAGAAGTTTCGGGATGTGTTGAGCCGCTGGGAGCGCGGCGCGCTGTCGATGATGGAGGCGGGCGAACTGCTGGGCATGTCGGAGCGGCAGTTCCGGCGCTATCGCGATCGCTACGAGGCGGAAGGGCTGGAGAGGCTGCTCGACCGGCGGCTGGGCAAGCCATCGCTGCATCGGGTGCCGGCGCGGGATTTGCAGCTGATGCTGGAGCTGTACCGGGATTGCTCCCGGGGCTGGAACGTGAAGCATTGTCACGAACATCTGGTTCGCGACCACAATCCGCGGCAGTCATTACTTCTTCACGCCCAAGGCCGGCGAGGCGGTGGACAAGGAGCGGCTCACGCAGGTCGGCCGGGTGCTCGATCGACTGGGGATCGAGCACATCCCGGCCTATTCGCCAGAGGCGCGGGGCCGTTCGGAGCGCATGTTCGGCACGCTGCAGGACCGACTGCCCAAGGAGTTGAAGCTTGCCGGTATCACCGACATGGAATCCGCCAACCGCTTCATCCGCGAGGTCTATCTGCCGGCGCACAATGCGCGCTTTGCCAAGGCAGCAGCCGCAGGCGTGCGTCAGGCCGGTATCTGCTTTCGCTCATCACCACGCTTCGCCTTGATCGCTGCGAGGACCTTTTCGGCGGTTGCGGGCAGCGACGTGATGCGCACCCCGACCGCATCACGAATGGCGTTGAGGATCGCAGGCGCGGTCGGCACCAGGCTCGGCTCGCCCACGCCCTTGGCGCCGAACGGCCCGGTTGGGTCGTAGTTTTGCACGATGTCGACGTCGATCTCCGGCATATCGAGCGCGGTCGGTACGATATAGTTGGTCAGATTGGGATTGATCTGCCGGCCGGCACCGTCAAACAGTATTTCCTCTTGCAGCGCGAATCCAATCCCCATTGAGATGCCACCTTCGATCTGTCCCTCGACCAACATGGGATTGATCGGCGTGCCGCAATCATGCGCCGCGGCGATGCGGAGCACCTCCACCTCGCCCGTCTCGTCGTCCACCTCGACCTCGGCGATCTGGGTTGCGTAGACATAGGTACTGAACGGCTTGCCCTGCCCGCTTTCCGGGTCGAGCGCCACCGTCGGCGGGTTCCACGACGCGCTGCCGATCGGCGGGCGTCCCAGCGTGATTTGTGCGCGTTTGCAGATCTCGCCGATGGGAACGCTGCATCGCGGAAATCCTTTGACCTGTATTGTCCTGTCGCGCGCCTCGAGCTGGCTCGCCGCCACGCCGAGCACCTGCGCGGCTACCTCGAACAGGACGGATTTGGCGTCCTCGGCCGCGAGCCGGATGGCGTTGCCGGTCACGTAGGTCGTGCGGCTCGCAATCGCGCCACAGTCCATGGGCGTGGCATCGGTATCGGCCGATACCAGATGAACGTCATCGGTCGCGATACCCAGCGCCTCCGCGGCGATCTGGCCAAGCACGGCAAGCGACCCTTGGCCAGTCTCCACCGTTCCGGTCAGGACGACAGCGGTTCCGTCCTCGTTCATCTTCACCACGGCCGCGCTCGGATTGGCCGCTACGGTAAACCCGATCGGATACCACATGCAGGCCATGCCACGTCCCCGCCGCTTCATGAGCGTACCTCCCATCCGAAGCGCTCGGCCGCCTTCAACAGCGTTTCCTTCACGACAACGCTCTGCAACACCTGCCCGGTCGGACTGGGCGAGCCTTCCTCGAACGCATTGCGCAGGCGGATTGCGAGCGGATCGATGCCGAGCGCCGTCGCGATGTCGTCCATGTGCGACTCATAGGCGAAGCACACTTGCGGCGCGCCGAAGCCGCGCATAGCGCCGGCCACGGTTTTGTTGGTGTAGACCACGATCGCCTCGGAACGGACATTGTCGATCTTGTAGGGACCGGGCGCGAGGACGCAGCACTTGCCGAGCGTGGTCTCGCTCCACGAGCAATAGGCCCCGCCATCGAGGACGAGTCGCGCCGTGCGCGCCAGAATGCGACCGTCCTTTGTGACGCCGGTCTTGTAGTCCATGATGAACGGGTGGCGCACCGTGCTCGCGATGAATTCCTCGCCGCGGGTGAACACGCCTTTCACCGGCCGGCCGGCTTTTTTCGAGAGCAGCGCGAGGGCGGGCTCCTGACTGATCTCGTTCTTGCCGCCGAAATTTCCGCCAACGATGGTTCCGATGAGACGAATCCGGTTCATCGGCAGCCGGAGAGTGCGGGCAAGATCGGCGCGCGCAAGCGTGATCCGGCCGATCGTCGCCCACACCGTGAGCCGGCCGTTTGCGTCCCAGGCGGCGATCGCCGCGTGCGGCTCGATCGAGACATGCTCCACCATCTGGGAAGTGAAGCGGCCTTCAAAAATATGGTCGGATTGCGCAAAGCCCTTCGCCACGTCGCCCCGGCGGATCGCCAGGCTGTGGCAGATGTTGCCTTTGGGGGGATGGACCTTGGGCGCATCCTCGCGCATGGCATCGAGCGGATCGAACACGGCCGGCAACGGCTCGTAATCGACGACGATCTTTTCCAATGCCGCAGTCGCAATCTGCTCGGTCACCGCCGCAACCGCGGCGACGCCGTCGCCGGCATGGCGGACGACCTCGTCGGCGAGCACCGGCTGGTCCTGAAACGTCGGACCGAAGGAGTTGACCGGGAACTCCCGGCCGATGACGACGGCCATCACGCCCGGCATCGACTCCGCTGCACTGGTGTCGATGCGCTTAATGCGCGCCGACGCGATGCCTGCGCGTTTGATTTTGGCATGCAGCATGCCGGGCAACGCGAGATCGTCGATATATCTGGTCTGCCCGAGACCGTGATAACGGCTGTCGGGACGCGTTGCGCGCTGACCGACTGCGCGAATCTGCTGCCCCGGCACCGGCACCAATGGCTCGGCCGGTACGGTTTTCGGCGGGGCGGCGGCGGGCAACCGGGCATTCTCGTCGAGACCGCGCCAAGCCTCATCGACCGCCGATCGCTCCCGCTCGAGCACGCGTTGCTCATCAGCCATTTAATTGCTCAGTCATGTAATTGCTCGCTTCGTATTGCACGCGCCGCATCCGACACCGCATCGACGAGCTTGGCGTAGCCGGTACAACGGCACAGATTGCCCGCCAAAGCGTCGCGGATCTCGTGCCGCGAGGGCTCGGGGTTTTGGTCGAGCAGCGCCTTGGCCGACAGGATTATTCCAGGCCCGCAAAAGCCGCATTGCAGCGCTCCCCGTTCCTCGAACGCCTTCTGCAGCGGGTGCAGCTTGTCCTTGGTGGCGACGCCTTCAATCGTGAGCACGCGGCGGCGGTCAGCCTGCCCAGCGAGCATCAGGCAGGCATTGACCGGCCGGTCGTCGACGATCACCGTACAAGCGCCGCAATCACCGACGTCGCATCCAACCTTTGCACCCGTGAGGCCAAAATGATCGCGCAGCAGCGCCAGCAGCGTCGTCTCCGGCGGCACCGAGGCGCGACGCGTCTCGCCATTGACGATGATCGTCACATCGATCATGCGACGGCCTCCGCCTGTCTTGCTTGCGCCAGCGCAAGGGCGCCCGCCAAGGCACGCTTCACCAATACGGCGATGAGATCGCGCCGGTAGCCGGTGCTTGCACGGAAGTCGCTGATCGGCTTGGCTTCGGTCGAGGCGATACGGCCGGCTTCGACCATTGCTTCCGGCGTGACGGAGTGTCCCACCAAATAGGCTTCCGCCTCCGGCGCGCGGATCACGGTCGGCGCCACGGCGCCGAGCGCGATGCGAGGCTCGACGAACCGGTCTGTACTGCGATCGATCCAGAAACTCGCTGCCGCATTGACCAACGCGAGGGCCTGCCCTTTGCGCAGGCCGAATTTTTGAAAGCCGGCCGGCTTGCCGAGATTTTGCGTCGGGATCACGATATCGAGCAGAAGCTCATCGGCGCCGAGGCTGGTCTTGCGCGGGCCGAGGAACAGTTCCGCGAGCGGGAACCGGCGCCGACCGGAGCGGCTTGCTACGGTCACGCGGGCGTCGAGCGCGACCAATGTCGGGCCGCTGTCCATCGACGGCACGCACGTGACCAGGTTGCCTCCGAGCGTGCCGATGTTGCGGGTCTGCACGGCGCCGACCGAGTGCGCCGCATCGACCAAGGCCGGGAACATGTTCCGGATCAGCGGCGAGTCCATGAGCTCGCTGTGGGTGACCAGGGCACCGATACGCAGCCCATCCTCGGTGACGGCGATTCCCCTTAAATCCTCGGCGCGCGAAATATCGATGACGACGCCCGGCACGTCGGATGCGAATTTCAAATCGGCCAGCAAATCCGTTCCGCCGGCGAGGATTTTGGCCGAACGGCCATGCTCGGCAAGCAGGACGACGGCGTCGTCCGCATTCGTTGCCGCGATATATGCAAACGGCTTCAACCAACTGCCCTTTCGCTCGTGCTTGTGCAGCGCGCCCGCGCAGCAATACGTTAGCCGCCGCACGTGCGGCTGCTTTGACCAAGATCAATTTGACCAAGAATGAGTTATGCGCGAAAGTTGGTGACAGCGTGAAGGGGTAACGCGGCGTATCGTGGGGGTGTTCGACGCCTCAGCGCGCGTGGGCGTGAACGGTTTTTCCACGAACAGGTGCTTGCCTGCTCACCCGCAAGGATGAAACCCCCAGCCATCGATGGCGTCACGGCGGCGGACTACGAGACGAAGCTGGAGTCCACTCTTGTGGACCCCCTCTCTCGCATTTTCGCTCACTTGACCGCGGAGAACGATGTCGGTTGCAGAAACGCGTTCGACAACGTGGTGATGAACGCGCCGTCCTTCTCTGTCGCGGCGCGTGTGGCAATCCATTCCGGATCGGCCAGGAAGGCGTTCCACCTCTTCTCGCGATCGGCGAGCGATTCCCACGCCAGCATATAGGTGAGGTCTTGGTTGGATTCCCCGACCAGCGTGGTCCAGAACCCAGCCTGGCGGATGCCGTACTTCTTCCAGATGTTTAGCACGGTAGTTTCGAAGCGTTCCAGCAGGGCCGGCATGCGCCCTGGAATGCAACGGTAGATGCGCAGTTCGTAGATCATGGATATTCTTCCTTGATTGGTTCGATCGATAGTACCGATGCCGCAGCCTTGCAGAAATTTATTTGAAGAATCCATCGCGGTCAACGATGTGCCTGCCCTGCGCCACGGCATACCTGTCATGCCCCAGGGTCCATCGACTGACGATTGCCGAATATTTGGCCGCGCCCGGCGCGCCGGCACCGCATCTTGCCGACGAATCTCGCACGCCCTTGACTAGGCTGAATCGACATTAGCGGGGTCGCTCGGTATCATGCCGAAGCTCGTGACGAAATTTGTTCGAGACCATCGCCGCTCTACGCGGACCGACGACGTTCCTGCTCGTAGAGCAGAACGTAAACCTCGCCCAGGAGGTCGCCGATTGGCGCGGGGTGTGTGAGGCAGCGACGACAGTCAACAACTCGCCAAGGAGGACGACCAATGACGGGAAACGAAAGAAGGCGAGGACTATCGCGACGGGAAGTGATCGCGGGTGCGCCGGCGGTCGTACTGGCAGCCGCGACGCCGCTCGGTGCGGGGCCGGCGCAGGCCCAGGGCAAGAAGGAGATCGTAATTGGCTGCGCGCTGCCGCAAACCGGCGCCTTCGCCGCCTTCGGCCGGTACTGGGTCGATGTCTACAAGTTCTGGGAGGAGGAGGTTAACGCGAAGGGCGGGCTGTTAGGCTCGAAGGTCCGCCTTATCATCTATGACGAGAGCAGCGACTCCTCGACGGCGGTCTCGCTCTACACCAAGCTGATCACGGTCGACAAGGTGGACCTCCTGGTCGGCGGTTTCGCCGTTCCCGTGCTCGCCGTCATGCCGATCGCGGAAAAATACAAGATGCTCTTCGTGCAGGGCGGGATCAGCGCCACTAGCATCATCAACAAGGGCAATTACAAGTACACCGTCACCACCGAGACGACCGACCTCAAATGGGCGGATCCTCTGTGGGACTGGCTCGCGACCGTGCCGGCCGCCAAGCGGCCGAATCGCGTGGCCTTTGTGCAGCAGGTCAATCCCTTCCTCCAGGGGATCGTGGCCGCCGCCGTGCCCAAGGCGAAGGCGCTCGGCATCGAGGTCGTGACAATCGAGACGTTCGCGTCGGATACGCAGGACCTCACGGCCATCCTGCTGAAGCTGAAGGCGGCCGACGTCGATCTGCTGTTCGGCGCGCCTAATTATCCGCCGGGCCTCTCGATGATGCGGACATTGGCGGAGGTGCAGTACCAGCCGAAGCTCGTCTACATGGCCACGGGTCCCACCATCCCCGAATGGGTGAAGGATCTAGGGCCACGCACCGAAAACGTGTTTACCTCGACGAACTACTGGCGGACGCTCAAGAATGCGGACAATGAGCAGTTCGTGAAGGCGATGGAAGCGAAGTTCAACTATCCACCGCCGCGCGAATCCGGTCAGGGCTACACGCCGCTGCAGGTTCTGCAACAGGCCGTGGAAGGGGCGAAGACGCTGGATCAGGATGGTTTGCGGAATTACATCGCGGCGCACGAATTCTCGACCGTGTCCGGGGTCATGAAATTTGACGAACGCGGATACGCAACGGCGCAAAACTATCTCATGCAGATCCAGAAGGGACAACAGCTGATCGTATACCCCGCGTACATTAAGAGTGCGGACCCGGTGTATCCCACGTGACATGCTTTAGCTAAAACTTAATCTGACAGAAGCGCCGCAACCCAGACGATGAGCGCCGGCGTCGACACTACGAAGACGGCGGCGCCCTCTTTGTCGCGCAGCAAATAGGCCGGGACCGTGTCCCGCGGGAATGCCGCCACGATCTATTGCGCCGGCCACTCGGTTCAGCCGACAGCGCGCTGGCGCAGAGAAGCCGCCCCCGGCGCCGCGCGAGCCCAACCGTGCGGTTCGTTCTCCAATATGCCGAGAGCGGCGAGGTCGTCCTGGGTTGCCTGCTTCTCAGCAGCCGTGAGCGCCGGGATCGGCCGCCGCGTCTCGCCGACCGGCCGGTCCATCAACTCCATCGCGTATTTGATGGTCGACGGATAGGTGCGCATCAGCCGGTCAAGCAGGCGAAGCATCTTTTGCTGCAGGTCGCGCGCCGTCGCGCCGTCGCCGGCGACGCAGGCCTGATAGAGCGCGCGAACCATCCGCGGGGCGACCTCCGTGCAGGCGGAGAAGCAGCCACTGCCGCCGACCGCAATGGAAGGCAGCAGGTGCTCGATGCCGGTATAGACCGCGAGCGGGTGCGGCGCCTGGTCGGCGAGCCCGCAATAGGCGGTGAACGTCGGCATGTTGAACGACGCATCCTTCAGACCCCCGAACCCCGGGATACGCTGCAGCAAGGTGCGGCAAATGTCGATCGTGAGCGAGACGTTGGTCGCATGGACGTTGTTGTAGGCGATAAGTTGACCGCCGTGCGCGCTTGCGGCGGCGATGAAATGCTCGATGATGCCCTGCGGTGCGGGCTCCCAATAGTAGGGCGCGAGCAGAACGATGCCGGTGGACCCGACCTTCGCGCTGTGGCGCGCGAGATCGACGGACAGGTCGGTTCCTGCGAAGGAGACATTGACGAAGGTGGGGACGCGGTTCGCCGCCGCCTGCACGAGGACCCGCGCCAATTCTCGGCGCTCTTCGTCCCGCAGATTGAGCGACTCGCCGATGTGCATCGGATGCGCCAACGCATCGACGCCGTTGTCGATCAGAAAATTCACCTGCTGCGCAAACGTTTCATAATCGACGCCGTCCGCTTTGAACGGCGTGACGGGCGCGCCGACGATGCCGGCGAGTTTTGTTGCCATCAGATGTCTCCTTTATCGCCGCGCGCGGAAATATCCTCGTCTTCGGCCCGACGGTTCGGACCCTAGCGAGCAGTTAGCACGACGGCAAGGCCATTGGGTTCACAGCGTGTTTGAGCGCGGCGGATCACTCAATGAGTCTTACTGAATCCGACAAAAGGTGGCGCGTTGATCTGGATCAAAGTCTCGGCAGGTGTTTGGGCTAACAGGCTTCTTGCTAAACGAAATCCTTGATCAAGGTCGTCGTGGTCTTGACCGCCGCCATCATGATACTGGTAGCCCTGCTCGATATCGAACCAAGCCAAGGGAGACATGGATGAAGTACTGGGACACGATCACGGAACGGTTGCCGAAGGAGCCGATCCGCTGGCCGAACAACGCGCGGATCGCGGTGCTGTCGCTATTCGACTACCAGGCCGAAGTCGGCGAGTGGAATTTCCCGGACGGCACGCCGAATTACGGCCAGATCACCGAGGCGTCCTATGGCGGGCGGGTCGGGATCTGGCGGCTTCTGGACATCCTCGACAAGCACGGCGTCAAGGCTACAATCAATACGTGCGGCATCACCGCCGAGCGATATCCGGAATCGGTACAAGCGATCGTGGAGCGCGGCCACGAGATTGCCGGCCACACCTACACGCACCGGCCGCAGTTCCTGCTTCCGTACAAAGAAGAAGTCGAAGAGATTCGCAAGACCGTCGATGCCATCAAGCGCATCACCGGCGCACGCATCGTCGGTTGGCGCTGCCCGATTGTGCAGCCGAGCAAGAACACGCTCGCAATTCTCGCCGACGAAGGCTTCGTGTGGGACGGCGACTTCCTCAACTACGATCTGCCCTACATGCTCGACATCGGCAAGAAGAGCCTGGTCGAAATTCCGTACACGTTCTCGACCGACGACTTCCCGTTCATCTACGGGGCGGTCCGGCAGGATTTCGGCGGCTTCCCCGGACCGCGGCAGACGCCGTCGGCGCTGTTCCAGCTGTGGAAGGACGAGTTCGATGTCCTCTACGCCGAGTCGGCGAAGACGCCCAAAATGTTCGCGTTCCAGCAGCACCCGCTCATCATGGGGCGGGCCCATCGGTCGCTCTATTACGACCGGCTGCTCGAATACATCAAAGGACACGAGGGCGTCTGGTTCGCCCGCTGCAATGATGTTGCGCAGTGGTGGCTCAAGCACTACAACGCGAAGCAGGATTTCCGTACCGACAAAGAGTCAGGACAACCAGTGGACTCCAGTGGTCGGCAAAGGGCTGCGGCCCTCGTTGGATAAGCCGATAGGCCGGGAGCGGCGGCACAGATGGTGAGTTGCTGGGCGAGACCGTCATGCCGCTGCTCGAGCTGAACGGAGTTTTCAAACACTTCGGCGGCCTCGAGGTTCTGCGCGGCGTAAGCTTTGCCGTTGAGGAAGGGGAAATCGTCGGTCTCATTGGCGCCAACGGCGCGGGCAAGACGACCCTATTCAACACTGTGACGGGGCTGATGCCGCCCTCGGCGGGCTCGATCCGCTTTCTCGGCAAGGAAATCGCGGGACTCCCGCCGCACCGCATCTGCCACTTGGGCATCGCCCGCACATTCCAGGTCGTACGCCCGTTCGCAGATGCAACGGTAGCGCAGAATGTCCTCGTCGCGGCCGTGTATGGACGAGGAGACAGACATCTGCCGCACGACGAGATCGATGCGACGGTCACTCGCATGCTGAGTTTCGTCGGCCTGAATGACAAGGCCGGGACTCCAGCCTCCTCGCTCGGTGTGGTCGAATTGAAGCAATTGGAGCTCGCCCGGGCCCTCGCGACGGCCCCGCGCCTGCTCCTTCTCGACGAGACGTTTTCCGGGCTGACGCCGACCGAGACGCAGCGGGCGATGGAACTGATCGGCAGGATCAGAACGGAGTTCCGGATCACCATCCTGTGGGTCGAGCACGTCATGCGCGCGATCATGCGCGTTGCCGAACGGATCGTCGTTCTCGATCAGGGTGTCACTATCGCGGAGGGATCGCCCGCGGAGATCGCCGTGCATCCGGAAGTGATCGAGGCCTACCTTGGCAGTGCACGGATAGCGAGGCACTGATGGGCAATGCCACGCTCGTCGTCGACGGCGTCGATGCCGGTTACGGTCTGATCCGCGCGCTGTGGGGCGTCCACCTTGAGGTGCGGCCGGGCGAGATCGTGGTACTACTCGGCTCGAACGGTGCCGGAAAGTCGACACTTCTGCGCGCCATCTCCGGGCTGATCCGCCCCACCGCCGGCCGCATCTTCTTTGATGGCGAACGCGTCGACACCTGCCCGGCTGAGGAAGTCGTTCAGCGCGGCATCGCGCATGTCCCCGAGGGGCGCCGCGTGTTCCGCGATCTGACCGTGCGCGACAACCTGCTGCTGGGCGCCTACACCCGCTCGGACAATGAGGTGCCGGAATTGCTGACGACAATGGAGACGCTGTTCCCGATCCTGGCGGAGCGGCCGGATCAGGCAGCCGGCACGCTCTCCGGGGGCGAGCAGCAGATGCTCGCGATCGCGCGGGCCCTGATGTCGCGGCCGAAACTTCTGCTGCTGGACGAGCCGTCGCTCGGTATTATGCCGAAGCTTGTGACGAAATTGTTCGAGACCATCGCCGCCCTGCGCGGAAAGACGACGATCCTGCTCGTAGAGCAGAACGTAAACCTCGCGCTCGAGATTGCGGATCGAGGCTACGTCCTCGAGAACGGCCGCATTGTGCTCAGCGGATCGAGTCGCGACATGCTCGCCGACCCGGGCGTGCAGCGCGCATACCTCGCCCACGAGGCCGCGGATTGGCTCGGCGGTGCCGCGTGAGGCGGCGGGGACCGGTAACCAATTCACAATGGAGGATGACCAATGACGGGGATCGACAGGAGACGAGGATTATCGCGACGGGACGTGATCGCGGGTGCGCCGGCGGTCGTATTGGCGGCCGCGACGCTGAACGGCCCCGGGTTGGCGCAAGCCCAGGTGCTGGGGAAGAAAGAAATCGTGATCGGTGGCACGCTGCCGCAAACCGGCGCCTTCTCCGCCTTCGGCCGGTACTGGGTCGACGCCTACAAGTTCTGGGAGGCGGAGTTGAACGCCAAGGGCGGGCTGTTGGGGTCGAAGGTCCGCCTAATCATCTATGACGACCAGAGCGATGGCTCGACGGCCGTCTCGCTCTACACCAAGCTGATCACGGTCGACAGCGCGGATCTTCTCGTCAGCACCTTCACAATTCCCGTGCTCGCCGTCATGCCGATCGCGGAAAAATACAAGATGATCCTCGTGCAGGGCGGCACGAATGCCACCAGCATCATCGACAAGGGCAACTACAAATACACCTTTACGACGCTTACGCCCGACTTCGCCTGGGCGGATCCGTTGTGGGATTGGCTCAAGACGGTTCCGGCTGAAAAGCGGCCCAAGCGCGCGGCCTTCGTGCAACAGGTCAATCCCTTTATGCAGGGCGTCGTGGCCGGCGCCACGCCGAAGGCAGCGGCGGTCGGAATCGAGGTCGTGACGACCGAGACGTACGCGTCGGATACGCAGGACTTCACGGCCATCATGATGAAGCTGAAGGCCGCCGACGTCGATTTGCTGTTCGGCGCTCCTAATTATCCGGCCGGCCTCTCGATGATCCGGACGCTGGCGGAGGTAAAGTACGAGCCGAAGCTCGTCTACATGGCCGCGGGTCCCACCGCCCCGGCGTGGCTGAAGGACCTCGGAGCGGGCACGGAATCCGTATTCACCTCGACGCCGTACTGGCCGACGCTCAACACACCAGGGAACGCGGCGGTCGTGAAGGCGATGCAGACGAAGTTTGGCTATCCGCCGACGCGCGATTCCGGTCAGGCCTACACGCCGCTCCAGGTCTTGCAGACAGCCGTGGAAGCGACGAAGACGCTCGATCAGGAGGTTCTGCGGAGCTACGTCGCGACGCACGAATTCTCGACTGTGTCCGGGGTCATGAAATTCGGCGACCATGGGTACGCAACGGCGCAAAACTATCTCATGCAGATCCAGCAGGGACAGCAGCTGATCGTGTACCCCGCGTCCGTCAAGAGTGCGAACCCGGTGTATCCGAGGTGATACCCGCGTCGCTCTCGTGATCTGCCGGTCGGACGAGCGTCTGTTGCACGCGGTGCTCGCCCGGCCTCCACTCCACCTGCTCACGCCATTGCCGAACGAGCGCCTGTCGTCATGAATGTGCTGTCCTTCCCGCTCCTCGCCCGGGCAATCGTGAGCGGCGTCCTCTTCGGCGGCATTTATGCCGCGATCGCGCTGGGCCTCGGCCTGGTGTGGGGCGTCATGCGGATTCTCAACATCGGACACGCCGCGCTGGCGATTCTCGGCGCCTATCTCTCCCTCACGCTGGTGCAAGCGGGTATGGACCCGCTGCTCTCGCTCTTCATCACCATTCCCGCTCTCTACCTGGTCGGCGTCGGGCTGCAGCGCTTCGTCGTCGAGTCGATGCAAGGGCGCAAGCAGGCCGAGCTGCACACGTTCCTGATCCTCTACGGAATCATGGTGGCGATCGAGAACCTCCAGGTATTCATCTGGTCCGCGGACGTGCGCCTGATATCCACCGCCTACTCTTCGCAGAACCTGAACTTCCTCGGCCTCATCCTTCCCGTGGGTCGCGTCATCAGCTTCGTGATGGCCGCCGCGGCTGTGGCTACCGTCTACCTCTTTCTGACGCGCAGCAAGATGGGCAGGGCCGTCCGCGCGATCGCATCGGACCGTGAGGCGGCGACGCTGATGGGGATCTCAGTCCGCCGGCTGTCTCGGGTAGCCTTCGGCCTCGGGACGGCAACGGCCGCGGTCGCCGGCCTCTCGCTCGGCCTGGTGTCGTCGTTCTTTCCCGGAATCCAGATCGTGTGGGTCAGCAAGGCATTCCTGGTGATCGTGCTCGGCGGTGTCGACAACATTCTGGGACTATTCCTCGCCGCCCTCGTCCTCGGTATGGCGGAAAACGTGATCGGCGTCGTCGCTCCCGCCTTCGTGGTCGATTTCGTCGCCTACGTGCTGCTTATCGGCACCTTGATGGTGCGCCCGCAAGGGCTGATGCGAAGGGCAGGAACGTGATGTGGCGCGTCGTGCGATCGGCCGCAGCTCTCGCGCTCGGCCTTGTAGTCTTCTTTCCCTTCCTCGGGCCGCAGATCTATTTCATCCATCTATTCGCCGGACTGTTCATGATGGTCGCGTTGGCCGAGAGCTGGAACCTGCTCGGCGGGTACACCGGATACCTGAGCCTCGGGCACGTGACATTCTTCGGCATCGGCGCTTATACCTCCGCCGTCTGCTTAAACGACTACGGCATCTCGCCGTTCCTGACGGCGCCGCTCGGCGGCGTCATCGCGGCGCTCCTAGCGCTGATCATCGGCTATCCCTCGCTGCGGCTGCGCGGACCCTATTTCTCCGTGACCACGCTGTCGCTCGCGTTCCTCGCCCAGGTGGCCGCGTTCAACAGCACGCCGATGGGCGGCGGGTACGGCATCCAACTGCCCTCGCTGCCGCTTCCGATCCGGCAAACGGAAACCGTTTTCTATTTTGCCTTCCTTGCTCTGGCAGTTGTCGTCGTCTGGTGGGCGCGCAGAATGGAGCGGAGCCGATCCGGCCTGGCGTTGCTCGCTATCCGCAACGACGAAGACGTGGCGGAAGTCTTCGGTGTCGACGTCGTACGCGCCAAGCTCAAGGCCTTCGTCATGAGCGCCTTCTTCCCCGGCGTGGCCGGGGGCATCTTTGCATATCAGATCAGCTACATCGACCCGCACAGCGCGTTCGACATCGGCCTCTCGATCAACATGCTGCTGATGGCCATGTTCGGCGGCGCCGGGAGGTGGGCGGGTCCGATCGTCGGCGCCGCTGTGGTGTACCTGCTTTCGCAAACGCTTTCGTTCGTCATTCCCTCAGAGCTCAATCGCGTCGTCTTCGGCATCATCCTCGTGTTGGTCGTGTTCGCGATGCCGCATGGAATCATCGGCTTTGCCGAGACGTTCTGGACCAAGCGCGCGGCGTGGTTGGTCCGCCGCGATCGTTGACCACGGCCTGGATGCATGCGGAGGCGGTGGCCAGGGACGCGTCCACATGTCTGCCTCACGCAGGGCCGCCGCCGAACTTATGGCGCTGCACCAAAACGCGATCGTACAAACCGTTCTTGAAAAAGGGCGAGCCAGCCATCAGCACATCAATATCCTTGCGGGTAGGCAGCGCGATCAGCGCCGCGTTTCCCATCCACTCCCTGCCCTGATCGTCGAGTATCGCACCACGAACGATAACCTTATCGCCGTCGTAAGGAGCAAAATACTCGCGCTGTGCCGCCAACAACGCTTGGCGCTGTTCGCCCTTGCCGCGAACGCCGTAGCCTCGGATGTACCAGTGGATCTGACTTCTGTCTCCGGGAAAGTCTCGCTGCGAACGGGCCAGCGCTGGTTGCCAACGATCGACGTGAACTTCTTTGTAGATCCCGTTGTTGTTGTGAGGCTCATTGTCGATGAAGCCACGCACTTCATTCCAGTCGGCAAATTCGACGAAGAAAACGCTGCCAAGCGTCTTCGTCTCGTCGGCGTCGGCGACGACCGGTCCCCGCGCCAGGATATGAGCGGCATAGTCATCGAGATACGCCCAGTGCGCATGTAAAGATTTGGAGCGGCGATCTGCCGTCGCGGGATCGTTCACCATCTGGAGGTGGAAGTGCATGGATTTACCTCGTCCGTGAAGTCGGGTTGCAAGCTCATATCCGGCGGCCGCAGACGTGGGTCCCCGATTGGCATACGGGCACCGTGCTTATTTCCTATTGTTGGCTTCGGCTTCCAAATTAAGTTGGCGCATGACCTTGAGTTTTTTCATGATGATGCCGCCGTCGCTGTGCAGCATGTTGTACGCATTGCGGAGGAACATCTCGATCGGCAGCTCGCGCATGACGCCGCTGCCGCCGAAAATCTCCATCGCGTCGCGGGTCACCGTGCAGGCCATTTCGTGGGCAAATAGGCTCGCCGAGCCTGGCATCTTCGGGTCGGAGTGCACCTTGTGGCGATCGTCGACCATTCGCGCGGCCTGCCAGACATAGGCACGTGCGGCGTTGATTTCGGTGTACATCTCCACGAGTTTTAGACCAATCGCTTGGTGGTTGATCAACATCATCCCGCTCTGCTTGCGGATTTCGGCGTAGTCCAAGGCCGTCTCATATGCCGCGCGCGCAAGCCCGATCATCGCCGCCGCGTTGATGAGTCCGTCGCCCGCGCGAAGGTGCGAGTTAATATTGGTGATTCCGTAATTTTCAGGACCGAGCCGGTTTTCTACCGGTACCTTGCAGTTGTCGAAAATGATCTCGCGGTTGAGATTCAGTCGGTAGCCCATCTTATCGTGAACACGCCCAAACGACAGTCCGGGGGTCCCGAGCGGAATCATCAGCAATGTGGTACCCTCGTTGACTCCCTTCGATTTATCGGTGCGCACATAGACGAAATAGAGCTTTGCGTAGCCCGAGTTCGAGATAAACCGCTTGGAACCGTTGACGATGTAGTGGTCCCCTTCGCGTACCGCCCGCGTGCGAAACCCGCCGTCAACACCCTCATAGGGCAACAGGTTTTCCGACCCGGTCAGATCCTCGGTCATGCACTGCGCGATCATGAATTCCGGATCTTTCACGTAAGCCGTCAGCCATTTCTTACGCTGCTCCGGGGTGGTCAGGGCCTCGGCCGTCATGAACCGCGTGATCTTGTTCGACGATAAAATCGCGCCGACGACGCCGCGGTCGCCCCAGCCGAGTTCTTCGGCCACGACGCAATGGGTGAAGAGATCGTCGATACCGCCGCCGCCGTACTCTTCGGGGATGCTCATGGTGCGCAACCCCACTTCATCGAGCTTTCTTGCAAGATGCGGCATGAAGAATGCTTTCGCTGGATCGGTCTCATGATCAAGCTTCATGGCGATCGGGCGGATTTCCTTCTCCGCAAAATCGTGCGCCAACTTCTGTATGGCGATCTGTTCTTCGGTCAGGCCGCCATCGATCATGCTCGGCATGGTTCATCTTCCTTTCGGTCAGAGAAGCTCCGCCAGGTTCACCGGGCGCTGCAGTTCCGACGAGCGAATCGCCGCAAGGACGACGCCGAGCACATGGCTGCCGGCCTCGCCATCCACCTCCGGGGCGCGGTTCCCGGCGATCGCTTCGGCGAAATCGCGCAACTCCTCGCCCAGGTAATCAAAGCCCTTGAATTCCTCGTATTCGATGCGTTCGTTATCCTCGGCGCTGTTGCGGAAAATCTGCGTCCCGGTCCAGCGGTCGTGATAAAGAGTGGCCTTGTCGCCATAGACGTTGATGAAATAGGGGTGGCGTTTGCTGCCGCTGCCGGGGCTGATAAAACTCGTCGCTAGCGTGCCCAGCAGCCCGGATTCGAACTCGAGCCAAAGCACGCAAACGTCCGGGATCTCTGATTTGGTGAGGATCTTTCGGAATTCGGCCGAGACGCGTTTGATGGGGCCGAACATGTAATAGAGGTTGTCGATCTGATGGATGGCGACCTGCAGCAAAGGTCCGCCGGGAGATCCGTTGCTGTACCATTGCCAGTTATCTGGCGTGTAGTGGAGGCCCCGGTCATTGGAATAATTGGCTTCGACCATCGCCACCGTGCCCAGCGTCTCGTCGTCGAGAAGCTTCTTGCATAGCCGATGGCCGCGCAGGCGCCGTGAACTGGCGCCGATGGCGAGTTTCACGCCGCCATGCCGACAGGCGTCCACCATGGCCCGGGCATCGGCAATCGTTGTCGCGATGGGCTTGTCGACGAAGACATGTTTGCCGGCTGCCGCAGCCGCGACCGTCAGCTCCGCGTGCTGGTTGTTGGGCGCGGTGATCATGACCGCTTCGACGTCCTCGCGGGCGAGCACGTCGGCATAGCTCTCCTCTTGGTCGCAGCCGAATTTTTCGGCAAATGCGTCGCGCTTGGCCTTGGTGCGTGTAAAGCAGGTCGCGAGCTCAAGCCCGGGCGTGCGCTTAATCATGTCGGCGATGCTGTTGCCCCAGCGGCCGAGACCGATGCTGGCCACCTTGACGGGATTTCTCTGCAGGTCTCTCATCACGGCATTCCCCCAAGATTCTTTCCACGGCTACCATCAATCGAGAATGGCAATCTCCTCGCCGGCCTTGTTCAATGCCTCCAGGCCAGCCGCGTGCACGAAAAAGGTTTCGCCAATAAACAGTTGGCGCCAGTCACCGGTCGCGACCATCGGATGAATCGTAACCAGAAAACCCGGCTCCACTTTTCTTCCGTTGTCGAGATTGATGAACGATTCGGACAAATCGAGCCCGATCGTGTGTGCACTGCCGATGCCCTTCATGGCGTAGCCGTGCTTGATCAACGTATCATTCAACGCCTTGGCGACGGTGGTGAACGTCTCGCCGGGCTTGAGCTTGGCGAGCGCGCTGTGTTTGGCGTCGAGACAGGCGGCATGTGCCTTTTTCATGTATGCGGGCGGCTCGCCCAAGGACACCAGACGGACGATCTGGTTGTAATAGCCCTTAACGCGCGGAGTGATCTCCAGAAGCACGAGGTCGCCTTTTTGGAATTTCCGTTCGGTTGGCGGCGTGACAAAGCCGCGGAAGGGATCGTCCTCGTCGGCGGCACGGCCGGTGCCGAGCATGTTGAAACCGCCGTCGGCTCCGCCTTTGGTCATGACGCCTTCGACTTCGGCTTTCCATTCGAGCTCGGTGACTCCGGGGCGGAGGATTTCAAGCGATCGCCGGAATCCGGCGTCGCCCACTGCGGCGCCGTGACGAGCGACTAGTAGCTCCTCGCCGCTTTTGTTTTCCCTGCCGGCGAAGATCAGTTCGGACGATTCCACGAATTCCACGTTCGGAAGTTGAGTGCGAAGCTGCCGAGCGATCTCGGCTGGCAGGCCGGCGAAGCTCGACACGCCGATTTTTCCTTCGGTCGAATTGTGGGAACTCAGATGCGTGCACAGATCCGTCGCCGGCTGTCGCGTCATGCGGATGTCGGCGATCCATGGCGTCCGCCTGGCTTCGAGATACTGGTTCTCACCAGAAATGAAGATGACGGGATCTTTGTCGAAGGGAAAAAATATCAATGCGTCGCCATAGAATAGACAGCGGTCTGCAAGATAAACGAAGTTTCCGTTCCACCGACCGCCGACGCCCGTGGTTCCGTAAACGATCAGCCCATCGAGGCCCTCCTTTTCCATTCCCGAACGAATGGCCTCATATCTGCGATCCCGCTCTTGCGTTGTGAATTCCATGTTATTGTGCCTTTCATCGATGAACCGCCGGGCCACGCGCCAAATTTCAAATCATGACTTTGCCACCGCTGAGCGGTATATTGGCGCCGGTGATAAAGCCTGCCTGATCGCTCGCCAGAAAGACAACGGCGCCCGCGACCTCTGCGGGACCTACGAACCGTGCCAACGGTGTGTGAGCGACATAGTCCTGCATGTACTCGTCGCAGTGCATGGTTTTGCGTTCCGTGCGCGTGAAGCCCGGCGAGATCATGTTCACCGTGATATTGTGCGGGCCCATTTCAGCCGCGAGATGGCGTGTCAACTGCGAAAGTGCTCCCTTCGCCGCGCCGTAGGTATGCCAGCGCCAGTTCGGCTCCTCGGTGATCGTTGAGAGCATGTTGATGATGCGCCCGCCGTTGCCGCCATCGATCATCGATGGCAGGACGGCCTGGCAGCACTGGAAGGCCCCTTTCAATATGACGTCGATTTGTGGCTCGTAATCCGCCCAGTCGAGCTCCAGAAACTTCTTCTTGTCGCTCAGTTGGCGCGCATTGTTGACGAGGATGTCTACCGGCCCGAACGCCTTGCCAATCACCGCGACCATCGTCGCCACTTCTTCACGATTTCGGATATCCGCCTTTACCGCGCGGGCTCGGCCCCCGGCCGCCGCGATGTCAGCAACGACCGCCTCGGCCAGATCGCTTGCCGCATGGTAATGCACGCCCACAGCGGCACCCTCGCGAGCAAGCGAGCGCGCGATTTCACTGCCGATGCGCCCACTCGCGCCCGTCACCAGAGCCACGCGCCCTTGAAGCCGCATGCATTCTCTCCCTACGCCACCCCGCTGATCGGAAGAGCAGGGCGCAAGATACGTTTGCGATCAGCGCTCCCCGTCACGCCCGGAGGCAATAATTCGGCGGATTTTAGTGCGTAGGCAATGTGGAAATAATAGACAAAATAGTAAAATACTTTATCTACTTCTTCAATAGTGGGAGTCGCCATTTCCCAACTAGATCATCGTTTTTGAAGTTCGAATCATATCAGGCGGCCTTGTCGAGCTTATAGGTCCACGTGTGAACGGCTGGGTGTTGGTTGAAGTGATCCATGGCGGCCACGAGACGATCCTTGA
>Ga0074044_10001743_pt1 | contig 19402 bp, 19 predicted proteins | sample BogForMeECP23OM1_FD_94443 | JGI IMG/M metagenome (GOLD analysis project Ga0074044, IMG submission 94443) | Bog forest soil microbial communities from Calvert Island, British Columbia, Canada - Bog Forest MetaG ECP23OM1 | ecosystem: Environmental > Terrestrial > Soil > Wetlands ...
AACAAAGGGCGACTTCAATCTAACGGATCATGAAGCATATTCGCCGTGGCAGACGCTGGGAAATTTCCGGCCATAGTTGGATGCCGGAACAATAACGGAGATATGAAATGGACTATAACCTGAAAATTGGCGGCCAGACCCTTCCGGTGGAAGCCGACCTCAAAGATGACGGAACACTCCTGGCCAGGATTGGAGAGAAGAGTTTTACCACTCGTTGCCAGATTATTTCGGAAAACCGGATTCATATGGAGGTTGAAGGCATCGGCAGGAACATCTATCTGGCCGATAACGGCGATGGCAAGCTCATCAATGTCAATGGCACAACCTATCTGGTTCAGGATGCGGATGCCCTTGCCAGGAATGGCACAAGAAAGCGCAGCAGCAAGGAACTTCCCCGGGAGATAACACCACCCATGCCGTCAGTGGTGGAGTGTATCATGGTAGCTGAAGGTGACTTGGTGGAAAAGGGACAGAGTGTTATAGTGGTGTCTGCCATGAAAATGGAAGCGACACTTCAGGCGCCTTTCAAGGGAAAAGTTTTGAAGATCAATGTTGCCCAAGGAGATAAGGTCATGCCCGGCCAGATCCTCGTGGACATCGAACGAGAAGAGGAAGGCCAAAGCAAGCCTTAAGGAAGAAATTACGCGGGAAAAGGAGAAAATATGATGTCTGGAGATCACCTGCTCTATTGGGTGGAAGATCATGTGGCCAATATCCGGATCAATCGTGAACAGCAGAGAAATGCCGTCACGCCTGAGGCCATCGCCCTTTTTCTGGAGTACTTGGACATGGCGGAAAGGGATAAGGATGTGCAAGTGGTGCTGATTACCGGAGCGGGTGACAAGGCCTTTTGTACCGGCGCTCAACTTGGAGAAGGCATGTCTGCTGACGGTCAGAAGGTGTTCCATAACTATGCACAGCTTTTAAAGCGCATCGCCTTGTTCCCTAAACCCACGGTGGCACGGGTAAAGGGATATTGTCTTGCAGGCGGCATGGGATTCATGCTTGCCTGCGACATCGCGATCGCCAGTGACGATTCCCGGTTTGGCACGCCGGAAGTCAATGTAGGCCTGTGGCCCATGATGATCGGGGCGCTGATTTTTCGTAACGTGCCGCAAAAGAAAGCCATGGAGATGATCCTTTTGGGAGAGCGGTTAAGCGCAACGGAAGCACTGGCGATGGGTTTGATCACCCGAGTGACACCCGCAGAGGAGTTGGACGGCGCTGTCTTTAATATTGTGAAAAGTCTGGTTGCTAAGAGCTCCATCGGCATAAAGATCGGCAAGGATGCCTTCCATAAAGCCGACAACATGTCTCTGCAAGAAGCGCTGGATTTCCTTTCCCTAAAGCTCGTGGAAGTAGCGTCAACAGAAGATGCCCGGGAGGGCATTACGGCATTCATTGAAAAGAGATTACCGATTTTTAAAGGAAAGTAAAGGGAGATGTTTATGAACGTTGATAATTCCAGGAAAAATGCAAAGGTTATCATTGCGAATTGCAGCGGGTTTTTCGGCGACCGCCTCAGTGCCGCAAAGGAAATAGTAAAGGGAGGTCCCATCGATTTCCTCACCGGCGATTATCTTGCCGAATTGACCATGGCCATCCTCTTTAGGACCAAGATGAAAGATCCCAATGGCGGCTATGTATCGACCTTTCTGAAGCAGATGGAACAGGTGATGGGTGAGTGCCTTGATAAAAAAATCCATGTTGTTGCCAATGCCGGTGGCCTCAACCCGAAAGGTTTGGCTGCGGAACTGGCGCGCATTGCAGAAACACTGGGGCTTCACCCTAAGATTGCTTATATTGAAGGCGACGATCTCATGGGCCGCCTTGGCGAACTTCAGGTTATGGGAGAGGACTTCATCCACATGGACAAGGGGATCGCCCTGAAGGATTCCCAAGCGATGACGATCTCCGCCAACGCTTATCTGGGGTGTTGGGGGATCGTTAAGGCCCTGGATGAGGGTGCCGACATCGTGGTTGGCGGACGCCTTGCGGACGCATCGCTTGTGGTTGGTCCCGCAGCCTGGTGGCATGGTTGGAAACAGGACGATTGGGATAAGCTTGCGGGCGCAACAACTGCCGGCCACATCATCGAGTGCGGCGCTCAGGCCACTGGAGGAAACTATTCATTCATCGATGAAGTTCCAAGTTTCAGGAATGTCGGCTTTCCCATCGCCGAAATTTGCAAAAATGGCTCTTTCGTCATCACCAAGCACCCGGGTACGGGCGGTCTTGTATCTGTAGACACGGTCAAGGCGCAGCTACTTTATGAGATTACCGATCCGCGCTATCTTACGCCGGACCTGGTGGCTCGTTTCGATACTATCAGAATTTCCCAAGAGGGACAGGATCGTGTCCTTCTGGAAGGTATACAGGGCGAACCGCCCACACCGACGGCAAAAGTCTGCATCAACACTTTGGGTGGCTATCGTAACTCCATGACCGTTATCCTTACCGGTCTCGATATCGAGAAGAAAGCCCGAATTCTGGAAGACGCCCTATTCGACGCCTTAGGAGGCAAGGAGCAGTTCCAGCAGGCGAGGGTCCAGCTCATTCGCTCCGACAAGGAAAATCCGGCGACCAATGAAGAGGCCTTTGCTTATTTGCGCATCACCGTCATCGATCCGGATCAGAAAAAAGTGAACAGGGTATCGTCGAAAATCGTGGAACTTGCTCTTGCCAATATTGCCGGCTTTACCGGTACCGCCCCACCCGCTAAAGGGACTCCCGCCATTGTTTATTGGCCGGCCCTGGTATCCAATAAGCACATTCACCAGAAGGTGGTAATCGGTGAAAAGGAATTTATCATAGAGTGCGTACAGTCCGGACAAACGCACCCGGCGCCAGTACCGCTTATGGTCGATTTGCCCGCCGCGCCCAGCGGCAAAACTGTCCGGATGCCTTTTGGCCGGCTGTTCGCAACTCGCTCCGGTGACAAGGGAGGCAATGCCAATCTCGGGGTATGGGCGAAGACGCCTTTGGCCTTTGCCTTCCTCAGAAAATTCCTGACCACCGAAAAACTGCGGGATTTACTTAAGGACTTGAAGGATTATGATATCGAGCGCTGTGAACTTCCCAACCTACTGGCGGTGAACTTCTATATTCGGGGTATCCTGGGCGAAGGGGCTGCCTCATCTTTTCGCCTCGACCCTCAGGCCAAGACACTGGGTGAGTATCTGCGAGCCAGAATCGTGGAAGTACCGGAGTCGCTTATGTCAAATTGATGCTGCCAGCCTTATTGAACGGGAGATAAACAGGTGTCGGTGCGCGAAAAATGATCATAGAATGGGAAAAAGATGACACGGTCGCGATAATAACCCTGAACAACGGGGAAAACAGGCACAATCCCCCGTTTACCGGGGCAATCCTTGATGCCTTTACGGAGATTGAAAAAGATGAGTCCATCTACGCCGTCGTCATCACCTCCAGTGATGAGAAGAGCTGGTCCCAAGGCATAGACCTGTCTTGGATCATGGATGTTATCACTAAAAGAGACTTCCAGACGATCAAGGATTTCTTCTTCAGTTTGAATGCAATGTTCAAAAAGATTCTTCTTTTTCCCATGCCCGTCATCGCCTCGATCAATGGTCATGCTGCCGGAAACGGGGCAATACTTGCCTGCTGCTGCGATTTCCGATTGATGAAGGCGGACAGAGGGTATTTCTTTTTTCCCGGAGTGGATATCAACATTTCCTACCCGTCAGGGATGCAGGAAATCATTAAAAAGGCCTTTCCTTATTACAAGCTGGAAGAAGCGATTCTTACCGGAAAGCGTTATGATGCAAAAGAACTGGAAAAGCATCATGTAGTCATAAAGGCTTGTGATAACGCCGAGGCTCTCCAGCAGGAATCCATTGCTTTTGCGAAGACATTCAAAAAGAAGCGTATCATCTTTGAAGAAATAAAAAAGCGGCTCAACAAACACATTATCGCTGCTATTGACAATGAAGACTCGGCATATATAGAAGGACTGGATATATTCAAACAATAGAGGCGTTTGGCCCTAAAAGAGCGTGGGAGTGGATTTAATATGCTAATGAATGCGATTAAGTAACATATAAAATGATAAGGAGGTTAAATATGCTTTTCATGACTATTTACACATGGGAACCCGGACAGAGAGATGCAATAATTAAAAGACGTACAGAGAAGAAAGGACCCGCTCTCTCTGAAGGAACGAAAAAGATTCATGAATGGCTTGATGCTGGCGGAGGCAGAGGTTTCATGGTCTTTGAGACAAATGACCCCAGAGCCATAATAACATCCATAATGGGATGGGATGACCTCATGAAAGTGGAGGTTGTTTCATTACTTGATATGACAGAAATATTTTCGGCAGAAAAAGGCAAAAGCTAATAAAATAATCTGTCGAGTTTCATAATTTTTCTTTAAGGGCAAAGTCAGAAATGGTTTTGCCCTTTTTATATACACATTTCAACCAATAATCACTGTCAATCAGGGACACCTCGGAGTGCAGACTCGTAGGTGTGACAATTGTCAAAGCACTTCTTGTTTGGACACTGTCTGTCAAGTCAATAATAGGTTAGGATAGATTATATAAGAAAAATATTAAGGCACCTTATTATGGTTGTGAAGGTGATTACGGCCACGGCAAACCTTTCTTAATGGGGAATTTATTAAAAACAGGTACGCAAGAAATATAATATAACAATTGACATGCCAAACCGGATTTATTAAAATTCATCAAGTCATAAGCAATGTCCTGTAAATTTAATAATCTTACGGCGCAAAGCGCTGCTGGAGATGCCCGGAGATGCCGGAGCTGCAAGTAACCGCTGGATATAGTATTAAACGCGTAAAGTACGCGTTTCAATTTATTAATACACCATCGTTTTAAAGGGGAATACCATGCAGGCACAGGCTCAAGCAACCGTCACCGATGAAAAGAAACTATCCTCTCGTTTTGCGGACATCAAAAAGGAACTGCTCGCCACTAAAGTCCGGCTCTGCCCGGAGCGGGCCTATCTCATCACCGATTATTTCAAACATCATGCTGACAAGAAGGACCCGGTAATTATCCAACAGGCCAAGGCCCTCCTGCATTTTTTTGAGCGTAAGACGGTGCGCATCTATGAAGAAGAGCTGATCGTCGGCAATATGGGCACAGAACGCATCTCCGCCATCATTCAACCGGAGTTGTCCAGCGTCTTCATGAGCGAGGATCTGCTTTGGATTGACAAAAGAAAAATCACTCCATTTCAGATGCCTTGGTCAGAAAGATTAAAGCTTCTCTTTAAGATTTATCCCTTCTGGCTTACGCGCAACATGGCCATCAAGGCTTTTTTTCCGCATTTTCTTAAAATGCTGCGTTATGTAACCGAACAGTTCAACGCTACTTACTATCTTATCAACGAGGCGGGCGGCATCGGGCATTTCCTGCCGAATTATGAAAAGATGATCAAGTTGGGCGTCGAAGGTTACTTAAAGGAGATGGAAGGAAAGAATGGCGATTTCCATGCCGCCTCCCGCATCGCCTGCAAGGCGCTTTTGATCTTAGCCGACCGCTTTGCCGATGAGGCCCAAAGAGCCGCCGCCATGCAGAAAGATTCCACGCGGGCCGAGGAGTTGAAAGAAATCGCCCGCGTCTGCCGCAAGGTGCCGAGACAACCGGCCGAGACATTACAGGAAGCCCTTCAGTCATTGTGGTTCACCCACATGGGGGCGAATATGGAAGGGCTGAATTCCGCCATTTCATTTGGCAGGATTGATCAGTACCTCTATCCATATTATGAAGCCGATCTGAAAGCGGGCAGGATAACGCCCGATGCAGCCAGAGAATTACTCCTGCTTTTTTCCGCCAAGGCTGTGGAGCATGTATTTCTTCTTTCCGAGCGCACCAGCCAGTATCACGGCGGCTATCTTGTCGTACAGGCTGCCATCGTGGGCGGTATCGATCGGGAGGGAAATGACGCTGTAAATGATTTGACCTACCTCTTTCTGGATGTGATGGAACAGTTCGGCCTGCGCGATCCCAACTATCAGGCACGAATCCACAAGGATTGCCCCCAGCCCTACCTGCGGCGGGTCGTCGAAGTGGTGCGGAAAGGAAACGGCTTCCCGGCGCTGTTCAACGATGAGGCCTCAATTGCCGCTCTTACTTCCCATGGCTATCCGCTTGCGGAAGCCAGAAATTACGCGGTTGTCGGTTGTGTGGAACTCGCCCTGCCGGGAAAGAGTTTCTTTTCCACTGACGCGGGACTTTTTAACCTGCCGCTGTGTCTGGAACTGGCGTTGAATCGCGGCCGTAGATTCGGAAAATTAACGCGCCTGGGCGTATCTACTGCAGATGCCCGGTCTTTCACGAATATCGATCAGGTCATCGCGGCTTTTCGGGCGCAGGTGGATTTTATGGTCGCCCGAATGATCGGCGATCTCCAGATGATGGAAAAGGGCAACCGCGATTATCATCCCACGCCGCTATCCTCCATGCTGGTAGACGGATGTATTGAATCGGGCAAAGACGTCACCGCCGGCGGCGCGCTATACAACTCAAGCGGCGTGCAGGGAGTGGGAGTGGCCGATGTGGCCGACTCTCTGGCCGCTTTGAAGGACGTCGTCTTCCGTAAGAAAAAATACACGATGGATGAAGTGCTTAAGGCTCTCTTTTCTAATTTCGAAAACACGCCGGTGTTGAGGGCGGAATTGCAAAAGGCGCCAAAGTTCGGAAATGATAACGCACTGCCCGACGATTACGCGAATCTTACAGCAGAGATTTACCATGACGCTCTGGGTAAGCACAAAAATATCCGCGGCGGGGCGTATGTCTCCGGTTTCTACTCAGTGACCTGCCATGTGGCCTTTGGAAAAAGAATGCCGGCGCTCCCCAGCGGCAGAGCCGCGGGAGATCCTCTTGCCTCAAGCATGGGACCATCCAATGGCAAAGACCGTCTCGGACCCACGGCGCTGCTCAATTCAGTTGCGAAGGTGGAACCCCGGTTTGCCATGAACGGTTACGCCCTGAACCTTCGTTTCGATCCTGAAACTGTTGCCGGCGAAAAGGGGGTAAACGTCCTCTCGGCGCTCGTGAAGGGTTTCTTCTCCCGGGGAGGCATGGAGATGCAGTTCAATATTCTGGATCCGGAGATGATGGAGGATGCACGATTCCATCCGGGTAAATATCCGGGACTTGTCGTGCGCGTGGCCGGGTATTGCGCGTACTTCGACGATCTCCCCGATGCGTCAAAGGCGGAGATCATTGCACGCACCCGTCTGCGGGCATGATAAGAGAAGGGATTATTTTCGTTAAATATTTAGAAGGTGAGGAAATATGGCGTCCACTAAAGAGGAATTTATAGAAATTATAAAAGAAATCCGTAAGGTGATAGCATCAGATGAATGTTCTGAATGTTCCTGCCCGAATATCCGATGCGAACTTCACGACGACTGCTACAATTGCGTAAGAGTATACAGGCATTTTGGTCACCATGTGCCCAGATGTCTTCAGTTCGTTTTAGATAAAAAGATTGCAAGCATGTCCCAAACAATCGAAAATGAAATGGGGAAAAGGCCTAAAACATCTGATGAATACTACGATTATTTAAATACCGTGATGCCTAAAACCGATATTTAACCAATCAATTTGCGGGCGTAAAAAACGCGCCGCGCGTTTGGGATGCTCTAAGAGCAGCCCCTGAAATATCCACTCCGTCAATCAATAATCGGCACCATTTGAGTTGCAGGATTTTCTTGACACGCCGGAACAATTTTCCTATGCTTGTTTGGCTATGATAACAAATATTTATCAGGGGAAAAATCGTCTTTTAAAAAATAGTTAGGAGGAAATATTATGAACAGATCCGGACGTCTATTGCTGCTGATGATTACGGCAGGGGTATTGGTTTTATTTGGTTGCGCGGCACATGGACCGAGCTTTAAACAGGTGGAGAACATACCGGCTGACAAAGTGGTAATCTATATTTATCACTCAGGCGGTTCAAACCATTCTTTTTTCTTGCATGCAAATGGTAAAGATATAACAGTGCTGAGAAAAGGCACATATTATCCCTTTATTACCGAACCCGGCAGGATAGAATTTACGGCTAAAACAATGGGAGCAACTTCTTTGATTCTCGACGCGAAAGCCGGTGAGACATATTATCTTAAAGGCAGCGTTCCCCCGGGATTTTCTCCAACACCGTCTCTGGTGGTGGTCTCCACGGAAGTCGGAACGCAGGAAATAGCAGATTGCAGGCTCATGCCTCCACGTTAGCAATTTATGATATTATCATTTTAAGATGAATGACAAATTATTATAAAAAAGGGCGAATTCAAGAAAAATTATTGTCTTGGCGGTATGGCTGGCGGCATGGCGACAATGCAGAAAGATATGCTGCCGGAAGTTGGAAAATCAATTGCTGAAGCTTTAAAGACACAACAAATAAACCAAATTTACAAAACCATGGCATTCACCAAGACGGCTTTCGTCAACAGGTGATGCCATGGTTGCGCCTTCAAATCGTAATTCACAGTTTTTTATTTTCTAAAAATATTCATTGGATTTTAAAGAAAAGTATTTTTCAAAAAAATGAAAGGAGACAGATGATGAAGAGATTTGCTGCTGCGATAATTATATTATTATTTGCAGTGGGGTTGGTCTATGCAAAAGATTACGTTGTTATGAAAAAGGCGGGTAGCTACACGGTTGAAGTAAAACTGGACAAGAATCCGCCAATTATCGGCGCCAATAAGATGGAGATAAGCATCAAAGATAACAAAGGGAGCAATGTAACCGACACCACGATAGTTGTGGAATATACCATGCCCGCTATGCCGGGGATTAGCCAAAGATTAAGAACTTATCCCCAATGAACATTCTCGACGAATATGCAACCTTTTAAACGGAAAATAACAATACAGAAAAGACAAATTAGCCGACTTAACATGATTATTTCCCTCTTGACTTTACATTCCGGTAGAGGCATTCTTCAGAGACACAAGCGTACATTTCTTTATTATAAGTAAACTCATAAACCTGACTTCTAACCTTAATGTTGTCGTTTTGTTGCTATCAGCAAAAGTCAATTAGCGATTTAATAAGGAAGTCTTAAGTCAAACTTATAAAAATAAATAGTCAATACCATCAACAGGATTTAAGGTTCAAATCAAAAGAAAGGAGGATTACTATGAAAAAGTTTTATTTTGTACTCATGGCTGTACTGTGTATCACGACACCATTTCAGGTATTTGCACAGAGTACAACATGGAAAATGGACAAAGCACACACCTCGGTAAAGTTTGAAGTAGAACACCTTACTATTTCATTTATTTTTGGGCAGTTCATGGCATTTGATGGCAGCGCTGTTTCAGACAAAAGTGATTTTACCGATGCCAAAGTTGATTTTACTGTTCAGACGAAGACAGTAAACACGAATGTTGAAATGCGTGACAAGGACTTGAGATCTCCCCGATTTCTTGACGCGGATCGGTATCCCCAAATGAAATTCAAAAGTACAGCCGTCAAGAAACTAAGTAAACAGAAATATATTCTTACAGGTTACCTAACAATCAAAGATGTCACAAAGTTGGTAAACTTCGACGTAACGTATAAAGGTACAGTCATCGATCCCTGGGGAAATACAAGAGCCGGTTGCCGGGCGATTCTTGTGATTAACCGTTTCGATTATAACGTTTCTTATAAAGAAAAATTCGGTAACAATGCCTGGGCTGTAGCGCCGGAGGTAAAAATCATTATTGATACAGAATTCACAAAAAACAAGTAATCATAGGAGATTCGGGGAGAAGATAAGATTGACGGCAATAAATCGATTGAGATCGAAATGAGAGCGGAAGCTTATTCATTTGAAAAGACTTAATCATTTAAAAGGAGGAAAAAATGAAAAAGTTAAATTGGAGCATAGGCCTGATGGCAGTTGGGGTTTTCTGTTTTATAATCCCCTCAACGTTTGCGGGAAGCGCGAAGGATGAAAGCTATTCACCGGAAATGAAGGCGAAGATTGAAGACACGAAAAAAGAACTGAAAAAATTCACCGATGAGAGAGAGTTGACAGCAAAGCACATGAAGACCTTTGATGAACTGGATTTCGTGGTCTTCAGCAATCAGGAATGGACACGGCTGCATGAAAGCCATTCAAAAGACGTTAAGGTAAACTGGCCCGATGGACACTCTACAAAAGGTATAGACAGACATATCGCAGACCTCAAAGCGATGTTCGTGTATTGTCCCGATACGAACATAAAAGTTCATCCGGTAAAAATCGGTTCAGGAGAATGGACCTCCGTGATAGGAGTGATGACTGGAACCTTCACCAAACCCATGCCCATCGGAAACGGGAAGTTTATCCAGCCAACCGGCAAGAAATTTTCCATCAGCATGTGCACCGTGGGACATTGGAAGAATGGTGTTATGATCGAAGAATGGCTGTTCTGGGATAATTTGACCTACATGAAGCAACTGGGAATAGCAAAATAGAAAGACATAAGGGTATTTCTGCATACTGGAAATCATTATTTAAAACGGTTTTCAGTATGCGGTATCCATATCGCTGCGTGCATAATGAAAAAGATTGGACGAAAAGAAGGAGTTCAATTTAACCACCGGCGGCGTCAAGGCAGGACAAAGGGAATCTCCGTTTTCCTCTTGACATTTCTTATCATGGATATCCTATATTTACCCCTATATTTACCCTGATATTTACCCCGTATTTAAAAGGTAAATATTTTAAAAATGATTATCCGCGATATACATAGACGCGTATGGATCATTACAAAGCAATTCCGCCAAAAGCGCGATGTACTTTCCCAATCCTTCTTTTGGTGTGTTAAATTCATCTATCGGCAGGATGGATACAGTATATTGACGTTTGTTTCTTGTTATGCCGACAAACAGTATCGGAATATTATATTTTATCGCCATCTTAAATGGAAGTTCTGAAAGATATATATTTTTGCCAAATAAAGTGTGATGATTAGATTCCCTTTTTTTTACAGGCACATCATTTAAAAAATTTATCCATTCCCTTCGAAGCAATCCGTCCTGAAATTGCTTTTCTTCACCTACGGCATAATATGGAAAAGAAGAATTTATCTTATATAATTTCGCGGAAGCATTGCAGACTTTATTTTTATAATCTGCGCTCGCGAATGATGAAACATCTTTTCCAAACGCCTCTTTAAATAAAAGACTTCTAAACATGGGTCCGAAATGCCCGGATATTAAAATAACTCCCGTATCTTTATTGATGAGCTGCTGGACGTAATCTTTGCTTTCTATACAAACATATTTCATATATCTGCCGGGATTTTCCGCAAGAAGTTGGGGAAATATCCTGCCATAACTCTCACTCATAAAACAATTAAATATGAATATAATATTTAGTTGAGAATTGTTTATTGCTTTTTTATATCGGGCCAGGTTTCCGATTTTCGCTCTGCACCTGTAAATATTCCATAAGGTAATAACAACCAAAATAAAGAGAAAACGATATGAATTTAGCGGGATTCGCAAAGCAATTTTAAAAACAGCATTTTTCACTTTCTTCTTAAACTTTTCAATTGCATTCTTTATTATAGGGGTCATGATTTCCAAGTATCCAGGTTTTTTTGAGCATAGTATCTTCAATAAATATTATCAATTATTTTTCAGTATGGCAAAGAAATGCCAAAAATATGGTGATGCCATTTTGGTTCTTTTTGAAATCCTCTCAAGTCAGGCCGGGTCTTTTTGACCAGGCCTTTCATGATAGAGTCGATATGCTTCAGTCGTAAAATAATATTTGACTATGACGGCTCTTTAGTGTAATTTCATTAAACATAATTCATCTACGGAAGGCGATAAAAATCTAATGAAGCAAGAGTATGAGAAACCTGAACTTGTAGTGTACGAAGATCTTTTGGATATTACAGGGGCACAAGCCCCTTCAACTGTATAGCTTCCGTATTAGTTCCACAAAAAGATCACATGTCTTAAGTGCGCGACGGAGGTAATATTGAAGCCTCAATTATCATTTGAAGTCTTTGATAAATACCTTAAGGTTACTCTCTTTGGGGAGGGGAATCCATTCGCGCATGTTGCCGATATTAATAACATAATAATGAGCGTCAAGAAGTTGTCAGAGGAAAACAAACGCACAAGAATTCTTGTCGACGCGTTCAATATACCTAATGTGAGGGATATGCAAAAGTTATATATCGGCGCGCTGGTTGCCACTTTATTCGGAAATAAATTTAAGTTAGCGATGCTTAGAAAGCCGGAGCACATAAACAAGTATGCGGAGAACATGGCGGTAAATAGCGGAGCTAACGTACACGTTGACAGCAGCGAACAAAAAGCGCTTAGTTGGTTATTGACGTAGATTCGTAAACGATCTTCGCGCCTGTCAAATCGCTCTTTACGATTGGTTGATACAAAACGAAGGCCTAATTTTCAGACCCGTTTGATAGCGGACATACATGTCCGCGCTGCGCATTAATTTTTACCTGGTCTTACCCGGTCTTGCCCGTCTTACCGGTCTTGCCCGCAAAATACCTTGTCAAGTCCTTTAACTGCCGTTTGAGAACCGCCCAGACCCACCCAGAGCCAGTCAAAGAAATCACAAAAATCAGGGCTTATAATGCAGCCATGAAAAAAGGACGGACTTCTAAACCCGATAAACCCGAAATTCAAAAAGCAATCTGTAATAGGATTGCCGCGTCAAATAAATCTGTCCGCAGTATTCTCAGGGAATTATCAAAATCCATGAATGGGGTACCTGATCTGTCCACATTCATGGAATGGCTCAATGATGAAGAATTTGCACAGCAATACGCGCGGGCGAAAGAAGAGCAGTACGCGTTTTTAGCGGAGGAAATACTGGAAATTGCCGACGATGAAAGCCTTGATGTTGCCTTTGACGATAAGGGCAAGCCGTTTGTTGACAAGGAGCATATCACCCGTTCCAAACTCCGTGTGGATGCCCGCAAGTTGATTTTAAGTGAACTAAAGCCAAAAATATCCCCGGACAAAACAGGCGCGGGGCAAGGCGCGGAGGCAGGTATTAGCGCAACGGGGTGGGGAGCGATAGCGGGACTTTCCGATCTTGCCGACAGAACGCTTGTCAGGCCTATGGTTAACGGATTTAAAGGCATGGGCGATTGGGGAAAGGTTGGCGAAGATATTTTGAATCCCCTTGGCGCGGTCCATGATCTTGTAGGCACTTGGATCTGCACGGCCACGGCCAAACATTCCACCATGACACGCGCCGAAGAATCCGTCATGAGCAAATTAAGAACATACGCGCAAAAGAATCATCTGGGTTGGTGGGATTCATATTTCAAAAACGGGACGCGTCTGGTCAAGGAAATCGCGGGACAGGAAAACGACCTGCCGAAGTTCTACGATAACATCAGAAAGGTCTTGGTGGAACCGGTCATTAAAACATTCGATAAAGACCCTGAAGAGGCATTTCAGATTTATCTATTTGTCACGCAGACTTTATTCAAGGCGTATATGCCGGAATTTGTATTTAAGGAGATTGAATAATGGGAAATAATCCTTTTGAAGTGCCTCCGGCAATACCGGATTTAAGCCAACAGGTTATGCAGTTTGGCGAAATGGGAATGCGCAATGATCAGCTTGCCGCCCAACGAGCCCTTGAAATACAGAAGATGAATAACGAAAAGCAATATCAGGACACCATGGGAGCCGCGGCGACTCAAAGGGCTGCTGCATCAATGGCACGTGTCGGTGAGCAGACGCCGCCGACAAAACAGCCGTGGAATCAGGATCAGTTCGATAAACTCAAAACAAATCTCGCCATGAAAGGACTACCGGTAGATTCACTGGATGCCGTCTTGACGCCTATCCAGCAAATGGCAAATAACCCTGCCATGAAAAGAGGGGATGTTGCCAATGCTATTTCCCAAAATTGGAGTAATCCCGTTGACCCCGCCGACCCTTCAAAGGGCACAACCGGATTCCAAACTGATTTAAATAATGGTTTGCAAACGAAAATCATGTCATTGGCGCAAAAAGCTTCTGGATTGCAGGATAATGACCCGCAGAAAAAACCGTTAATGGATCAAATAAATAAATTACAGACGATTAAAGCGCAATTCAACACCATTACGCCTGATGATGTTAAACAAACTTTCTTCCCTGATGTCTATCAGGAAGAAGCAAATACGAAGGCGGCATTGATGGCGTTGAAAGCCGTTCCCGAAACGGAACAGGATTTAAGAGATCATTTAAAAGCGAACGGGGCCACTGATTCGTATATTAAAGATTACATTACAAAGGCAAGGAAGGCAGGTAAAATATGAATCTTAATCTGCCGGGATTGAATAACTATCCTCCAAAAGCAATATTAGGCAAAATCAATGATAGTCTTTACGGCATGGTAGAAGGCGGTGAGTATGCACTGTCGAGTCTTCTAGGCGGTGTATTGGGGGCGGGCGGTAAACTTGCAATACTGGGATTAAGCAAGGCCATGACAGGCGATGCTGATTTGGATTTGGGCAGATTAGTAGAAAATAAAATAAACAACGCCGTTGTCAGACAACCTACAACAGATGAAGGAAAGTTTTGGGCAGGCGAATTAAACAAACCCAGAAGCATTGCCGGAAGCACACCCACTTCCATTATGAGCGCCATCCCGGATATTTGTACGGAATTAACCGACAAGTTTATTAACGAACCGATGAATTTAGACCCGACGTCCCGGGAAGTGGTTAATACAATTGCGCCCTTTGCCGTACCTGTAATTAGCGGCAAAGTATTAAAAACAATAAATGGGGATGTCGGCAGTATAGCCAAATCTGCAAAAGCCAATGTAGATAATTATGTAAATAAAACTTTCGATCCTCTTGACCTCGGCATTCCTGAAACACCAGAGTATCCATATTCTATTGCTCCCGAAATATCGCGTGAAGATGGCTATGCATTGCAAGGAAAAGGCGACCAATCCTTGCTGGAAAACTTATTTGATCCGCTGGGATTAAATAAAAAATTTGTCACGCCCGAAGAGACACCCGCACCGCTAAACACTCAACATATAATAACCCCAACGCCGGAAGAGTTTATTGCGGCGCGTGACAAAACCAGTCGCCCTCAATTTCTTTCGCCCTATACGGAACAACAGCTATCAGGAATGAAATTATTTAAAGTGAATAATGCCGATGCCGGATATGCAATAAAAGATGATGGCGACCTTGTAAATGTTTTCAATAACTCAAGCATTTCTGGGCTTGGCAAAAAAATAATAAATGATGCAATCAGTAACGGCGCTTCAAAGCTGGATTGCTATGATGATTTTTTACCGAAATATTATAATAAGTTTGGATTCAAAGAAGTAAGACGTGAACCCTGGAATGATAAATATAAACCTGCGCAATGGCTTGACAGAGATGGGCAACCGGATATAATATACATGGAATTAGAAAGAGAGGCAGTACATGGCGATAACACTCAATAAAATGAAGGAACTTCTTCAGGTGAACAGTCTTCCGGGCAATCCGGAAACAATCAAAGAACTTCTAGGTTGGGCGGAAGAAATAATTCAGAAGAAGGGCGAAAAGTATATAACGAACAACAGGCATCGCCTTCTTCAAGAATGGGAGTTTATCGTTCAGAACTCGTAAACAGTGTTAAAGAACGTCCTTTTGAAAGAGCAATCAAAGCCTGCGTACAACCCCTCAACGCCGCTGAAATCAATCAAAGACAAAATGCACTCCGCGCTGCTAAAGGCGCGGGGGAACTACACCTTGCCGAAAGCACCCCCGACCAGGAATTAAAATAACCCGAAACACCAGAATGGTCACCCTCCGGAGAACCCGCCAGCGTTGCGGCGTATGTCCCGTTTAGATAACAAACATGAAGATGAAATAAGAAAGCCGGGGCGAGCAATGCACCTCCTGATATAACTCAAGAGTCCCCCTCTTCCAACGTCCGAAACGCTCCCCGGCTTGTGAACAATGTAATAATTAAGAGAGAAAAAGTCAATGCTATATTGGCGGAGATTGCCACGAACACATCAAGAATATTTCACTCTTAATGATTTATTAATACAAAAATGCAGTCCGTGTTTTTAGACCCGTATGACAACGGACATAAATATCCGCACTGCGTCAATGCTTATATTAAAAAACCTTGTCAAGTCCTTCTACTGCCATTTGAGAGCCGTCCAGACCCGCCCAGAGCCACCCAGAGTAAACAGAAAAATCAGGGCTTATAATCCATACATGAAAAGCAGCTTGAAAATGTATTCACGTGCGCCACTACGTGACACCATAGCCTGCGGGGGACAGATAAAGAAGGATTCTCATTGCGGGGTGACCCTTGGGAGCCGTGGCAATCCCGTAAGATCGTAGGGTGGATGAAGCGAAGCGCATCCACCGAATGTTTCGATAATGGTGGAACCGCTGTGCTTGTTCCACCCTACAATACTAGGTGACACCACAGCCTGCGGGGGACAGATAAAGAAGGATTGTCATTGCGGGGCGACCCTTGTGAGCCGTGGCAATTCCGTAAGATCGTAGGGTGGATGAAGCGAAGCGCATCCACCGAATGTTTCGATAATGGTGGAACCGCTGTGCTTGTTCCACCCTACAATACTGGATTCCGGCCGGAGTTTACTCTCGCGAAGGCGGGGCGGGAATGACAGGGAATATGAGATTACCACGCCGCATGAGATGCGGCTCGTAATGACAGAAGGAGAGCGGAGGATATTAATTGTAGGGCGCGTTTTGCAAACGCGCCGCTCGGATCGGCAGGCGTTCGATCCCTACATTATGACAGAAGAAGAGAGGTTTTGAAAATGGTTAAACGATATCTTATTTTCTTATTATTCATGTTTTTATTCCTGCCGATTCCTGCAAAAGCGGATTATCTGGTGGGCGGTGCTCAAAATTATCTTTTCAGTGTTGATCCTGCGCTGGGTTCGTCTGATACCACGGTAAGCAGCCAGAACGCCATTTTAACGTATATTACGAATAATTGCGCTCCGGCGAATGGTTATCTGTTAACAACTAAGAACGTCCCGTCATTGACCAATTCAACGAATCTCGGAGGCTTTTCAACGGGTATGGTAAAAATAACGGTTTCCGGTGGTATGGCCGTCTTATCAAACGGCGTACCTGGGGTTGATTTTGCAACCTCATACCCGACAATCACTTATGCCAGTTTATCTTCTCATTATCTTATGCTGCAGAATGACGCGACTTTGCCGAATTCATTTAATCTGGGTTCGTTATCTACCGGATTGATCAAAATAACAGTGTCTGGAGGCGTAGCCGTTCCATCCATGGCAGTTGAGGGCGTGGATTATTTGACGATAGGCAGTTTGACGAATTACAATACAAATTTAATTTACTGGGCGAGTTTTATGCCTTCAAACGATGTGAAAACGCTCGTTAATGAGGCAAATATTGCTGGGATAAAAGCATTTCTTGGTTATTATACTTCAGGCGATACTATCTCAGGGACTTTTTCGGGTAATTTGACAGGCAATGTCACCGGAAATGTCACCGGTAATCTGACGGGCAATGTTACGGGCAATGTCGCCGGGAATCTGACGGGCAACGCTTCAACAGCCGCGGCGCTTGCCGCAAACCCTGCAAACTGCGCGGCCGGTTACGTGCCTTTGGGGGTGGATGCTTCGGGAAATGCGCAAGGCTGTTGGCAGCCTATCGCGTCAAACGCTAATTTATCATCGCTATCCGGCTTATCTTACGCCGCACCGTCTTTTGTAAAAATGACAGGCGCGAACACATTTGCGCTCGATACTACTTTATATCAGCCCCTTTATCCTTTTACAATTACGGGGACAAGCGGCCAGACTTATAATCTTAATAATTTGAGTTCGGGAGGATCATCATTCAATCCCGCAACGCCTGGGCCCATCGGCGGCACAACGCCAGCGGTTATTACCGGCACAACCATAACGGGATCATCTTTTATTTCTTCATTGGGGAACGGTTATCATTATGGCGACTTTTCAAATACGGCTTCCTGCCCGACGCTGACGGGCGTTACAACAAATCCGTTATGCGTTAATAATAACAACGGAAATCCGAAGATTCAGATATGGAACGGTTCTAACGCCTGGGTGGATTACGCAAGCGGCACAGGAAACGGATCGGGTAGTGGTACAATCGGGGGCACAATAGCCGCGAGTTCAAATTATATTACTACATCCGAAGGAGTGGCAAATACCATACAAACTTCAACCTGCACCATTGCCTCGGACGGCACGATGTATTGTCCCGGCCATCCCTGGATTAATTTCGCAACGGCGGCTTCTTCGCCTGCTTCTTCATGGTGGATGGGCGAAGATGACACGACCGGCTATTTCTGGATCGGCACAGGTAGCACTTATCTTGTTGGCGGCCTGGTTTCTATCGATACATCAGGAAACGTTAATATCCCAACAGGCGCTAAATATAAAATAAACGGGACGGCGCTTGCAGCAAGCGATGTCGGGGCGGCGCCTGCCGCAGGATCAACTTCCATTACAACTATCGGCGCGGCCACGGCGACCTCATTAGCCGCCACCGGCGTGGTGGATGGACTGGTTAATATCGTACTATCTACGGCCACATCTGCAACGACAATCAGCAGCACGACCTATAAGACCGCCTATTATTTCAATCAGGGAAACTCTGCGGCAAATTCTATTTACACCCTTCCCACGGCGGCGGCAGGCCTTCAATACTGCGTAAAAAATTATACGGGAATATCGCAGGTTTTGAAGTTTCAAACTTCGGCAAGCGGACAATATATAGATTTAGGAGGAACGCTTTCCAGTTCCGGCGGCGATGTTAAAACCGGCGGCTCTGCCGGTGACGGCATGTGCGTTATCGGAGTTGATGCAACACATTGGGTAGCTTACTGTTCAGCAGGAACTTGTTCATTAAATTAAGGAGAGATTATGAAGAAACTTATATTTATATTCTGTTTAGTCTGTTTATTTATAACGTCAATGCTTTGGGCTGCCGATTTATCAGGGATAATAATAGCCGGTGGCGGCGGAACGGTCAGCGCGGTTCCCGCCGCGCCGACAGGGGTTTCGGCGACAGCGGGGAATGCTCAGAACACGGTAACATGGACAGCTTCAAGCGGTTCGACAAGCTGCAACCTGTACTGGAAATCAGGTTCTTCGATGTCAGGGAATTGCACAGGCAACGGGACGAAAGTTATAGGCGTGAGCAGTCCCGATGTCATAACATCGCTTACCAACGGCACGACTTATTATTATATGATGACTTGCCAGAATGCGGCAGGGGAGAGTGGTTGCAGCACTGAAGTAAACGCCACGCCAACGGGTGTAACGGCCCCGACTGCGCCCACCGTCACCTGCACAGCGGCTAATGGCAGTATCAGCGGTTCATGGAGTCCGGTTTCGGGGGCGACTTCTTATCAGTGTTGGTGCGATACGTCAAACCCGCC
>Ga0074044_10001744_pt1 | contig 19382 bp, 12 predicted proteins | sample BogForMeECP23OM1_FD_94443 | JGI IMG/M metagenome (GOLD analysis project Ga0074044, IMG submission 94443) | Bog forest soil microbial communities from Calvert Island, British Columbia, Canada - Bog Forest MetaG ECP23OM1 | ecosystem: Environmental > Terrestrial > Soil > Wetlands ...
CGATCGACCAGCATTACTCCGCCGAAGGTCACGAGAAAGTTCACCAGCGTGAAAAAGACGTACCCCAGATGGGCTGAGTAATCAGACAGGCCGCTCTGCAGAAGGATGGTCGTGTTGTAGGCAATGATCGAATTGATGCCGGTGAGCTGATTGCAGGCCAGGATGACGCAAGCCAAGATGAACGGAATAACGTATTTGCGGCGTAGAAGAGACTCGTTGCTTTTGACCGAAGACTTACTCTTCTCGGCAGCGGCGGTGTCGAGCATCTCTTTGAGTTCGAGGTCGGCCTGGCCCGTCGTGCGGGAGCGAAGTAACGCGGCGTAGGCGGCGTCCTGTTTGCCACGGCGCAGAAGCCATCGGGGAGATTCGGCGACCATGAAACTGCCGATCACGAACAAAATTCCGGGCGGGAGCGAGACCCAGAAAATTCCGCGCCAGGCGTGGTCTTTGAACTGGAAAAGGTTATCGGCGTCGCCCAAGTGCGCCACCTGATCAACGCGCAGACTGAAATAAAATCCGACGATGGCGGCGGCGCAGATGCCTGCGGTGAGCAGCCATTGGAAGATTCCGGTCCCCTTGCCACGGTCGGAAGCGACCAGGCACTCCGCCAGATACAGCGGGACGACTACGCCGATGAGACCCCCGCTCACTCCCTGCAGCAGGCGGCCGAAGACGAGCGGTCCGTAGCCGTTCGAGAGCGCAATCATCGGGATGCTGATCACGAACATGATGCCGCTGAGGGCCATCAGATTCTTGCGGCCCATCCAGTCGGCGAGCAATCCCGCAAAAAGAGTGGAGATCACGCTGCCCAGCAGCACAGCCGCGACCACCATGGAAAGTTCGCCGGCGCTGAATTTCGAAGTTGCTTCCAGATAGGGCAGTGCGCCGGCGATGATGCCGACATCCACGCCGTAAAGGAGGCCGCCGAGGCCGGCTACGATCAGGAGAAAGCGGTTGTAGAAAATCTTCTTGCTGTCGAGTGCGCTGTTGGCGATCTCCGTCATAGTTTGGTTGGGGTTTTCAAGCGCAGATGATTGTAGCGTAGAGAGGATGGAAAACGGCGGCTAAAGCCGCGGCTTTTTGAGGGGCGGCTTGCGGCGCGGCTGAAAGCCGCGCCCTTTCAAAGCAACCGCCTCGGACGCGCGTCAGAGTGCGGGCGGCAGATCTTGTATGATGCGCACGAGGCCAGCAGGATCGTTCCACGCGCGGGCGGCTGGTCCTTTCAAATCGCGGGCGAGAGGCTCTTGTCGATTGGGAGCGTGAAAGAAAATACCGAACCGCTTCCAAGCTGGCTCACGACGCCGATGGTACCGCCGTGGGCTTCGACGATGACTTTTGCGATGGCCAGGCCCATGCCGGTTCCGGGCGCGGAGTAGCGCTGGTGGCGTCCGCGATAGAATTTTTCGAAGATGAGCGATTGCTCGAACGAATCGATGCCCGGCCCACGGTCGGCGACGCTGGTCACCAGCCAGTCGCCCTTTTCGGTGTTTCCTACCTCGCTACTCACTTTGATTGGAACTCCGGAATCGGAGTACTTGCCCGCGTTTTCGAGCAGGTGCATGAGTACCTCGCGAATGCGCTGCACATCCATGCGCACCACGGGCAACTTCGCGTGCCAATCGAATAATTCCACCGGATGATTCTCCAGCGATGGCTTGGCGTCCTGCAGCGCGGGATCAAGGGCATCCCAAATCGAATGCGGCTGCAGGTCGAGCTTGAACATGCCGGCGTCGAGTTGCGCCATCTCCGCGGCCTCGCCGACCAGCCGGTTGAGGCGGTCGGTCTCTTCGTCGATGACGGTGAGGAGTTCCCTTCTGGCTTGATCCGGAAGGTTTAAGTTCGAGAGCAGGGTGGTTACGCTGGCCTTGATGGAGGTGAGCGGAGTGCGGAACTCGTGCGCCACGGAATCGAGCAGGGCCGAGCGCAAGCGCTCGTGCTCCTGCTCGGCGCGGTTCTTGCTGAGCGCTTCGAGAGCGCGAGCACGTTCGATGGCCAGGCCAGCGAGACTGCCGAGCGCATCCAGCGTCTCCCGGGAAAGTTCATCTCCGGTAACGCCGAGGGCCCCCACCGTGCGCATGCCAAGACGAAGGGGCACGTATGAAACGCCACCCTGCGTCACGGGCTCGCCACGCAGAAGCGTTGACCGTAGAACACTCTCTTCAAATTTGGCGTCGAGCGACGAACGATAGACCGTCGGGTGGTCAGGCGCCATGACGACGGCGCTGCCGACGGAAAATGTTTCGACCACGTAAAGTGGCAGGCCGTTCAGCAGCTCCATCACGTTTTCTGACGCGAGCAGCCGCTGACTCAAACCGTAGAGGCGCTCGACTTCGCGCCGGCGCTGCTTGGCCCCTTCGGCCTCGCGGCGCGCGCGTTCCGCAAGATTGCTGGCGACGAGGGCGCTGATGAGAAATGCGAAGAGCGCGACCCAGTTCTGCGGATCGGCGATGGTGAACGTGCCGACCGGAGGCAGAAAGAAAAAATTGAATGCGGCCGTAGCTGCCACGGCCATGACCACCGCGTAGCGCAATCCCCAATAGGCCGAGGTGAGCAGCACCGTGACCAGGAACATCAACGCCACGGTGGTGTGGTTGACGTGCAGCTTAAAATCGACGGCGGTGATGGCGGCGATGGCCGCAATCACGAACACATAACGCACCGCCTGCGTACGAGGGCTCGCTTTCACTCCCGCATTGTACGATGGAGGTGACAAATCCGAATCCACGAAAGACAATGGCTGCGATGACCAAGACTCCTGAGGAATGGCTGCACGAGGTCTCTCCGGAGAAAGCTCGCGGCATCTTCAAGCTTTTTCTCGGCTACGCTCCAGGCGTGGGCAAGACCTACAGCATGCTGAGCGAGGCCATCCGCAGGGCCAGCCGCGGCGAGGATATTGCTGTCGGAGTAGTCGAAAGTCACGGACGCAAGGCCACGGCCGAGCTCGCGGCCAAGCTCGACCGCATTCCTCCGCGCAAGCTCGAATATAAAGGCACGCTGTTTGACGAGATGGATGTGGACGCCATCCTCGCGCGGAAGCCAGCCGTGGTTTTGGTTGACGAACTGGCGCACACCAATATCGAAGGCAGCAAGCACGCGAAACGCTACGAAGACGTCATCGAATTGCTGGATGCAAAGATTGACGTGCTTTCCACCATGAACGTGCAGCACGTCGAAAGCGTTGGCCCCACCGTGCAGCAAATTACAGGCGTGCAGGTGCGCGAGACGGTACCCGACTGGCTGATGCAGCGCGTGGACGAGATCGTGCTGGCGGATGTCACGCCGCAGGCCCTACAGAAGCGCATGCTGCGCGGAGACATTTACCCGGAAGACCGCGCCCAGCGCGCACTTTCTCACTTTTTCCGCGAGGGAAACCTGATCGCGCTACGGGAACTGGCACTGCGGCAGGTCACGGGCGTGGTTGATCGCAGTCTCGATGCTTTTCTTGAAAAGGATGGGACGCAACCGGCGCACACGGTGCGCGAGCGCATTGGCGTTTGTGTGAGTTCGAATCCGGCGGCGCAATACTTGATCGCCCGGGGTTCGCGGATGGCGCAGGCGATTGGCGGCGAGCTCTACGTCCTCTACATTGATGTCGGCCGGGACACGCGTCCCGAGGATCAGAAGACTCTGGCGGAGAACATTCGCTTCGCGGAAAATCTTGGCGGCCGCGTGGTGCGCACCACCGACGGCAGCGTTGCCGATGGCGTCGCCCAACTCGTGCGCGAGCATCACATTACGCAGGTAATCTTCGGCCGGTCGGCGCGCAGCGGCTGGCAGCGTTATCTCTATCTGTCGGCCATCCAGCGCTTCCTGCGCGACTCGCCTTCGGTGGATGTACACATCGTGAGCCAGGAGGCGCGCTGATGCCCGAACCGCCTCACATTCTGGTGGTCGATGACGAACCGCAGATCACCCGCGTGCTGCGCACCAGTCTTTCCGCGCAGGGATACGACATACGGGTCGCCAACAGCGGAGAAATGGCGTTGGAGATCATGAAGGACTGGCAGCCAAACCTGATCATTACCGACTTGTCGATGCCGTCGGTCGACGGAGTGGAGTTATGCCGCAAGGTCCGGGCGGTCTCGCGGATTCCCATTCTCGTGCTTTCAGTTCGCGACAAAGAGCAGCAGAAAGTCGAGGCACTCGACGCCGGCGCTGATGACTACGTCACCAAGCCTTTCGGCATGAATGAACTGCTGGCGCGAGTGCGCGCCAATCTGCGGCGCGTCCCGGCCGAAAGCGAAGCCGACCCGGTGATCGAGATTGGCGACTTTCGAATCGACACCGGTGCGCACAAAGTGACCGTCCGCAACAGCGAAGTGCGCCTCACTCCGAAGGAATTCGATCTGCTCGTCTTTCTCGCGCGCCGGCCTGGAAAGGTCGTAAACCACCGCACTCTGTTGGGCGCTATCTGGGGCGGACAAAGCACGGAGCAGGTCGAGTATCTCCGCGTATTCGTCGGCCAGTTGCGCAAGAAACTGGAGCCGGACGCCTCATCGCCACGCTACATTGTCACCGAACCCTGGGTTGGATATCGATTCGAGCCCGGGGAATAACTTCCGCTTCTTCTGTAAACATTCCACTTACGAAACAGTCTTCCTACGAACATTCCTGCTTACGAACATTCTACGGACTCTTTATTCAACCTTTACGGGTTACCTCATCAAATGTGTCGAGGGCGGAAGGAACGACGAGACGGAGAGACGCCCGCCCGCGAAACGGTGAGTGCGTGAAGCTGATGCATTCACCGGAACACGAAGGTGGGATCAGCGAAGTAGGGACCAGAAAGGCAGGATATGTCGAGCATTCAGGATGTTTCCGCAGAACAACTGGCTAAATTATTTCATCACTACCAGGAAGCCTTGGCACACGATTGCGAGAGCAGCGGCAAAGAGTCTTCGTGGGATCGCACTCCCCAGAACGAACGCAAAAAACTCGTGGCCGCGGCCCGTCTGGCGCTCCTCGAATTGGCCGCCGAGCCCGAGCAGCCCACGCCACAACGCAAGTATTTCGCCATCCCAGGCGAAGCAGATTGGGGCTGTTAGCGGCGAAGCTGACGCACCCGATTGGCGGAGGCATGCATCAGAACCTTTCTGAAGCGTGTCTCAACGGCGCCTTTACGAATTCCTTACGAATTCTTGATTCCACTCTTACGCGGGGCGTAGTCAAATTCAGTTTGTACCCCACTATTAGTAAATCAGGAACATGATGAGGATCGCATTGGCGGTACTGTGTATCGGCGCCGTGACGTTTCTGCTGCGTGTTCTGGTGGCTTTGGTGAAAGAGAGCGTCGGCCGGCCCCGGCGCGCTGCAGTCGGTTACTTGACGAGATTCTTTCCATCACAGCTGCGTCGATCGACGCGATCAGGAGAACTCATCATGATCAACCCCGAACTTCAAACCCGACGATTTCTGACGAGGACTGGCGAGCGGATCGCATTGATGGCTTTGATTGCCGGCGGCCTCGTGCTTCCGCTCCACGGTCAGCAAACAGCCAATGGGGCTTCGGCGACTGGGAATCCCGCCAACCCGCAGGCCAGCGGCAGTTCTCAGCAGCAGGCGCCGCAGGAGGTCCTGCAAGAACTCGATGCCATGAAAAAACGCATCGAGCAATTGGAAACGCAACTGAAGCAACATCTCGCCGAAGAGCAGCCGACCACAGCCGTTCCGTCCGCTAAAGGGACCGTACCAACGCCAGCGCCTGTGCCCGCAGTCGTCGCCGTAGAGCCTGTAGCCGCGGCGCACAACGAGTCGCCTGCTGGCCTGCCCGCGAAAAAGGAGAAAATCGATCCCTTCTCGGACTGGGACTGGACCTGGTTGAATGGCAATCCACGCACCAAGGAAGCGGCTTTCGATTCGAAGTTCTTCACACCGGAAATCCGCGCCGACGTTACTTACACATACGATTTCAATAAACCGGTGGACAATACGATCAGTGGCTCGAGCGAGATATTTCGCTCCAACGAAATCCAGTTGGAGCAACTCGGGATAGGCGGTGATTTCCACTACGACAATGTACGCGCCCGATTCATGACTCAATTTGGTATGTATTCGGCGACCACCCCTCGGAATGACCCCAGTCCTGCGAAGGGCCAGTGGGATCTCGACACCGCCTATCGCTACCTGGCCGAGGCCTATGGCGGCTACCACATTAAAGCGTTGAACGGAATCAACGTCGACGCTGGAATCTTCCTGTCGTACATCGGCCTGTTCAGTTATTACAACTTCGACAACTGGGCCTATCAACCTTCGTACGTTTCTTCCAACACCCCGTGGTTCTTTCAAGGGTTGCGCGTGCAGATTTTTCCCAACCCGCACTTGAAGATTGAGCCGTGGTTCATCAATGGATGGCAGTCGTACGGTTCAGCCAACTCGAGGAAAGGCTTGGGCGGGCAGATCAAGTGGACTCCGAGACCATGGATCAACGTTATATCGAATAACTACGGACTGGGCCACGATGACCTCTACATACCGAACCGGGGCCGTATCCACACCGACGACAGCGTCGAGATTAAGTATTACGACCACCCGGAAAAAAGACTCGACAAAATGGCACTCTCGTTCACCGGAGATATGGGCTGCGAATTTGGCCCCAGCACGACCACCTCGGCCGGCGTATATCTGCAGGGCGTGGGCTGCCACGGTAATCGGAGGGATCCGAAGTCGATCGGGGGTGACTACTTCAAGGCGGGAATCAACCCCAAGCAGAGCTTTATCGGCTACATGCTGTACAACCGGTTTTGGTTCAAGAAAGACCGCTACGCCTTGACGCTTGGCGGAGGTCAGATCAACAACCCCGGACGCTATCTGGTTCTGGTCCCTCCCATCAACGGAGAGACGGCAGAGTCGGCGGCCATCAATTCCCCTTATTTTACCGGCAATCCTTCCGACCCGTTTAAGGCTTGGGATTCGTCGGTCACATTCGACTACATGCCCAGCCAGTACATCACGTTCCGCTGGGAATACGATTACCGCCACGCGAGTGTGCCCTACTGGTCGGGTCGGAATGGCATCACGCCGCCGGGTTCGGGCGGAGAACCGTATACCAATAACGGATATCCGCAATACTTTGCTTGCAACGACGGAAATTCGTCGATGCAGGAGAGCTTAGGCGCGGCGCAAACGTCCTGCGGATCGCAGGGTAGCAGTGTGTGGTTCCCCGATTTGCGGCGAGACGAGCAGTTCTTCGACATCGACATCATGGTCAAGTTCTGATTGGGAGATATCGAGCTGGGAAAAGAGAGTTCGGAGGAAAACATGCAAGACGCTCTTTGGGTCGCAGTCACGATCGCATTTTTTGCGGCGACGATTGCTTACGTGCACTTCTGCGATCGCGTGAAATAGGAGGATTTTATGGATGCACAGTCACTCATCATGCTGATCATCAGCGCGTTGACTACGGTGTACTTGTTCTACGCGTTGCTGCGTCCGGAGAAATTTTGATCAGGGATTCGGGAACAGGTTCTTTCAATGACAATTAACGGATGGCTTCAGATTTTCGTCTTCCTCGCACTGATTTTTGCGGTCACCAAGCCGATGGGAGTCTTTATGGCTCGCGTGTTCGCCGGCGAGCGCACGTTCCTCGATCCCGTCCTGCGGCCGATCGAGCGCCTGCTCTACCGCGTGACCGGCGTCGATGAAAAACGTGAAATGCGCTGGACCGAATACGCGACGGCGATGCTGCTGTTCAGCGGCGTCTCGATGCTGGTCCTCTATTTGATCGAGCGCGTGCAAGGCGTTCTCCCCTTCAATCCGCGGCACTTCACGGCAGTCATGCCTGAGCATCTGGCCTTCAACACGGCAGCGTCGTTCACCACGAACACGAACTGGCAGGCCTACTCCGGCGAGACGACCATGAGTTACTTCACTCAGATGGCCGGGCTCGCGTATCACAACTTCACCTCGGCGGCAGTGGGAATCGCGCTGGCGATTGCCTTCATTCGTGGCGTTGCCCGCCGCCAGATGCAGACCATCGGCAACTTCTGGGTCGATATGACGCGGGCGGCGCTTTGGGTGCTGCTGCCATTCTGCATCGTCGGCGCGCTGGCGCTGGTGTCGCTGGGGGTGGTCCAAAACCTGAAACCTTACGACACGGTGAAACTGGTTGAGCCGCAGCAGGTGCAGCGTGTTGGCGCCGACGGCAAGGGCGTAGTCGACGCAAGCGGCAAACCAGTGATGGATACCGTGACCACGCAGACGATCGCGCAAGGCCCGGTAGCTTCGCAAGAGATCATCAAGGAATGGGGTACGAACGGAGGCGGCTTCTTTAATGCGAACAGTGCGCATCCGTTCGAGAATCCGACGCCGCTGACGAATCTCATCGAACTGTTTTCTATTTTTGCCGTTTCGGCGGGGCTGACCTATACGCTCGGACGCATGACCGGCTCTCCGGCCCATGGATGGGCGGTTTGGGCTGCAATGGCGATTCTCTTTCTGGTTGGAGTCACCACCGCTTACTGGGCGGAGTCACAGGGAAATCCGCTTTACCCGGCAACGATCGCACAGCACGCCACTACTTCGCAGCCGGGCGGCAACATGGAGGGCAAAGAGACGCGGTTCGGCATCGCGAATTCGGCGCTCTTCGCGACCGTGACCACGGACGCGAGTTGCGGAGCGATCAACGGCTGGCATGATTCGTTTACGCCGCTGGGAGGGCTGGTTCCGCTGGTGAACATCATGCTGAGCGAGGTTATTTTTGGTGGCGTCGGCGCAGGCATGTACGGCATGCTGATTTACGTTGTGCTGGCGGTGTTCATTGCGGGATTGATGGTCGGCCGCACGCCGGAATATCTGGGCAAGAAGATCGAAGCCTATGACGTCAAGATGGCAATGCTGGTGTCGCTGGTCTTCCCGCTGGTGATTCTTTCGCTCACCGGAATCTCGGCTGTAAAGGGTTTCGGCACCGCGGGCATCTCGAACGCCGGGCCGCATGGCCTGAGCCAGATTCTTTATGCGTTTACGTCAGCAGCCGGAAATAACGGCTCTGCTTTTGGCGGACTCACGGTCAACACGCTCTGGTATGACACGGCGATCGGCATCACCATGCTGGTTGGCCGCTTCCTGATGATTATCCCGATGCTGGCCATTGCCGGCAATCTCGCGCAGAAAAAGTACGTACCGCCGTCGCTGGGTACGTTTCCGGTGACGACGCCGCTGTTCAGCCTGCTTCTGATCAGTGTGATCATCATTCTCGGCGCGCTCACTTTCTTCCCAGCATTAAGCCTGGGACCGATTCTCGAGCACTTGCTTCTGCACGTGGGAAAGACTTTTTAAGAAATATATGGCTAGCAATCGCAAATCCGTCTGGAATCTCGACCTGGTGCGCGGCGCGTCCTGGAGTTCGCTGCTTAAACTGAATCCTCGGAACATGATGGGGAATCCCGTCATGTTCGTGGTGGAAATCGGCAGTGTCATCACTACGGTTCTTCTGCTCCTGCACCCGCACGAAGCGTTTCGCTTTAATTTGCAGATCACGCTGTGGCTCTGGTTCACGGTTTTGTTTGCCAACTTTGCCGAAGCTATGGCCGAAGGCCGTGGCAAGGCGCAGGCGGAAACTCTGCGCCGCGCCCGCTCCGAAACCATGGCCAATCGGATTGACTGCAATGGCAAGGTCGAACAAGTCGCGAGTGCCCATCTGCGCGCCGGAGATATGGTCTCGGTAATTGCGGGGGAACTCATACCCGGCGATGGAGAGATTGTCGAGGGCGTGGCCTCGGTCGACGAATCCGCAATTACGGGCGAGTCCGCGCCGGTGATTCGCGAAGCCGGCGGGGATCGCTCGGCCGTGACCGGCGGGACGCGGGTTTTGAGCGATCAGATCAAAGTCAAAATCACCTCGAACCCGGGCGAAACTTTTCTCGACCGGATGATCGCGCTGGTCGAGGGAGCCGCGCGGCAGAAAACGCCGAACGAAATTGCGCTGAATATTTTGCTCGCAGGATTGACCATTATTTTTCTGCTGGCCGTAGTCACGCTGCAACCCTTCGCGATTTATTCCGGATCGCCGCAGACCGTTTTCGTTCTGGTCTCGTTGCTTGTGTGTCTCATACCGACGACGATCGGGGGCTTACTTTCGGCGATCGGCATCGCAGGCATGGATCGTTTAGTGCAGCACAACGTTCTGGCCATGTCAGGACGCGCGGTCGAGGCAGCCGGCGACGTAAACACGCTGCTGCTCGACAAGACTGGAACAATTACGTTCGGAAACCGTCAGGCAACCGAGTTTCTGCCCGCTCCCGGAGTAACGGAGGCCGACATGGCCGACGCGGCGCAACTTTCGTCGCTGGCCGACGAAACTCCCGAGGGGCGCTCGATCGTTGTGTTGGCCAAGGAAAAGTACCACTTACGTGGGCGCGAGTTCGCAGCTCACGAAGCGGAGTTCATCCCTTTCACCGCGCAAACCCGCATGTCTGGCGTGAATTTGGATGGGCGCGAAATCCGCAAGGGCGCGGCGGAGTCGATCGCACGCTACATCGAGCAGCACAACGGCCAGATGAATCCGGAGGTTCGCGTCATCGTCGAGCGGATCGCCTCCTCTGGCGGCACGCCGCTCGTGGTTGCCGAGAATCGCCGCGCCATGGGGGTGATTCATTTGAAAGATGTCGTTAAGGGCGGAATTCGCGACCGCTTCGCGCAGCTGCGCGCCATGGGTATTCGCACCGTGATGATCACGGGCGACAATCCACTCACAGCGGCCGCGATCGCGCGCGAAGCCGGCGTCGACGACTTTCTTGCGCAAGCGACGCCGGAAGACAAACTGAAGCTTATTCGTACCGAGCAGGCGGGCGGAAAGCTGGTGGCCATGACGGGCGATGGCACCAACGACGCGCCCGCTCTGGCTCAGGCCGATGTGGGCGTCGCCATGAACACTGGAACGCAAGCGGCGAAAGAAGCGGGGAACATGGTTGATCTCGATTCCAATCCGACCAAGCTCATCGAGGTCGTCGAAATCGGCAAGCAGTTGCTGATGACCCGCGGCGCCCTCACCACCTTTTCGATCGCCAACGATGTCGCGAAGTATTTTGCCATCATCCCCGCCATGTTTGCGGGGACTTTTCCGGTACTCAACGCGTTGAACATCATGCATCTGAAGACGCCGCAGTCGGCGGTGCTCTCGGCGGTCATATTCAATGCGCTCATCATCATTGCGCTGATTCCGCTCGCGCTGCGAGGCGTGAAATATCGTCCCATGAATGCCGAGGCTCTACTGCGCCGCAATCTTTTTATCTACGGAGTCGGCGGTTTGATCGCGCCATTCATCGGCATCAAACTCATCGATATGTTGATTACGGCTGCGCGTCTGGCCTGAGGATTTTATGAAGAAACATCTGATCACTTCGTTCTTGATGACCATCGCCACCACAATCCTGCTGGGAGTGATCTACCCACTGGTAATCACTGGCCTGGCGCAGGTTCTCTTCCGAGACAAGGCCAATGGGCAAATCATTTCCCGCAACGGAGAGGCGATCGGCTCGCGCATCATCGCCCAACCATTCACGGGAGCGAAGTACTTTCATCCCCGCCCATCGGCCGCGGGCAACGGATACGACGCGGCCAACTCCGGTGGCACGAACCTCGCCTCCACAAATCAGAAGCTCATCGACCGAGTGCAGGCGGACGCCAAGAGTTTGCACGAGGAGAATCCCAGCCAGCTCATCCCGGTGGACTTGCTCACGACGTCGGCGTCGGGATTGGACCCTGAAATCTCTCCCGCTGCGGCGGATTTTCAGGTTCCGCGCGTCGCCCGCGCGCGCGGGCTTTCGGAATCGACGATTCTCGATATCGTGCAGAAGTATACTTACCAGCGCGATCTCGGCCTGCTCGGTGAGCCGCGCGTGAATGTGCTGGAAGTGAATCTGGCGCTGGACGACCTGGCTGCGAAACACTGAAGGAACGCAACCGACAAACGTTACTTCCCTACTCGTCCCTTGTCATCGGGAATCCCTGACTTACCGTAAATCCATTTGCAGATCGTGTCGCGCCAGACAATCGCCTCACCTGCCTGATACTGCAGCCGTCCGAGAATATCCGAGTAGCGGTCTTCGTCGATGTAACCGTGGAGCGATTTCCATTGCGAAATAAATTCCCGTGCCTGCTCTGCCCCCTCGTAGTGCGAGTCGTAGACGTGTTGAATTACCGTCTTCCCGGAGTGAAGCACGTGTGTGTAGGGCACGTGATGGAAGAACAGAAGCAGGTTATCTGGACAGTTGGCGAGCAATTCATAAAGCTTCTGCACTGCGGGTGAATACTGGCCAATGAATCCGGTTCCGGTCGCGACGGTACGATCCATGCCGATTCCGGCGTGATCGGCGCGGTGCCATTGGCCCCAGCCGTTTTCCTCGGAAGACTCCGGCGCGGGATCGTAATGATTTCCAGTGATGTTCGTGAGCGTTCCCGCGCCCAACGGCCCCGTGTAGCTTTCATAGACATTCCACGAGTTGAGCTGCATAGCGCTTATTGTCTTGACCACGAGCGGATCATTGCCGAAGCTGAGTCGCGTCCATTCGTCGATGATCGTCTCCGCGCTCAGATTGGGATTCCAGGCGAGGCGTCCGAAGCCGTACAGATTGGCCATGGCCAGCGGACTGCCCAGCCAGTTTGCATCCATGCCAACATTGGCGACGCCGGCGAAGCCGCCGGTGGGGCGGTGGAAGACACGGCCAGCCGCGAGATCTTTCACGGGCGTGGGGTTTCCGTCGATGCGCATATCGAAATCGAGTGCCTGCTTCCACATCGGAACCAGAAGACAGAGATGGCGCTGCTGCCCTGTGTATTCCTGCGTGATCTGGACTTCGATAGCCTCGTTGGTGCGGCGCAGACCGCCCAGGAGCGGAGATACCGGTTCGCGCACCTGGAAATCAATGGGGCCATTCTTAATCTGGACGATCGCGTTGTCGTCGAAGGCGCCATCGAGGGGGTGAAAGTTGTCGTAGGCGGCTTTCGCGCGATCGTTCTTGAGGTCATGCCAATCTAGATGATGGTTGTAGACAAACGCGCGATAGAAGACCACGCCGCCGTGCGGCTTGAGAGCTCGCGCAATCACGTTGGCGGCATCGGCGTGAGTGCGGCCGTAGGTCGATGGACCGAGGCGTCCTTCGGAATCCGCCTTCACCACAAAACCACCGAAATCAGGTATTAGCTTGTAGATATTGTTTACTTTGCCCTTCCACCACTCCGCGACCCGCGGATCCAGCGGATCAAACGTGTCCAGATCGCCGAGAACTTTGGGACTGCTCAGATCAACCGACATCGCAACCTGCACGCCCCAGGGACGAAAGGCATCGGCGATGCGACCGACTTGCGCGATGAAGGCGTTGTCAAGAACGTGAGGATCGGCGTTGACGTTGTTCACGGTACAGCCGTTGATTCCGATCGAAGCCAACAAACGCGCGTACTGGCCGGCGCGAGTCAAGTCCTCCCGGACCTGGCCATCGACGAAAAATATAGAGGGTCCACCGTATCCCCGCTCAATGCGCCCATCGAGGTTATCCCACTGATTGACCCAGCGGATCGGGGCGTAAGGCTGCTGCATTTCGTCGAGTGCGGAGACACTTGCTCCGCGGGCGATCCTGCTCAGCAGATCGAATACGCCATACAGAACGCCGCGGTCGGTAGAGGCGGCAACGATAAGATATTTCCGGCCGCGAATGCGGGAACTCTTGAGCCAGTATCCATCGGCTGTTAGTTCCTGCGGCAGGCGCAGCGACGGGTCCAGTACGTGAAGCTGCGCGAACGTCGCCAAAACGATCGCATCTTCGGCTCCCAGGCCAGTGCCCGAACGCAATTCCCTTCGCAACATCCGGGCAACGCCATAGATGAGCTCCCGCTGCGCGCTGTTGAGAACCGGCGACTCGCCGAGCACAACGACCTCCCGCGGAAGCCCCTCATAACGTTGTGTGGTTTGAGCATCGAGCGCGGAATATCGCAGCCAGGCGTCGGCTCCGCTCTCGGCGGCGGCCAGCGGTGTCAAAGCACGCGCCCCTACTAGAACTGTGGCCGAGATCAGAATCCGTAGCCACAAGTTCATCGACTGCGCGCGAATGCTTGACAACGGGAGAGACATGCAGATGTTTGTACGGTTGCGGGAGGCGTTTCGTCAATGAGCGTTACGTGACCTGTCGGGTAAACAATGGAGGACCGGGCGGAATTGAACCGCCAACCTAGAGTTTAGGAAAATGCAAGCTCGTAGCCAGACTACCTGTTATCAAGAGTCCCGTGTGGGGCAAAGTGGGGTGGATGAACATTTTGGGAGTATCGTGGGCTGGGTTTGGGGTACAGACTTGGGGTACACTTTCGTCAGGCCCCGTAGCTCAGATGGATAGAGCATTCGTTTCCTAAACGAAGGGTCGCGTGTTCGACTCACGCCGGGGCCACCAGCCCACTAGACGCTTTCCACATCGACGAAGTAATCGCTGACTATACTGCCGTCTGGAATTGACGGTCCGATTGGATCAGCATGCGCTCAAAGGTGAGTGGGTTTCCCCCTTTTCCACTTTTAGGTCCTCTGAACTAATCCATGCCATCCGAAGTTCGTTGCTCTTACCCCGCGCAACAAATGCGCTCCGGCTCTTCACCATCCACAAATACGCGATGCCAGATCTCCATATTGAGCAGCCGCCAGATGCGGTTGCTGTGATCGCGGGCCCTGCTTCGATGCTCACCGAAGATTCGCTTGACGACAGCTGACTGGAACAATCCTCGCTCGGTGCTGCGGGGCGCGAGCAGCAGGCGCTCCAGCGCGTCCAGTTGCTGGCCCTCCAGCCAATACTCCCACGGCGTAGGAAAGCCCATTTTCTTGCGATAGATTATCGACCTTGGCAACAGGTCTTTCACGGCCTGCTTCAGGATGAATTTCCCCGCTATGCCAGAGATCGAATATTGCGCCGGAATTCTCGCAGAGAATTCAACCAGCCCGTGATCGAGAAACGGTACGCGACTCTCTACCGACGCCGCCATACTCATCTGGTCCTGTTTCATGAGCAACTCAATCAGGTAGCTGTTTATGTCTGCGTAGAGCAAACGATGCAGCAGATCGCCCTGCGACCGCTCCCACGCCTCCATTGAGCTCGCATACGCATCTCCGGACGTGGCCAGGGCGCCGACTGTCAGCAACTCCGCCTGCTCTGCGGCTGCAAAAGCTGAAAAGAAATTGTCGTAGTAGAACGATGGCCACGAGTTCCCATCGCGCACCAGAAATGTATGCTCGAGCTTGCGACGCAGCGACGAGCCCAACGAACCAGTCGAAATCGCCTTGCGAACAATCCTCCGCAACTTCTCGGTCGTGATCGCGCGATAAGCGGCGTCCATGGGGCTGTTCAGTAGCGTCCACGCATAGCGCGTGTACCCGGCAAGCGTTTCGTCGCTTCCCTCGCCCGTCAGAACCACGGTCACGTGTTCCCGCGCGAGCCGAGCGACAAAATAGAGCGAAACACTCGAGGGCCAGACGATCGGCTCATCCTCGTGCCAGATCAACCGTGGCAGGTTGGCGAAAAACTCTTCCCGGCTCATGCGGATCTCGTGATGATCGGACCGAATATGCGCCGCTACTTCCCTCGCATATCCAAGTTCGCTGAAATGTTCTTCCCCGTATCCAACCGCGAACGTCTTAATCTGATCGCCTCGAATCTTCGTTGCCAGAGCCGCCACCGCACTGGAATCCAGGCCTCCACTCAGAAACATTCCCAGCGGAACATCGCTCATCAGATGCGACCGGACCGCGTCCTCGAGCAGCTCGCGATACGTTTTCACGTAGTACTCGCGCGGACGCGGCTCGCTATCCACTTCCATCGTGATATCCCAGTAGCGCTCAGTCGTGAGTTCGCCGCGCTCGGAAACCTGCAACGTATGTCCGGGCATCACCTTCTGGATGCCTGCGAACATCGTTTCCGGCCCAGTGATGTAGCCGAACGCGAGATACTCCGCCAGCGTGCTGCGATTTAACTCCGCACCCACTTCGGGATAAGCGAGGATCGCCTTCATCTCCGATCCGAACAAGAATGCATGGCCGTCCCAACGGTAGTAGAAAGGCTTGATCCCCAGCCGATCGCGAGCCGCGAACAGGACGCGCGTGCGGCGGTCCCAGATCGCGAATGCAAACATTCCCCGCAGATACTTGACGCACTCGCGGCCGTATTCTTCATACAAATGCACAATGGTTTCCGTATCGCTGTGTGTGCGGTAGCGATGTCCTTTAGCCTCGAGCTCGGTTCTCAGTTCAGCGTGGTTGTAGATTTCGCCGTTGAAGACGATCCAGACATCCTGATTTTCGTTGGCGAGCGGCTGGTGTCCGGCCTTAACGTCAATAATGCTGAGCCGCCGCATCGCGAGCCCAACATTTTCCTCGACGAAGAATCCTTCGTCGTCCGGCCCGCGATGCGCAATACGGCCATTCATGCCAGCCAGCATTTCGCCCTGGACGCGCCAATCACGATCGGAGAAGAAGATGCCACAGATTCCGCACATAATTTCAGTCAGGATTCGTAGAAGTCGAATTTGTAGAAGCCTGTTCCGACACGGCTTCCGAGACAGAATGATTTACGAGTGCTGCCACGTCGGAAGAGAAGACTTCCAGGCCCGTACCGTTCGCAATCGACTCCGCCCATGAAACAGGCCGGCTGCAGCGCAATTCAAGCCCTCCGTCGACCTGCACATAGCTTCCACCGCACAGAAACAACTGCTCCTCGGCCTCGCCCGGCCCTTGCCTGCGGCAGACAAACTCTGCGTCGCTCGATAGTGAATCTCTCCGCCAATGCCGGCCGGCTTTGCCAAAGAAAAACGCATATACAACGCTACCGATCGCATACTGGTACTCCCGAACATCCGGGACCGCAGTCGCAACTTCGATCCGCGAGAATGATCCAATGACGCCTTGCGCCTCTTCTGTAGTTACCAGCAAAACTGCAAACTCCGCCGGCAACGCCGCCTCGGTCCCGAAATTCAGCACTGTCATCGGAGCTTTCTGACCGTACGCCGGCGACCATGACTCCCTTCGGACGTTTTCCTCCCAACCCTGCCCACGCGCCGAAAGAATCGCCAGCCCGTCTGCGGCTTCCCCCATGCGGAAGACTCCTTCCTTCACTACCTGCAATTTCTGACCAAGATGCCATGCCACGTCGAGCCGGTGCCTGCCCGCGCCCTCGACCACATCTCGCACCAGGAAAATTCCATTCATCAGCGAAAGCACCCACCGCCGGTGTGTAACCGGGCTCTCCAGGCGCTGATAACCGTTGTGGCTCGCAACCAGAAGATCAAAGTTCCGGCCTTGGATCCACTGCTCGACTTTCGATTCTGTCAGTCTTCCCTGCCAGGAAAACGCCGTAGCCGTCTCCGTCTGGTTCGCGCCATCCACGCGCAGCGTATTGTGCATTGCAGTGCCGCGAAATAACTCGCGATCGGCCCAGGATCCGATGTACTGATAAGTTCCAGGATCGATCAGCAACGAGTGCCCACGACTCTGCAGACAAATACTGAGTGCGTCGGCATGTCCGTGGCCGCCACTTTGAGCGCCGAGCGGACCGGCGTCGACCACGAGCTGCAATTTCTCTGCCGTCAACAAATACAACCCCGCGTCGGGCAGAGCAGCCGACTCATGCGAGACGGCAGCTTCGTCCAGCGCGTCCCACTGTCGTACTCCCTCCTCTCCCAGCAGCCACAGGGTTTCCTCGCGGAGTCCGCCGGCAGCGGTCTTGAAGTCTCCTCGATGAAAAAGGATTGCACCCGTCGCGAGCGGATCCAACAGATGTTCGCCGCGATTGCGCCGCGGATCAAACAGCCGTCCCCCATCGTCGTCGCCGAACCGCGGAGGCGATCCACCACGGCTCAGCAGACACAGCGCGGTCAGCATCTTCTCGATCGTGTCTTCAAACTTCTTCGGCGCCGGAATGCCGTTCACACCGGCGAGCACGGCCGCGTGCAGAAAAAAGTCGAGAGCGTAAACGTGGTAATAGGTCGACTGTTCGAAATGAAATCCATCCGCGTGAACCTGACGTTCGGCCTCGCGTACAATAATCTCCCAGCCTACCCGCTTCCAGCGTTCCGCAGCGGCGAGCTCCGGACACAAAACTCCCAGAAAAAACAGTCCCACACCCTCGCCGAGCAGATGCGTGTTAGGAGAAAAATAAGTGGAGAGATAGCGCTCGATGTGCCGGCCGTGCTGCGCTAAACTGCGCAGCCACTCGTCCCGGAAATCGGGCACGCCTGCCGCTCCCTGCAGCAGGTGATAAGTCCAAAGCCACGACAAGCTGCGAAACGCAACTTCCAGGCTGCTCGCCCAATTGATCCCGACCGGATACGGGTTCTCGGCCTGCCAATCCCGCCACTGCCGTAGGATTTCATCCGCATAGCGCCGCTCGCCCGTCAGCCGGTACGCCTTGGCCAGAGTCACGAGATGCTGATGGCGATTCAGCTCCCACGTGACTTTGCTGTCCCCTACTTCTGCATAGTCAAGATAACGAACCCGGTAAAACGCTTTCCTCGGAGCCCGCTTTCCGTGAACCGCATCCAGATGCCAATCAATTGGGCCGCCGTAGTCGACATCTTCGTAGCCCAGCAAATCGAATCGATGCCGGCAAATCTGTTCCGCCTGCAGGACAATTTGTTCCGCTCGGCCCGGAAGCCGCTTGCGCAACAGTTCGAAGATCGAATCCACGGAGTTGGGCTCGAAGAAAAACTTCCCTCGTGACGTAGCCGACGGCGCATGCGCATTTCGTAAGCTGCCCGCGAAATCGTAGCCCAACCAATGGAGCGCGGCATCGGCCCGCTTCGTCAATTCCTGCCGGCTTCGGTCCAGGATTTCATCCCGCGTCAAGCGGCTCAGGCGTCCGTAGATATGATTCCAGTTTTGAATCGTCATCGTGGACTAAGCAGCAGGCTCCGATGTTTCCAGGTATGGCGCGTTGCTTGGTCGAACCGTCGAAAAGAGGGTCTCTTTCGAAGCTTTGGGGTGAACCGGAGAAGGTGTGCAGAAGGCCGACGCCCGGAACAACCATTTCAGTTATGACGGATAGAAACGGAAGGAGCTCAGGAGCATGTTTTTCGCCTCATCGCTGCCTCCAGGACGAAATCAAAAGAAATAGTGGACGCCGCAAGAGAATTCAATGCGCCAACCATCTGGCATCCCGAGTCGAGAATTCATTCTCTCATGTCACTGTCCGGCTAAATGGTCGAATTAGCAATCGGAGGATTTTAACGCTATTGTCACCTCGCATTAACAGTTCTGAAATAGTCCAGGCATCGAGATTGCGGCTTCTTGGTGGCGGCGATCGGAGACTCAGTAGCCCATCGCCACCCGCGCGCGCAGGACGCGCGGGCGCAGAGTCGGAATCGTGAGAACCGATTCGCCGCGTCAGTTCCGGCAAGAAAACCGACGCGTAGTTCGAAACTCC
>Ga0074044_10001747_pt1 | contig 19350 bp, 14 predicted proteins | sample BogForMeECP23OM1_FD_94443 | JGI IMG/M metagenome (GOLD analysis project Ga0074044, IMG submission 94443) | Bog forest soil microbial communities from Calvert Island, British Columbia, Canada - Bog Forest MetaG ECP23OM1 | ecosystem: Environmental > Terrestrial > Soil > Wetlands ...
TCCGGATGCCGGAGCTTGCCTCTTGTTTTCCAAGCCTCCATGTACCACGAAGTGGGGACAACATCGATTGCGTGGCGAGTACAAAGCTTCTTCCATTGCCGCGATGCACGCGCGCGAACGTTGCAATATTTCTCATAGCTCGCCTGCACCAAGCTATTGTGGAAGCGCCTTTTATTCCAATATTGCTGCCGGACCGACAACAGTTCCTCTTCGCTGCGACTGTTCCCGGATACCGTTTTTGCATCCAGATGCCATCGGCAGGCTGCAAACGTACTCGGTATGTGCTGAAAGCGGAATCCATGTGTGGCCGCCCGCAGCCAAAATTCGTAGTCCATAACATAGTGCAAGGCATCGTTCAAGTAACCCAACTCATTGAAAACCCGGCGGCGGAAAAAGACGTTGGGCTGCGCGATGTAGTTCATGCCGCACAACATGATTTCCCAGTCAAAATCTATCTCTTTCTTGGAAATCAGCGTCTTTCCTGCCTCATCGATAATAAGGTAGTCGCCGTAGACAAAGTCCGAGAGCGGATTTTCTTCGAAAGCCTTTGAAACTGTCGAAAAACTGCCAGGTTGGTAAAGGTCGTCGGAGTTCAACCATCCAACGATGTCGCCGGTGGCGGCGCGAAAACCTTTATTGATAGCGTCGCTCTGGCCGTGATCCGGCTCAGAGATCCAGTGGAGGTGTTCCCATCCGGGCGTCGAGGAATATTTCTTGAGGATCTCGATTGTTCCATCCTTCGAGGCACCGTCTATTACGATATGTTCCAAAACAGGATATTGCTGGTTGCTGACGCTCCGTAGAGTTTCTTCAATGAAGCTCGCCTGATTGAACGACGGCGTCACGATCGAAAGCTTGGGCACGATCATTGAGGATTCCTCCGAGGATAGTGGTACCCACCTGGGATGGCTAGCACCTTCCAGCTTATTTCGGCCAAGACCGGTCCCCCAAAAATGTGGCATTTAGACATATGTCGGCACGAGTCTGTTGACCGGTCGCCCGGCTTCCTGAACCCATTCTGCAAGCAGAAGAATCATGCAACAAGGCAGCATCAGCTCAATCGGACTCGCCTCCGTCAAGCCGTGCAGTAACCCATAAACAAGCAAAGCGAAAGCTAGTCCGAGTTGAGGTGACGGTGCAGACCGTCGAAGGTGGCGGAAAAAGGAGACATAGACTGCCAAGGAGAGGAGAACTCCCACTAAACCATAGCTGAAGAACTGTTGCAGTAAGTCATTGTGTGCGGTTCGCGCTACGAACTCCTCGGAGAAGGCCGGAACGACTGAAATATACGAGGTAAAACCATGCCCCAGCCAAGGCCGCTCTGCCGCAATTCCGTAACTCACGGCCCATATCAGCGTTCGTCCTGTAAAGGTCTCAACGTTGTCACCTTCGGTGTACACCTCCATGTAGGGCTCAATGAAGCTCCACGAAACCAACAGCATAATCGAGGCGACGAAAGCAATTTTCAGCTGATTACGAAGACCTAGTTTTGAATAGCGTAAGAAATAAAAGCCTGCGGCAAAGAAGAAGGAAATGATGGACGCCTTGCTTAGGGTTCTCAACAGCGAGAACACCAATCCGATGCTTACCCACTTCCAGTGTTGCGTAGTCGGGTAGCGGCGAGCAAGAAAGATACAGAACAGAGCTGCCAAGGCAAATTGGTTGCCAATTATATTAGGGTGGAGGTATTCCTGCTGTCCTATTCGTAACTCCCATGTACCGGGGGCCATCCATGCGACTAGAGCAAGGACAACACTCGCCCAAACGAAACCTTTCAGAGCAGCCGGTGCGAACGTTTCGGCCTTACTGAACCGCAAGAGGACGGCGATGGTGGTCAACTCTGCGACGAACGCCACCCAATATCCGGATGCACTGACCAGCGAATAAGATTGAGTCCACAAAAGCGAGACTCCAGCAAGCAACATGTAAGCCAGAATCCACCGTGCAGGTGGTGACCAGAAACGCTTTGTTGTCGAATATCTGAACGCGACTACCACCAAAACCGCCAAGTACAACGTCACGCATGCGGCACTGCCGTTAACGGCTGTGCCCAATTTCGGATCGTCCTGAAAGAACGCATACGTCGTCGCTGTCTCGAGGCCTTGGATAAACCAAGCCAAGAAAGCCACCACAGCAATGGCTTTCAGAGGGGTCGCAACCGGGGCAGCCGCCGACGGGCCGTTCGGAGTCATTGATTGCCTTCAATCACGATCAGCTAGTTCCGCTTGGATGCTGGAGCAATCGGTAATAGCATTCGCATTACGATCCAGGACTTTGGTGGGACGGCTGTGTTCGTCCCGAAAGAAGATTGCGTCCAACTGCAACAGCCGGCCTGTACCGGGATCGACAAAGCCCGGGATCAAAGACCACATCTCGTATCCGCGCTCCTCCAAATCGTGGAGCATGGGATGGAAGAGATGTTCACCATCGTAGAGTGGAACGAGAGAGAGCTCGATCTGAATCCCTGCGACGCGACCGAGGAACTGCTCCGCTCCTTGCAGCACCTTATATTCGAATCCCTGAACATCGAGCTTCAAGAAGATACGTTCGGTGTCCGTCGCGAACTCCGTGCTTACGCTGTCCAGAGTACGCAAGTCCACGACTTCGGAACCGACGTAGCGTGACTTTGTCTCGGCGCGCACATGCGATGGCAACATCGGTAAAACCGAACTGGAGACGCTGTTACCAGCAAGATTGAGGGTAATTTCGCCATCGTGGTCGCCCAGAGCCATGCGGGGAGCAATGATCCAGTTTGCCTCGCGCTGGGCGCGTTTGCTCAACGTCGAATGAGCGCACGTGGAAGGCTCAAAGGAGACAATCCGCCCAGAAAATCCGGCATCCCGCAACTTCTCGGCAAACTGTCCAGTGTTGGCGCCGACATCAAACACCACGTCGATTTGGTGTACAGAAAGTTGCCGCACCACGTGCGAAGCTTCCGACGAGCGCGGATCGAACTTCTTGATGTCCCACCCGGCACGGCGGAAGCAGTTGCGCAGGAAATGTTTGACTGACATTGAAAGCGCCCGCCCTCTCTCTAGCCCTGAAAATAAAAGGCTGAAGAGCTGATTGTGATTTGAAATCCACGACTCCCGGTGAGAGATCCATCGGTTAAGCGGACTACAGTTCTGCGGATCATGATGAAATCAGAACCACTTCTTCCCGTGGCGAAACAGCTCGTGCCAGCTTCGTCTTGACCCTTAGCAGATTTAGCGCCGTGACGGCACCGTAGAGCAGCCGTCCAATAGCAGCTCCTACCAGCCCAAAAGGCGGAATAAATAGAGCCACAGCACCAAGTGACACGATTCCGCCCAACACGTTCACGGTGGACACAAAACGCACGCTGCCAAAGGCTAATAGCGTGTAATGGGGGACTATATTGATAGCGAGAATCATATGCGCTACCGCCAAGACCGCGAGCACGACATAGGCTTGCCGGGCAAACTGAGCACCCATCCACAGAGTTAGAAGGGGTTTACCGAACAAAACGAGGGGCGCGGCAAGAGCGACAGAGAGTCCAACGCTCGTCATCAACGCGAGACGAAAGACCCGGCGCGGACCGTGAATCTCTCCGGCCTCATGGCGAGAACTTATGTGCGGGAAAATAAAGTTGAAGGCGGCAGCGGCCAATCCGTGAATCGGCTGCGCAGCTTGCACGCACAGGACGTAGATTGCAACGGGGGCTGTACCCAGCATCGCGGCCACCAGGAAACGGTCGGCATAGCCGAACACGACCCCGGCCAACGCCTGTAACCAGCTGAAACAACCGAAGCTGAAAACCTCAGCGATGGCCTCTCTTTCGAACGTCGGGAAGGGATTCAGCGGGCCGACCACGCGCCGGGCGGCGATGACTTGCAGACCGACAATCAGAGCAGACCAGAACAACGTCGCGATCATGATTGCAACTACCCCGCGCCCGAAGGCGGCGAGCACTACGGCCGACACCACGACAATGCTCCGGAGAAACACATTCAATTTGACAGGTGGTCCGTAGCGTTCGAACGCGCGCAGCGTGCTCACGAAAACGCTTTCGACCGAACGAACGAGCAGGATAACTGCGCTAATCCGGATTGCCTGAAGGCTCGCAACGTGGAACGCAGGCTCAATTTTGAAAACGTGCTCTACCGCGTATGGTGCAACGACCCAGACCAGCAAGCCGAACAGCCCCCCCAAGAAAGCGTTGATGGTCAGCGTGGCGCGAATCGTACGCTCGACCCCAGCCGGGTTGTTCTGACCACGGTACGCAGAGACATATTTCACCGTCGCGTCACCAAATCCAGTGCTAAGTATGCCCATGCTACCCAGGATCGCGCTTACCAACATCCAAATACCGTATTGCGGTAGTCCCAATTTATGAACGAGGAATGGCGCCGCCGCGAGCATCGACAGGGGCTGCGCGATGTATTCAGCGATGCTGTAAAGCGCGTTTCCGGCGCTTTCGCGGAAATTCCGCGAGGCTCGAAACGCGTTAAAGCTTTTTCCAGTAAACTGCCAGACTTTGTCAATGAATGAAGGCCAGATGGTCGCCATCATTTCGTACCGCGATCGGATGGCAGAGAAGAGTTGTATCGATAGAGAAACCTGTGATTGGCAATCCGACTTCTCAGCCGACTCCAACCTTCACCTGCCCGCGTTGCCAACTGCCGGCGAGGATCTTCATGGTCGAAGGACTGAATCCTTCTCGATCCGAAGATCCACACCACCGCTCCGGCCAGCAACAGAACTGTCAGCGAAGTAATTATTATCAGTCTGGGCGGCCAGGATTTCCTCTCAGGCAGGTTCGCCGGATCGATCACGTTTACCGTCGCGACCTCCTTGGCCTCCTGAATGCGAGCGAGTTCATATTGCTGATTGAGCAGTTGGTAGACGGCTTCCTGGATCTTCATTCGCCGGTAGAGATCGGCCCATTCAACGCCGAGCAAGGGCAGTTTGCGGATCGGTGGATACATCTGATCGGGTTGGGCGGCATCTGAAACCAATGAGGCGTCCGTACCTTGCAGCTTCTGCGCTTGGCGCTTGAGCTCGTCGACTCTGGCTTGCAGCGATCGGACGCGAACGTTGTTGTCGGTGTAGATTTGCTCCAGACTCTGCAGTTCCGACTGCGCGGCAATGAGTTGGCCTTGCAGGAGGGCAGCGGACTCCACCATGGCTTTCGTTTGTTCCTGGATGTCAAGAGCAGTGTTTTTGCTGGCAAAGGAACTGAATCGCTTCTCAGCATCCTCGAGGTCAATCTTGACTGCAGCGAGGCGCTGTTCGATGAAGATTCGCTCGCGTCGCGCCGAGGAGGTGCTGACTTGAGCCACGAGATTATTTAGCTCGTCAACATAAGCTTGCGCGATGTCATGAGCGCGCTGCGGGTTTCGATCTTCCACGGTTAGTGTGATCACACCGCTCTTGCGGTCTTCGCTTACATCCGTGCGCTTGTTCAGTTTTTTGCGGGCGTCCTGTTTATAGCGAGACCAATAGACCTTCTGAAGATTTAACCTGTCAACGACGCGATCTTGTACACTCCGGCTACGGTAGAGATCGACAAAGAGCGCACCCGAACTTTTTGTGCTCAGCAGGCTTCCGGCCATGGCTGCCAGTTCAGGGGACGCCTTTACGGCTAAGGCGGCCAGCATATTTCCGCCGCCGGTCATGGACTCGGGCGGCATGATGCTAACAGAGGCTTCATATTGGTTCGGGATGAGGAACGCAACGACAGTACTGACCGCAAGCGACCATGCAGCCACTCGAAAAAGCCACCGGCGACGCTCCCACAGCAAATCGAGAGCCTCAAGAACGTCTCGAACGGGCGGACTCGGTGTGGACTCGGCGCCTCCCGGAGGGGAACGGAACTCAACTTCGGTGACCGAATCGATCTCGTGGATCACTGTGTCTTGTCTTAAACTCTCTGCCATCGGTGCTCGTATTCCCCGTCGAATCCTAAACGCGGGTGACTTCTAATTCGCACTCAAATTCCGCGCATTGCGAAGATACATGTATGCAGGAGGATTGCGAAGTCCATGAAGAAGTTTCGATTCTTTATGTAGTAAAGATCATACTCGATGTTTTCGTGAATGAGGTAGTTGCGGTCGCCGCTGAGCTGCCACAGTCCCGTGATCCCTGGTTTTACTTGCAGACGCTGGGAATGCCGTTCGGTATAGGTCTCTACGATGAATGGCATCTCGGGACGAGGCCCAACCAGCGACATATTGCCAAGGAGGACATTCAGTAATTGGGGAAGCTCATCCAGACTGGTGCGCCGGAGGAAGCGACCAATCCGCGTAATCCTGAAATCGTCTGATTTTTTCGGAGAATAAGCATAGGGGGGAGCCTCGGTATACATGGTACGGAACTTGAACATGCGAAACTTTCGCTTGTTCAGGCCAACGCGTTCCTGCCGAAACAGCGCCGGGCCCTTGGAATCGAGTTTGATCAGAGTGGCGAGCAGCAGAAAGAGCGGCGAACCGATGGCCAGCAGAGCCGTGGCCCCGATGAAGTCGAAAATCCGTTTGGCCCACTCGTAGGTGAAGTGTCTCGGGTCGCGGCTGAACGAGGCAAGTAGAACGCCGTCAATGTCCTGAAAGTCAACCAGCGGATCGGAGTGAACGAAGTGGCTAGGGACGAAGGACACACGCGCGTTTGCCGCCATTGCTTCCTCGACTGCCAGGTGAAACTTCTCGTGTTGAAGGGAAGGGATAGCGATCACGACCACGTCGGCAGCGCACTCCGTAACCAACTGCCGGTTCATTGGACCACGCATCACGGACGCTGACCGCCGCTTCTCATAGCCCAATTCAAAAATGGCACAGCCGACTTTCGCGGCGTTGTCATCCACAAACGCCACCGGTTCCAGGCCGAGTTTCGGAGACCGGCGTAGAACCGAGTAGACGCGGCGCCCAGTGGATCCCGAGCCGTAGATCAAAACGCGTTCAATGCCATAGCCCTTGGCATGCAGGTGCTGCACCAGCATGTAAATGAGATGCTTTTGAAGAAAGAGAAAGAGTGGCACCAAGCCCAAGGCGATCACCAGTAGCCAGCGTGAAAACAGGAAGCTGGTGAAGAAACTCACGCCCAGTATGAAACCCAGAGCCTGGATGGACACGCGGAGTACGTGCTCCGTTTCGCGCACGCGCAGCAAACTGGTTCCCTGGGCGTACGCGCCTGCGCGGTCCAGCATCAGGACGATCACTGCTGCGAAGGTAGCGGAGACGCCAAGGACGATCGAACGCGGATAGTGAACCTGCCTGCCCAATCCGAGGAAGTAGTACGCCGCGTAGCCTGACATGACAGCGCCAATCACGGTCACGAAATCGGCTAGCGCTTCCAGTTTTGCCAGGTGGCTTCGGAATCGCGCCGCTGAAGTCCGCCGACTGACCGGCGCGACCACCGCGAAATCTGGTGCGAGAGTGGATTGAGATTTCGGTGAACTTGTCAGACCGATCGAAGAAGGCATCTTAATGGTTTTGGACCTGTCTATTTATCTTCCGAGAATTGTCAGGATTGCGCTCTACATTGCCGCGTTAGCCGGCGCCCGTTGGGCTCGCCTGAATCACTAGTCGGAATTGTTGTTGCGCGAAAGCCCCTTGGGCCAGTATGACAACTGGACCGATGAGGTCACATCGGACTGCCTGGTCGGCGCAATCACCGGAAAGGTCCAAGCTTCATATTGGACTACGGCAGACATGCTGAAACTCGACCGCACCCAGAAATCCGCGCGGACACTTGCGTCGGTCTGTGTGCCGCCATCGGTGATGAACTCACGGCTGACTTTCAGATGCCTGAATTCAAATTGCAGTTTGTTACGCGGGGTGAACCAATAGGAGGTCCAAGCCTGTACACCCTGGCCTTCCCGTCCGACCCAATTCCCCATTAACTGGCCCGCATTCTGGAAGCCCGTGATCCAGGTCTGGTCATAGTAAAAGAAGCCGTGTCCGACAATTCCCCCGATCGGCGGATCGGTCTCGACTCCCTCAGCGCGGAAATCCATTTTCGGTATCTTGGGTAGTCGGGGGATATAGATTCCCCCCAGCCAAGCGGCAACATCAGGACCAGCAATTGGGCTGAAGATGTCATGCTGGGTAAAGCCATCAGCATAAAAAGTCAATCCGTGGAACCGTGGAATCCGGTAGCTGAAGTCCAAACCGGACCGGCGTGCACCGGGCTTGTTGGGAGCGTGTGGAGCGGTGATGCTGGTCGAAAACACGCTTCTGAGAAACGTGTGCATCGTCAACGGGTAGCCAGGGCCGCCATAGTCGGTTGTCCGCGACAGACCAAACTCAAAATTGCGCGTTGGCTTCCAGCTGAATCTTTCTCCGTGGACGATGGGTTGCGGGTGCAGGGATTGACCATACTGACCAACAAGCCCGGAAGGGGTAGCGACGAACTCGTAGCCCGAATACTGCCCGATGAAAAACTCACTCCGCACCTCTCCAAGCCATCCCAGCTTGGCAGGTGTGACCTGGTTGATGCGGAACATTGTCAGTGGATCGGCAGCGTCGCTCAACATTATTCCACCGCCTTCGCTCGGCCCCCACCACAGGCTTTGTTTCCCGTACGAAAGCTGCCAGTCGGAGATGTTCATAGCGACGTACGAATCCAGCAATCTTCCACGATCAGTGGCCAGCGTCGGCGTATCGGGCGGCACCGGATAGCCACCTGGTGGCACCGGAGCAAACGACATGCCAAAATCGGCTTGCGAGATAGCGTCGCGAGCGGCCAACGGGAGAACGGGTGCCGAGGGAGAATGCTGATATTCGCTACGGATATAAACTGCGAATGGGCCGTCCACAGCCCACCCCGACATGCCCGAAACATTGTTAAAGCCTTGCTCCTCGGGCCGGCCAAAATCGTTAGTAATTGTCTGTCCAAAGTGATAGCCGTCAGTGAGGGGCTTCCCAACGATCTCAGTGCTTCGTGTATAGGAGGATTCCAGGCGGATTTCAGCGTTGTCCCCACCTCCGAGCAGATCTATTTCGCGGCGAAACTCTCCCAGCAGTTCCCGATAAATCCGGGCTCCTTCGTTCTGCCAGGGCTCGTCTTCGACGATGCGATCTGAAGCCTCACTTACCTGCCGCGCACATTCCATACGTGTCCATGGACGCATTCCCGCGATGCCGCTATCGACATACCCCAGCGCCGTCAGCCGCTCTAGTGCCGGATAGATCCAGCTATCCAGCGGAACGTAAGGCGATCCCATGAACTTGGACTGCCAGTGTGACGGACTCTCAGGCCGGATCGCTGGAGTTTCCCAAGTCGCTCCACGAAGGTCGGGATTGTGGTGTTGCCGATAAACGTATTCACTGATCAGATATCCAAGTGCTGCGCCAACTAGAGCGTCAGAAGGAAAATGCTCCTTCGCGGTGACCCGCGATGCGCTCACCAGCGTCGCCAGTCCGTAGGAGAGGAACTTCACGAATGGATTGGGATATTCGTGCGCAACGGTTCCCGCGATCGACCAGGCGACCGCTGAGTGCTCGGACGGAAACGATTGACCGCTGTGCCAGAATTTCCCGTTCGCGTTGTCTTGGTATGGCCTTTCCCGGCCCGTCGCATACTTGAGCGCTTCCACCACTGCCAGACTGTCGATGGCCGCTTCTCCACTTAGGAACCCCGTTTCACGCTGATGGTCGTCGTGATCCATGAGTCCCAGGAAGTAAAGTCCTCCGGCTCCCGCAGCCATCGAATACACTCCGTAGTCGGAGATATGTTTGTAGCGCAGAAGCGTGCCCGGCGCATTCGAAAGATGGCGGCTGACATCGCTGTCGGTCGCCAGCAGTGCGGCCGTGAAACCTCCGAGCGGAACCAGCCACGTGGCGTCCGGCAAGCGCGCCTTCGCAGGGCTTGTCCAAAGGCCGATCTGGTCGTGCAGTAACGCCCGCGGGAGAGTTACAACCTCGTTCTGCGGCTCACCGGGCTGGGGAGCATCGGGAATAGCTGGATCAGAACTGTTCGTCCCGCCGCTCTGCTGTCCATCCGAATGCACGGAGTACTGATTCGCGCCAGGTGGATCCGCTGGGCGGGTGGACTGCCCCAACGCGATCGCCGTGGTTGCCAGAAAACAGAACATCTTGATCCGCCCAGATCCCCTCAATCGATGCACGAACCGTCCTCAATAGGCGAAGCTGGCTGCGAATCGGTTCGAGTATTGTTCTGCAAGACGGGCAGGAGAATCACAGGCATGACGAAAAGGACCCAGAGCCTCATGCGCCGGCCTAGTAATTTTTTGCGATTATAATGGCGGTTGCTACGGCAGACAGGACTTGGGATCCCTGCACGATGTTCTTCCATCGCGAATTCGCGCTGAAGGCCTTCTCGGGCACAACGACCATGTCACCAGGCCGCAGTTCTGCGGTTTGTACTCCGCCGCTGAATACCCCTCCGCTACCCCCGACCACGGAACCGTCGGCGCGAATCACGAAAATGCCCTTCTTGTAAGCGGTATTGCTCGGGCCGCCCGCTTGGCCCAGATACCAGCCCGCAGACTTGCCGGGCGTGTAAGCGACGGCAGTTGCGTTGTAGACGGCGCCATTGACCACGACGGATGTTGGAACCTTCGGAATGTAAATTGTGTCGCCGGCACGCACCTGAATGTCCGCCGGCGTATTCCGCCAGCGCTTGGAATTCTTCGAAACGTGGACCACGATGCGTCCGGCTGGCGGCGTGTTCTGAAGCCGGTCCATCGTCGACTGCCACTGTAAGAGAGCAGCGTCCTTGGCAGCCTTCTTGTCGGCGTCCCCATCCGGCTCGGCCTTCAAAACCGTGCCTTGCTCCCTAACGTTTTGCACGAGCTCGGCCCGATTTTTCTCCTCGAGTTCGCGAACCTGCACGCGTTCGAAAATCGCGCCGTAAGGATAAGCATCGCTCCGCAGACCTCCGGCGCGTTCGAGAATCGAACTCAACCGTTCACCTTCCTCAATGCCATAGGTTCCCGGGTGCATGACTTCGCCGGTCACGGTGATCACGGCGCCCACATCTCGCCAGCCAGCCAATTGGCGGATTGTGAGTACGTCACCGTCGTGCAGGCGCATGTCGGTGTCGGGCTCGCCCGCCAGAGCGCGAGCAATCTGGACGGTCTCATGCTCGCCCACCACCTTCTGACCCCCTTCGACGGTATAGCGCGTCAGATCAGCGTTTTCGGTAAAGGCACCGCGCTTAAAGCCCCCAGCCGTCCGAACCAATTCAGCGGCAGTCATGTCTTGCCCCAGCGGGTACTTTCCAGGACGCCCTACCTCGCCTTCGATCGTGACGGTGGGCGGATCGACTTTGGCGAGATTGCGATGGATGATCAGGCGATCCTTGGATTCGAGCGGTAAGTTGTTCTTGTCATCGCCCGCTAGCGCCCGCTGCAGGTTGACGCTCAGCACGATGAGCTTGTTGTCGCCCGTGCGGCGGAATATCTGCACGGAATCGGTGGAAGCGTCGGGGGTCAAGCCGCCGGCCAGGTACACGGCATCGCGCACACGCGCGGCACCGTTCGTCAGGTGATCGCCAGGATCTCGAACTTCTCCCGTCACCGTGACGACCGGCGCATCCTCAAAATCGAAGCGAGAGAAGATACGCACCGTGTCAAACGCTTTCAAGGCAACGGGCTGTTCCTTAGCGTTCAAAGCTTCGTCCAGATTGAAAGCGAGAACCTGCGGAGTGTAGTCGGGCGGATTCAAGCGGACGATTTCGGCATGAAGCTTGGAGGGTTCAGGAAGCAAATCGTTGTACGACTTGATCAGGTCGGTGATCAACATTCCGTCGCGGAAAGCGTACTTCCCGGGCCGAAAGACGTGACCTTCGAGGTAAACGGTTTTGTCCGCATAAGGAAGGATGGGCGAGATTTTGATCTTGTCGCCGTCCTGCACCGCGAAGTTTTCGAGTGCCTTGTCCACACTCTCCTGGTTGTTATTTTCCGGGATATCGAGGCGCAGCATGGTGCGGCTTTCGTGCGACTGTACGCGCTCGACATCGACGTGGCGCAGAGTGCCAGAGGTTAGGACGCCACCGGAGAGTTCCAGCACTTCGGCCAGGTTTTTCTCACCGTGCAGCTCATAAATCGCGGGGCGGCGGACCATGCCCTCGACAGTAATTTCAGCGCCAAGAGGTGGAACCAGAACCGTGTCGCCCGACTGCAGCCGCTCAACGCCATTACGGATACCGTGCAGCAGCAGATCGTAAACATCCACTTCCTGCACCAGCGTATTTCCGCGATAGTGGCGGAGTGTGCGCAACGATCCGCGCGAGGTAGGCCCGCCCGCCATGAATACAGCATTCAAGGGCGTGGAAAGCGAGCTGATGTCATAGGCGCCGGCGCGTTCGACATCTCCCACGACATAGATTCGAATGGTGCGCAGTCGTGCCAGCGAAACGTCCGCTTGCACATCTCGGAATTGACCCTGTAAACTCGTTTGCACCAAACGCTGGACGTCACCGAGGCTCCGCCCGGAGACTTGCACCGAACCTGCCTCGGGCAATGAAATTCTTCCTTCGCGATCGACGACTCGCCGCAAGCGCTGGGAAATTCCGCCCCAAAGATTGATGTTGACCCCATCACCCGGGCCCAGCACATAGTCTGGACCAGCGGGAAGATCCATGGGCAACTGATCGAAATTGCCTGTGCCATTGCGGAAAACGTCATCCCCGAAACGAACCAATTCGGGCGAGCGTCTGCCATATTGCGAGTACAAGTCGTAGAGCGAAGGAACGTCGGCGTAGGGATTCACTCGATGGCGTAATGGTGCATGATCGTCACGAGGGAACGGCGGCGGCGACATGCGGTCTCGACGTGCATCCAGCGAGGCGCGTTGGCTCGGTGAGTTCTGATCTTGCGCGCCGGCCGGCCTGCCGCCCAGGGATTCTCCACCTTGCTGCGCTGGCGACGTGTAATTCGGCAATCGGCTGGAGTCCGGAATCGTCGGCTGGCTCATAGAACCGCCCAAGCCCGGTGGTATTTGCTGCTCGGAGCGTGCGCGAATCAGCCCCGGCAGATCTTCAGGACTGATTCGCTCCATTGATCCAATTGGCCCCGAAGCCGTGGGCATGCCATCAAAGTCGTCCGAGTCCTGCATCTGGGCCTGTTCGACGGCCCGCCGGCTATCGAATTCAGGTTGGGGTTGAGTCCCGGGTGAGCTTCCCGGAGTCTGAGGATTATACGGAGGCTGCGCCGGTTGAGGGCTCGCCTCTCGACGCCGCTCCTGATCGGACCAATAGCGATCTTCCTGACTGGTGCTCCGAGTCTTAGCGGCATTTTCCTGTGTCGAACTCTCTTCTTCTTTTGTACTGCGTGAATATCCGCTCACGACCGATCCCCGTTGGCGCTCTTCGCGGGTGGGCAGTGCTTGGATGTATAGCCGCTTCGACACCTCCTGAGTTGCGAGCACCCGGATGTTCTCGTCCTCTCGCAACAGCCGAAAGAGTGCTTCGTCAGTTAAATCCTTGGACTCAAGGATCCTGCCCTGTTCGAATGCCTTTCGGACGAGGAGCTTCTTCACTTCCAGAAGCAAGCCAGTTTCTTTCTGGAGAAGAGTAATCAGCTTCTCCGCCGAAAGCGAGACAGTCTGCTCCGCCTGCCGCTCCGCCTGCGAACGTGATTCGTCGAGCGCCCGGGTGCGGCCATAAACGGGCAAGTCCTGAGCGGACATCAAAACACTGCAGAGGACCAGGAAAGATGCCAGAAGTGCCGCGGTGGCGTTCGGAAATTTAGGTGGACGGGACATATAGGAGTATCTCTTTGACGCGTGGTGGAAACAATATGTTCGGTTGACTGACAAGATGTCTTCAGAGGGGTTCGACGTCGGCTTCATCCACCTCGAGCATCACCGATCGCATTATCAGATCGATCGAGAGCACCAAACGAAAGCCTTCTTTGCGGCGGATCATGATTCCTTCGGTATCCACAAGAGGCCCGCTCTTCACGCGAACTTTCTTGCCTTGGCGCAGGTAGGGATGAGGTTGAGGCCGTAGTCCTGCCGAGAGGCTCGATTCCAGCGCGCGGATCTCGGAGTCCGGAACCGCGGCAGGCTGGCCCTGAAAGGTTACGAATTGCACGACCCCGGGGGTCCGAAGAACGCCCAAGCGGTCTCGAAGATCGAGGTTCACGAAGACATAACCCGGGAACAGCGCCACGTCCAATTCCTTGCGGCGATCCTTCCATCGACGCACGCTGCGGTAGACCGGAAGAAAGTAGTTGAATCTCTGTTGTTCGAGATAACGGGTAACCACCTTCTCGTGCCTCGGACGAACCGAAACCGCGTACCAATGCTCGAGCGGCAAAGGCTTGTCGGTGCAGCCGAAAGCCCCGTCCGGAACGGCGATCTTTGGCGCTTCGAAGATGGTATTTTCAAGCACTACTTCCGCCCGTTAACCACGGCTCCGCCATCTCAGTTACATTCAATTGATGAATGCAAGCTATTTATTATCAATAACTTACCAGAAAAACTCGTGACCTTAACCGCTAGTGATGCATCGTACCTACCAGCGATGGACGTTCCCGCAGGGCGTTCAAAATTCCAGCTTCGGAACTCTCCAGCGGCTTAGTGCGAACGTCCACCGTCGCCCAATAGAACACGCCGCGATTCTGTTCCGGCGCGAGCGCGAGAATCTTCATCTGCGGATACCTGCCAAGCAGAAAGCCGCATTGGGCTATGCGTTGGCCTGCGTCGTCGAGCGCGACAATCAAGATGTCGGGCCGCGTCTCCTCGATTGTTTCTGCGAGTTCGTCCTCGTTCTGCAGTTCGCCAATCACTTCGATATCAGGTTGGTCGGCGATGACCGCGAGCACGAGCTCTCGCATCAATCGGGGATGGTTCGCAACTAAAACTCGCACTCGTTTCACGAGCGTAATCCTCGCCAAGTACTTCTACTTTGTCGTGAGAGAGAGCACAAGGCTCAATTACGTACCAAACAGCATCTTCAGAGGAAGCCTGCGCGTACCGCTGTGTACCATCAGCGTGGTACTACTGGTGGCACTCGTCGAGGACAAAGCTGCCCCGAAGAAGCCCCAGACATGACGTTTCAAATGTGGAAGACTTTGGAATCTGCTTGTGCTAGGATTCACGCTTGGCTCGAGGGGGCTTGCTGTTGCACGGTTGGCTAGATGGATGAGGGAGTACCCCTGTGCCTGTCGAACGCATTGTCGCTTTCCTGCTCGCTGAGAATTGTCTGCTCCGCGAAGCATTGGTTCGCGTCCTCCGAAAGAAAGAAGATATCGTTGTAGCAGGCGCAATTCCTTTTTCGAGTTCTGCTTTGGAGAAGGTCTCAGCCGCGAATCCCGACGTAGTCTTGTTTGACTCCGCCGGCATCGCCCTGACCGGTCCCCGGCTGGTTTCGCGCATGCGACAGGCTGGGGAAAGCCGCAAGACTGTTATGGTCGGAATGGAAGAAGATGAAGCCACCTTCTTGCAGGCCGTGGGCGAAGGGGTCGTGGGCTACGTTCTGAAGGATGCGTCGGCCGCCGAGATCGTTCGCGTGATCCGGGCAGTCGCGGCGGGCGAAGCGGTCTGCCCGCCTCGATTTTCGCTGTCGTTATTCCAGTGTGCTGCTCGGGACGTTTCCTTTGCTATCAAACCGCCCCAAAAGACGAAGTTCGGCTTGAGCCGGAGAGAGCAGCAACTGGTGGCCTTGATTCGTCTCGGGCTCTCAAACAAGGAAATCGGAAGCCGTTTGAATCTATCCGAGCAAACCGTCAAGAACCATATCCATCACATTCTGCGGAAGGTTGGTGCAAGCGATCGCTTAGAGATTGTCGAGCTGTGCCAATCAGAAAGCGGACAACTGGTGACCTCGTTGCGGTCCGCCTGACCTGGGCCCGGGCTTTTTAGACCAGGTCGAATGGGGAAGAATCCACTTAAAGACTGTGGCGCCCCACCGAGGGAGTCGCGGGAATCCCGTGCGAGGGATGGTCGCGGTATACGACCCTTCAAGAAAAACGAAGGGCGAGCACCGGGGCTGGGTGGGGAATGCCAGTTGACGATAAATCGCCAATCACGAATGTGACGGGTTCTGCGTGTAATCGCGTTGGTAGGACAGTAATCTTGCCATCGCCGATGGGGTTGTGTAAATTGCTGAAATGCCGCTTGTATGTTGCTTTTCCCCTGCCATGCTTGGACGGCATATTCCGACAGCACGACGCGCTGAGAACGATGTGAACTCTGATCGACTGAGGGGCTGCCCGGGAGTGGGGCTGATCGGTAATACAATCGCGGAGAGCGCGTCCAACGCAAAGGCAGGTTTCGCACGCTGCTATTCGAGATTTTCGGGTAGGTCTGCCCGTCGAGGACTACGTGATGTGCGGGCCGGGCGGGTGCTATGGGTGTTGAGCGCAGCTTTGGGGGGATTGGTGGCATTGAGCTGTGGCGTGCCCACTGCAAACTTTGTGGTCAGCGCTCCCTCGAGTGCGACTGCTGGTGTACCCATTACCGTTACGGTTACCGCGATGGTAAACGGACGTCTAGACACGATTTTCGACGGTCCCATGTACTTCAAAAGTTCCGATCCTGCCGGCTCCTTTCCAACCCTGTACGTGTTTACCGCGGCTGATGCAGGTTCCCATACTTTTAACAACGTCACCTTGATGACACCCGGCAACCAGACCCTGACGGCGAGCGATTACGTCGCGGCGGTCATCACCGGCACCGCGAACATCACAGTCACTGCTGCAAACGCCGAAACGCAATCAAGCACGATTTCCACCGCGACCGCAGGTTTAGCTTTTAGTACGACAGTTTCCGCGGAAGACGCCCCTGCGAGTGTTCCGCCGAGGCAGGAGTGACGAGTTAAGGGGCATCGATGGTCGGGCGGTAGTGGCTCAGTTTGGAACGGAAGCGCCCAAGCGGGTGATTGCCGCCAGCAAGAAGTAGGTTCTTCGCTTCGCTCAGGATGACAATTCTTTGTTAGCTGCAAGTGTAAGAAAACCTCGCACAGGATGGCTACCAAACTGAGCCACTACCCCTGGAGTGGTCGCTTTGACAATTCCGTGTGCCTATGAAAGTATCCCAAAACAATCTGTCTGGCTGATAGAGGGTTTCATCACAGATTGCGCTTGGAAGACGAAAACGCGCGAATGACGCCACTCGTGGATTCAAAAGCCTGCTCGGCGCATGCGCTCATAAAAAAGAAGACCCGCGAAATCATTCTCTCTTCAACCACGCTTCTTGCTAGTTTCGCAATTCTCACTTCTTTTGCTAGCGCCCTGCAGTGCGGCTCCAACCCGGCGCACCTTACCGTCGATTCGATAGACAGCGATGGTCAGTCTCCGCGTACCTACTACGGTCAGAATACGGGTAACTGCAGTCCGGTGGAGTTCAGCCGCGCTAACATCGGCGGGGGCACACGGGATGACGGCGCTGGCTCCAGTGCCAGCGCCAGTGCCAGTGCCAGTGCGTGTCCTCCTAATGGCGGTGCGGTTGCTGGTGCCAAAGAGGGGAACCCGAACTGCGGACAGGAGTCACCGGCAACGCTCGGAAACAAGCCTGGAGAAGATTCCAAGAACCAACCGGAGGAGAAGAGATCACGGGACTCCAAACCCGCTGACTTCAACCGAGACATATATTACAAGAATAAGCTCGAATTCTCCCTGGACGGGGGGTGGCTTCCGATCAATATCCCTTTGCCTTTCGACTTTTTCTCAGGCGATGCCTATGACACGTACCCCCTGAAGTACACGTTGGTACCCATCATTGCTTCTCTCCGATGGCATATGAACAGCATAGGAGGTCCTCTGGTTCTACGCGGGAATTGGGATTTTCAGTTCAGCGGGTCGGTTACCGCGATTCCGAGGGGACCGGAGACAAGGTATTTCGTCTACATCATGGGCATGCGCCGCAATTTTGTCCCGCGTAACTGGAGAGTTACGCCCTATTTTGATATTCGCCTCGGCGTAGGGGACATTGATGCCAAGGGACCCGTCGGGGTCTATTATGCGCAAGGACAGGCCCTCACGTTCACTTTCAACTTCGGCAGTGGAGTGCGATATAACTTCAATTCTCGCTATGCAATTTCGGCCGGTGTGAATTACATGCATATCTCAAACGCGAATTTGTCCCAACCGCAGGTTTCGAACTATGGCATTAATGTTCTTGGGCCCATGGTTGGGGTCGACGTCCAGTTGCACAGGCATCGACGACACTCTGAGCACACAAGTGAATGGCACGGTGGAGACTCTGGCCGATCAGGTCAATGAGTGCTATGGGGAGTGGCTGTTGAAAAACTCCTTCGCACGAAATTCGCAAAAATAAAATTGCGTCAGGAAGCCCTACAATCGATTTTCTCGGGTCGCCTAGACATTTTCTATCCCCCCAATTCCGACTGTTTGGGACGAATAACGAGTTTTTCAACAGCCACGGGATTTTGCAACAGTTAAGGCTTGGCAAGGCTTTGTGCTGTGCTGTTGGCAATCACGACACCTCAAGCGGCGACCCATACTTTGTGCGTTGACTTGACGCGCACATTCGTGGTTTTCTCGTTCGGGGGATTCTATGAAAATTTCCGTCCGCTCTCTAGGGATCTTCGTGTCGAGCTTGTTTTTCCTTCTGCAAACGCAAGTTTTGTGGGCGCAACAGTCCGCCGCGCCGAGGAGCACCGCAACAACAGTCGTGGCGGCCGAGCCGCAGGCGGCGGGGCAGATCCTGTCCGCACCCTCCCAGATGGTCCCTGCGCTGCCCGTCCCTCGCCTGATCAAGTTCAGCGGCGGCGCGAAAGACGCCTCGGGCCAACCTCACACCGGTACGGTGGGAATCGCCTTCTCGATCTACGCCAACCAGGAGGGCGGCGCGCCGCTCTGGATGGAAACGCAGAATCTTGAATTGGACGCGCACGGGCACTACACGGTGCTGTTGGGCGCCAGTCAGAGCGCAGGGCTGCCCTTGGACCTGTTCGCTACGGGCGAGCCGCGCTGGCTGGGAGCAAAGGTAGAGTTGGCGGGGGAAGTGGAGCAGGCGCGGGTGCTGCTGGTGAGCGTGCCCTATGCTTTGAAAGCGTCGGACGCGGACACGGTGGGTGGAAAGCCGGCCTCCGCTTTCGTTCTGGCTCCGACTGGCTCGGGTTCGGACGCGATGGCGGGCGCGCCGGGGAGTGCGAAATCCACAGCCGCCAAATCCGGCGCCAAGAGTGAATTCACGAGTTCCGGTACCGCGACCTATCTTCCCATCTTTACGGACAGCTCCGGTGACATCGGCAACTCGACGATCTATCAGAGTGCACCGGGCAACTACGTCATCAACGCGCCGGCGGGAGGAAACGTCCTGAACTCGACGAACTTCGTCGATGAGGACATGATCGTGGCGCTAAGCGTGCCGGGGGCAAGTGACAAGCATGCGTATTTCGGCCCGGGGACGAATACCAACTTGACGCTGGGCGTAGGTGGGGTAGAGAAGATGCGAATCAACA
>Ga0074044_10001748_pt1 | contig 19340 bp, 16 predicted proteins | sample BogForMeECP23OM1_FD_94443 | JGI IMG/M metagenome (GOLD analysis project Ga0074044, IMG submission 94443) | Bog forest soil microbial communities from Calvert Island, British Columbia, Canada - Bog Forest MetaG ECP23OM1 | ecosystem: Environmental > Terrestrial > Soil > Wetlands ...
ACCGCGGGTGATGGTTGGATTTCCTCGTCCCGCATGCGTCCGATCAAATCCTCAACGCGGTGCGCTATCGCCCCCAGCCGCCGCAATCCTACTTGCGCCGCAGAGCCCTTCACGGTATGAATCGCGCGGAACAGCCGGTTAATCTCTTCGGGATTGTTGTTGCCTTCCAGAGAGAGCAGACAATCGCTCACGATTTGCAGGTGCTCTTCCGCCTCGGGCTGGAAAAATTCCAGAATCTCGTCGGGCACATCATCGTCGGTCGGCAGCGTATCGAAATACGAACCCGTCAATCCCACCGGCGCGGCTTCTGCCTCGCGCGCCGCGGCCTGCTCTTCGGCCAGTGCCGCTGCCTCTGCCCGCGCATCCTCGCCCGGCATTGACAAATTCAACGGCGGCGGCTCGGGTGGGAATGCAAAACGGTAGCGCTCCTTGAACGCGGCCACATCTTCCACGGCCTCCTGGCCCGTGTCGCTCATCTCCAGCAGGCAGGTTTCGAGAAGGGAAATGCCATCAGAGAGAAACTCCGTCAGCGGCCCGTGCAGGTCGTCGCCCAGCGGAGCATTCATCGCGTACTGGAACACATGCGCCAGCTTTGCAGCCACTTCCGAAAACCGCGGGAAGCCGTAACTCGCCGAAGTTCCGCTCAGCGTGTGCGCCGCGATGTACAGCCGCTCCAAGTCCTCGGGCCGCGGCGAAACCTCCTGCAGCACACCCACATACTCCCGCAAATACTGCAGGTGCTCCGAAGCTTCCTGGAGGAACAACTCGACGGATTCGCGGTCTGGCATGCTCACGCGCGCCCCTCCGTCACCAATTCCGGTTTGTGCAACTCTTCCGCCGTTGGCTTGCGGTACAAAATACAATCTCCCAGCACAATGGCCTGGAATTTCACCGGCATTTTAGAAATGGACTCCGAATGCCCCAGGATCAGGTAGCCGCCCGGCTCCAGCGACTCATAAAACCTTTGCACCAGCGCACGCCGCCGCTCTTCGGTGAAATAGATCAGCACATTCATGCAGAAAATCAGGTCCATGCGTCCCACATATACCGGCGAAGCCAAATTCATTTGCGCGAACGTCACCAGCCTGCGCAGCCGCGGCTTCACCTGGTGGCCGCCGTTCACGGTCGTGAAGTGCGCCGCCAGTTGTTGCTCGTTCACGCTGGCGATGCTCCGCCCGGAGTAAGTGGCGCGCTCGGCAAGTTTCAACGCGTGCCTCCCCACGTCCGTCGCCAGAATCTCCACGTTCCAGGCGTCCGCAAACGAAAGCGAGTCCAGGATTGTGATGGCGATCGAGTAGGGCTCTTCCCCCGTCGAACAACCCGCGCTCCATACCCGCAGCGTCCGCGGATTCGTCCAGAATTTCTTCGTATGGAGTTCCGGGAGCACGCGCTTCTCGAACGCCTCGAATACCGCCGGGTACCGGAAGAACGACGTCTCCTGCGTCAGCAACCGCTCCAGGAGCGCTTCATACTCCACGTTCGATTTGCGAACCGCCCGGAGCAATTCGTTTCCCCGCGTGTAGCCGCGATCGTGCAGATGTTCGCGGACTCGCGTGGAGAAGAACCTCTCGCGCGATTCGTCAAAATGAATGCCTGTCCGCTCTTCAATCAACATGCGGATCTCGCTCAGTTCGTGTTCGCTCAACCCGTGTCCCGCCCCGTGGCGTTCGCTCATCTTGGTCACGCTTTTGCCCCGGCCCTTTGCCCGAGCGTGGTTTTATTGCTATCGAACCGCGCCCGCCGGAACCGGCCGTTCCGATTCCTCTGCTGCCAAAGCCGCCGCCTTGGTGTGCGCGCGGAATTGCGCCAGCGCTTCGTTCAACTGGTCAGACAACTTCACCAGTTGGCTCACCGTTGCCACCGTTCCGCGTGTTCCTTGCGATGTCTGCCGCGTGATGTTGGAGATGATCTGCATAGCGTGCGCCACGCCCTCCGTGCCGCGCACCTGCTGCTTCGACGCCAGGGAGATTTCCTGCACCAGTTCCGCCGACTGCCGCACCACGCTGGAAATGGCGTCCAGCGCGCGTCCCGCCTGATCGGCCAGCGTTGCGCCGGACTCGACTTCCTTCGTGCCTTCTTCCATGACCACCACGGCTTCGTTCGTCTCCGCCTGGATGGCCTTGATGAGTGCGGCAATGTCTTTCGTCGCGCTGCGGGAGTGTTCCGCCAGCTTGCGGACTTCGTCGGCAACGACCGCGAACCCGCGTCCTGCCTCGCCCGCGCGCGCCGCTTCGATGGCGGCGTTCAACGCCAGCAAGTTGGTCTGCTCGGTAATGTCGTTAATCACGTTGATGATTTCCGAAATTTCCAACGAGCGATCGCCAAGAGACTTGATCTTCTTGGCCGTCGCCTGCACCGAAGACCGGATGCGCTGCATGCCGTCCAGCGTGTCGCGCACGGCGCGGTTGCCTTGTTCCGCAGCATCCAGCGCGCGGCGTGCCGCTTCCGCGCTGGCTTCCGCGTTGTTGGACACCTGCTTCATCGAAACCGTAAGCTCTTCCACGGCGCTCGAGGTGTTCGTGATTTCCTGGTCCTGTTGCGTGGCGCCCGCCTGCATCTCGTCCGCGGCCACAAGGATGTTGTTGGAGCACGCGGTCACTTCCATGGCGGCCTTGCGGACGCGTTCCAGCACCTTGGTGAAGTTGTCGAGCATGTAGTTGATGGAGTCGGCGACGTTGCCGAGCGCGTCGTTGGTCACCTTGCCTCGCAACGTCAAATCGCCACGCGCCACCTGGTTGATCACCGCCAGCAGGTCCGTGATGCTCCGCTGCAGCGCTTCATTGGCTTCCTGATTGCTCGAAGCCTTCGAGACCTTGGCCACCGCGCGATTCAAATTCTCCGCGATGTAGCCAAACTCGTCGCTCGAAGACACGTCCGCGCGCGCTTTGGCGTCGCCCGCGGCAAGCCGTTCGGAAAACTCCGAAAGCTCGTTCACCGGCGTTAGGATCGAGCTTCCCAGTCGCCAGGCCAGCACGATGCTGATTGCCAGGGCGATAATCCCCGGAATGATCAGTCCGCTGGGCTCAAATCCGCCCCCGCCTGCGGCTGACTGACGTCCTGCGCTATACGCCAGCCACAGGACCGCGGCTAACGCGACGCCGTTCAGGATTACCAGCGTCCAGATTGTGCTACTCAGTCGCGATTTCATTCCTACCTCCCCAACTTTCCGAATCTCGTCAGATGCTCGGCCCTGGGTAAACTTCCAGGAGCCGGCGTAAATCAATCACCAGAGCCAGCCGGTCGTCGTGTCGCAACATGCCCACGCAGTGCGGCACGTTTTCCGGAGCTTGCTCCAGCAGATCTTCCGCTTCATTCACCGAATAGGTCCCCACCACTTCATCCGCCGCAATCCCCAGCCGCAGATCGTCGTGATGGCTGTCGCTCCTCAGCGAAGCCACCACCACGTGCTTCGGCAACAACCCGGGGCGTCTGCCTTCCGTCAAGGCAATGTCAATCAGCGGCACAATGGCGCCGCGCAAATTGAAAATTCCCAGCACGTACGCGGGAGCCAGCGGCAGCTTCGTCACCAGCGGCCACTCCAGCACTTCCTCCACGTCCAGCACCGGCAGGCAAAACCGTTCGCGCCCGCTCCGGAACACGCAGTATTGCGATTCCGGCGGCCGCTCCGCCACGTTGCCGAGCGCTTCCAGCATCTCCCCGAGTTCCGCATCGGGGGGAAGTGGCATCAATTGGAAGTCGTCGCTCATCCGTTGCTATTTCTCCGTTGCCTTATGCGAACCGCCGTACTGCTCGCAGCAATTCTTCCCGCGTAAAGGGCTTCGTTACGTAGCCATCCGCACCTTGTTGCTCGCCCCAGTATTTGTCACTCGCGGTGTCCTTCGAGGTCACCAGAATGACCGGGATCGAGTTGAACTCGGCGCTGCCCTTCAACTCCCGGCAAATCTGAAATCCATTTCGCTCCGGCATGATCACGTCCAGCAAAATCACGCTCGGCCGCTCCGCGGTGATGGCTTCTTCCACGCGCTTCGGGTCATTCAAGCCCACCGGCCAATAGCCCTCCGGCTCCAGCAATCCCTGGATCAGCCGCACTTGCGAAGGCGAATCATCGACAATCAGTACTTTTTTCTGCACGAGCCTCTACCCCGCATAGTTCTCCACGTCAGAAAATTGCACGTCAGCGGCCAGCTTGGAGGTTCCTTGGGGTGGCGTGTCTATTTTCTTTAACCATAGGAAAGGAAGGGAGTTGCACGTCCCTGAACAACGGCTAACGACGCCGGAAGGCTGGCGCCGTCGCCACTTCCGTCTCAGCTTGAGAACCCGTCTCATCCTCCCGTACTTCGCTGGCAAGCGATGAGAATCGCTGCATCACTTCGTTGATTCGCAGCGCCATTGTGTGGATGGTCTTGATTTGCGCAATGGATTGCGCCGAAAGCTGCCCCGGCTCCAGCAATAGCAATTCCGCGTTTCCCAGCAGGGACGTCAGCGCATTATTCACGCTGTGCCTCATGTCCATCATGTAGCGGCCCAGCATCGCCTGGTTGGCATTATCTGCCGCACGCTGTTCCGCCTGCTCCACCTGCTTTACTGCCTGCGCCCGCCGCAAGGACTCCCCGGCCAGCAGCAGCACCATCTGTGTCCAATCTTCTTTTAACGGCACGTGCAGCAGCCGCGGATAGCGCTTCCGCAAGAGCCCCAACTCCGTCGCCTCCGCGGGCGCGCACAGAATCACCGCGACATTCGGCTCCATCGTGCGCAGCGCTTCCGCGAGCTTCCCCTCCTTCAACGGCCCGATCACGATCAGATCGGGGGAAACTCCGTCGCCGTTTCTCCATAAATCGCTGGTCACAACGGAAAGGCCGGGAAGCTGGCGTTCCACTTGCCAGCATGCCGAGAGCAATCGCGCAAACTCGGCATCGTCCGTGAGAATCAATACGCTCGTGTTTCGCAAGAGTGATCCGCTCCCTGACTGTGTTACTTGCCTGCCATTGCTCCGCAGCAGGGAATTACAATTTCTCGGCTTCGTCCAGTGCCGAAAGCAGCCGCTTCGTGCTGATTCCCAGGTTCACCGCTGCTTCCGTGTCTTTTGCCTGCTTGGCCATTTCCACGCGTTCCTGCAGCCGCGAAACTTCCATGCGCGCGATCGGCAGCACGCGATCCAGCCCCGTGGCGTTCCCTGTTTCCTTGGCCTTCTCCACGGCGGCCGTTACCAGAGCGCGCGCCACCACCGCGCGCCGCAGGTCTTCCGCCGCCGGCCCGTCTTCGGTTACAAACGCCGCCACTTCCCACGACGACATCAGCAGCCGCGCCCCGCCTACTCGCACCGTTGTCATCGAGCGCCCGCGTGAAGGCGGCGCCGAAATCAGTTGCTCCCACACCTGTTCCATGCACGATTCGAAATCGAGTTCCGGCGCCACTTCCTCGGCCTTGTGGAGGATAGGAGGCGCCGCCTTCTCGGCCGTACGTGCCGCGCCGGCATTCGCTGCTGTTCCGTTGCTGGAAGGGGCCTTTTCTGCCACGGGCTTCGTGGGGGCTGCGTCCAGTGATTTGCCCAACACACGCACGGCATTACGGTCCACGTCCGCGCGCAATGCCAGCAATTTCTCGAACGCCTGGCTCACCGAACGTTCCGTGTATTCCTTCTGGAACGGCTGCTTCCACTCGTCCGCGAGCATCCGTATCTTCGCGATCGGTTCCGAAGACGTGAGCCCGTACGTCTGGCAATCCACCGTCTTTGCCCCGGCCTGCTCCAGGTGATTGATCCCGGAGCGTATGAAGATCAGGTCCGAGTGCATCAGCTCGATCAGCGTCCGCCGCAGCAGGAAATTAAAGCGCACAAACGCCAGCATCGCCGAGGGGTCGTAAAACATCCCGCCCGCTTTCTCTTTTATGCGGCGGCCTTCGCTGATGAAATCCGTCTTCAGAATGTCCCGCAGGCTCTTGAATGACCGCAACGCGGTGATCATTTTTTCCAAAGGCTCGCACCACGGCAGCGGCGCCGTATCCACTTCTCCCAGCACCGGCTTCATCACCTGCGCGACATCGTTCAGCTCAATCTGTTTGTGATAAATCTTGGTGGGCACGCTGAGCGCAAAATATTGCACCATCAGAAAGTCGATTTTATCGCGGTCCACGGTGGACTTCGCCGGCTTCCGCAGGTGCCGCATAATCAGCGCGCGCAGCCCGCTTTCGCTGGCGTTCAGCGTGGTCATCTGCAGCAGGTGCCGCAACTGATGCACGAGCACTTGCTGGTCCATGGAATCCAGCCAGGCTTGCGCGCGGCTGAACAGGTCCAGGTCCGCCTTCTCCGGCAGTACACGCTTGTTCGGCGGAAAGGGAATCTCGATTTGCAGATGCTTGGCCAGCGCCAGATAAATAGGAAAGACGGAGCGGATCTCCTCCCACTGCGCTTGCCTGGCATTATCTGGTTTCGGCGGAGCGGGCAAATTCAATGTTGTGATCGTTTTGTTCACGGCTGCCTCATCCATTCGCAGGGGCCTTCCAGAAACCGTACTGCCACCGCTTTGCGCCCTTCCTGATACTGCAAAGCAATCACCGTGGCCTCCGCGGGACGTCCTCCATCTCGTTGCAGCTTCACGCGATCCGCGAATTCCAGCGGCAAACTCGAAGCGAAGATTGCGTATTCCGCTGTGCCATACTCCAGCACTGTGTGTTCCTGCAATCTCCCCTGCGCGGGCTGCAGCGGCGTGACTCGCACCGGAAAACGGACTGCGGGTAGTGCGGGAAAGAACCGGGCGAGCTGTTCCACGCATCCCCGTTCATCCGCAATGAGTGTCATTTCGCGCTTCTGCCCCGTTGCCACTGAACTGCGTATCTCGAAAGCTCTGATCGCGTGGCGAGCATGTACACACCCGGCACGGACCGGGACACAATGTCCCGAGGAGGGGATTGCACGCCGACCACCAAATTTTGTTGGGGATTACGAACTCTGGAAATTGCAGAAAGGCCAAGGCTTAGGTTTTTGTGCCTACCGCGCCCTTGTCCAACCGTCTCACCATGAAACGCTTCCGTCTCACTCTTCTCTGAGAGAGCCTCGCTCTCCTCTGAGACGTACTACTGCCCCGCCGCGTGCGCCGCCGCCCCGTTTTCGTCCTGCGCTGCATTCCCGCGAAGGGGAATGTTGTAACGCTTCAATTTCCGGTAAAGCGTGGCGCGGCTGATGCCGAGCATTTTGCCGGCCAGCGCTTTGTCGCCATGCGCCTGCTCGAACACACGCAGGATCGTCATGCGCTCCATCTCTGCCAGTGCCGTCGTCGAAAGGGAAGCGGCATCTTGCGGCGTCATCTCGCTCCTCATCGGCTGCTCGCTGCGAATCGCCGGTGGCAGGTCCTGGACGTCAATCACCGCCTGGTCGCCCAGCGTCACGGCCCGCGCGATGCAATTCTCCAGTTCGCGCACGTTGCCCGGCCAGTCGTATTGCAGCAGGCTCTTCATTGCCGCCGGCGTCACTTGCAGCGGTTTCGTCGGCGTGTAGCGGTTCAAAAAATGGTGTACCAGCATTGGAATGTCCGCCCGGCGCTCCCGTAGCGGCGGTATGTGCACGGTCACCACGTTCAGCCGGAAATAGAGATCCTTGCGGAACGTCCCCGTGCGGTAGGCGGACTCCAGGTCGCGGTTCGTCGCCGCGATCACCCGCACGTCCACCGCGTGCCGGTCGTTGCTGCCCACCGGCCGCACTTCTTTTTCCTGAAGCACGCGCAGCAACTTCGCCTGCATCTCCAGGGGTAATTCGCCTATTTCGTCCAGGAAAATGCTCCCGCCATTCGCTGCCTGAAACAGCCCCTTCTTCGACTTCATTGCGCCGGTGAACGCGCCCTTCTCGTACCCGAACATCTCGCTTTCCATCAGCGTTGGCACCAGCGCGCCACAATCCACGGCCACGAACGGCGTTTGCGCCAGCATCCCGCGAAAATGGATGGCCCGGGCCACCAGTTCTTTTCCCGTCCCGCTTTCCCCGGAAATCAGCACCGGTGTCCGCGTGTCCTTCAAGCGTGAAATCATCCGCAAAACATCCTGCATTCCGGAGGAAGTGCCGATAATCCCATCCAGGTTCTCTTCCGTGGTCACGCGTTCGCGCAGGAATGCGTTCTCGTTCACCAGGCGCACCTTTTCCGCCATGCGCTGCAGCAGGAGCCGCATCTTCTCCACACGGAAGGGCTTCTCGATGTAGTCGTACGCTCCCAGTTTCATCGCGTCCACGGCCGATTCGATCGAACCGTGGCCGGTCATGATCGCCACTTCCGTGCGCGGCAGCACCGCTTTGATCTGCTTCAGCAGCTCCACGCCCGATTGGATGGGCAGCTTCAAATCCGTCAGTACCAGGTCCGGCGGGTCCGTCTCCAGCCGCTGGATTGCCGTCTCCGCGCTCTCTGCCTCGTTGCAGTTATAGGCCAGGGAGCTGCCAATGGTCATGCAGAGCCGGCGGATGCTCTGCTCGTCGTCCACTACCAAAAGTTTAATTCTTAGGTCTTCGCTCATGGTTTTCCGAAGGTCGTCTCCACAATGGAAATAAGTTGCTGAACCCGAAATGGTTTCTCGATGCAGGGCGTCGCGCTCTCCGTCAAGAGAGTCTGCGTTTCGCTGTTTGCCGTATCTCCGCTAATCAGGATGATGCGCTCGCTCAGTTCCGGCCTGTTCTCCTTGATCCAATGGTGAACGTCCGCGCCATTAATCTTTCCCGGCATCCGAATATCGGTAATCACGCCCGCGTAAGTCCCCTTCGCCAGTTGCCGCAAGCCTTCGTCCCCGTTTGCCGCTTGCACCACGGTGTACCCACGCCTCTCCAATGCCGCGCGCACAAATGCGCTTACCGAGGTCTCATCCTCTATAAGAAGGATCGGCGAGAATGCCCGCACTGCGGTCGGTGAACTCATCGCCCCGCCTCATTCGCTGCCGCGGCCAGCGTCGTCTCCGTCGCGCGCGGCAAGCGAACCAGGAATGTGCTTCCGTTTTCCCCGGCATTCTTCCAGCAGAGAATCTCTCCGCCATGCGCTCGCACAATTCCATAGCAGATGCTCAATCCCAGTCCCGTCCCTTTGCCCACCTGCTTGGTGGTAAAGAAAGGATCGAAGATGCGCTCGGGGTCGCTGACGCCCGTTCCGTTATCCACAAACGTCACCTCGATGGAATCGCCCGCGCGCCTTGTTGCGATGCGGATCCGCCCGTGATTTCCGGACTCCTGGATGGCATCGTACGCATTGTTCAAAATATTCAGGAACACTTGCTGGAGTTGCTGCGCATCTCCCAGAGTTTCCCCGATACCTTCGTCGAACTCTTCCACCACTTCCACCCCGTGGCTCGCAAAATCGTAGCTCCGCAGCCGGATCGTTTGCCGCAGCACGGTATTCAGTTGCACGGGCTCTTTCTGCGTTGGCCGCTGCCGCGCGAATCGCAACAGGTCCTGCACAATCTCCTTCGTCCGCTGTGTTTCCTGCAGGATGATCTGCAAATCTTCCCGCGCGGAGGCAGGCATGTCTTTATTTTCCAGGAGCAGGTCCGTAAACCCCAGAATCGCCGCCAGGGGATTGTTCACTTCGTGGGCCACCCCGGACACCAATCGCCCGATCGTCGCCATCTTTTCGGAGTGCGCCAGTTTCGCCTGCAACAGAGCCGCGTCCGTGATGTCCGTCATTACCACTACCACACTGTTCACCTGGTTGGTTTCATCCCGCATGGGACTCAAGCTGATGGAAAAGTGCCCCATTGATGCGTCGCTCCGCCGCACCCGCAGTTCCAGGTTCTCCACCTGCTGTCCGTGCGCCGTTGTCTGCAACGCGGCCTCAAAATCCCCTCTGTGCGATGCTTCCACCCACTCGACCAGCCGGTGCCCGATCATCTCCTCTTCCAGATAGCCCGTTTCGTAGCACCGCCGGTTCGCGTAACTGATCAGCCCCGCCGTATCCAGCACCAGAATCATGCTCTGAGTGGTATTCAGGATTTTCTGGTTGAAGTCGCGCTCGCGCTGCAATTGCGACTGGAACATTCGTTGTTCCGTCACGTCCAGCATCAGACCGCGGATCTGCACCACCCGGCCGTGCTTGTCACGCACCGCGCTGATGTTCTGCAGCGTGTGCAGCAAACTTCCGTCTTTCCGCCGCAGCGTCTCCTCGTAGTTCCGCAGCGCGCCGCGCTCCGCGATGGCCCGCACCAGCCTTTCTTTCGCCGCCGGTGTGGGGTACAAATGCGTGCTCACATCCGCCTGCAGCAATTCCGCGCTCGATTGGTAGCCCAGCATGCGCACCATGGCGTCATTGACGTCCAGGAATTGCCCCTCGGGGGTCGCAAAAAACAGTCCTTCCTGAATGCTGTCAAACAGCTCGCGGTATCTTCGTTCGGCTTCTCTGCGGTCCGTAATGTCTTTCAGGACGTGAATGGTTCGCGTCTCGTCTTCCGTCATTCCTCGCGTCCGCGACGTGGACACCAGAAACGTCCGCCCCTCGGACGTGGCGATGTACTCTTCCCGTAATTCATTGGTGTTGCGGCAGAACGGGCAGGGCAGCGCGCTCCCCGTTTCCGCGATGTGCCGCAGGCTGATCATCGGCTCGCCCACCAGCGCCACCGGCGATCTACCCAAGTGCGTCGCCAGCGACCGGTTGGTTCTTACAATCCTTCCGCGCTGGTCGTGCACCGCGATGTAGTCGCTGATCGCATCAATATCTTCCACCCACTGCTTCTTCGAGCGTTCCAGTTGCGCAAAGCGCCGCACCTTCTCCATTGAGAGCGCTGCATGGCTTCCCAATACCGCCAGCAATTCATCCTCTTTCGGCGAAAACTCCGCCTTTCGCCGCACCAGGCAAAGCGTCCCCATCAATTCCCCGTCGCTTGCATAGATCGGATGGAACGCGCAATACTTCGCTGTCTCACCCCAAGGAAGCACTTCCAGCCCGGGCCGCTTCCGCGTCACGTTCTCCAGCACCCAGGCCCGCTCCCTTTCCCCACCCGGGAATTCCGTCCCTTGCGAATACAGCTCAACCTTGCTTCCCAGGATTTCTCCAACACCTCCCCATTCCGCCTTCAGCATTTCCGTCGCGCGCGCCGCAAACCCCGCCAGAAACACAGGCAGGTCCCGCGACTTCGCCGCTTCCACCACCAAATTCATCAGTTCCTGGGAATAGTCACGCTTGGATTGCCCGGGAGTTTCCCGGCTACGAGCAGGCGCTGGTCGATGGACACGAAATTTCTTGCGTTCACGCATGGGGCTAAGGGGGCACTGCGTGCGTCTCAATTTAAGAAGCCACGCATCCCCACGCTACTTAGCCATCTCATTCTGAGTCAAATCCTGTTCCTTTTGATGGTGCGCATGCGTTACCTGTCCTTTCGGTCATGCCCTTCCCTAGTCTCAGCGTGAGACCCTTCCTCGCGAACTTCCTCCTCCGTGAGACGCTCCGCTGCGCACCATGGCTTTCGCGCTCTTTCTTTTTATTCTCTATCTTGCTTGGAAATAAAGACGTTACACGTCTTGCGCACAAAGATCGCACGATTCCTGAGGCTCCTCTTACGCTGGCATTGCACTTGCCTTCTCTTGTGCGGGGTAGTTCTACGCCTGAGGAGGCTGTGGTGTACATCCGATTCCGTTGGACTAGAAAGATGCTGGCGGGAGTTGCGGCCGGCTTGTTCGCCTTATCGCTGGCTGGTGCGCAGACGGTCAATGACGAGGGCAAGCGCAAGGTCAAGGCCAAGTCCGCTCCCGTCTACCCGGAACTCGCTCGCCGGATGAACATTGTCGGCAAGGTCAAGGTCGAGGTGGTGATCGCACCCGACGGCCGCGTGCGCAATGTGCGGGCCATCGGTGGCCACCCGGTCCTTGTGCAAGCCTGCATGGATGCCGTTAAAGAGTGGAAGTATGAGGCGGCTACTGACGAGACCACACAGATCATCGAGTTTGATTTCAAGCAGCAGTGATCCGGCGGGCCCTGGGCCGCTGGCGCTCGCTCATCGCCTTGGGTGATTGTTCCTGTATCGGGGAGTGGAGGAAGTGACGCAATGACGATAGGAAAGCAGTTATATCGAAGTTTTGGAGCGATTCTGCTCACCCTGCTCGGTCTACTAATCGTGGACGTCGGCGCGATCCTGAAGGCTCGCTCCGCCAACGATGAAGTCACCGACACTTTGAAGGACGTCCGCGCCGCGGAAGCTGTCCGAAAGCAGATCATGGAGAACCGCCTGAACCTCAACAACTTCCTGCTCAGCGGGGACCCGCGGGACGAGGACAAGGTCAATCACGGTTTTTCCGAACTTTCCGACGTCATCAAGCGCGGCCAGGCCAACACCCCCAACGAATACTTGCGAACCGCGCTCATTCAGGTGGAGAGCACGGAGGCCAGTTGGGCCGACAATTTTGCCAAACCACTCCTCGCCAAGCGCCATCAGGTTGACGCCGGCGATGCTACCGTCTCCGATCTCCAGATTTTTTACTTGCAGAAAGATCCCGCTTCCTGGCTTGCCAAATCCTCCGCCGTCCTTGACCAAGCCAATTCGGACATCAACCGCGCCCTCGATGATTCCCAGAAGACCGCCAAGACCGCCAGCAATCTCAGCTTTATCCTGGTCCTTCTCGGCACGATTTTTGCTATCGCATTTGGCCTCTGGACCGCTTTCCGGACCGCCAATTCCATCACGCAGCCCCTGCAGCACCTCATCACCGTGGCCCAGGAAATCGGCGATTCCGGCGACCTCGACCAAAACATTGATATCCACCGCAACGACGAAATTGGCGCCCTCGCCACCACCTTTAACAATATGGTGGCTTACCTGAAGGAGATGGCCAGCGTGTCCATGTCCGTGGCGGAAGGCGATCTCACCGTCGAAGTTTCCCCGCGTTCCAAGCGCGACACTCTTGGCAACGCATTCCTTCGTATGTCTCACGGCTTGCAGGAAATTGTGCGCACCACCCGCGATGGCGCCTCCCAGGTTTCCGCCGGCTCCAACCAGGTCGCCGGGGCGGCCGACGAATCCGCGAAGGTGAGCGTCCAGGCCTCCTCCGCCATCGAGGAAGTCACCAGCACCATGCACGAAATGAGCATCAACGTGCAGAACGTCGTCAAGAATACCCAGGTGCAGGCCTCCAGCGTCGCCGAAACTTCCGCTTCTATCGATCAGATGGTCACTTCCATTCAGCGCGTCGCCGATACCGCCAAGGTCCTCTTGGACATCGCCAATCGTTCCCGCGAGGAAGTCGTCACCGGTATTCAGACTATGGAGAAGGCCACCGATGGCCTAAATCGCACCAACCGCGCCATTCAATCCTCCGCGGAAATCATCAATATTCTCGGCCACCGCGCCGACGACATCGGCAAGATCATTGAAGTGATTGACGACATCTCCGAGCAGACCAACCTGCTCGCCCTCAACGCCGCCATCGAAGCCGCGCGCGCCGGGGAGCACGGCCTCGGCTTTGCCGTCGTGGCCGACGAAGTCCGCAAGCTCGCGGAAAAGTCCACCCAATCCACCAAGGAAATTGCCGACCTGATCCAGAGCATTCAGCGCGAAGCGCGCCAGGCCGTCGAAAACATGGAGCACAGCACGCGCATCGTCGAGGAAGGTCTTAGCCTCGGCAACGATCTAGGTTCCGCTCTCCATAAGATTTCCGACGTCGTCACGGAAGTTTACAAATTCTCCCAGGAAATCGGCGCGGCCACCAACGAGCAGTCCGTGGGCTCTTCGCAAATCGCCAAGGCCACCAACCGCCTCACCGAAATCACCCAGGAGATCAACTCCGCCGTCGAAGAACAGGCTTCCGGGGCCCAGGCCGTCGTTCGCGCCATGGACAAAATGCGCGAGCTCGTGCAGCAATCCGCTTCCAGTTCCACCGAGCTTTCCGCAGCCGCCGAGCAAATGCTCAAGCTATCCCGCAACCTGCTCGAAAACATGGGACGATTCGTCCTCGACGGCAGCGGCAATCTTCGCTCGCGCCGTGACGCCCCCGGGCCGCGCCGCCACGCTCCGGCTCACGAATCCAGAGAATTCGAGTACGCCGAAGTCACTCGTCCCTGAACCGGAGACTGCTTCATGGAGAAAGACTTTCAAGTCGTCGGCTTTCGCATCGGAAACGAAACATACGGCGTTCGTATCGCTTCCGTTCGCGAGATTGTCCGTGTTCCCGAGATTACTTCGGTGCCCAACGCTCCGGACATCATCGAGGGGGTAATCAACCTTCGCGGCAAGATTATTCCCGTCATGGATCTGCGCAAGCGTTTCCGCACTGCGCCTGCCCAGCCGGACAAAAAGAACCGCATTCTTGTCGTCGAACTCGATAACAAGCTCCTCGGACTGATTGTCAGCTCTGCCTCCGAGGTCCTGAAGATTCCGCCGTCGGAAATCGAATCGCCCGGCTCCGTCTTTGCCGAAAGCGAATCCAGTTACGTCACCGGAGTGGGTAAGCTCAAGGGCCGCCTGATTATCCTCCTGGATATCGCCAGGCTTTTGCGCCAGCCGGAATTCAAGAAACTCGAGGAGGCCGCGGAACCCGTCGCGATGGCTCGCTAGCATCCACCTCTTTTCCGGCAGCGCCGCCATTCGTTGAACTTTCCGCCCGTACTCAGCATGGGAACGATTACTGCGCAGGTTCAGCTCACTGAAGCGGAACTCAAGCTCCTGCAGACCCTCGTCTACCAGGAGTGCGGCATGTATTTTGACGAGCGCCGCGCCCACTTCCTCAAGGACCGCTTGCAGCGCCGCTTGAAGGCCTGCCAGCTCGAATCCTTCTATAGCTACTACCGCCTGCTCACCAGCCGCGAAGGCCGCGCTGAGCTTGCTTTGCTTCTGGAAAACCTTACCGTCAACGAAACCAGTTTCTTTCGCAATCGCCCCCAGCTCGATCTGCTCCAGAAAGGCGTGCTCGAAGAAATCCTGCATCACAAACAGGAGCGCCGCGATTGGAATCTCCGCGTGTGGTCCGCGGGCTGCTCCACCGGGCAGGAGCCCTATTCCGTCGCCATTCTCATCTGTGACGCCCTGGCGTACTACTACCTGCGCAATCCGCTGCCATTTGATATGCCATCGCCCAAGCCGCTTATTCCCCCTCCCTGGAAGCTCGAGATTGTGGCTTCGGACATCAGCTATGCCAGCCTGCGCCACGGCCAGGAAGGGCTGTACTCGGAAGTGCAGATGGAGCCGGTGGATTACACGACGCGCCTCCGGTACTTCGAGAAGGCGAGCGAGAAGTACACCGTCAAGCCGCAGCTCAAGGAACTCGTTCAATTCGACTTTCACAACCTCAAAACCGAATTTTTGCCGCGCCGCAATGACATCATCCTCTGCCGCAACGTCATGATCTATTTCGACGAAGCCGAGCAGAAGCGCCTTATCGAAAAGTTCTGGCACTGCTTGAATCCCGGCGGCTACCTCTTTGTTGGCCACGCGGAGAGTCTCTTCGGTCTCACGCAGAAATTCCGCATGGTCCATGAGAACAACGGCACGGCCTACAAGCGTCTCGAGGTGAACGGTTGAGCCTTCTTCCCGAGGATCGGAGTTCGGAGCTTCGCACGCTCTTCTTTGAGAGCGCCGAGGAACTCCTGCAGACCATCAACGAGGCTGGTCTGCGCCTCGAACAGCATCCCGCTGACGAGGAACTGCTCCGCAGTGTGCGTCGCGCCGTCCACACCCTCAAGGGCGATTCCGCGGCTTGCGGTTTCCAGAAACTCAGCGAGATCTCCCACGAACTCGAGGACATCCTCACGCTGCAAGTCGGCCAGACTCACGGCGCAAAACTCGCCGAAGTGGTTCTCGCCGCCGTGGACACGTTTGAAAGCATGTTGAGCGCCTATCAGAAGCAGCTTGAGCCGCCCCCGGCGACTCCTCTGCGCACCCTCATCCAGCGTTTGCTTCAGGCGCCCGCTTCTTCACAATCCGCGGGCGAATCCGCTCACGCCGAAGTGCCCGCAACTTTCCGTTGGAGCGAATACGAACAACTCATGATTTCCGAGGCGCTCCTCCGCGGCGACAAAGTCTACAATATCGCCCTGCGCATCGATCCCAACAGCGCCATGCGCGCCGCCGCCTTCCAGCTTGTTCGCAATGTCCTGCACGCTTGCGGCACCGTGATTGCCCTTCGCCCGGAAGACAACCTCGCCGCCGCTTCCGTGGAAATCGTCGAAGCCGCCATTGCCAGCACGCATCCCATCGAGCACATCGCCCATCGTTGCTGTATTCCCTCGGTCGTTTCCCATCAGCGAGTGGAACCTGCCCATTCCGCGGAGACCGCCGAGCACGAACTCATAGGTGACATGCTGGAAGCCCAGGCAGCCCAGATCGCCACGCGCGCCGCGGATTCCACGGAATCCCCGGCCGCGAAGCAGGCGCCCGCTTCGGCCGTCGCTGCTGTTGCCGAAGCTACCTTGCGCGTGGATGCAGCACGCATTGAAGCGGTGATGAACCTTGTCGGCGAATTGATCATCGGCAAGTCCATGCTTCATCGCACACTTTCCGAGTTCGAAGCGCAGCACGCGCGCGATCCCGTCCGCGCCAAGCTGGCGGAAGCCCTCGCGTTTCAATCGCGCGTCCTGGATGAACTCCACAAGTGCGTCCTGAAAATCCGCATGGTTCCCGTCGAGCAGCTTTTCCGCCGCTTCCCCCGTGTCGTTCGCGACATCGCCAAGCTCTGCGGCAAGGATATCGCCCTCGAAGTGGCTGGCGAGCACACCGATCTCGACAAAGGCATCCTCGATGCCCTCGCCGAACCGCTCACGCACGTTGTCCGCAACGCGGTTGATCACGGCATCGAGCCTTCCAGCGAACGGCTCAGCGCCGGAAAGCCCGCTCGCGGCACCGTCTTCCTCAACGCCTATCATCAAGGCACGCAGGTCGTCATCGAGGTTCGCGACGATGGCCGCGGCATCGATCTCGACCTCATTCGCGATCAAGCTGTTCGCAATGGTTTGCTCAAGGCTGATGAGGCCCAGCGTCTCGACCCCCAGGATGTCCTCAACCTCGTCTTCGAGCCCGGCTTCAGCACCGCTTCCGAAGTCACCGAAGTTTCCGGGCGCGGCGTGGGCATGGATGTGGTGCGCACCGTCCTCGATCGGCTCAAGGGCACCGTGCACATTTCCAGCACCAAAGGGAAGGGCACCAGAATTCAGCTTCGAGTTCCCCTGACGCTTGCCAGCATTCAAACTCTTCTGTTCCGCGTGGGTGGGCGCCTCTTTGCCGTGCCACTTTCTTCCGTCATCGAAATCACCCGCGCCGATGAAAAGGACGTCACCCGCGTGGATCAGCGCGAAGTCCTCCGGCTGCGCGAACAGATTCTTACGCTCGTGCGCCTCAGCGGCATGAACCGCATTCACGCCGTCGACGTCGCCGAGGGAAAAAAGAAAAAAAGCTTCGTGATCGTTATCGGCGTTGCGGAAAAGCGTTTCGGCCTGGTTGTGGATAGTCTTGTGGGCGAAGAAGAGCTGGTCATCAAGGCCCTGCCCAACGAAATCGTTTCCAGCGATCTCGTCAGCGGCGCTTCGATTCTCGGCGACGGCACGGTGGTCCTCATTCTGAACGTGCCTGCCATTCTTACGCGGCTGTCCCGCTCCTTGCCTTTGGGGGCCATTGCATGAAGGAACGCGTCCGAGTCCTGGTGGTCGATGATTCCGCTCTCATGCGGAAATTGATCCCCATTATTCTTGAGCGCGACCCGGATATCGAGGTCGTCGGCACCGCCATGGACGGCGCTTTTGCTTTGCGCAAAATCTCCGAGCTGCATCCCGACGTGGTTACCCTCGATCTCGAGATGCCCCGCATGGACGGCATCCAAACTCTGCGCATGATCATGCGCAATGCTCCGCTTCCCGTCATCGTCTTCAGCACCCATTCGAAAGAAGGCGCCTACTCCACCTTCAAGGCGCTGGCTCTGGGCGCCATAGATTTCGTTGCCAAGCCCCAGGAAGCGGCTGCGGGCCACCTTGATCCCATCGCCTATCAGCTCATTGAGAAGATTAAAGTCGCCAAACGTGCAAGCGGCCGGCGAGTCCTTCCGCAGTACCAGGCCGAAGTCATCGAGCCCACGAAAAAGCTGACTCACGCCGCGCTTCCGCCCAATCGCGTCATCGCCATCGGCATTTCCACCGGCGGTCCCAACGCCCTGCAATTCTTGCTTTCCCAGATTCCCAATGATTTTCCCGCAACCTTCGTCGTCGTTCAGCACATGCCCGAAGGCTTTACGGAGATGTTCGCCCACCGCCTCGATGAGTGCTGCGCCCTCGATGTCCATGAAGCCAAGTCTGGCGATTTGCTTGTTGCCGGCCGCGTTTTGATCTGCCCCGGCAATCGTCACATCATGGTGCGCCGCATGCCCCGCGGCGAAATGGTGGTGCTCTCCGATAGTCCACCCATCAACGGCCATCGCCCCTCCGCGGACGTGCTCTTCCACTCCGTGGCCCAGGAATTCGGGCTTACCGCTGTCGGCATCCTGATGACCGGCATGGGCGAAGACGGCGCCGAAGGCCTTGGCGCGATCAAAGCGGCTGGTGGCTATACCATCGCCCAGAGCGAGGAGACCTGCGTTGTCCCTGGCATGCCCCGCGCCGCCATTCTCAAGGGCTACGCCAATAAAATTATTCCACTCGATAATCTCGCCGCCTATCTGCTCAATCAGTACGGAGCCGAACGCGGCAATCCGGATAGAACCGACGCGCATGAGAAAGCCGACAAAACGGACAAGAACGAAAGGACACCAGTTTCGACGCCGCGTGCCTGACCGGCCACGGCGCTAAAGGAGAAGGTTATGCAACAGTTTCAACCCTTACTTCGCAAAGACCAGCAGCCCGTGCGCTACCTGGTCGTGGACGACTCCGTCTTCGCCCGCAAGAACCTCATCAAGATGATTGAGCTCTTCGGCGGCGAAGTAGCCGGTGAAGCCGGTGATGGTTTGACCGCCATCGCCGAATTCAACCGCTCCAACCCCGATATTGTGCTGATGGACATCACCATGCCGCAGATGGAAGGCATTGAGGCCGTCGAGCGCATCGTGCGCCAGCATGGCGACGCGCGCATCGTCATGGTCTCTTCCGTCGGCTATCAGGAGAACATTCTGGCGGCGCTGCAGAAGGGTGCGAAGCACTTCGTCCAGAAACCCGTCAAACCCGAAGTGCTCTACGAAATCCTTCGCTACGTCCTTGGAGACGATCCCAACGGTGCCGGCGCGCCCGTGGCGTTGGCCGAGGAGCAACATTCATGAGAATGGAACTCATTCAACCGTTCATCAACGCTGCCGACGCTGTGTTCGCGGAATCGCTGCAAGCGCCCACGAAGATCGCCGACCTCTCCATGGATGAGAACACCTATCGCCGCAAGGGTGTGGCCGCTCTCGTAACCATCAAGGGTGACATCGAAGGCCGTGTGATCCTCGATCTCGCTCCCGACGTTGCCATGCGCGTTGC